>Ga0214921_10000871_pt1 | contig 53659 bp, 56 predicted proteins | sample LL1505_MetaG_FD_177992 | JGI IMG/M metagenome (GOLD analysis project Ga0214921, IMG submission 177992) | Freshwater microbial communities from Lake Lanier, Atlanta, Georgia, United States - LL-1505 | ecosystem: Environmental > Aquatic > Freshwater > Lake | place: USA: Georgia | collected... | reverse complement strand
CGGGGTCGCCGGGCATGAGTTGGGGATGAGGGAAACGCTCATCAATGTATTCATTGATGATGTTGGACTCGTACAAAATCAAATCACGTTCCACCAAAATTGGCACTTGGCCATAAGGGTTCATGACATTGATGTCTTCAGGCTTGTTGTACAAATCGACATCGCGGATTTCAAAATCCATGCCTTTTTCAAACAGCACAAAGCGGCAACGGTGAGAAAAAGGGCAGGTTGTTCCTGAGTAAAGCACCATCATGGTGAAGGCTCCTAAAAATCAAAAAGAGTGGGAAGCCACCGGGTTGGCTGGCCTGCCCACTCCATCAATTCAGACTTGCGTCTGAATCACGAGTTCTTACTTGACATCTTTCCAATATGCAGCGTTCAAGCGCCATGCAATGAAAGTGAAGATAGACAAGAAAATCAAGACCCACACGCCAATGCGAACACGGGTATTTTGCGCAGGCTCGGCCATCCATTGCAAGTAGTTGACCAAATCGCCAACCGCTTGATCGTATTGCAGAGGTGTGAGAGTGCCGGGCTTGTCCGTTTTCCAACCTGTGAAAACTTGAACCGCATGACCGTGCTCTTGACGCTCTTCATAGACGGGGGTGCGCTCGCCTTGCAGCTCCCAAAACGGGTTGGGCATGCCCACATTGGGGAAAGCCAAATTGTTCCAACCAGTGGGTTTGGTTTCGTCGCGGTAATAAGTGCGCAGATAGGTGTACAGGTAGTCTGCACCGGTACCGCCATGACCTGAACGTGAACGTGCCACCAAGGTGAGATCGGGTGGCACTGCGCCAAACCAGTCTTTGGCTTGCTTGGGATCAATGTTGGCCTTCATGGTTTCGCCCACCTTGTCGGTGGTGAACAGTAGGTTGTCTTTGATCTGTTGGTTGGTGAGACCGATGTCTTGCAAGCGGTTGAAACGCATGAAAGCAGCAGAGTGACAGTTCAGGCAATAGTTGACAAACAACTTGGCGCCATTTTGCAAAGAGCCCAAGTCATTGGTTTTAACGGGCGCTTTGTCCCAAGGGATGGTGTTGCCACCTGCAGCTTGGGCGCCTGTGATGCTTGCCAAAACCAAGCACAAACCCAGTGCCAATTTTTGAATTGATTTCATTTCCAAATACTCCTGGGCTTAGTGCGCAACGAAAGTGACGCGGTCAGGTACAGGCTTGGGTGTACCCAACTTGCTCCACCAAGGCATGAGCAAGAAGAAGCCAAAGTAGAACAAGGTGCCCACTTGTGAAACACGTTCACCCATGGGTGAAGGTGGCTGCACGCCCAAGTAGCCCAAGATCAAGAAGTTGACGACAAACACGGCGTACACATACTTGTGCCAGTCGGGACGATAGCGAATGGACTTGACAGGGCTGTGATCGAGCCAAGGCAAGAAGAACATGATGATGACCGCACCGCCCATGACCACCACGCCCCAGAACTTGGCGTCGATGGCGAGCATCAAGGCAGAAGCGACGACCGCACCGCCCACGAGACCTGCTTTGAGGAAGCTGGGAATGGCATTTTTTCTCACTGCCAACACAGCACCCAACAAGACGCAGATGATGAGGACGTACATCATCTCACTGGTGATGGCGCGCAGCATGGAGTAATAGGGTGTGAAGTACCAAACCGGTGCAATGTGCAAAGGTGTTTTGAGGGGGTCGGCTGGAATGAAGTTGTTGTATTCCAAGAAATAGCCACCGAACTCAGGGGCAAAGAACACAATGGCCGAGAACACCATCAAGAACAGGCTGACAGAGAAGATGTCGTGCACGGTGTAGTAGGGATGGAATGGAATGCCATCCAAAGGATGGCCGTTGGCATCCTTGGGTGCACCGGGTGCTTTGATTTCAACGCCATCGGGGTTGTTGGATCCCACTTCGTGCAGCGCAATGATGTGCGCCACCACCAAGCCCAACAGAACCAAAGGCACTGCAATGACGTGGAAGCTGAAGAATCGGTTCAAAGTAGCATCGCCCACCACGAAGTCGCCGCGAATGAGCAAAGCCAAATCGGGACCAATGAAAGGAATTGCGGAGAACAAGTTGACGATCACTTGGGCGCCCCAGTAGGACATTTGGCCCCAAGGCAACAAGTAGCCCATGAAAGCTTCGGCCATAAGGCACAAGAAAATGGCGCAACCAAAAATCCAGACCAGTTCACGGGGCTTGCGATAGCTGCCGTACATCAGGCCACGAAACATGTGCAGATAAACCACCACAAAAAACGCAGAAGCGCCTGTGGAGTGCATGTAACGAATGAGCCAACCCCATGGCACATCGCGCATGATGTACTCAACCGAGGCAAACGCCAGATTGGCATCGGGTTTGTAATGCATCACCAAGAAAATGCCGGTGACGATTTGGATAACCAAAACCAACAGCGACAAAGCGCCAAAAACGTACCAAAAATTCAAATTTTTAGAGGCGTAATACTCGCTCATGTGAGCTTTGAACAACGAAGTCGCTGGGAAACGGTTGTCGACCCAGTTCATCATTTTTTCGCCTGCAGAGGCGTTGGGGGAGATTTCCTTGAATTCAGCCATGGTGGTTTGCCTCAAGCCTTCTTGTCTTCACCGATCAGCAACTTGCTGTCGGACAGGTACATGTGGGGTGGCACTTCCAAGTTGTCGGGCGCGGGTTTGTTTTTGAACACGCGGCCAGCCAAATCAAAGGTGGAGCCGTGGCAGGCGCAAAGGAAGCCGCCTTGCCAATCATCGGGCAAAGAAGGCTGAGCGCCGGTTTGGAATTTGTCGCCAGGCGAGCAGCCCAAGTGGGTGCAAATGCCAACCGCCACCATGAACTCTGGTTTGATGGAGCGATGGGTGTTTTTGGCGTATTCGGGCGTTGGGTAAGCTTGGCGGTCAGAGGCTGGATCGGCCAGTTGACCATCGAGCTTTTTCAAAGCTTCAACTTGTTCAGTGGTGCGGCGCATGATCCACACAGGTTTGCCGCGCCATTCGACGGTGAGTTTTTCACCAGGTTTGACATCGGAAATATCAACTTCAACAGCAGCACCGGCGGCTTTGGCGCGCTCGGAAGGCTGGAAAGTGCTGACAAAGGGGGTGGCGACGAAGCCTGCGCCTACGGCGCCAGCGCAAGTAGAGGCAATCAGCCACGTCCTTTTGCTGCTGTCGACTGGGGTATCACTCATGAGAATCCTCTAGCGAATCGGTATCAGGGTTAACCGCAGATTGTAGCCGACTGATGGGGGCTTTTTCTAGCCCCTGCCCCGACTCAGGTAATCAGTTGGCGCGCCATTCTGATGGCCGCCATCATGCTGGCGGCATCAGCGCGGCCTTGTCCGGCAATGTCAAAAGCCGTACCGTGATCGGGACTGGTTCGCACCAAAGGCAAGCCCAGCGTCACATTGACGCCTTGCTCAATGCCCATGTACTTGACGGGAATCAGGCCTTGATCGTGGTACATGGCCAGCACCACATCAAATTCTGCTTCGACTTGGGGCTTTTGTCGCGCCCGCATGAAAACGGTGTCAGGGGCAAACGGCCCTAGCGCCAGGATGCCCTCCGATCTGGCTTGGACCATGGCGGGTTCAATGATGTCAATTTCTTCGCGGCCAAACAAGCCACCCTCGCCCGCGTGGGGGTTGAGTCCAGCCACCGCTATTTTGGGCGCTCGTCCCAGCAACAAGCGAAGTGACTGATGGGTGATGCGCAAGCTTTCAAGCACGTTGTCGTAGGTGACCGCCTCAAGGGCTTGTCGCAAGGCCACATGAATGCTCACGAGCACCGTTCGCAACTCATCGTTGGCCAACATCATCCTCACCGGCATGTCCATCAATGAAACACCCTGGTGCGCAGCTGCTTCAAATTGCAAAAGCTCAGTGTGACCAGGAAACTGATTGAAGGGGGCGCCAGCCGCAGAGAGGGCTTCTTTGTGTAGGGGCGCGGTAACCAGGGCGGCAATCTCTTTTCGAAGCGCCGCTTGGGCTGCCCACACCACACACTCCCCTGCAAATCGACCCGCTTCGGCTTGGACAGCGCCATAAGCTGGCGCCGTGCCATTTGAAAAATATGCAGCAACTTGCATCACAGGCAACACGCCCAAGGGCAATCCCAATGCTTGCGCTGGCTTTTTTATGACTTTGATTTGAAGTTTTTGAGCTTCAGGGTCGACCAACTTGGCGGCCTGCTGCATCACCCCAACATCACCTGCAACGAAGCAAGCTTGCGTCAAAGGCTTGGCCTGGGGCGTCAAAGCGTCGTTCAAGAACGCACGCGCAATGACTTCCGGACCGATGCCGCAAGGGTCTCCTGGCGTGATAGCAATGATGGGCGAAGTCGACATAATGGGTTGGTTAGGTAGCCTTACGTGGCCGTACTTGGCCAGTCGTCCTATTGTCAACGAAGTCTGGCCCTATGCGCGCCCTTCAAGTTCAGGCCACAATGCACACCATGAAAAGATTTTGGCTCCTTTTTTCCCAGTCCGTCACGGTGCTTTTGGCGGCGTGGTTCATTGTTGCGACGCTTCAGCCAGGGTGGCTCAAGGGAATCGACAACGCCAAAACCGTCGCGCTCACCCAAGCCCGAATAGAAGGGCTGGCTGACGCCATGCCGGGTGGCAGCTTTAGATTGGCTGCCCAAAAAGCGGCGCCGGCCGTGGTCAGCATCAATGTGCAGCAAAAGGCCAGAAGCAAAGCGCGCCGCGCGGACCCTTGGTTTCGTTTTTTTGAAGAGCCCGAAGACGAGCAATCTGGCGCCGGCATGGGCAGCGGTGTGATTGTCAGTCCCGACGGCTATATCCTCACCAACCACCACGTGATTGAGGGCGCTGAGGGCATTGAAGTCACACTCAACGATGGCCGCAGTGCCATGGCCAAAGTGATTGGTACCGATTCCGAAACGGATCTGGCCTTGCTCAAAATTGACTTGCCCAAACTGCCCACCATCGTGTTGGGTCAGATGGAAAGTTTGCAAGTGGGCGATGCTGTCCTGGCCATTGGCAATCCCTTTGGCGTTGGCCAAACTGTCACCTCCGGCATTGTGAGTGCCTTGGGACGCAAACAATTGGGCATCAACACCTTTGAGAATTTCATTCAAACCGATGCGGCCATCAACCCTGGCAACTCTGGTGGCGCTTTGGTCGATGCCAACGGTTTGTTGATGGGCATCAACACGGCCATTTACTCTCGCTCAGGTGGCAACTTGGGCATTGGCTTTGCGGTGCCCGTTTCGACGGCCACGCAAGTCATGGCCGCCTTGATCAAAGATGGCAAAGTGACCCGGGGCTGGATTGGTGTGGAACCAAGGCCCTTAACGGCAGAGATTGCCGAGAGTTTTGGCATAGCCAAAGACAAGGCCACTGGTTTGTTGCCACAAGGTGTTTTGATTCATGGCGTTTTGCAAAACAGCCCAGCGGCCAAGGCCGGCATTCAACCTGGCGATTTGATTTTGAAAGTGGCCGGTGAAGTTGTGTCAGACGTGCCCGAAATGCTCACGCGCGTTGCCGCTTTAAAACCCGGCGAAACGGCAAGTCTTTCCGTGCAGCGCAATGGCAAGTTGATGGAAATTCGGGTGACGCCGGGTACCAGGCCCATAAGACCTTGAACTCATAGACCCGTTTAGTCTGAGGCCGAAGTGGCTTCGTCTTCTTTGGGCGCCTGCGTGTGCTTGATGAAAATTTGAGCCGCCCAAATTCCCACTTCGTAAAGCAAACACATGGGAATGGCCAAAGCCAGTTGCGACACCACATCGGGTGGCGTGACGATGGCCGCAATGACGAATGCCAAAACCACAAAGTAGCCACGGAAGTCTTTGAGCTTCTCGATGCTGACGACATTGAGTCTGGCCAAAACCACCACAGCAATAGGCACTTCAAAGGCCAAGCCAAACGCCAAGAACATGTTCAAGACGAAGCTCAAATAGGCCTCAATGTCAGGTGCGGCAGTAATGCTTTTTGGGGCAAAGCTTTGGATGAAGGCAAAGACTTGGCCAAACACAAAGAAGTAACAAAATGCAACACCAATGAAAAACAACAGCGTGCTCGAAACCACCAGCGGCATGACCAAGCGTTTTTCGTGGGTGTACAAGCCGGGGGCAATGAAGGCCCAAACTTGATAGAGCACCACGGGCAAAGCCACCAAGAACGCCGCCATCAAGAGTATTTTGAGGGGCACCATGAACGGTGAAATAACCGAGGTGGCAATGAGGTTGGTGCCTGCAGGCAAATGGGCCACCAAGGGGGCTGCCAGCAAGTCATACAGTTCTGCAGGACCAGGATAGAGCGCCATCAAACCGGCTGCAATGCCAATGGCCGCCATCGCGCGCACCAAGCGGTCGCGAAGTTCCATCAAATGGGTGACGAAGGGCTGCTCTGTGCCAGCGAGTTCGTCTTCGGTCTTGGATTTTTGATCGGACACTGAAAATTAACCTAATCTGGTGGGCCGGTAGCGCGCCACTCTGGCTGCACCCGACAATGTTTTGGTTCTGACACCAGCACGCGCCTTGTACCACTGCGGTACAGCGGTTTGCTTCAAACGAAATTTTTTACCGGGATGCTTGTACACCGGTGGCGGCGGCACCCAGGGGGTGTGGTTGGGCTCAGAGGTAAGACTGGCAGTGGTTTCATCCCATTGCTTTTCGAAATCGACGGCCGTTGATTGCACAGAGCCTTCAAGGTCTTTGGCGGCACCCTCCATTGACTCTTTCATTTTCTTGAGCTCATCCAAATCCATAGAGCGATTGACTTCAGCTTTGACATCAGAGATGTACCGCTGCGCCTTGCCCAAGAGGTTGCCCAAGGTCCGTGCGACGCGCGGCAATTTCTCAGGGCCGATGACGATCAACGCCACCACCCCGATGAGGGCTATTTTGGAAATGCCAAGGTCGATCAAATCAGGACTTTGTCTTAGCTTCCACGTCGATCGTGGTTTTTTCAGCCGTGGCAGAAGCGGCTACTTGACCGACTGGTTTTTCTTCGGTAGTGGGATTGCCGTTGGCATCTTTCATACCGTCTTTGAAACCTTTGACAGCGCCGCCCAAGTCAGAGCCCATGTTTTTCAGCTTTTTAGTGCCAAAAACCATGACCACGATTAACAAAACGATGAGCCAGTGCCAAATAGAAAATGAACCCATGGAGATCTCCTAACAATGATTGGTGATTCTAAGCGTTTAACCCCGAAGCCAAGGACGAGGACCGCCCATGACATGGAAATGCAAATGGTGAATTTCTTGTCCACCTTCGGATCCGGTGTTGGTCACAATTCTGTAACCACCTTCTGGGTAAGGGCGGCAGCCCTGTTCCAAAGCCAGTCTAGGGGCTAAGGCCATTAAGTGGCCGATTAAGGCCGAATGCTCTGGGGTGATTTGCGCCATCGAGGGGATGTGCAGCTTGGGCACCATCAAAAAATGGACCGGTGCCCAAGGTGCGATGTCGTGAAAAGCGAACACATGTTCGTCTTCATAGACCTTCTTGGAAGGTATTTTTCCTGCAATGATTTTGCAAAAGAGGCAGTTCGGGTCGTGCATCATTCACCTGTTTTTTCACGTTGTTCGGCCTTGCGGAGGGCTTTTTCCTCCAAGCCACTGAGTCCTTCACGGCGGCTGAGTTCGGCCACCACATCGGCGGGCGACAAGCCATAGTGGGCCAGGGCAATCATGCTGTGAAACCACAAATCGGCCACCTCGCCCACCAGTTTGTGCGCTTCGCCGCCATGGTCCATGTCTTTGGCCGCCATCACGGTTTCGGTGGCTTCTTCGCCAATTTTCTTCAAAAAGGCGTCTGGCCCTTTGTGCAGCAAACGCGCCACATAACTTTTTTCGGGGTCGCCACCGTTGGCCGGTTTGCGACTTTCAATCACGGCCGCTAGGCGGGCCAAAGCATCGGTTGAACTCATGATTTTGGCAACGAGTGCTCACTTGTAAATGGATTCAGGGTCTTTCAGGACCGGCTCAATGGCGGCCCATTCGCCATTTTGATACTTTTGAAAGAAACAACTGTGACGGCCCGTGTGGCAGGCAATGCCAGGCTCGTGACCCCGTTGGGTGACTTTGAGCAGCACCACATCGTTGTCGCAATCGAGGCGGATGTCGTGCACGGTTTGCACATGGCCCGACTCTTCGCCTTTGAACCACAACTTGTTGCGGGAACGACTGAAGTACACCGCGCGCTGGAGCTCCGCGGTTTTTTCAAGGGCCTCGCGATTCATCCAAGCAAACATCAGCACATCGCCCGTGCTGGCTTCTTGGGCAATGACGGGCACCAAGCCCTGCGCGTCCCATTTAATTTGATCGAGCCAATTCATGCGCTGAATCTACCACTTGTCTAGGCTGTGAGCCGGGGTTGACGGCGCTTTGATTACAAACGCACAGGAATTCCCCGCTCGCGCATGCGCAGCTTGGCTTCCTGAACTGTGTATTCGCCGTAGTGAAAAATGCTTGCGGCCAGCACGGCATCGGCACCGCCTTGCTGCACGCCGTCGGCCAGATGGTCCAAATTGCCCACGCCGCCAGAAGCAATGACGGGCACCTGAACGCTGTCGCTGACTGCTTTGGTCAGGGCCAAATCGAAGCCCGACTTGGTGCCGTCGCGGTCCATGCTGGTGAGCAAAATCTCGCCAGCGCCATATTCGGCCATTTGGGCTGCCCACTTCACTGCGTCCAAACCTGTGTTTTGACGGCCGCCATGGCTGTAGACATCCCAGCCCTCACCTCGCAATTTGACGTCCTCACCCTGACGGCGTTTGGCATCAATGGCCACCACAATGCACTGCGCGCCATACTTTTGCGATGCATCGCGAATGACCTGCGGGTTGGCAATGGCGGCGGAGTTGAAGCTGGTTTTGTCGGCGCCTGCGTTGAGCAAACGCCGGACGTCCTCAACAGTTCGAACACCGCCCCCCACCGTTAAAGGGATGAACACTTGAGAGGCCACCGCTTCAATGATGTGAAGAATGAGATCGCGGCCGTCGCTGGTGGCCGTGATGTCCAAGAAGGTGAGTTCGTCTGCGCCCTGTTCGTTGTAGCGCGCAGCAATTTCAACAGGGTCGCCCGCATCTCGGAGTTCTACAAAGTTAACACCTTTGACCACGCGGCCACCGGTGACATCAAGGCAAGGAATGATTCTTTTGGCTAGCATGGTCATGAGAGGGTGAGGTGTTGCCAGCCTGTCCAAGATTGGGCTGCTTGAACTTCAATGGCTGTCGTGACGCTGGCGGCTTCCACGCACAACATGTGCTGGTAGGCATCTTGGGGCATGTCTTTGAGTTGGGCGCATTTTTCGGCACCGGGATTCCACACCACGCTTTGGCCCCATGAAGCGCTTTGCGAGACGTGCAGTGCTTCTGTTGCATCTGGGCCCTCTTGCAAAGTCCAGGTGGGCTGTGCTTGAGTTTCTACATCGTAGACACGATCGAATTCGGCATCAAACTTCAACACACCAGAGCAGCTTTGGTGGGTGTCGCGCACGGCATCCCATTCGGCTTGTTGAGCTTGGCCATGCAAGCTGACGGTTTCAAGGTGATTGACCGCCAAGTAGGTGTGCAAAGCACCCGTGAAACTCAAAGTTTGGAGGCCCAGATTGTCAACTTGCAATTGAACCTTCAAGCCACCCTCAGTGAGCAGCACACTCAGCAAGGCTCTGAACTGACAAGGCCACATGGCCAACGTGCTTGAGTTGGCCGCAAGCTCAAACACTTTTTCTGAACCCTGGCTTAACTCAGGCACGTGTCGCCAAGCCAAATTGCGCGCAAAGCCATGCTTGGGCAATGGGCCGCGTTGGTTGAATTGGGGAAAGCACACAGGGATGCCACCGCGAATGGCACTGGCGCCATCGCACATAGAGGCTGGGCTCAAAAACAACCGTTCACGGCCCTTGGCTTGCCAGGACAAAACTTGGGCGCCCTGTTGGGCGACAAACACACTGTCACCATTGGGCAAAGACCAACGCCAACCCGGGTGGCCTTGGTGGCTGTCAGTCGTTGAGTTCATCGGCCCGTGCCTGGGCTGCTTGGAAATCAAGGTCGCCAGAGTAAATGGCGCGGCCGCAAATGACGCCTTCAACGCCCTCGTCTTCCACCGCACACAATTGCTCGATGTCGGCCATGTTGGACAAACCGCCAGATGCAATGACCGGAATGGTGAGGGCTTGCGCCAGCTTGACGGTGGCATCGATGTTGATGCCACTCAACATGCCGTCGCGGCCAATATCGGTGTAAATGATGGACTCAACGCCCCAGTCTTCAAACTTTTTGGCCAGATCGACCACTTCGTGGCCCGTGAGTTTGCTCCAGCCATCGGTGGCCACTTTGCCGTCTTTGGCATCCAAGCCCACAATGATGTGGCCGCCAAATGCACTGCAGGCGTCGCGCAGGAAACCAGGGTTTTTGACGGCGGCGGTGCCAATGATGACGTAGCGCAAACCACCATCGATGTATTTTTCGATGGTGTCGAGATCTCGAATGCCGCCACCCAACTGAACAGGAATTTCATCTCCCACCGCTTTGAGGATGGACTTGATGGCCGCGAAGTTTTGCGGTTTGCCCGCAAAGGCGCCATTGAGGTCGACCAAGTGCAAGCGCCTTGCGCCTTTGTCGAGCCAGCTTTGGGCCATGGCCGCGGGGTCCTCACCAAACGTAGTGGCTTGGTCCATGTCGCCTTGTTTGAGGCGAACACAATGGCCGTCTTTGAGATCAATTGCAGGTATCAGAATCATGGCTAATGGGTAGCGCTAGAGTGAAGAAAAGTGAAATTGGAAATACAGTGAAAATTCAGGGTTGCCAGTGCAAAAAGTTTCGGTAAAGGGCCAAACCTTGGCTGGCACTTTTTTCTGGGTGAAACTGCGTTGCAAACAAATTATCGCGCGCAATGGCACTGGCAAAGCCACCGCCGTAGTCTGTTTCCCCAGCCACATCGGCCGTATTATGGGGTTTTGCGTAAAAACTGTGCACGAAGTAGAAATAGCTGCCGCTGGGAATCTCACCCCAAACGGGATGAACAGCGGCCCCATGCGACATGAAATTCACTTGATTCCAGCCCATTTGCGGGACTTTGAAGCGACTGCCATCGGCTTGGGTTTGGCCTGAAAGGCTGAACTTGATCACATTGCCATGAATCAAACCCAGGCCAGGCGTATCGCCTTCTTCACTGTGGTCTAACAACATTTGCATGCCCACGCACACGCCAAACAATGGCTTTTTGGCAGCCGCATCCAATACGGCCTCCATCAAGCCGGAGTCGCGCAATTCACGCATGCAATCGGGCATGGCACCTTGACCCGGCAGCACCACCCGTGTGGCATTGCGCACATCTTGCGGGTTGGATGTGATTTTGACCTCGACACCGGTATCTTGTGCCGCATGAATGACCGCTTGCGCCACAGACCTCAAATTGCCCATGCCGTAGTCGACCACCGCCACTAAATTGGGAGACATGCTCAGAGCGAACCCTTTGTGGAGGGAATCACGCCCACAGAACGGGGATCGATTTCAAGTGCGGCACGCAAGGCACGCGCAAAGGCTTTGAAAACTGTTTCGGCTTGGTGGTGCGCGTTGTCGCCCCGCAAGTTGTCGATGTGCAGCGTGACCAAGGCGTGATTGACAAAGCCTTGGAAGAATTCGTGCATGAGCTGGGTGTCAAAGCCGCCCACCATGCCACTGGTGAATGGCACATGGTTGACCAAGCCAGGACGACCTGAAAAGTCGATCACCACGCGAGACAAGGCCTCGTCGAGCGGCACATAGGCGTGGCCATAGCGACGCAGGCCTTTTTTGTCGCCAACCGCTTTGGCCACAGCTTGACCCAAAGTGATACCCACATCTTCCACCGTGTGGTGGCCATCGATGTGCAAATCGCCCTTGGCTTCGATTTCCAAATCGATGAGGCCGTGGCGGGCAATTTGATCGAGCATGTGGTCAAAGAAACCAATGCCGGTGGACAGGCTGGATTGGCCAGTGCCGTCCAAATTCAGCTTGACGCGAATTTGGGTTTCTGCAGTTTGGCGCGTAACTTCTGCAACGCGGGGTGAGCTCATAAAGATTCCTTGAGTGCTGCCAACATGCGCACATTTTCTTCGGGGGTTCCGACGGTGAGGCGCAAACAATTGCTCAGCAATGGGTGCATTTTAGAAACGTTCTTCACCAAAATGCCTTTCGTTTTCATACCTTCGAAGCACTTTGTGGCGTCTGGCATACGAACCAGCAACATATTGGCCTGACTTGGGAAAACCTGGACACCTGGCAAAAGTGCCAGTGATTGGCTTAGTTTTTCGCGTTCTTCGCGAATTTGAACGGCTTGAGCAGCAAAAACTTCGGCATGCTCCAAAGCAAAAAGCGCGCATTCACAGTTCAAGACACTGATGTTGTAAGGCGGACGGACTTTGTCAATTTGGCCAATCAAGGCCTTGGGCCCCACCATGTAACCGAGGCGGACACCGGCCAAACCAAATTTGGACAGGGTGCGCATCAGCAGCACGTGGCCATGACGGGCCAAGCGGTCCATGTAGGTTTGGCTTGCAAAGGGCTGATAAGCCTCGTCCATCACCACCAAGCCGCCCTGCTGGCCTTGGGCCACCACTATGCGCTCAATAACGTCGGCATTCCATAAAGTGCCTGTTGGGTTGTTAGGGTAAGCCAAATACACCACGGCAGGTTGGTGCGTTGCAATGGCGCTGAGCATGGCCGCTTCGTCCAACTCAAAGTTGGCCATGAGGGGCACCCCATGAAACTGCACACCTTGGAGTTGCGCGCTCATGGCGTACATCACAAAGCCAGGCAGCGGTGCCAAAAAGCTGGCGCCAGGCACATCACAGGCAACCGAAAGCAGCGTAATGAGTTCGTCAGAACCATTGCCCAGCATGATGTCAAAGCCTTCGGGCATTTGCGCATATTTGGCAAGTTCAGCGCGCAAGACATTGACGCGGTCACCAGGATAACGGTTAAGGGCCAAGGCACCCAGCCGCTCACCCAATTGCTTTTGTAATTCTGGCGGCAAGCTGAAAGGATTTTCCATGGCATCGAGCTTGACCATGCCTGTCGAATCTTGAATGGCATAGGCGTGCATCGATTGCACATCTTGACGAATGTGTTTCAGCCAAGGGGCGGCATTTTGAGGGGCGCTCATGGTGTTTCTCTTTGCGGTGGCACAGGGTTCAAGCGCAACTCGGCCGCGCGGGCGTGGGCTTGCAAGCCTTCGCCATACGCCAACTCGGCCGCGATCAGGCCCAAACTTTGCGCGCCTTTTTCACTCACCTCAATGAGGCTGGAGCGCTTTTGAAAATCGTAGACACCCAAAGGCGATGAAAACCTGGCGGTGCCACTGGTGGGCAAAACGTGATTGGGGCCCGCGCAGTAATCGCCCAGTGATTCACTGGTGAACGCGCCCAAGAAAATGGCGCCCGCATGTTTGAGCAAAGGCTCCCAGGCATGCGGATTGCGGCTAGACACTTCCAAGTGTTCGGGCGCAATGCGGTTGCTGATGTTGCAAGCTTCTTCCATGCTGCGCGTTTGAATGAGCGCACCGCGGTCGTTCATCGATTTGGCAATGATCTCGGCGCGCGGCAAGGTGGGCAGCAACTGATCGATGGCGGCTTGCACTTTGTCAATGTAGGCCGCATCGGGGCACAGCAAAATGCTTTGCGCCAACTCGTCGTGCTCGGCTTGCGAGAACAAGTCCATGGCCACCCACTCAGGCGGTGTGCTGCCATCGGCCAACACCAAAATTTCGCTAGGGCCGGCAATCATGTCAATTCCCACGGTACCAAACACGCGCTTCTTGGCGCTGGCCACATAGGCGTTGCCAGGGCCTGTGATCTTGTCAACCTTGGGCACGGTAGCCGTGCCAAATGCAAGCGCAGCAACGGCTTGTGCACCACCGATGGTGAAAGCACGCGACACACCCGCCACATAAGCGGCAGCCAAGACCAACGGATTCTTCACGCCTTGCGGCGTAGGGACCACCATGATGATTTCTTCAACGCCAGCCACATGCGCCGGAATGGCATTCATCAAAACAGAAGAGGGATACGCGGCTTTACCGCCGGGCACATAAATGCCCACCCGATCGAGGGGCGTGACTTTTTGCCCCAGCAAGGTGCCGTCTTCATCTTGGTAGGACCAGCTTTCACCCGAAGCTTTTTTCTGCGCTTCATGGTAGGCGCGAACACGTTTGGCAGCGGCCTGCAAAGCGTCTTTTTGTGCAACTGGCAAACCCTCAAATGCCGCCTTGAGTTCGGCCTGCGTCAGCATCAAAGCTTGCATGTCTTTGGCGTTCAAGCCGTCAAAACGTTGGGTGTACTCAAGCACGGCGGCATCGCCGCGCTGTTGCACATCGGCCAAGATTTCGGCCACGCGGGATTCAATGGCTGCATCGGCGTCTGCAGACCAATGCAAGCGCTTTTGAAACATGGCTTCAAAATCGGCATCGGTGGTGCTTAAACGCAGGGCTTTGGCTACTAGCGCAGTCATTGGTTTTCTCTTTGGTGGTTAGCGTGAAGCTTGGGCAGTTTGACGCGCTGACACGGCACCTGCAAAGGCTTGAATGATGGCGCGGATGGGTTCTTGCTTCAGTTTGAGCGACGCTTGATTCACCACCAAGCGAGAGCTGATGTCCATGATGCGCTCCACTTCAATGAGGTGGTTGGCTTTGAGCGTGCTGCCAGTGGACACCAAGTCAACGATGGCATCGGCCAGGCCCGTGAGAGGCGCCAGCTCCATGCTGCCATAAAGCTTAATCAGATCAACGTGAACACCTTTTTGCGCAAAAAATTCACGCGCAATCTGGGTGTATTTGGTGGCCACTTTCAAGCGGGAACCCGATTTAACGGCGGAGGCATAGTCGTAGTCGGCACGCACCGCCACACTCATACGGCACTTGGCAATTTGCAAGTCCAGTGGCTGATACAGGCCCTGACCGCCATGCTCAATGAGGGTGTCTTTGCCGGTCACGCCCAAATCGGCGCCACCATATTCCACATAAGTGGGCACATCGGTGGCCCGAACCAAGACCACCCGCACGCCCGCTTGGTTGGTGGGCAAAATCAATTTGCGAGAAGTTTCGGGATCTTCCAAAACCTCAATGCCTGCCGCTTTTAAAAGTGGCAGGGTTTCGTCAAAAATGCGTCCTTTGGACAAGGCCAAGGTGATCATGTCAGTTCCTGTGGTTACTTTGAACGTTCTATTTGAGCGCCCACTTTGCGCAGTTTGGCTTCCATCCGATCGTAGCCACGATCGAGGTGATAGATGCGATCGACAATGGTCTCGCCCTCGGCCACCAAGCCGGCAATGACCAAGCTGGCAGAAGCCCGCAAATCGGTGGCCATGACAGTGGCACCTGACAAGCGCGCCACACCCTGCACCACGGATACTTTGCCGTCAATTTGAATGTTGGCACCCAAACGAACCAACTCATTGACGTGCATGAAGCGATTTTCAAAAATGGTTTCAGTGACTTTGCTGGTGCCCTCCGCAATGCAATTCAAAGCCATGAACTGCGCTTGCATGTCGGTTGGAAAACCGGGGTACTCGGTGGTGCGAAAACTTTGCGCTTTCAGGCGGCCTTGTGCTTTGACCCGAACAAAGTTGGAGCCCACTTCAATTTGCGCGCCAGCAGCCCTGAGTTTTTCGATGACAGCATCAAGGTGATCGCCCCGAGCATGCTTCAAAACGACATCGCCGCCGGTGGCCGCAACGGCGCACAAAAATGTGCCCGCTTCAATGCGATCGGCCACCACCGCATGGTCACAGCCCTTGAGTTTTTCAACCCCTTGAATGTGAATTCGGCTGGTGCCGTGGCCTTCAATCTTGGCGCCCATTTGGATGAGCATCTCGGCCAAATCAGGAATTTCTGGCTCTTGCGCCGCATTTTCCAAAACAGTTTCACCTTCCGCCAAAGCAGCCGCCATCAGGAAATTTTCTGTGCCAGTGACAGTCACCATGTCGGTGGCAATGCGGGCGCCTTTCAAGCGGGTGCGGCCCTTGTTCAAGCTGGCCACCATGTAGCCATGCTCCACCACAATTTGCGCGCCCATGGCTTGCAGGCCTTTGATGTGCTGATCGACAGGGCGTGAACCAATGGCACAACCGCCGGGCAATGACACGCGAGCTTGGCCAAATCGGGCCAACAAAGGGCCAAGGGCCAGCACAGAAGCTCGCATGGTTTTCACCATCTCGTAGGGTGCTTCTGGCTTGTTCAGCGCGCTGGCATTCAATGTCACGCTGCCATCTTCTGCATGCTGGCAAGTGACACCCATGTTGCGTATGAGTTTCAACATGGTGCTGACATCTTGCAACTTCGGCACATTGCGCAGCACCACCTCTTGGTCGGTCAACAAGGCGGCGCACAGTTCTGGCAAGGCGGCATTTTTAGCGCCGGAGATGTCAATCTCGCCATTCAAAGAATGGCCGCCACGAATGATGAGTTTGTCCATTTTTTAGTTTGAGTATCTGGAGGAACGCGTTAGAAACGGCCTGGTGTTCAAGCTTGCGCTTTCGCCCATTCGGCAGGCGTGAATGTTTTCATCGACAAGGCATGGACCTCATCGTTTTGCATTTTGTTGCCCAAGGTGGCATACACCTTTTGGTGGCGCGCAATGAGACGCAGCCCCTCAAATTGGTTGGACACCACCACCGCTTGCCAATGGCGGCCGTCACCGTCCACGGTGAGATGTTGGCACGAAAGCCCAGCGGCAATCATGGCTTGAATTTGTTCTGCAGTCATTTGGTTCAGCTCACGAAAAATTTGAATCAGCCTCTGATTTTGTAGCCTGATTTCAGCCAATGAATGGCCAACGCACTGACGGCCAACATGGCCACAGAAACGACAGCCAAACTGGTCCAAGGCGACACATCGCTTTGGCCAAAAAAGCCGTATCTGAAACCATCAATCATGTAAAAGAAGGGGTTCAGGTGGCTCAAACCTTGCCAAAACGGGGGCAAGGAATGAATGGAATAAAAAACACCCGATAAGAAGGTCATGGGCATGATGACAAAGCTTTGGAAAGCCGCCATTTGGTCAAATTTTTCGGACCAAAGACCTGCCACCAAGCCCAAGGCACCCAACAGGCCCGCACACAAGACGGCAAAGACCACAATCCAAACCGGCGAATGGTATTGCAAGGGTGCAAACCACACCGTGACAGCAAAGACACCCAAGCCAACGGCCAAACCGCGCAACATGGACGACCCCACATAGGCCACAAACCAGTGCCAGTGAGACAAGGGCGTGAGCAGCAAGAACACCACATTGCCCATGATCTTGCTTTGCACCAAGCTCGATGAGCTGTTGGCGAAGGCATTTTGCAAGACGCTCATCATGATGAGGCCTGGCAACAAAAATGCCGTGTAGGGCACGCTGTCGTACACCTTCACGTGGTCTTCTAGCACATGACCAAAAATCAACATATACAGAACTGAAGTTAAAACCGGCGCAGCAATGGTTTGGAATGACACTTTCCAAAAGCGCAACACTTCCTTGTATAGCAACATGCGCCAGCCGCTCATGATTTCCCCTCGGCCATCACATCCAAAAACACATCTTCTAAATCGGCTTTGCGAATTTCAACATCCTCGGCCACCAAGCCAGCTTGGCGAACTGCCGCCAAGTAGCTTTCGATCTCCACCGCATCGTGTGCGGGAAACTGAACAATGCGACCTGTGATGCGCGCTTTGGTAGCCAAATCGGGCGGCAATTGGCCATCCAACTTAAAACGCAGCACATTGCTAGAGGCCGATTTCAACAACTCAGAAGTACTGGCCAAAGCCAACACCCGCCCTTGTTTGAGCATGGCCAAGCGGCCACACAGGGCTTCGGCCTCTTCCAAATAATGGGTGGTGAGCAAAACGGTATGGCCTTCTCGGTTTAACTTGGCAATGAATTGCCACAGCGTTTGTCGAAGCTCGACATCGACGCCGGCGGTGGGCTCATCGAGCACAATGACACGCGGCTTGTGAACCAAGGCTTGTGCCACCAAGACGCGTCTTTTCATGCCACCAGAAAGCTGCCGCATGTTTGAATTGGCTTTGTCGAGGAGTCCTAAGTTGCTCAACAACTCATCTATCCAAGCATCATTTTTCTGCACGCCAAAGTAGCCGGACTGAAAACGCAAAGCCTCGCGAACCGTGAAAAAGGGATCGAAAACCAACTCTTGGGGCACCACGCCCAACATGCGCCGTGCTTTGGCGTAATCCAATTGAACATCATGGCCATGCACCATGACACGGCCTTCAGTGGCCTTGGTGAGTCCCGCCAAAATGCTGATGAGCGTGGTCTTGCCTGCGCCATTGGGGCCAAGCAGACCAAAGAACTCCCCCTCAGCAATGTCAAAGCTCACTTTGTTGAGTGCTGTGAAAGGCTGGCTGCCAGGCTGTTTGGCAGGATAAGTTTTGGAGACGGATTGAAAAGAGATGGCGGGCATGAGCCCCCTATTTTACGGTCATGCGCTTTCGACCAAGAGCTCGGACACCCCATAAAGCAGGGCCAATTCGCGTAATTTGGCCGGGAAATGCTTGAATTTCAAGGTTTTCGACAAACTTTCGGCTTCACGACGACAACCCAAGAGAACGGCAAGAGCAGAGGAGTCGAAGTCAGACAACTGTTCCGCCTGGATTTCGACCTCTGAATCTGGACTGCTTCTAATTTGTGCTTGCAGCTTTGCCAAGCAATCTGCCGCATTGCTGTGCCGCAAATCAGGTGGCAGCGTTAAGAGGGCCGTGGACATTCAGTGAGCGCTCAATCAGGCTTTTTTGGCATTCGACTTGTTGCGGTCTGAAAGACTCTTGATCAGCCCATCGACACCGCCGGCGTTGATTTCTTTGGCAAATTGCGAGCGGTAGTTTTCGACCAACCAAATGCCCAAAACATTGAGGTCAAAAATTTTCCAACCTGCGCCCTCACCAGGGGTTTTTTCTAGGCGGTAATCAAGCTGGATGGGCTCGCCTTTGCCTCTAACCTCGGTTTGAACCACCAGATTTTTGTCGTCGGTGGCACCGCGCAAGGGCTTTAACTCGATGGTCTGGTCGCTGATTTGACTGAGGGCGCCAGAATAAGTTCGGATGAGCAGCAATTTGAACTCTGCTTGCAATCGTTCTTGCTGTTCAGGCGTGGCTTTGCGCCAACCCGGCCCTGTGGCCAAAGCCGTCATGCGGCGAAAGTTGACATGCTGCATCAATTTGGTGTCGACCAATTGCATGATCTTGTTGATGTCACCGCTCTTGATGCTCTTGTCGGATCGCACCGCATCCAAGGTTTCATTGGAGATGCGTTTGACAAAGGCATCGGGTGCTTCATCGTTTGCCCAAACAGAGCCCGCACTCAAAGAAAAGCCCAAAGCCCAGATAACAGGCCATAAAAAAGTGAGGAGTTTGCGATTCATAAGATGTGATCATAAAGAGCGTTTGACTCTTTAACGCGCCAGCTTCAAAAAAGTTGATTAAACCACCAAGCAGATATTTTGAAAAATCAAGGCTTTAGGGGTGGGGGCGCCTTAGGCAATGGTTCTGGATTAGCGCCAGCACCTGGCCGGTTGGGCGCCACCATGGGAGCCGGCTGCTCAGGATCGTCAAAGTCATCCAACATGGGCGGATTGCCGTCATAAATGTCATTCAAGCGTTTTTGCAAGTAAGCATCCCGCGTGAAAGTATAGGGGTCGAGAGAGGCCTGCCGTACAGCATCGGACAAGGACAGGAAGCGTTCTCGCTTGTCGGTGAGGCGCAGAACGGTGAGGAGGTTCCTTGAGCTGGTATCGGCCAATTGCTGATTGACGTCTGTTTTGATATCGACATACAAACCAAAGCTGTCTCGGACTGTGGAGGGCCCAAAAAAAGGCAAAACCACGTAAGGGCCGGAGGAGACCCCCCAGAAAGCCAAGGTCTGTCCAAAATCTTCCTTGTGCTTGTCTATCTTGAGTTGCGAAGCCCAGTCGATGATGCCACCCAAGCCCAAGGTGCTGTTGATTCCCACACGCATGGCGTTTTTAGCGGCTGCTTCAAGTTTCAGTTGTGCCAAGCTGTTGAAAAACGACAAGACATCGCTTTGATTGCTGAAAAAGTTGCCAATACCCTTGCGCACCACGGTGGGCAAATACTGGCCATAGATCACAGCCACGGGACGCAGAACCAAATCGTCAGCCACATCGTTGAAAGCTGTGACCTGGCGGTTCAAAGGTTCAAGTGGATCGGAAGGGTCGGGGCCTTTCAAAGAGGCGCAGCCTTGCAGCAGCATCAAAGCTGCAACGGCCAAACCTAGGCGAAAACGCCAACCCAGCATCACTTTTTACTTTCTCCCGAGGGCGCAGCCGTGTCGGCTGCTTTGTTGTACAAAAACTGACTGATTAGATTTTCCAAGACCACGGCAGACTGTGTCGATCCAATCTTGTCGCCTGCAGACAGATTTTTTTCGTCTGCGCCAGCCTCAATGCCAACGTACTGCTCGCCCAGCAAACCACTGGTCAAAATTTTCAAAGAGCTGTCTTGGGGAAATGCATATTGATTTTGCAAAGCCAAGCTGACTTTAGCCTGAAAGCTGTCGCCGTCAAACTGAATGTTTTCAACTCGGCCCACAACCACCCCTGCGCTCTTCACGGCAGCCCCTTTTTTGAGGCCCCCAATGTTGTCAAACTTGGCCGTCACGGTGTAGTCTTTGGACCAACTGTATTGCAACAAGTTGGCCGACTTGAGTGCCAAAAAGAGCACTGCCGCCAAGCCAATCAGCACAAACAAGCCAACCCACACATCATTTTTTGAACGTTGCATCACGTCCTCCTTAAATGCTGAACATCATCACGGTGAGGATGAAGTCCAGTCCTAAAACTGACAACGAAGAAATCACCACACTTCGAGTGGTGGCTGAGGCCACGCCTTCAGGTGTTGGCTGAGCCACATAACCTTGCAGCAAGGCAATGAAAGTCACGGCCACGCCAAAAACAACACTCTTGATCATGCCGTTGCCCACATCTTTGAAAACGTCCACACCGCTTTGCATTTGACTCCAGAACGATCCCGCATCAACACCAATGAGCAGAACACCCACGATGTATCCCCCCAAAATACCCACTGCACTGAAGACTGCTGTGAGCAAAGGCAAGGCAATAATGCCTCCCCACAAACGCGGTGCCAATATGCGCAACTTGGGATCAACGGCCATCATTTCCAAAGCGGTCAGCTGCTCGCCAGCTCGCATCAAACCAATTTCTGCCGTGATGGACGCTCCGGCTCTTCCTGCAAACAACAAAGCAGCAACCACAGGGCCAAGTTCTCTCACCAAGCTCAAGGCCACCAACAAGCCCAAGGCATCGGCAGCGCCATAGCGTTGCAAGGTGTAGTAGCCCTGTAAGCCCAACACAAAACCCACAAACAAGCCAGAAACAGTGATGATGGCCAGTGAGTAATTGCCCAAAAAGTGCACCTGATCACGAACCAGGCCGAAGCGCTTCAAGCAAGGGCCCGAGAGCAGGGCCAATTGGCCCAATAAACGGGCACCATAGCCCCAGTCTGCCAATTTTTGACGGGCAGCGTAACCAAGTTCAGCGGGGTGCCAAAAAGTCATGCCCTGGCTCTCCCAAAATCTTCAGCCACGCTTGTGCCTGGGTAATGGAAATGAACAGGTCCATCGCTGAGGCCGTTGACAAACTGGTGAATGAGTGGGTCTGTGGTTTGCCGGAGCACCTCTGGCGTACCCTGCGCAGCCACTTTGCCATTGGCCAACACCACCACGTGGTCGGCAATTTGAAACGTTTCGTCCACATCGTGCGAGACCACCACACTGGTGATACCCAGACTGTCGTTCAACCTTCTGATGAGGCGCGCTGCGGTACCCAAAGAGATGGGATCAAGCCCAGCGAAGGGCTCGTCGTACATCATGAGATCGGGATCCAGTGCAATGGCACGGGCCAAGGCAACACGCCTGCCCATGCCCCCCGAAATTTCGGAAGGCTTTAAATTTCTAGCACCGCGCAATCCCACCGCATCGAGCTTCATGAGCACAATGTCGCGAATCATCTGCTCAGACATTTTGGTGTGCTCTCTCAAGGGAAACGCCACGTTGTCAAACACATTCATGTCGGTGAACAAGGCGCCAAACTGAAACAACATGCCCATGCGTCTGCGTGCAGCATAGAGTTGCTCGGTGTCCATTTGGCCCACATCGCGGCCATCGAAGGTGAGCTGCCCTTTTTGCGCGATGTATTGGCCGCCAATCAAACGCAGAACAGTGGTCTTGCCGCCGCCAGACACACCCATGAGGGCCGTCACTTTGCCGCGCGGTATACCAAAGGAAATGTCGTTCAAGATGACACGATCCCCGTAGCCGAAGCTGAGGTTTTTGAGTTCAACCAGCAGTGAAGAGGTGGGCAGGGTCATGTGTAAAAGAACAAAAGCCGGGATCGCCGGCTTTTGAAGGGTAAGGCGCTCAGCTTAAGCTGTTTGAAGCGTTTTGCATTTCAAACGAACCAAAGCAGTTTGCAGTCATTTTAGCGGGGTAAGTCACTGGTTCCCATTAAGAACTCGTCAATTGAGCGAGCAGCTTGGCGGCCTTCCCGAATGGCCCAGACCACCAAGGACTGGCCGCGGCGCATGTCGCCAGCCGCAAACACCTTGGGCACATTGGTGGCATAACCACCGGTGAAGTCTGTGGTGGCTTTAGCGTTGCCGCGGTTGTCTTTCTCCACACCAAAGGCGTCCAAGATGGTGGCCACGGGGTTCACAAAGCCCATGGCCAAGAAGACCATGTCTGCGGGGTAAGTCTTTTCGGTGCCAGGCACATTGACCAACTTGCCGTCTTTGAATTCCACTTCCACGGTTTTGAGGCCGGTCACTTTGCCTTTTTCGCCAATGAATTCTTGGGTCGAAATGGCAAATTCGCGAGTGCAACCTTCTTCATGGCTGGAGCTGGTGCGCAATTTGAGGGGCCAGTAAGGCCATGTCAAAGGACGGTTTTCTTCTTCGGGGGGCTGTGGCATCACTTCAAACTGTGTCACGCTCTTGGCGCCATGGCGGTTGGAGGTACCGACACAATCGCTGCCGGTGTCGCCGCCGCCAATCACAATCACGTGTTTGCCATCAGCGCGCAATTGGTCTTTGAGCTTGTCGCCCGCGTTCACTTTGTTTTGCTGTGGCAAGAATTCCATCGCAAAGTGAATGCCTGCCAAATCACGGCCAGGCACATTCAAATCGCGTGATTGTTCTGAGCCACCGGTCAGCAACACGGCATCAAAATCTTTTTGCAGTTGCTTGGGGCTGATGGTTTCTTGCGACCAGTTGGTCACTTTAGATCCTGCTGGCAACTCGCCTACCATCACACCCGTTTTAATGGTCACGCCTTCGGCCACCAGCTGCTCAGCGCGGCGGTCGATGTGTGATTTTTCCATTTTGAAATCAGGGATGCCATAACGCAGCAAGCCACCGATGCGATCGTTCTTTTCGAACAGTGTCACGTCGTGACCCACACGGGCCAACTGCTGGGCAGCAGCCATGCCTGCTGGGCCTGAGCCCACCACCGCAACTTTTTTACCAGTCTTGTTCGCAGCGGGACGGGGCTTGACCCAACCTTCTTGCCATGCGCGGTCAATGATGGCGTGCTCAATGGACTTGATGCCCACGGCATCGTCGGCCACGTTCAAGGTGCAAGCAGCTTCGCAAGGTGCGGGGCAAATGCGGCCCGTGAACTCTGGGAAGTTGTTGGTGCTGTGCAGCACGTCAATGGCGTTTTTCCAATCGCCTTGAAACACCAACTCGTTGAAGTCCGGAATGATGTTGTTGACAGGGCAGCCGTTGTTGCAAAACGGTGTGCCGCAGTCCATGCACCGAGCGCTTTGCGCTTTGGCTTGTGAATCGTCCAAACCGATGACGAACTCTTTGTAGTTTTTGACGCGTTCGCCGACAGGCTTGTAGCCCTCTTCGATGCGCTCAAATTCCATGAAACCAGTGATTTTTCCCATGATCAATCCTTGTTATTTCTTTGTGCTCAATTAGCTGGCGGCCACAGAATCTGTGGCTCTGCCTGATTCGAGGGCTGCAGCTTTGCGTGAGTTGATTTCACCCAAGGCGCGCTTGTACTCGTTCGGGAACACTTTGACGAACTTCAGACGCGCTTGCGCCCAGTTGTCCAGCAACTCACGTGCGCGTTGGCTACCGGTCCACTTGTGGTGGTCTTCCAGCAATTTCTTCAACTGTGTTTCGTCTGCTTGGTCGCGGTGCCACACTTTGCGGTCCACAGACGCTTCTTGCTCGGCCACAGTGAGTACTTTTTCCATGCTGACCATGGCAGTGTTGCAGCGCGAAGCAAACTGACCGTCTTCGTCGTACACATACGCAATGCCGCCGCTCATACCGGCCGCAAAGTTACGACCTGTTTTGCCCAGCACCGCCACAGTACCACCGGTCATGTATTCACAACCGTGGTCGCCCGTGCCTTCCACCACTGCTGTGGCGCCCGACAAACGAACGGCAAAACGCTCGCCAGCCACACCGGCAAAGAAAGCTTCGCCCGTGGTGGCGCCGTACATCACGGTGTTGCCCACGATGATGTTTTGGCTGGCCACGCCGCGGAACTCGAGGCTTGGGCGAACCACAATGCGACCGCCCGACAAACCTTTGCCGGTGTAATCGTTGGCTTCACCAATGAGGTACAGCGTGATGCCCTTGGCCACAAACGCGCCAAAGGATTGACCACCGGTGCCTTCGAGTTGTATGCGAATGGTGTCGTCTGGCAAGCCTTCTGGGTGCACTTTGGTTACCGCGCCTGAGAGCATGGCGCCCACAGAACGATTGACGTTGCGCGCCACTTCCATGAACTGAACCTTCTCGCCTTTGTCGATGGCGGCGCGGCTCTTGGCAATGAGCATGTTGTCCAAGGCTTTGTCCAAGCCGTGATCTTGCACGTCGATGTGGCGACGGGGCACGTCGGCAGGCACATCGGGCACTGCCAACAAACGGCTGAAATCGAGGCCGCTGGATTTCCAGTGTTCAATGCCTTTGCGGGTGTCGAGCAAATCGGCACGGCCCACCATGTCGTCAAACTTCTTGATACCCAACTGCGCCATGATTTGACGCACTTCTTCAGCGATGAAGAAGAAGTAGTTGACCACGTGCTCTGGCTTGCCAGAGAACTTCTTACGCAAAATAGGATCTTGCGTGGCCACGCCCACAGGGCAAGTGTTCAGGTGGCATTTGCGCATCATGATGCAGCCTTCGACCACCAGCGGTGCCGTGGCGAAACCAAACTCGTCTGCGCCCAACAACGCGCCAATGGCGACGTCGCGGCCGGTCTTCATCTGACCGTCGGCTTGCACACGAATACGGCCGCGCAAGCGGTTCAGCACCAAAGTTTGCTGCGTTTCAGCCAGACCAATTTCCCAGGGGCTGCCAGCGTGCTTGATAGAAGACCAAGGCGATGCGCCAGTGCCGCCGTCGTGACCGGCAATCACCAAGTGATCGCTCTTGCACTTGGCAACGCCTGCGGCAATGGTGCCCACGCCAATTTCAGACACCAACTTGACACTGATGTCGCTGTGCGGCGCCACGTTTTTCAAGTCGTGAATGAGTTGGGCCAAATCTTCAATGGAATAAATGTCGTGGTGAGGGGGAGGAGAAATCAAACCCACGCCTGGCACAGAGTGACGCAACTTGCCGATGTAATCGGACACTTTGCCGCCTGGCAATTGACCGCCTTCACCCGGCTTGGCACCTTGCGCCATCTTGATCTGAATTTGATCAGCGCTGTGCAAGTATTCGGCGGTGACACCGAAGCGGCCTGACGCCACTTGCTTGATTTTGGAGCGCAGTGAATCGCCAGCCTCGAGTGGCATGTCGACTTCCACTTCTTTGGCGCCAATGACGCTCTTCAAAGTCTCGCCCTTTTTGATCGGGATACCTTTGAGTTCGTTGCGATAACGCGCAGAGTCTTCACCGCCTTCACCGGTGTTGCTCTTGCCGCCAATGCGGTTCATGGCAACAGCCAATGTGGCGTGTGCTTCTGTTGAGATCGATCCCAAAGACATGGCCCCTGTGGCGAAGCGTTTGACGATTTCGCTGGCGGGTTCTACTTCATCAATCGAAATGGCTTTAGCAGGATCGATCTTGAATTCGAACAAACCGCGCAGTGTCATTTGACGCTTGGTTTGGTCGTTGATGATCTGCGCGTATTCTTTGTACGTGTTCCAGTTGTTGGCACGGGTGCTGTGCTGCAACTTGGCAATGGCATCGGGTGTCCACATGTGCTCTTCACCGCGAGCGCGCCATGCGTATTCACCGCCAGCGTCTAGCATGGTGGCCAACACAGGATCGTTGCCAAACGCAGCTTTGTGCATGCGCAACGCTTCTTCGGCAATTTCAAAAATACCAATGCCTTGCACGCGGCTCGGTGTGCCGGTGAAGTATTTGTTCACGGTTTCTGTGTTGACGCCAATGGCTTCAAACAACTGCGCGCCGCAATACGACATGTAGGTGCTGACACCCATCTTGGACATGATCTTGGACAGGCCCTTGCCCACCGCTTTGATGTAGTTGTAGATGGCTTTGTCGGCCGACAAATCGCCTGGCAACTCTTTGTGCAAAGCTTGCAAAGTTTCCATGGCCAAGTAGGGGTGAACGGCTTCTGCGCCGTAACCCGCCAACACAGCAAAGTGATGTACCTCGCGGGCTGTACCGGTTTCCACCACCAAGCCTGCTGTGGTGCGCAAGCCTTCGCGCACCAAGTGTTGGTGAATGGCAGACAGCGCCAACAATGCGGGAATGGCCACTTGCGTGGGCGACACACCGCGGTCGCTGATGATCAAGATGTTGTTGCCGCCTTTGATGGCGTCAACGGCTTCAGCGCAGAGTGATGCCAGCTTGGCTTCAACACCTTCACGGCCCCATGCAGCGGGGTAGGTGATGTCTAAAGTCGCACTCTTGAACTTGCCCTGTGTGGACTGTTCAATGTTGCGCAACTTGGCCATGTCTGCAAAGTCGAGCACGGGCTGGCTCACTTCCAAGCGCATGGGCGGGTTGACTTGGTTGATGTCGAGCAGATTGGGCTTGGGGCCAACAAAAGACACCAATGACATCACGATGGCTTCGCGAATCGGGTCGATCGGTGGGTTGGTCACTTGCGCGAACAACTGCTTGAAGTAGTTGTACAGCGGTTTGTTTCTGTCGGACAACACAGCCAAGGGGCTGTCGTTGCCCATGGAGCCCAAAGCTTCTTCGCCAGCTTGAGCCATGGGTGCCAACAAGAACTTGATGTCTTCTTGAGTGGTGCCAAAGGCTTGCTGCAAATCGAGCAAAGATTCTTTGGATGCAGGTGCTTGTGCAGTGGTGGCTTTGACGTCGTCCAACTTGATGCGCAAGTTTTCAATCCACTGCTTGTAGGGCTTGCTGCTGGCCAGGTTCGACTTGAGTTCTTCGTCGTCAATCATGCGGCCTTGTTCCAAATCGATCAGGAACATCTTGCCGGGCTGCAGGCGCCACTTGCGAACAATTTTGCTTTCTGGAATAGGTAACACGCCAGTCTCTGAACCCATGATGACCATGTCATCGTCAGTAATGCAATAGCGTGAAGGACGCAAACCATTGCGATCCAAGGTGGCGCCAATTTGACGGCCGTCTGTGAACACGATGGACGCAGGGCCGTCCCATGGCTCAAGCATGGCGGCGTGGTATTCGTAGAAAGCCTTGCGGCGCTCGTCCATGGTGTTGTGGTTTTCCCATGGCTCGGGAATCATCATCATCACAGCTTGGCTGATGGGGTAACCGGCCATGGTGAGCAACTCTAAGCAGTTGTCAAAAGTGGCCGTATCAGATTGGCCGGCAAAGCTGATGGGGTAGAGCTTTTGCAAATCGGGGCCAAGCACAGGCGAAGACATCACGCCTTCGCGGGCCTTCATCCAGTTGTAGTTGCCCTTGACAGTGTTGATCTCACCGTTGTGCGCCACATAGCGGTAAGGGTGAGCCAAAGGCCACTCTGGGAAAGTGTTGGTTGAGAAACGTTGGTGCACCAAACCGAGTGCAGACACGCAGCGCTCGTCTTGCAAGTCAAGATAGTAGGTACCAACTTGGTCGGCCAACAGCAAGCCTTTGTACACCACGGTACGGCTGGACATGCTGGGGATGTAGTACTCGTTGCTGTGCTTCAGCTTGAGGTTTTGAATGGCAGCGCTGGCTGTTTTGCGAATGACGTACAGCTTGCGCTCCAAAGCGTCTTGCACAATCACATCGGCGCCACGGCCAATGAAGATCTGCTTCAACACAGGTTCTTTTTCGCGAACGGTGGGCGACATGGGCATATCGCGGTTGACTGGCACATCGCGCCAACCCAACAAAACCTGACCTTCGGCCTTCACAGCGCGCTCAAGTTCTTGCTCACACGCCATGCGTGAAGCGTGCTCTTTGGGCAAGAACACCATGCCCACACCGTACTCACCTTGCGCTGGCAAGTTAACGCCTTGTTTGGCCATCTCTTCTCTATAGAGTGCATCGGGCAACTGAATCAAGATACCAGCGCCGTCGCCCATCAACTTATCGGCACCCACCGCACCCCGGTGATCCAAGTTTTCAAGAATCTTCAGGGCTTGCGTGACGATGGCATGCGTCTTCGCGCCTTTGATATGGGCTACAAAGCCCACACCACAAGCATCGTGTTCTTGTGTTGGGTCATACAGACCCGTTTGTTGCAAAGATGATTTTTCGGCAGCCGAAGTCATGGCGCACTCCTAAAGATATTTCGCGGGAACGTGAGCATATTGCATTGCAACAAGAATGCCAAGAAAAATAATTGGGGTCAGATGAACATTAATTTCTTGTTTTTTCAAAATTCAATTAATTGGGGACAGATCAAAAATGAGTCAAAAAGAATTCATAACGGTGAGATTTTTCACCTGTTTACGGCTTCAAAGTGGTTTTTTGAATGGCCTTCCTGCCTTTTTCGGCAGGATGGGCGTCTGAGTTGTCTTCTGTAAAGACTTCAAAAACTCGGGGCGACCCACGACTCGACTCTTCAAAACTGACTCCGTGAGGTCTTTTTGAATGGAAGCTGAAAGCCCGCCCGCCACAAATTCTGCATAAGCAGCCTCTCTGGAGAACGGCGTGTTACCCAAGCCCCAATAAAGGGCATGCGGCGTCACCAATTTGTCGATTTTTTGACCAATCAGGTGCTTGTAGCTGGACCAATTGAAATCTTCGGCCGACTCTGCCAGCCCTGCCCTGACGGGATTTAAATCAATGTAGGCCATGCAAGTCAGAAGATAGGCTTCCGAATCGACCACCGAGGATTTGTAGCGCCCCTCCCACAATGTGCCAGTTCGCTTGTGGCGTTGATTGAAGTAACGCACATAAGTTCTGCCAACCGCCTGCATCATCAAGGACATGGCCTCATCGCTGGGCGGCGTGAGCAACATGTGAAAGTGATTGTCGAGCAACACATAAGCATTCACAGCTACTTTGTGGCGCTGCGATTCCTCCAGCCACAGGCTGTAAAGCATCTTGCGATCGGCCTCATCCAACACGATGGGCTGACGGTTGTTCCCCCGCTGAATGACGTGATGCGGGTAACCTGGAAGGGCTAAACGAGGATGACGGGCCATGCGTGAATGCTAACCCGAAAGAAATTAATGTTGATCTGACCCCAATTAAGGGTAACGCGATGCAAGGGATTCGGTGAGGCCGAATTCGGCCAGGAGGGCTTGGAGGCGGTCGGCGGCGCCGGCTTTGGGGCGGCCGGTGTAGCGGGCCAGGATGAGTTCGTTTTTCATGCTGTGTTCCCAACCCACCAGTTCGGTGACCGTCACGGTGTAGCCTTTGGACTCTAAGTAAAGGCAACGCAAGACATTGGTCAGTTGACTGCCGATTTCACGGGTGTGCAAGGGGTGGCGCCAGAGTTCGGCCAAAGGGGTGCGAGACAAATTCAGGGCTTTGTTTTGACGCAGCTTGGCGGCTACTTCGGCCTGACAACAGGGCACCAAGACCATGGCGCGGGCTTTTTTCAGCAAACCAAAGGCAATGGCGTCGTCGGTGGCGGTGTCGCAAGCATGCAATGCGGTAACCACATCGATTTGCGCGGGCATTTGATCAGACTGTGATGACTCGGCCACCGAAGTGTTCAAAAAGACCATGCGCTTGAAATCCAAGCGCTGAGCCAACGCACGAGAAGCCTCGACCAATTCGGCTCGAGTTTCAATGCCGTAAATGTGACCTTCATACAATGCCTTGAAAAACAAGTCGTAAACAATGAAACCCAAATAAGACTTGCCAGCGCCATGATCGGCCAAGGTCAAGCCCATAGCGTCTGCGGACGTAGTCTCCTCTGCCAACTCTTTCAAAATCTTTTCAATGAACTGATACAGATGCAAAACCTGCTTGAGTTTGCGGCGTGAGTCTTGGTTCAACTTACCTTCGCGCGTGAGGATGTGCAACTCTTTGAGCAGCTCAATCGATTGCCCTGGGCGCAGATCGAGGTCTAGAGGCTTGGCAGGTTCAGACTTGGCGTTATTTTTTTTCATCGGTGTCATTCTGAGGCAATGACGGCCCCACATTCAAGTCTTGCCACCCCTGCAAACCCAATCGGTTCATGGTGGCCATGTTGGCTTCGAAAATATCTTCTGCGTCAGGAAAAGCAGCCACCGCGCGGTCAATGCTGGCTTCGCGAATCAAATGCAAGGTGGGGTACGGTGAGCGATTGGTGAAGTTGGTGATGTCGTCTTCATCGGTGCCCGCAAATTGATACTGAGGATGAAAACTGGCAATTTGAATCACGCCGTCTAAATCAAGTGACAAAAGGCAATCGTCAGCCACGTTCAAAAAATCGTTGTAATCGTAAAAGTCGTGCAGCAAATTCTGAATGACCAAAACGGTGGTATCGCGCACCGATGCATCAAGCGATACCAAATCATGCAACTCGCGCAACAAATCGTCACGCAAAGTTACCAAATTTTCAGCATCACTCACCACACAGTGCACCTGCCCTTTGACATACACCGACTTGGCAAACGGGCACAAATTCAAGCCGATGACCGCACGCTCTAACCAACGCAAGGTGTCTTGAACCATCACGTCCGCAGTGACTTGTTTCATACAGAATCTTTTTGAGAATTCAAGGCCTTGGCGATCAAGAACGACAAGATCCACCCCCCTACGCAGCACAAACCTGTGGCGGCCCAAGTCCAGTGCCATCCACCCACTTGCGAAGCCAACCATGCCACAAGGGGCGGCCCTGCAAACTGGCCGGCTGCAGAGCCTTGTTGCATCCAGCCGACGGTGGTGGACACATTGCGCTCATGGGGCGCCAAGCGCACGGCCAAAGAAAACAAAGTGCCTGGCACCAAACCACCACAAGCAGAGAACAAAAGCACGCCGGCATATCGCAACCAAGGCCAACTTTGAGTGAATTCAGAAAAAGCCAACAAAGCGCCTAAACCCATTGCCAAAAATCCCAAGGCCAGCAACACACTGGGATGAAAACCTCTTTGCAACAAACGGCCAGACGCCATGTTGCCCAACATATTGACCGCTGCGGCCACTGCGGTGAGCAAGCCCAAAGTCACGCCAGACAAACCCGCTTGGGTGTAGATGGAAGGCAAGAAACCGACCACCGCCAGCCACTGGCCCGAATACATGGCAAAGCAAAGAGCCACCCACCAAGGTCCTGGCGCAGAGAGTGTTTCGCGCAATCGCTGGGGCCACGCAACGGCTTTGCCAGCCGGCGTTTGAACTGGCCCATCCTTTGGCTCAGCAGCGAACGACAGCACATCGGCAGGCACGACACGCCAGAAAACGAAAGCCATCGCCCACGTTAACACTGCAAACAAAATCCACCAGCTGCGCCATCCCCATTCGGGCAACCACATCGGTCCAACCAACAAAGTGAGCGCCGTGCCTGCGGGCATGTAAGCACCCCAATAGCCCAATAGCTTTCGCATGTGCTGCTCACTGACCAATTTGCGAATGAGGCCGGGGGCTGGCAAGGTGACCCACAAAAATCCAACGCCTTCAAGGGCCCGCCAAACCATCAGGCTGAAAACACTGTCGGCTGTGGCGCCCATGACACTGGCAAAACCCAAAACCAAGAGGCCTGCCAACATGCTTCGCTTCAAGCCCAAGCCATCGGCTGACAAGCCTACAGCCAGTGCCAAAGTCATGCCGGCCAATTGAACCAAGGAGAGCAAGAAGCCTGACTGCATCAAACTCAAACCCAAGGTTTGACTTAACTCAGGCAAAGCTGGTGGCAGTTTTCCAATCTGCAAAGCCGCCACAACGCCCGAAAAAATAACGCCGTAAGCAGCCCCTAGAGACGCTGGCTTTGAAGGCACCCAACTTGCGCTTGTCATACCAACAATCGACGACCCGTTAAGCGCTCATGTTCCCGGGCCGCAAAGCGATCGGTCATGCCCGCAATGTAGTCAGCCACCGCACGGGGCGTTTCTTCACGCGCTGCAAAATCAGAAGACATCTCTTGCGGACTGCTGAGGTAGGCGTCAAACAACTCGCGCACCACCACTTGCGCATGGATGGTTTTTTCCATCACCTGCGGATGCCGATACAGGTGCTTGAAAAGAAACGATTTCATGGCCTGAACTTGCTCTGCCATCGCATCACCAAACGCCACCATGGCGCCAGCACGTCTGGCCTCATCGGCACTTTGCGGCGCATGCAATTTCAGATGCGCACGCGTGGTGTCAATGACGTCATAGACTTGATCACTGAGCATGCGGCGAATGGTTTCATACAGGAGGCGCCTGGATTTTGAGGGCACGGCCAAACCTGGATGCTGTTGCAAGGTCAAACTTTGATAGTTGGCAAACAAAGGCACTTCGGCCATTTGCGACAGGGTGAGCAAGCCTGAACGCACGCCATCGTCAATATCGTGGGCGTTGTAGGCAATGGCATCGGCCAAATTGCAAAGTTGGGCCTCTAAGCTGGGCTGTGTGCCTGCTAAAAATCGGGATGCCACACCCCCCGGTTCTTGCGCTTCGATCAAGAGTGCATTGCGCCTTGCACAGTGCTTCAAAATGCCTTCGCGCGTTTCAAAGGTGAGGTTTAGGCCGTCAAAGTCGGGGTAGCGTTCTTCCAAATGATCGACCACACGCAGACTTTGCAAGTTGTGCTCAAAACCGCCAAACGCTTGCATGCATTCATTCAGGGTGTCTTGGCCCGCATGGCCAAAGGGGGTATGCCCTAAATCGTGGGCCAGCGCCACCGCCTCCACCAAATCCTCATTCAAACCCAAGGCGCGAGCAATGGAACGGCCCAGCTGGGCGACTTCCAAAGAATGCGTCAATCGGGTGCGAAACAAATCGCCTTCGTGATTGAGGAAGACCTGCGTTTTGTAGACCAGTCGCCGAAAAGCTGTTGAGTGAACGATGCGATCGCGATCCCGTTGAAAGTCATTGCGCGTTGGCGCAGGCACTTCGGCATGCCGCCTACCGCGCGATTGCTCAGCATGACATGCGTAAATTTCAAGCACAGCAACGATCAATCACAGCCCGGACCATGGCCTCTGGCGCCGCACTGAGGCGGGCTTTGCCTGGGCCTTCGATCAACACAAACTGGATGTCACCCGCCACTGATTTTTTGTCATGCAACATGAGCGCCAAGTATTGGCCAGCGTTGTCTTGCGCATTCAACACGGGGCCTTTGATGGGCAAACCGGCTCGCGCGATGAGCCCCGTCAATCGCTTGACAAATGCGGCATCAATTAAACCCATTTCGGCCGACAAATGCGCCGCCATGACCATGCCGCAAGCAACCGCTTCGCCGTGTAGCCATTCCCCATAACCCAGCCCAGCCTCGATAGCGTGACCAAACGTGTGGCCAAAATTCAAGATGGCGCGCAAGCCCGCCTCTCGTTCATCTTGACCCACCACAAAGGCCTTGATTTCACAACTGCGCTTCACGGCATGCGCCATGGCTTGCGTCTGGCATGCTTTCAAGTCATCGATGTTGGCTTCAATCCAATCCAAAAATGCCATGTCGGAGATGGGGCCGTATTTGATGATTTCAGCCAAGCCGGCGCTGAGCTCACGTGCAGGCAAAGTTTTCAAAACACCCAAGTCGCAGACCACTCGCTGCGGCTGATAAAAAGCCCCAATCATGTTCTTGCCCATCGGGTGATTGATGGCTGTTTTGCCGCCTACTGAAGAGTCTACTTGCGCCAACAAAGTGGTGGGCACTTGCACAAAGGGCACACCTCGCATAAAGCTGGCCGCTGCAAAACCCGTCATGTCGCCGACCACACCACCACCAAGGGCAAACAAAACAGTTTTGCGATCACAAGCTTGGCTCAGCAAGCTGTCAAAAACAAGGTTCAGCGTGAGCCAATCTTTATACACCTCACCATCTGGCAATTGAATGCTGTGAATACTTTTGTAGTGGGCCGACAATGCCTGACGCAAAGCCGCTTCATAAAGCGGTGAAACCGTGGTGTTGGTCACGATCAAGGCCGCAGCGGCTTTGGGCAACTGTCCGTAAGTGGCTGCTTCACCGATCAAGTTTTCACCAATCAGGATGTCATAACTTCTGTCTGCCAAATCAATTCGGACGGTTTCAGTGGGCGTGTGCAAAGCGTTCATGGTCGGCTTGAATGGTGGTGAGAGTTGTGCGTGTCATAGCCATCGAGAGACAACTCTGCAATGATGGTGTTGAGCAATTTGCTGATGCTGGGTCGTCCTGTGTCAACCACATGATGTGCTGTTTCACGGTACAGGGGATCGCGAACACTGAATAAATTTCTCAATTTTTCTTGCGGGTCATTGACTTGCAGGAGCGGCCTTTGCATGTCATGCCTGAGCCTTCTGAAAACCTCTTCGGGTGTGGAACGCAGATAAACCACCTTGCCCCGGGCGTGCAAGTTTTGACGATTGACAGGCCGCAAGACCGCGCCACCACCCGTGGACAAAACGCCGTGATGGTGCTTGCTCAAGTCGTCAATGACGTTTTGCTCAATGTCGCGAAAACGCTCTTCGCCTTCCCGATCGAAAAACTCCCGAATCGAACAACCCAAACGCTGCTCGATGACGTTGTCAGAATCTAAAAAGGGCAAGCCGAGACGACGCCCCATCTGTCTGCCGATGGTCGTTTTGCCTGATCCTGGAAGGCCAACAAAAATAATGAGCAAAAGTAGAAATTCAAGGAACGATGGATTCTCCAAGTGTATTCGAGGGCGATGGGCTTAGGTTCTCGGCCAGCACCCTGGGAGTCACAAAAATCAGCATTTCTGTTTTGCGCTGAGTTGCTTGCTGGGTTTTAAAGAGCCAGCCCAGACCAGGCAATGAACCCAAGCCCGGCAATTGGGCCTTATCGTCCTTGTCGGCGGCCTCCAAAATACCGCCAATGACCACCGTGCCGCCGTTGTCCACCAAAACCTGGGTTTTGACATGCTTGGTGTTGATGGCAAAACCAGCCGCTGTAATTTGTCCCACACTGTCTTTGGAGATGTCCAATTCCAACACGACAGCCCCTTCAGGGGTGATTTGTGGCGTGACTTCCAACTTCAAGTTGGCTTTGCGAAAAGCCACAGATGCCGCACCATTGCCGTTGTTCACTTGGTAAGGCAACTCTGTGCCTTGCTCAATCAAAGCTTTGGTTTGATCGGTGGTGATCACCCTCGGACTGGCCACTACTTTGCCTCTGCCATCAGCTTCAAGCGCCGAGATTTCAAGGTTCAAAAATTGATGGGCGCCTGCGTTGAACAATGAAACAGCAAAGCTGGGGGTGGGATAGATGGTTTGGCCGGCTGAACCTGCTGGTAAATTTAACCAATAAGAGGGCTGAACACCGCCCATACCCCCTTGCACTTGCCCACTGATGGCCGCATTGACTGGTTTGGCATTGGCAGAAAAAGGGGCGGCGAACGGGGCGGCAAAAGCACCCCCCAATCGAACACCCAAGGATTGACCAAATTGAGACTCGGCTTCCACAATTTTGGCTTCGATCATCACTTGCCTAACCGGTATATCGAGACGTTGAATGACCTCTTGAAGTTGTTTCAAGTAAGCAGGCGTGTCTAGAAAGAACAATTGATTGGTTCTAGGATCGGCCATGACTGACCCCCTTGCACTCAACCATTTGTGAGCGCCAGCACCGGCGCCACCACTGGACAGTTGCAAGCGTTGGGTCACATCCAGCGCTTTGGCGTATTTCAAAGGAATCACAAGCGTTTTCAAATGTTCGGGAACTTCCGCTTTGGGTTCAATCCACAAGACACCCGCTTGTTGCGTTGCGACCAAATTTTTGGACTGAAGCACCACAGCCAAAGCTTCCCGCCAGGTCATGTCGGCCAAATGCAAATTGACTGGTCCGGACACCCCCTCTGCAACGATTAAGTTTTGCTTGCCAATTTCAGCCAAAGATTGAAGCAGGGCCTTCACTTCCATGTTTTGAAAACGCCATTTCATTTTTGGATCCGCTTCAAGTGCGCTGAGTGGCAATTGGCAGACAACTTGAAGGCATGTCCCAATCAAGAAGCGCTTCATGAGTGAGCCCGAAAACTTGAAACTCCTCATGGCAGCACCTTTTCCCAAGCCAGCAAAGTGAGGGGGAGGCGCAGCTCAGTGCCTGGACCCCCCTCCAACCAAAGCCCTTGCGCATCCAATGAAAGGACACGGCGGTTTTCAATGCCCAGGTATTGGCCAGGTCGAACTGCTTGAATTTGTCGACCCAACTGAAGCAGTGTCCAACTCCAGTCTTTGCTTAAAGGGTCAACCGACTGAGCAGCCCCCACAAGGCGCATTTGACTCAGCGACTGTTCTGGCCACAAGTGGCTTTTCTGAGCGTTGAAGTTGTTGAGGTTGGTCTTGACTTCAGCAGCGCTGCCAGCAGCACTTCGACTGTTTGCCTGCAACTCAACACCGGTGTCGGTGAAAGCATCTTGTGCATCCCACAACAAGTGCAATTGACCCTCCAACGAAAAACTGCCATCTGCCAAGCGGCGCCAAGTGAGTGCAGTCCAATGGCCATTTTGAAACAATTGATTCAAAGCTTTCCAGTAGGACGCTGTGGATATTTCAGGCCCTTTCACCAAGAAGCTCAAAGTACTTGCTTCAAAGTCATGTTCATTGGGCAAAGGCGTCAGGGCCATTTGTTCAATGCGCAAATTTTGAGAATGGGCCATCCGCTGCAAACGATGAATCAACTGGCTGCGCAGTGCAGAGTTTGGCCAAGCCAATATCAAGTCATCCAACGCCAATTGGTATTCCATCTGAGACGCTTTTGTTTTTTCATTGGCCAAAGCCAAAGCTTCTGACTTGATTTGCAGCAAAGTTGCATGGTTTTGCAAGGTGGCCTGCTCACTTTGCAACTGCTTCATCTCATCAAGATGGGAATGAATCAAACCAGCGCCACTGAGCATTTGCCAACCCACGCCGACCAAGAACATGCTCAGACTGCCAACCCACAGGGCGCGCCACCCTCTAGCCTCGGCTGTCGCAAACAATTGACGATTGCGCCAGCGCAGGCTGGCTGCAGGCCATCTGCGCGATGTCACTTCCACACCCGTGTTCAAGTACTTGTCAAACCATGTCGTGAATGTCATGGGGCAGACTTGGTGGTGGATGGACCTGAAGCATTTGTGGCATGCGTCCAAAGATGGGCCTTCAAGATGTAGGCCACCTGAGCCGGACCATGGGGTGGTGCTTGTGAAGCTCCTTGAGTTGCAGTGTGGTGAATTTGAATCACTTGGGGCACTGTTTTCCAACGCTCAAACCCACTCAGTTCGCTCATCAGGCTTTGCCAATTTGCTGAAGATTCGCTGAGCGCTTCAAATTCAAGTCTGCCGTTTTGCCAACTCAAGCTTTGCAAGCTGTGAAAATGAACTGCCTGACCCGTTGGGCTCAGAAGTTTTTTCAGGAGAATATGCTGCACATCGGTGAGGTCTTCACGCTCTGTTTGTCGGCGCGAAAGATGCATCACACGTGCTTTCAATGCCGCCAATTCAAGTTGCGACAGGGTTGTCTCTGCATCCTGCACAGGCTTGGAATTCTGCGAACTCTTGGCTGTTTGGGATTGAATCATCAGCGTGGCCATCTCACTTTGTGCGCCTGTTTCCAACCAAACGATGATGCCCAACATCAAAATCAGTCCTGCGCAGCAGGCGCCAGCGATATCGGTCCAGGTACGCCGCCATTTGGGCTTGGATGAAGAAATCAAATTCAACATAGATTGCTTCCTTTGATCAACTTAGGCACGCTGAAAGCATGGGCCATGGTTTCAAATTGCAGGCCCCAGGACGCGCACAAGGCTTCGCTTTGGGACGAAGAAGTGAAGATGTCCAATTGAAAATTCAATGCGTTGAGTTGAGCCTGATAAGGCTGCACCAAGTTTTGAAGGCACGCCACATACTTTGCAACCCAATGGCCTTGCGCGGTGAACCTCACTTCAAAATCCATGAGCACTTGGGCCACCGGCACTTGCAGCTGATTTGCAGCCTCTAACCAACATTCAGCGGCAATGTCATCGGGGCGCCAATGGGCTTGGCAGTGCAGCTCTCTTTCCAATAATTCAGTGGCGTCAAGCATCAAGGCCATGGGTATTCGCTGCGATGGCAGCCTTGAATCAGGCCAGTTTTCAATACACTCGTCACGCAATTGCGTCAAGAGCGTAGGCAGGTTTTCAGACCTTCGAAACAGCGTGTGATCACCTTGCGTGGCGATGGCAGACCAGGTTTTGACAGTGCTTGGGCTTGAAATAGGCAGATTAAAGGCCTCTGAAGGCGCAGAAACAGCACATGCAACAAACCGCAAAGGCGCGGCAGGCCAAAGTGTGAAGGTGGGCAGCACGGATGATCTTTCAAGGACAGGGAACAGTGCTTTGATTGAACACACGATTTAGATTTGAAAGGACTACAATTCCCAACAATTGAGTTGCTTTGAGCAACCTTCAAAATCTGCCTTCTGTCCAGCAGTTTTTTATAATGCGGTCAGCGGTTTTTCCCGCTTCATCCATGTCCAAAAAATCCAACGCAAACTCACCTCAACAGCCAGATTTGATTGAATCGCCCCGATTGCATTGGGCGCTGCGTGCTTGTCTTTGGGCAGGGGGTTTGGTGCTTGCTGGTTTGATGTCAATTTTGATGGTGGTGGGCGTGGCCATGGTGATGGCTTACCCCCAACTTCCAGACATCTCTGATTTGGCCGATTACCGCCCCAAATTACCGCTGCGCGTTTACACCGCTGACGGCGTGCTGATGGGCGAGTTTGGTGAAGAACGGCGCAATCTCACACCCATTAAAGAAATTCCGCAAGTCATGAAAGACGCCGTGCTGTCCATTGAAGATGCACGCTTTTACCAACACGGCGGCCTGGACTATTTGGGCCTCATCAGAGCTGGCATTGCCAACTTGGGCAAGCGCAAGAGCCAAGGCGCATCCACCATCACCATGCAAGTTGCACGCAATGTTTACTTGTCGACTGAAAAAACATACACCCGCAAAATTTATGAAATTTTGCTCACCTTCAAACTCGAACATTTGCTGACCAAAGATCAAATTCTCGAGATCTACATGAATCAAATTTTCTTGGGCAACAGAGCCTATGGATTTGCTTCTGCAGCCGAAACCTATTTTGGCAAACCGCTCAAAGACATCAGCATTGCAGAAGCGGCCATGTTGGCTGGCTTACCCAAAGCACCCTCTGCATACAACCCCATCAGCAATCCCAAACGGGCTCGCTCACGGCAGTTGTACATCATTGAGCGCATGGAAGAAAACGGCTTCATCACAGCCAAGCAAGCCACCGAGGCCAAGGCTGAGCCCCTGCGCATTCGACCCAACAGCGACAAGGGCCGCATTCATGCCGAATACGTGGCTGAAACAGTGCGTCAAATGATGTTTGCGCAGTATGGCCAAGAGACTTACACGCGCGGCCTGAATGTTTACACCACCTTGCAATCGACCGAGCAAATAGCTGCCTACCAAGCTCTGCGTCAAGGCATCATGGACTTTGAGCGCCGTCAGGTGTATCGCGGTCCCGAAAAATTCATTGAGCTCCCAACGTCACCCAAAGAAATGGAAGACGCCATTGACGATGTGCTGGATGACCATCCTGACAACGGCGATGTCATGTCCGCGGTGGTCTTGGAAGCTGGCCCTAAGAAAATTGTGGCTGTTAGGCAAAACGGAGAACAACTCGAAATCACCGGCGATGGCCTCAAGCCTGCGCAGTCTGGCCTCTCCGACAAGGCGGGCCCCAACATCCGAATCAAACGCGGCGCGGTCATTCGGGTGGTTCAAACACCCAAGGGAACTTGGGAAATTACTCAATTGCCTGAAGTTGAAGGTGCCTTGGTGGCCATCAATCCGAAAGATGGTTCGGTCAGAGCACTGGTGGGTGGATTTGATTTTGCCAAGAACAAATTCAACCACGTGATTCAAGCTTGGCGCCAGCCTGGCTCCAGCTTCAAGCCGTTCATCTACTCGGCTGCCTTGGAAAAGGGCTTCACCCCTGCCACCATGGTGAACGATGGACCGCTGTTTTTTGATGCCGGCGTCACTGGCGGGCAAGCTTGGGAACCCAAAAACTACGACGGCACCTTTGAAGGACCGATGAGCGTTCGCAAAGGCTTGGCCAAATCAAAGAACATGGTGTCCATTCGCATCTTGCAGTCTGTGGGTACCCGCAATGCCCAGGAATGGGTCACCAAATTTGGCTTTGACGAAGACAAACACCCCGCCTACCTCACCATGGCTCTCGGAGCCGGCTCAGTCACGCCCATGCAAATGGCCACAGGCTACTCGGTCTTTGCCAATGGCGGCATGCGCGTGCAACCCCACGTGATCACGCGGGTAACAGACCAAAAAGGCAAAGTGTTGGTGGACAGTCCAGCGCAAGCCGTCGATGAAGCCGATCGCGCCATTTCGCCTCGCAACGCCTTTGTGATGACCAGTTTGCTACAAGAAGTCACGCGCTCCGGCACAGCGGCCAAAGCCCGCGTTGCGCTAAAGCGTGACGACATTTACGGCAAAACTGGAACTACCAACGATTCGATGGACGCTTGGTTTGCAGGCTACCACCGCAATTTGGCAGCCGTGGTTTGGATTGGCTACGACACACCCCGCAAGCTGGGAGATCGGGAAACAGGCGGCGGCTTGAGCTTGCCTGTGTGGATCAACTTCATGGAAACTGCCCTCAAAAACATGCCTGTGATGGACGCCATCGCCCCTGAAGGCGTGGTCTATGTCAACGGTGAGTGGTACTTTGACGAATATGCCAGAGGCGGCGGGGTGACCAGCCTAGGCTTAGGCAATGAAAGGGGCGGCAGCCTGCCAGAACCTGACGAGAAAAAACGAATTCTCGATCTGTTCAGAAATTGAGTTGAGCTTCCTAAAATTGAAGCTTGACGCCCGACTGCGCAGAGCCAAAGCGGGAGAGATTTTCAAAAAACTCACCTTCGCCCTTGGTGTCTTGCCAAGCGCCTTCTTTGAATTTGTAATGGTAGCCCCCTGACTTGGCGGCCAGCCACACTTCATGCAAGGGTTTTTGCAAGTTCACAATGATCTGACTGCGATTGCTGAAGGTGATGGTAATCATGCCGCCCACCCGTTGGTTGTCGATGTCGGCATCGGTTTCATCGTTGATTCGATCGCAACTGGTCTCGATCCGAGACAAAAGACGTTCAGCAGTATCCAGAAATTCAAGGTCGGTCATTACAATCCGTGACATGTTCAAAGTATTGAGAATTTTAGTCCTTGCCCAAACCCTTGGCGTTTGTGCGGTGGCTTTGACGGCATGTGGTCAAAAAGGCCCCTTGGTGCATCCCCAAGACCCCTTGTCTGCTGAACGCGCTACTTTGCTGCAATCCTTAACGCCTGCTGCGCCGCAAGCGCCAGCTCCCCAGAATCTGCCCGCCTCCAAACCATGAACGCCAACACCCTTCCTGGACAGCCTCACATTGCTTACCAAGCCAACACCTTGTGCATGGAGGGTGTGAAGCTGGCCGATGTGGCAGCCCAATATGGCACGCCTGTTTTTGCTTACTCCAAGGCATCCATGCTGTCTGCGCTGGCGGCTTACCAGCGCGGTTTTGCGGGTCGCAAAGTTCAAATTTGCTACGCCATGAAGGCCAACTCCAATTTGGCAGTGCTGCAGGTCTTTGCCAAAGCCGGATGTGGTTTTGACATTGTGTCGGGAGGCGAGTTGGCCCGTGTTTTGGCAGCTGGCGGAACGCCCGAGAAAATCATTTTTTCAGGCGTTGGCAAAACACGCGCAGAAATGCAGCAAGCCCTCGAGCTTGGCATTGGTTGCTTCAATGTGGAAAGCGAAGCAGAACTTGAAGTGCTCAATGATGTCGCCTTGAAACTCGGCAAAAAAGCACCTGTCAGCTTGCGCGTGAACCCCAACGTAGACCCCAAGACGCACCCCTATATTTCAACGGGTCTCAAAGGCAACAAGTTTGGTGTTGCGCACGAAAGCGCTGTGCAAACTTATCTGCGTGCAGCCGCTTTGCCAGGCTTGGCCGTGGTGGGCATTGATTGTCACATTGGCTCGCAAATTACGGAGGCCACCCCCTACTTGGATGCCATGGATCGAATTCTAGATTTGGTGTCCGACATTGAAGCGGCTGGCGTGCCCATTCACCACATTGATTTTGGTGGCGGTCTGGGCATTGACTACAACGGCGATACGCCGCCTGCCGCCGACACCTTGTGGCAACAATTGCTGGCCAAATTGGATGCGCGCGGTTATGGCCATCGTCAACTCATGATTGAGCCGGGCCGTTCCTTGGTGGGCAACGCGGGCGTGTGCTTGTCAGACGTGGTGTTTATGAAACCTGGTGAGCAAAAGAATTTTTGCATCATTGATGCAGCCATGAACGATTTGCCTCGCCCTGCCATGTACCAAGCCTTTCACCAAATTGTGCCGCTTAGCCCTCGCGCGGGTGCCACAACCTTGGTGGATGTGGTGGGCCCTGTCTGTGAAAGTGGCGATTGGATTGGCCGCGATCGACAACTCAATGTGCAAGCAGGCGACACTCTGGCTGTGTTGTCCGCTGGAGCTTATTGCATGAGCATGGCCAGCAACTACAACACCCGAGGGCGTGCCGCAGAAGTTTTGATCGATGGCCAGCAAGTGCATTTGATTCGCCACCGCGAAACACCGGCCGACACTTTTGTTGGGGAACACTTGGTGCCTTGAACAAAAACCAATTTGGTTTTTGAGCTTGCGATTTTTACACTTGCGGTTTTTAAGCTTGCTTTTTTAAGCCTTCATTTTGGCGCGCCTGGTTTGCAGCGCGTGCCAAACTCGCCAGCCTAACAAGGCGCCCAGTATGGCGCCATAGACAATCACCTCATCGAAGTTTCTTTTGCCTGAGCGCATCCAAAAGAAATGCAACATGGCCAAGGCCGCAATGGCATAAACACAGCGGTGCAAAATTCGCCAACGCGCCACACCCATCTTTTTGATGGCCCGATTGGAAGATGTTGCGGCCAGCAAGCTCAGCAGCACAGCAGCTGCAAAACCCACGGCAATGAAAGGCCGCTTGATGATGTCGACCCCAATGTCATCCCATGCCAATCCCATGTCAAACAAGCTGTAGCAAACGGCATGCAGGATAGCGTAAAAAAAAGTCAACAAACCCAAACTGCGCCGAAACAGAAGCCACTCCGGCATTTTCAAGGTCACGCGCAATGGCGTGATCAGCAGCGTGATGCACAAAAATCGCAAGGCCCATTCGCCTGTGGCGCGAATTAAATATTCGGCAGGATTGGGGCCCAACTGGTCAAGCAATGCAGAGGCAAAAAGCCAAGCAAAAGGCAAGAGTGATACCAACACCAAGCCCTGCTTGACGAAGGGTTTGCGCAGCACATCTCGCAGCATCAAAAGTTCTTGTTCAGATCCATGCCTGCATAGAGTGAGGCCACTTGGGCTTCATAGCCATTGAACATGAGAGTCTTGCGCTTCTTTTCAAGCAAGCCTCCTTCGCCAATGCGCCGCTCCATGGCTTGGCTCCAGCGGGGATGATCTACGGAGGGGTTCACGTTGGAGTAAAAACCATATTCTTGTGGCGCTGCTTTGGCCCATGACACCATGGGTTGTTTTTCGACAAAGCGAATTTTCACGATGCTTTTGCCACTTTTAAATCCGTACTTCCATGGCACCACCAAGCGAACTGGTGCACCGTTTTGTTTGGGCAACACTTCACCGTACATGCCAAAGGTCAGCAGGCTCAAGGGGTGCATGGCTTCGTCCATGCGCAAGCCTTCGATGTAGGGCCAATCGATGTAGCCACTGCGCAGGCCGGGCATGGTTTGCGGATCGACCTGGGTCACAAATTCGACAAACTTGGCGCTGGGCAAAGGCTCAACGCGCTTGATCAAATCGGACAAAGAATAGCCAATCCACGGAATCACCATCGACCAGCCTTCCACGCATCGCATGCGGTAAATGCGCTCCTGCATCGCCCCCCATTTCATGACATCTTCCAAATTGAAACGGGTGGGTTTTTTCACCAAGCCTTCCACTTCAATCGACCAAGGCGTGGTTTTCAAGGTGTGGGCATAGCGCGCAGGATCTGTTTTATCAAGTCCAAATTCGTAGAAGTTGTTGTAGCTTGTGGCATCTTTGTAAGAGGTCAGTTTCTCAAGGGTCATAGCCCCTTGAACGGCAGACTGGGTTGCTGGCAGAGCCGCCAGTTTGACTGCAGCAGATCCGCCTTGCGCAAAGGCCTCTCGTTGCGCCCAAGAACCCATGCCCAAGGCCGCTGCACCTGCAGACCATTGACGGAGCAACTGACGCCGGTTGGCATACACCTCTGGCGAAGTGATTTCGCTGCTGAAGGGGTGAATGAATCCATCTTGTTGGGTGCGAATCAGCATGGCTAACTTTCAAAGTAGATGAAGCATTGGAAAACTTCAGCCATAACCCCGTGTTGGTAAGGGTTAAAACGGCCAAAAAAATGGGCCCAGAAGGCCCATTTGGTCAGAAGAGCGTTGGCTCCTTATGTGCTTTTAGCGCAAACCGGCAATGTAGTCGGAAACAGCCTTGATTTCACGGTCGTTCAATTTGGCAGCCACTTGGGTCATTTGCAAATTGTTTTTGCGAACGCCATCGCGGAATTGCGTCAGTTGGCTGGCGGTGTAGTCGGCATGTTGGCCAGACAAGCGAGGGTATTGCGAAGGCATGCCTGAACCGTTGGGGCTATGGCAACCTGCACAGGCGGCAATTTGACGGTCGGCAATGCCACCGCGGTAAATCTTTTCACCCAATGCAACCGACTCTTTTTCTTTGGCAAATCCGGGCTTGGCCGTTTTGCTGGCTAAGAAATAGGCCACATTGCGCATGTCTGCGTCGCTCAGTTGTGAGGCAAAGCCCATCATGACCGCATTGGCCCGCTTGCCAGATTTGAACTCTTGCAATTGCTTGATGGTGTATTCAGGGTGCTGCTGAGCCAATTTGGGGTTGACGGGAGTGGTTGAGTTGCCATCAGCCATGTGGCATGCGGCGCAAACACCGCCCACAATGGCTTCGCCTTTGGCCAAATCTGGCTTTTCAGCCTTTGGCGCTGGCGTTGCGGCCAAAACAGAACCAGCCATCAGGGTTGAGGTGAGGGCAGCGAAGAAAAATTGAGTCATTGACTTCATGGTCGACATCCGAAATAGTAGGCGCAAAACCATGAGATTCTACAATGCCTGCTAGCGCCATTTCTGGCGCCCCTCAAGTTTGACCCGAATGGCCACCAAAAATAGTCCTGCCTCAGCCCACAAAGCGAAGCCTTCAGCACCTGCCAAAACCAGGAAGACACCTGCCAAAGCAGGGCCATTGCCTGAAATGGCGGAAGCCAAGGCCATTACCCCCATGGGCTGGATGCACACCGCTCGCTTTTTAACCACAGCGGCCGAGCTCTTTCACCTGCCAGCTTTGGATGTGCCAGAAATTGCCTTTGTAGGCCGCTCCAACGCCGGCAAATCCACCTGCATCAACACCCTCACCCAGCAAAAACAGCTTGCTTTTGCCTCCAAAAAACCAGGACGCACTCAGCACATCAACTTGTTTGCCTTGGGCAAACAAGGGGTGACAGATGCGGTTTTGGCCGATTTGCCGGGGTATGGCTATGCAGCCGTCCCCAAACAAGACAAATTGCGCTGGCAAAAAGTCATGGCCAACTATTTGGTCACGCGGGAAAACCTCAAAGGCATTGTGCTGTTGTGCGACCCCCGATTGGGCATGACCGAACTCGATGAGGTGCTGCTAGAAGTCATTCGTCCCAGGGTTGAAGAGGGTCTGAACTTTTTGGTGCTGCTCACCAAGGCCGACAAACTGACCCGCGCCGAAGGCACCAAAGCCTTGTCCATTGCCAAATTGCAAGCGGGGGGCGGTCAAGCCAAACTTTTCTCGGCCCTGAAAAAACAAGGCGTTGAAGACTTGGCCCAATTGATGTGGGATTGGACCCATGAAGAGGCTGACACTCAGGCAGCGGGTGACACCGATGATTGAAACTTGGCAGCAGGCCTTGCCCCACGGCATTCAATTGAGTTGCCGTGCCGCTGGGCCTAGGGGCGCCCCCGTGTTGATGTTTTTACACGGCTTTCCTGAAGCGGCCTTTGTGTGGGACGACATGCTGCTGCATTTTTCCAAACCCGAAAACGGCGGCTACCGATGTGTTGCACCCAATTTGCGGGGCTATGAAAAGTCAAGCCAACCCACCGAAGTGTCTGCCTACCGTGCCAAATTTTTGGTGCAAGACATTGCTGCCCTGATTCAAATTGAATCGAGCACGTCCCCTTTGCAGGCTTTGATAGCCCACGACTGGGGGGGTGGCGTGGCTTGGAACCTGGCCAATCAAATGCCGCAGGCCATGCGCAAACTCGTCATCATCAACTCGCCACACCCAGGTACTTTTTTACGCGATTTGAAAGACAACTCAGCGCAAATTGCAGCCAGCGCTTACATGAATTATTTTTGCGAGCCACAAGCAGCGCAAGAACTCAGTGCCCATGAATTTGAAAAGCTTTTTGAATTCTTTGAAAAAGGCCTTCAGCCCACTTGGCTCACGGCTGAAGTGAAAGCCAAGTACAAAGCGGCGTGGTCACATGGATTGCAGGGCGGCCTCAATTTTTATGTGGCATCGCCTCTCAAACCCAATCAAGCAGGCCAACAAGACCTGCAAAAATTGTTTTTGCCAGACGACATGTTGCGCATTTCAGTGCCAACTTTGTTGCTATGGGGCATGCAAGATGTGGCGCTGCTGCCCAGCTTGAATGAAGGCTTGGAGGCCTACATTCCCAAGCTCACTTATGTTCCCCTTGCAAATGCCTCGCACTGGGTGGTGCACGAACAACCCGAGCGCGTTCAGCGAGAAATCGCGGCGTTTTTGTAAACCGACTTCTCGCCCTCGGGGCGCGTTTTAAAGCGCTTGTGAACCCAATAATATTGCGAGGGTGAGCGGCGAACCGCCTTCTCAATTGCCTCGTTCATTCGAATCGTATCGGCCTTTAAATCATCGCTTGGGAATTCGCGCCAAGCCTCTCCCACTTCGATTTCATAGCCCTCAGGCGTCATGCGCGTCACCAGCGTTAAAACTTGCGCCCGACCCAGTCGCGCAAATCTTGATAAAGATGGTACCGTTGCCGCATTCACACCCATGAAGGGCACAAAGATGGACTCTTCAGGACCAAAATCCATATCGGGTGACAAATGCAGCATCTCTCCCTGCCGCAAGCCACTCATGATTTGCTTCACGCCTTCTCGGCGAAAATAAGGCTTCACATTGCCGGTGCGTTGGCGTCCTTGCGTGACCCACTCGTCCATCACTTTGTTGTGCTGCGGCACAAAAATAAAGGCCACCGGCTTGTTGGCTCTTAAGGTGAGCGCCAAGCCACCCGCATCCAGCCCCACAAAATGGGGGGCCAAAATAATCTTTGGGCCGTCGGCATCCAATTGAGAAAAAGCTGCTGGGGTCCCAACCCATTTCAAACGCGATTCAACCAACTGCAAAGGCGCATGCCACAGCCACGATCGGTCAAGCAATGATTGAGCGAATTGCACAAAATGGGCGCGCGTGAGTTGCTTGATTTCTTGATTTGATTTTTCTGAAAAGCACAGCGACAAATTGGTTTGCACAATGTGTCTTCGGTTGCTCAACAAAGCCCAAAGCAGCCAGCCCAAACCATGGCCCAACACCCGAATACCTTTTAAAGGCATGCGCGACAGCCAACGCATCAAACCGACAAACAAAGCCTTCACTCGGTGGCCTCCTGACGCGGCTCTTTGTAGCGAGCGTAGCCCCACAAGTATTGGTCGGGGCGCGACAAAATCAAGCGCTCCATGGCTTGGTTGATTTGCAAAACCAGCCCATCAACATCGGCTGCTTCTGGGGTGCTGAGTTCACTGGCATGAATGCGATAGCCTTGCCCCCAAGGTAGCCGTTCACCCCAAATGACCATGAGTTTGGCACCCGTTTGCAAAGCCAGTCTGGCCGCCAATGTCATGGTGTAGGCCGGCTTGCCAAAAAATGGCGTCCATTGCCCCATGCCTTGGGGCGGTACTTGATCGGGCAGCAGGCCCACCGCTCTGCCCACACGCAGCGCTTTGATCATTTGCCGAACACCGGCCAAGGTGGTGGGGGCTGTTTCCAAGCCAGGCCTTGCACGCGTGGCCTCCATCACTTGACCCAAGCCCTCTTTGCGTGAAGGTCGATACAGCACCGTCAAAGGCCCAAACTTGGCACTGAAGGAGGCCGTCAGCGCTTGTGCGGTCACTTCAAAGCATCCCAAGTGTGGCGTTAAAAACAAGACGCCCTTCCCAGCGGCATAGGCTGCTTCAACGCAAGCTAAAGATCCCTCCGTCCAAACCACGGCTGGGCTTTTGCCCATCCACAAACGCGGCAATTCGGTGGACATGGAACCAGCTTGACCGATGGCGCCTCGCACTTGGGAAAAATTCAAACCGGCCGTTTTGACATTGGCAGAAAACCGTTGACGGTAAGTGGGCGAGAACAGCCAAGCCAACCAACCAACAGCTTGACCGATGGCATGCAAAGCCCACAGAGGCCAACGGGAAAAAAATCGAAACCAGAAGATCATTTTAAATTTGGTAAACTTCTCGGGTCGCTGAGTTAACTAGAGCAACTTGCAGGGCGACACGCACCGTTTGAACCGCATGGAACCCATGCCTCGGATTGTGCCTTGTCTTCGGACAATTCTGCTAAAGCGTTCGCCGAGGCCCCAAAGCATCTGGCAGCGCAGATCAACATGCATGCCAAACTTATAGGAGAACCCTCATGGCGAACAACTATCTTTTCACCTCAGAATCCGTGTCCGAAGGCCACCCCGACAAGGTTGCCGATCAAATCTCAGACGCCATTCTCGACGCTATTTTTGAACAAGACCCCAGAAGCCGCGTCGCTGCCGAAACCCTGACCAACACCGGTTTGGTGGTATTGGCTGGTGAAATCACCACCAACGCGCACGTCGACTACATCCAAGTGGCGCGCGACACCATCAAGCGCATTGGCTACGACAACACCGAGTACGGCATTGACTACAAAGGCTGTGCCGTCATGGTTTGCTACGACAAGCAGTCCAACGACATTGCCCAAGGTGTCGATCACGCGTCTGACGATCACCTCAATACCGGCGCTGGCGACCAAGGTTTGATGTTTGGCTACGCTTGCAGCGAAACCCCCGACCTCATGCCTGCGCCCATTTATTACGCGCACCGTTTGGTCGAGCGTCAGGCTCAGCTGCGCAAAGACGGCCGCTTGCCTTTCTTGCGCCCTGATGCAAAAAGCCAAGTGACCATGCGCTACGTGGACGGCAAGCCCCACAGCATTGACACCGTGGTCTTGTCCACTCAGCACAGCCCCGACCAAAGCGAAACAGCTACAAAGATGAAGGCCAGCTTCAATGAAGCCATCATTGAAGAAATCATCAAGCCTGTGTTGCCCAAAGAGTGGCTGCAAGACACCAAGTACCTGATCAACCCCACAGGCCGCTTTGTGATTGGTGGTCCTCAGGGCGATTGCGGCTTAACCGGTCGCAAGATCATTGTGGACACTTACGGCGGTGCTTGCCCACACGGCGGCGGTGCATTCTCTGGCAAAGACCCATCGAAGGTTGACCGCTCTGCTGCTTATGCAGCGCGTTATGTGGCCAAGAACATTGTGGCGGCCGGTTTGGCCAGCAAGTGCCAAATTCAAGTGGCCTACGCCATTGGTGTGGCACGCCCCATGAACATCACCATCAACACCGAAGGCACTGGCGTGATCTCTGACGACAAGATTGCCGCGTTGGTGAACGAGCACTTTGACTTGCGTCCTAAGGGCATCATTCAAATGCTCGACCTGTTGCGCCCCATCTACAGCAAGACGGCAGCGTACGGTCACTTTGGCCGTGACGAACCCAACTTCACTTGGGAGCGTACCAACTTGGCCGCCACACTGCGTGCGGCGGCTGGCTTGAAGTGATTACTTGACGGGATTTTCTAAAACGCCAATCCCGTCAATTTCAACTCGCACCACATCGCCCGACTTTAAATATTTGGGCGGTGTGAAGCCGATGCCCACACCCACAGGTGTGCCCGTGGCAATGACATCGCCAGGGTACAAGGTAATGCCTGCGCTCAAAGTTTCGATGAGGGTGGGAATGTCAAAAATCAAATCGGGGGTGGCGGCGTTTTGGCGCTCTTCGCCATTCACATAGCAGCGCACATGGGTGTTGGTGCCGTCTAATTCATCGGCGCTCACCAACCACGGACCCATGGGGCAGAAGGTGTCAAAGGACTTGCCCATGTGCCATTGCATGTGCTTGTTTTGCCAATCGCGCGCGGTCACGTCGTTGACGATGGTGTAACCCCATACGTGCTTCATGGCATCGGCCTTGGTAATGCCCTTGCCGCCTTGGCCAATGATCACGGCCAACTCGGCTTCGTAGTCAATGGCGGTAGACACTTTGGGCATCTCGATGGCTTCGCCTGTGGCAATGACGCACTCAGGCACTTTGGTAAAGATGATGGGCTCGGCGGGAATCTCGCCACCGGCTTTGGCGCTGCTGTCGAAGCCACTGCGCGCAAATTCTTTGGCGTGCGCGTGATAGTTTTTGCCCACGCAAAAAATGTTGCGGCGGGGGTGCGGCAGTGGCGCACGCAATTGCACATCTTTCAGGGCAATGGGCGCTCCTTGCGCTGGCAGGGCTTCTCCGCGCGACAAGGCATGCACCAAAGTGAGGGCACCCAGTTCACGATCGGCCAAAGACAAATCAAAGGGCGTGACGGAGTTTGAATCTGGAGAGACCAAGCCCACATGAGGTTGGTCTTGGTAAAAGAAAGCAGCTATACGCATGGTGAGAAACTTAAATGAAAGGTTGAATCAGCCGCTATTGTGACGCCTTGTGCAAATTCTGGCGGTGAGCCCAATTCACTGTGCGATAGCCCCTTGTGACATAGGTTCATGCAGAAAAGAAAGCGCAGTGTTAGAGTGCACGCCAAGGCCCAATCGCTAAGCACAAAGCTACTACCAGAGTGGCTTGGAGTTGATTTACATCGCAGGAGACTTCATGAAATTGTTCCCATCCTCACAACCCACAGTTGTCACTCGGCGCCAACTGTTGGGCAGCACGCTTGCACTTTTAGGTGGACTCAGTTGGAGTTTGGGTTTGAACTTGAGTTTGTCGGCCAATGCTTTGGCTCAAACCGCAGCTTACCCCAGCAAATCCATCACCATGATTGTGCCTTTCCCGCCAGGCGGCTTGGCCGACATTGTGGCCCGCCCTGTGGCAGAAGCCATGAGCCGTGAATTGGGACAGCCTGTGGTCATTGAAAACCGAGGCGGTGCCGGTGGCGGCATCGGCATGGGCGTGGCCGCTCGCGCCAAGCCCGATGGCTATACCGTCCTCTTGGCCTTGTCGTCCTTGACAGTCATTCCCGAAGCCGACGCTTTGCTGGGCCGCAATCCCATGTTTTTATTGAACGAGTTGCGCCCCATTGCGCGTTACACCGCCGACCCCACCGTCTTGGCCGTGCGCGCCGACTCGCCTTGGAAAACTGTCAAAGATTTCGTTGAAGATGCCCGCAAACGACCAGGCGCCATCAACTATGGCTCTTCTGGCAACTACGGCACCATGCACGTGCCAATGGAAATTTTGGCGCAAACAACCGGCATCAAAATGACGCACATTCCCTTCACGGGTGCAGGCCCTGCCGTGGTGGCCATGTTGGGCGGTCAAATTGACGCCTTGTCCACAGGCCCCGCTACCGTCTTACAGCACGTCAAAGCCGGCAAGATTCGTGTCTTGGGTCATTGGGGCAATGGCAGCTTGGCCTCCATGCCCGATGTGAGCAGCTTGAAAGATTTAGGCTTCAATGCAGAGTACGCTCAATGGTCTGGCTTGTTCATTCCCAGCGGCACCCCAGAGCCCATAGCACAACGCTTGCGTGCAGCCGCCAAAGTGGCCGCTCAAGACGCCAAAGCGCGAGACATCATTCAAAACACGGGCAGCCCTGTGCAGTACTTAGACAGCCCCGAGTTTGAAAAATACGTTCAAGCCGATGCCAGGCGCATGACCGATGTGGTCCGAAAAATTGGCAAAGTGGAATAAAAAATTTAAATTTGGAGATACCCATGAAAACATCACATACCTCACACATTTCACATACCTCAATTAGCGCCCAAGCGGTCAAACTTCAAACCCAAAAACGCCGCAACTTGGTCGCCGCATTGGCTGGCCTCTTGTTCATTGGCACTGGCATTTTTCTGTCGCAACAAGCGCACGCGCAAAACTACCCCACTCGCCCCGTCAAAATTGTGGTGCCCTTTGCCACAGGGGGCCCAGCCGACAACTATGCGCGTTTCATGGCGCAACGCTTGCAAGACAGTTTGGGACAATCATTTGTGGTCGACAACAAGCCGGGCGCGGGCTCCGTGATTGGCACCGACTTGGCCGCCAAAGCAGCACCCGATGGCTACACCTTGCTGTTGATGTCCAACACACAAACGGTGAATGAAACACTGATTCCCAACAAGCCCTACGGACTCATGAAAGACTTTGTCGGTGTGGCCCCCATCAACTACTCAGACCTGGTTTTGGTGGTCAACCCCAGCAAGGGCATGAACACCTTGGCCGATGTCATTCGCGTGGCCAAAGCCCAACCCGGCAAATTGAACTACGCCTCTTCAGGCCCAGGCACTCCTTATCACATGGCCGGCGAGTTGCTCAAAAGCTTGGCCAAGATTGATGTGGTGCATGTGCCCTACAAAGGCAGCTCCGGTGCACGCACCGATGTACTGGCCGGCCAAGTGGACATGATGTTCGATGCCGTGACCACCATGACAGAGCAAGTTAAAGCTGGCAAAGTCAAAGCGGTTGGTACTACTGGCAGAGTTCGATCTGATGTGCTGCCCGATGTTCCTACGCTGAACGAAAATGGTGTGGCAGGTTATGAGGCCACCATTTGGCTTGGTTTGATGGCGCCCAAAGGCACGCCCAAAGCCATTGTCGACAGACTCAATGAGGCTGTGTCCAAAATTGCTGCGCAAGCCGATGTCAAACAGCAATGGGCCAAACAAGGCGCAGTACCCATCATCTTGAACCCCACTCAGTTTGACAAATATTTGCAAGACGACATTGCCAAATGGGCTGGCGTGATCAAGTCTGCCAACATCAAATTGGATTGATGCTTTGACACGCTTTATGCATCTGATGAGTGGCGGCGCCGCGCAGGGCTTGGTCACCGCACTCAAGCCCGCCATTGAACAAACCACCGACACGCAGCTCTCGTGCACCTTTGGTGCTGTGGGCTTGATGAAGCAAAAGCTGCTG
>Ga0214921_10000870_pt1 | contig 53666 bp, 55 predicted proteins | sample LL1505_MetaG_FD_177992 | JGI IMG/M metagenome (GOLD analysis project Ga0214921, IMG submission 177992) | Freshwater microbial communities from Lake Lanier, Atlanta, Georgia, United States - LL-1505 | ecosystem: Environmental > Aquatic > Freshwater > Lake | place: USA: Georgia | collected... | reverse complement strand
CCCGCCACCAGGGGCCTGAGTGGCTCGCTGACCAAAATATAGTCAATGCGCAACCCGCGGTTGCGCCTGAAAGCAAACTCCCGGTAATCCCACCACGAATAGCTTTTTTCAGGCTGATCAAACAGCCGGAAGGCATCGACCAGCCCCAGATCCAGCAGCGACTTGAACTGCTCGCGCTCTTGGGTGGTGTGGTGAATCGTCTCGCGCAGACCCTGCGGGTCATGCGTGTCGCGGTCGTCGAAAGTAATGTTGAAGTCGCCCACCAGTACCAGGCGCGGCGTGCGCTTAATTTCCCGAGACAGCCAGTCGCGCAAGCTGTCCAGCCACTGCATTTTGTAGACAAACTTGTCGCTTTCTGGCGCCTGGCCATTGACAAAGTAACCATTGACCAGGCGCAGCGGGCCTTGCGCTGTCTCTATGGTGGCGGCGATCACACGCGACTGTTCGTCGGCAAAACCGTCTATGTTTTTAGTGACATCGTGCAGCGGCAGGCGGCTGAGAATGGCCACGCCGTTGTAGGTTTTCTGGCCGAACACAGCGCAGTGGCCGTAGCCGGCGTCGTGCAGGGCTTGCAGCGGAAATTTGTCGTCGGTCAGTTTGAGCTCTTGTAAGCACAGCACTTCAACCGGGTTGGTAGCCAGCCAGTCGAGCACCTGAGGCAGCCGCACGGCCAACGAGTTGACGTTCCAGGTGGCAATTTTCACGCTGCTGAGTCCCCGTGTTTGAGGTAAGTCACAAAGCTAAAAGCCAAGCCACTGGTCGCCAGTTGTGCGCTTCGCGCGGTCTCTTGCCAGGCCGTACCCAGCACGGGCGCAAAGGCATCGCCTTCAAAGTCCTGCGCGATCTCGGTGACTTCTGCGCGCACGGCCATGGGTTCGGCCTGGCGGTAAATCTCGGCGCCACCTATGACCCAGATGTCGGGCACATCGCCACACAGGCGCAGGGCCTCGGGCAGACTGACCGCTCGCAACGCACCCTCGGCCTGCCAATGACCTTGCCGGGTGACAACGATGTTGACGCGCCCCGGCAGCGGGCGAAAGCGTGGCGGCAGCGAGTCCCAGGTCTTGCGACCCATGACGACCGGGCAGCCTTGGGTGAGTCGCTTGAAGTGCGCCAGGTCTTCGGGCAGGTGCCAGGGCATGGTGTTGTCCTTGCCGATGACCCCGTTGGCGGCGCGGGCAAAGATCAGGTTGACACGGGGCATGAGCAAGGTCAAGCTCAGACCGCCACCGGCGCTTTGATAGCCGGGTGATGCTGGTAGTCTAGAAACTCAAAGTCTTCGAACTCGTAGTCAAAGATTGAAGCAGGCTGGCGCTTGATGTGCAGCGTCGGGTAGGGCATGGGTGCGCGGCTCAGTTGCAGCGCCACTTGCTCGTGGTGGTTGCTGTAAATGTGGCAGTCGCCGCCGGTCCAGATGAAGTCGCCCACCGCCAGGCCGCATTGCTCCGCCACCATGTGCGTGAGCAGCGCGTAGCTGGCAATGTTGAAGGGCACACCCAGAAAAATATCAGCACTGCGCTGGTACAGCTGGCAGCTGAGCTTGCCGGGCTGGCCGGGCACATCAGAGGGCGCGACGTAAAACTGAAAGAAGGCGTGGCAAGGCATCAGCGCCATCTTGGACAGGTCGGCCACGTTCCAGGCACTGACGATGATGCGGCGCGAGTCGGGGTTGGTCTTGAGCGTCTTGATGACTTCGGCAATCTGGTCGATATGGCCGCCGCCTGGCGTGGGCCAGCTGCGCCACTGCACGCCGTACACGGGGCCCAGGTCACCGTCTTCACGCGCCCATTCGTCCCAGATGCTCACGCCGCGCGCTTTGAGCCAGTTGTTGTCGCTCGAGCCCTGCAAAAACCACAGCAGTTCATGCACGATGGATTTCAGGTGAACTTTTTTGGTGGTCACCAGCGGAAAACCTTCGTTCAGGTCAAAGCGCATCTGGTAACCGAACACGCTCTTGGTGCCGGTGCCGGTGCGGTCGGCCTTGAAGGCACCGTGCGTGTCAACGTGGCGCATGAAGTCTTCGTACTGGGAGCGCAGAGGGTGTTGGGCTTGTGTCATGTCAATGAGATCCAAAAATACAGTCGAGGGCAGCGACTATTTTTTCTTGATGGCTTTGGAGGTTGGCAACGCACTTGTTCAGTTCGCGCGTAGGTAAAGCTGCCATGGCCGCAGTGTCCAGTACAACTTGTTTGCCCAAAATTTCAAACGCAGGATTTAAATCCCGCAGACGGGTTTTGTACAAGGCAGCTGCCCGCAGAGGGATGATGATTCGCGACTCTAAGCTATCGATGTATTCGTTTTGAACATCCAGCAGGAAAGGCGTGCTTTTACGGGCCAGCGCATCGGGGTGGGGATAGACATCAAAGCGGGCCAAGATTAGAAGGTCCGGTACTTGGCCAGTGGCAAGCCTTCGCTTGCAATGCGAGCGTTGTATTCCGCCACGGCGTCCTTGTTTTCTTCGTTCCACTTTTGCCAGTAGCAGCGGCGGACTTCAGCGGCCAGCAGGGTGTCTACGGTCTGCGACACATTCATCCCTAACTCGCGCGCTTTATCCAGCACTTTCGAATTAAGTGAAAGATTGGTCGGCTTCTTGGGGGCATTGTTGAAATTGAGCATTAATTCAATCCATTGTTCATGCGCATATTATATGCGCAGCAATTTGCCCGGGTTCATCAGGTTGTGCGGGTCCAGTGCCGTCTTGATGGCGCGCATCAGGCTCAAGGCGACGGGGGATTTGTGGTGCTCCAGCTTGCTGACCTTGAGTGTGCCCACGCCGTGCTCAGCCGAAATCGAGCCGCCAAAGCGCTGCACCGCGTCAAAGACCAGGGTGTTGACCTCGTCTTCGTGTTCGGACAAGAAGGCTGCCGCATCGTCACCCGCCGGCGCTTGCACGTTGTAGTGCAAATTGCCATCGCCCAGATGGCCGAAGTTGACCAGTCGTACGTCGGGAATTACTTTTTGCAAGAGGGCGTCGGTGTACTTCACAAATGCTGGAATGCGTGAGACCGGCACCGAGATGTCGTGTTTGATGTTCAGGCCTTCTTCAGCCTGCGCCAGCGGTATGCTTTCGCGCACATGCCAGAGCTGCTTGGCCTGCGTCAGGCTTTCGGCGATCACGGCGTCGCTCACGCAGCCGCTGGTCAGGGCGGCTTCGAGCAGGCGCTCGAACTGCGCGCGCGCATGCGCTTCGGACTCCTGGTCTGAACATTCGAGCAGCACGCCAAAGGCGGCGCTGTCATGAAAAGGCACTTTGAGTTGGGCAAAGTGCTTGACTACCAGACTTAGCGCAAACTGGCCCATGACTTCAAAGCCGGTCAGGTTGGCACCCAGGTGTTGTTGCGCCAAACCGAGCAGGGCAACGGCCTCGTCAACCGAGGCGACAGCGGCCCAGGCGGTCAGGCTTGCCGCCGGCAGCGGGTACAACTTGAGCGTGGCGGCGGTGATCACGCCCAGCGTGCCTTCGCTGCCGATGTACAGGTCGCGCAGGTCATAGCCGGTGTTGTCTTTGCGCAGGCCCGACAGGCCATGCCAGATCTCGCCGGCGGCGGTCACCACCTCCAAGCCCAGACAGAGGTCGCGTGCATTGCCGTAGCGCAGCACCTGCGTGCCGCCGGCGTTGCTGGCCAGGTTGCCGCCAATCGTACAACTGCCTTCCGCGGCCAGACTCAGCGGAAACAAAAAGCCGGCTTGCAGCGCCGCCTCTTGCAGGTGTTGCAGCACGCAGCCTGCTTCAACGGTGATGGTTAGGTTGGCGGCATCGATCTCGCGCACGGCGCGCAGGCGTTGCAGGCTCAGCACCAATTGGCTGCCGCTCTCGTCTGGCGTGGAGCCGACCACCAGACCGGTGTTGCCGCCTTGCGGGACCAGGCTGACTTTGGCGGCCAGACAAGCTTTGACAATCCGCGCCACCTCGTCTGTGTTCCCAGGGCGCACCACGGCCAGGGCTTTGCCGTGGGAGCGTTTGCGCCAGTCGATCTCCCAGGCACTGAGGTCGCCCTCTGTGAGCACATGCGCCTGGCCGCAAATGCCGCGCAATTGCGCTAAAAAAATCTGGCTCATGTTTGTTTCAGCCGCACCCGCACATGAAAGGCGCAAGCTGCAAACAGCAGCAGACACAACACAATTTCTAGCATGGCCAGGTAGTTGCCGGGGGCGGCGTCGCTCCAGGCCCGCACCGAGCCCTCAATAAAGTAAAGCCAAACCAAGAGGCTCAGCCAGCGGTAGGTGTACATGCGGTTTTTCAGGACACCGGCCAGCGGCAAAATGAGCGGCAGCACCTTGAGCGCCAGCAGCGAGCCGCCGGGCCGAATAGGTGCCAGCCACAGTTCCCAGGCCAGGCCAAGGGCAATCAGCCCGGTGAGGCTGGCGGTAGCCAGCCAGCGTGTGGTGTCGATTTGGCGGGTTTTGTTCATGCTGATGGCATGATACCGGCATGAATCTGCAGCAGTTCCTGGCCGACTTTTCAAAATTTCCCTGGCGTGACACGGCGATCACGCTGCGACAACGCTTCAGGGATGACCATTTGGGCTTGACGGCCAGCAGCTTGACTTTCACCACGTCGATCGCCTTGGTGCCTTTTTTCACAGTGGCGCTGGCCATCTTCACGGCTTTCCCGATGTTTGCCAAGTTGCAGGGGACGCTGCAAATCTGGTTGGTCGAAAGCCTGATCCCCGACAACATCGCGCGACAGGTGCTGGGTTACCTGACGCAGTTCACGCGTCAGGCCAGCCGGCTCGGCGTTGCAGGCCTGGCCGTCCTGGTGATCACCGCCATCGCTCTGGTGCTGACCATTGACCGCACGCTCAACAGCATCTGGCGCGTGCGCAAGCCCCGCCCTTTAGGGCAGCGTGTGCTGATTTACTGGGCCGCTGTCACCCTGGGCCCCTTGTTGCTGGCCGCCAGCCTGGCCGCCACCTCTTACTTGCTGCCCTTCGTGCGCAATGGAGCCGCTGCGCCTGAGGCGATGCTGCAATTTTTGGTGGACACGCTGGAGTTCGTCTGTCTTGCCGGCAGCCTGGCCGCGCTCTACCACTACATGCCCAACACCTACGTGAAGTGGGCCCATGCATGGGTAGGCGGGGGCGTTGTGGCGGTAGGTATTTCGGTCGCCAAAAAGCTGCTGGCCTTTTACCTGGGGCTGGTGCCTACCTACTCAGCGGTTTACGGCGCCTTTGCCACGCTGCCTATCTTGCTGGTGTGGATTTACCTGGCCTGGATCATCGTGCTCATGGGGGCGGTCATCACGGCTTATTTGCCCAGTTTCCTGGCTGGCGTCAGCCGGCGCGGCGGGGCGCATGGCTGGCGGTTTCAGCTGGCGCTGGAGTCCTTGCAGAGCCTGGAGCACAGCCGTGAGAGCCTACCGCGCGGCATGCTGGCCTCGGCACTGGCCCTGCAGCTGCGGGTGGATGTCCTTGCGCTCGAGCCCGTATTGGACACCTTGATACAGCTCCACTGGGTCGGGCAGTTGGTCGATACAGACAGCGACAAAGAGTCGCACTATGTGCTGCTGGTGAATCCGGACCGTACGCCGATCGAGCCCTTGGTCGATGCGCTATTGCTTGACAAGACACCCGCCACGCTCAAGCTGCGGGCCAGTGCTGGCTGGGATCGGACCTTGCTGCGCGACGTGCTCTGAGCGCTTGAGGGTCAGCCGCGCTTTGCCGGACTGCGCAGGCCTCAGCTTTGCCGGGTGTGACTGGCGCGGTGGCGCGTGACCTCAGGGCTGCGCAACGCGTCGTGCTTGGTGGCCCGACCGGTCACGCGCTCACGCCACATCTTGAAAGAACTGAGCTTGAGCTCGCGCCGCATCAGAGAGATCACAGCCGCTTCGTTCAGGCCGAACTGCTGCTCTATCGCGTCAAAGCTGGTGCGGTCTTCCCAGGCCATTTCAATCACGCGCGAAATATCGGCCGCATCCAGTGCGGGGCGTTTAGCTTGAGCGGCTTGCGGTTTGCGGGCGGCGCTCATGGCTGTAAAAACTCGCGAATAGCTTGCAGCATGGCGTCGGGTGCCTCGCTCATTTGGTGGTGACCGACGGGCAGCGCAATCACTTTGCAGGTATTGCCACTGGCACTTGCACTGGCGATCAATGTCTGGGCGGCCTTAGGCGACGTCATCTGGTCTTGCGACCCCAGCACCATGAGCACCGGACAGCTCACTGCGGCCATGGCTTCTTCGCCATTGGCGTAGCTGTCGCAAGCCACAAAGCCGCGGTGAAACACATTAACCGCCGGGTTGCTGGCCAGCACGCGCCGGCCCAGCGCCAGGCTGGCGCCATAGACCCAGGTGCCCGGCCCCAGTACCGAGGGCGGTGGCGCCAGCGTGCTGCGTGAAAAGACGTTGATCATCTTGAGCGCTTTCATCGGCTCGTTGAGGGACGCGTCGAGCAGCGTGGCCGAGACCTTCATGGGGTAAGCCGTGCCCACCAGTACAAGGTGGCTGATGCGCTCGCCCAAGCGGGCCGCCGCTTCAAGCGCGATCAAAGAGCCCCAGCTGTGGCCTATCAGCGCGGCGCGCGCTACGCCTGCGGCATCCAGCAGTGCGGCGATGAAATCAGCCGCCGCCTCGACACTGACCGGCGCTTCGCCGCCGCTGCGGCAGTGGCCGGGCAAATCGACGGCCAGCACGTTCCAGCCGTGGTGCGCCAAAAAGCGGCTTTGCAAGATCCACACACTGTGGTCATTGAGCACACCGTGAATGAAGACAGCGGTGGGCTTGGCCGCGTCAAAGGGCTTGCCGCCGGTGTAGCAGTAGGTGGGTGCATCTTGGACGGTGATGAGCATGGCGAGAATTTAGTAATCAGTTTCATTGGTCGGAGATCAGCCGTTTGCCCAGGCTGATCGCTTCATCCTGGGCATAACCAAGGCTTTGGTAAAAGGCGATGACCTTTGCGTTGCTGCTGCGTACCAGCAGGCTGATTTTTGGACAACCTGCTGCCAGCAGCAGCGCCTCTCCCGTTTCAATCAGCGCGTGCGCATAACCTTTGGACTGGTATTGCGGTGCCACGGCCAGGTAGTTCATCCAGCCCCGGTGGCCTTCGTAGCCGAACATCACGCTGGCAATGACCTGGCCGTCGAGTTCCCCAACCAGAAACCATTCTGGCCGCACCTGTTGCTTGCGCGCAATGTCCTTCACCGGGTCGTTCCAGGGGCGTGTGAGCTCGCAGGTCTGCCAGAGGGCCACGACCTGGGCCTGGTCGGCATCGGCATAGGGGCGAATGATCATGCTTGTCTTTCAGCGGCCTTGAGGGCGCGCTTCAGATCATCGATTAAATCTTCCGGGTCTTCCAGACCGATGCTCAGGCGAATGGTGCCCTGGGTGATACCGCCTGCGGCCAGCGCTTCGTCGCTCATGCGGAAATGCGTGGTGCTGGCCGGGTGAATCACCAGACTGCGGCAATCGCCGACGTTGGCCAGGTGGCTGAAGACCTTGAGCGTCTCCACAAAAGCCTGGCCCTGGGCGCGGCTGCCGCGAAGGTCAAAGCTGAACACCGAGCCGGCGCCACGGGGCAGCAGCTTTTTCGCCAACGCATGGCTGGGGTGGCCGGGCAGCATCGGGTGGCCCACGCGCGCCACCAGCGGATGCGCGGCCAAGAACTCGACCACTTTTTCGGTGTTGCTCATGTGGCGGGCCATGCGCAGCGGCAGAGTCTCAATACCTTGCAAGATCAGCCAGGCGGTGTGCGGGCTCATGCAGGCGCCAAAGTCGCGCAGGCCTTCGCGGCGCGCGCGCAGCAAAAAGGCGCCCACGGTGCTTTCTTCGCTGAAGACCATGTTGTGAAAGCCGGCGTAGGGCTCGGTGAGTTCGGCAAACTTGCCCGAGGCATCCCAGTCAAAAGAGCCGCCATCCACCACCAGCCCACCGATCACGGTGCCGTGGCCGCTGAGAAACTTGGTGGCCGAGTGGTAGACCAGGTCGGCGCCCAGCTCAAAGGGTTTGATCAGCCAAGGCGAGGTCAGTGTCGAGTCGACCAGCAGCGGTACCTTGGCCGCATGGGCGATGGCGGCCACAGCCTCGATATCGAGCACGTCCAGGCCGGGGTTGCCTACGGTTTCGCCGAAAAAGAGCTTGGTGTTAGGCCGCACGGCAGCGCGCCAAGCGTTGTGGTCGCCGGGAGTTACAAACGCGGTGTCGATGCCGAAACGGCGCAGCGTGTCGTGCAGTAGGTTGTGCGAGCCGCCGTACAGCGCTGTGCTGGCCACAATGTGCGAGCCGGCACCCATCAGGGTGGCGATGCTCAAGTGCAGCGCGGCCTGACCGCTGGCGGTGGCAATGGCACCGATGCCGCCTTCGAGCGCTGAGATACGCTGCTCGAGCACGGCATTGGTCGGGTTGCTGATGCGCGAATACACATGGCCGGCCCGCTCCAGGTTGAACAGGCTGGCCGCGTGCTCGCTGGACTCAAAGACAAAGGAGGTCGTTAAATGGATTGGCACGGCGCGTGCACCGGTGGCCGGATCGGGTTGGGCGCCCGCGTGCAAAGCCAGTGTGTCAAAGCCGGGGTCTGAGTAACCAGGCATGCTGTCTCCTTAAGAAGTCTTAAAACCCCGCCGCTGCCGGCGGATTGCAGCTCGATTGTGGGCTATATTGGCACTGTGCCGGACCGGGCTTGTGGTCAGCGTCAAAGGCCGTGCGGTTGGCAACAACAATCAGGAGACTGGAAATGAAAGTCGCAGACATATTGCGTGTCAAGGGCAGCACCCTTTTTACCGTGCAACCCGACGAACCCCTGTCCCGGGCCACCCAAACCATGGCCGACAAAGACATAGGCTCTTTGGTGGTGATGTCCCAAGGCGCGCTGGTCGGCATGCTGACTTTTCGCGAAGTAATCAAAAGCATTGTTAAAAACGGCGGTGAAATCGGCAGTACGCTGGTGGACCAAGCCATGGACAAGCAACCTCTGACCTGCACCTCGGACACCGAAATTGACGATGTGCGCCGCATGATGCTCGAGCACCATGCACGCTACATGCCGGTGGTCGAACAAAAGGTGTTGATGGGCGTGATCAGTTTTTACGATGTTGCCAAAGCCGTGGTGGACAGTCAGAACTTCGAAAACCAGATGCTCAAGGCTTATATCCGCGACTGGCCGTCTGAAGACGAGGCCAAGCCAAGCTAAGCCGGGGCTGCCCCTGACCGGTGGATAATAAGTCCATGAGCGGCAACACCTTCGGACAACTTTTCGCGGTCACTAACTTCGGTGAATCCCACGGCCTGGCCATTGGCTGCGTGATCGACGGCTGCCCGCCTGGTATGGATTTGAGTGAAGCCGACATCCAGCACGACCTGGACCGCCGCCGGCCCGGCACCAGCCGGCACGTGACCCAGCGCAACGAGCCCGATGCGGTCGAAATCCTCTCCGGTGTCTACGAAGGTAAGACCACCGGCACGCCGATCTGCCTCTTGATTAAAAATACCGACCAGCGCAGCAAGGACTACGGCAACATCCTGGAGACCTTCCGGCCCGGTCATGCTGACTACACCTACCTGCACAAATACGGCCTGCGTGACCCGCGTGGCGGCGGTCGCGCGTCGGCCCGCTTGACGGCCCCCATGGTGGCTGCTGGCGCTGTCGCCAAAAAATGGCTGGCGGCGCAGTACGGCACACGCTTCATGGGCTGCATGACGCAGATCGGGGACATCGCCGTCCCATTTGATTCCTGGGAGCACGTGCCCCATAACCCGTTTTTTGCAGCGACGGCCGATGTGTCGGCGCTCGAGGCCTACATGGACGCGCTTCGCAAGGCCGGTGACTCCTGCGGCGCGCGCATCCGCGTGGTCGCCACCGGCATGCCGGTGGGCCTGGGGCAGCCGCTGTTTGACAAGCTCGATGCTGACATTGCCTACGCCATGATGGGCATCAATGCCGTCAAGGGCGTGGAGATCGGCGCCGGCTTTGCCAGCGTCAGCCAGCGCGGTACCGTGCATGGCGACTCACTGTCTCCAGCCGGCTTTAAGAGCAACAACGCCGGCGGCGTGCTCGGCGGCATCAGCACCGGGCAAGACCTGGAAGTCTCTATCGCCATCAAGCCCACCAGCTCGATCATTTCGCCGCGCGAATCGGTGAACTTGGCAGGCCAAAGCACCACCGTGATAACCAAGGGCCGGCACGACCCCTGCGTGGGCATTCGCGCCACGCCCATTGCTGAAGCCATGTTGGCGCTGGTGGTGATGGAGCATGCGCTGCAGCACCGCGCCCAGTGTGCCGATGTGCGCGTGAGCATGCCGCGCGTTCCCGGCGCGCTTTGAGTCGCTAGGCCCACTGCGGCCTTGCTTGTCTAAGGCTGCTGCAAAGTCGCCTGGCAGTCGGCAGCACTGGCTTCGCGCCACTCCCCCGGCGCCAGCGTCTCCAGAGAGTAGGGGCCAATGGCCGCGCGGATCAGGCGCAGCGTGGGCAGGCCTACGGCTGCGGTCATGCGCCTTACCTGCCGGTTGCGCCCCTCTTTGATGCTTAATTCAAGCCACGCTGTTGGCTTGGATTGGCGCACCCGAATTGGCGGCGTGCGCGGCCACAGCCCAGGCGGCTCATCGATCAAACGGGCCCGTGCCGGGCTGGTTAGGCCGTCGTTCAGCGCGACGCCCAGGCGCAGCGCGTCCAGAGCATGCGCATCGGGCTCCCCTTCGACTTGCACCCAGTAGACTTTTTCCATTTTGTAGCGGGGGTCGGCAATGCGCGCCTGCAAGGTGCCGTTGTCGGTCAGCAGCAGCAGGCCTTCGCTGTCGGCGTCCAGCCGGCCGGCCACATAAACGCCGGGCATCTCAATGATGTCTTTCAGACCGCGCCAGCGACCCTCGGGCGTGAATTGACTGAGCACGCCGTAGGGCTTGTTCAAGCAGATCAGGCGGGCAGGGGGGTCGGCGATCATGGCGAAGCAGCATAGCACCGGCTCCATTCTTGAGCGGCATGGACTGCTTGAGCCGCGGCCTTTGCTCGGGCGGCGAGGACTCACAGCTCTGGAGCGATGGCCGCGCAGCGCTTGTGCGCTAGCATCGGCTGCATGAGTGTTCATTACGAAAGCGTGCCTTCAGGCACCCTGTACCCCGAAGCCTTTGGTATTCCTGCCCCGCTGGAAAGCCTCGAGCGGCACATCTGGCCGCGCAAGCCGGCTGTTTTCATAAGGCTGGCCTCGGCTGCTGAGCTTGTTGTGCCTGAACCTGATCTGCTTGCAGACCCCGGTTTGCCTGCTGCGCCCACGGGCGCTGCGGTCAAGGGCGTGCGCCAGTTGCAACTGGGTCAGTTTGGTCTGGTGCCGCCCTGGGTCAAGTCGGCATCAGACGCTAAGCTGCGTTCGACCAAGCTGGTCAATGCCCGCTCTGAAACCGTCACCACCACCACCAGCTTTCGCGACAGCTGGCTCAAGGGCCAGCGCTGCATCGTGCCGATGATGGCGTTTTTTGAGGACGACTGGCGCAGCGGCAAGGCCGTGCCCACACGCATCAGCCGCGTGGACGGCAAGCCCATGGGCGTGGCCGGTTTGTGGGAGCACTGGGCCAAGGATGGTCAGGAGATCATCAGCTTCACGCTGCTGACGGTCAACGCCAACAGCCACGCGCTGCTGCACCGCTACCAGCAAGGTGGCAACGAAAAACGCATGCCGGCGATTCTGGGCGAAGGCACTTACGACGCCTGGCTCAACGCCCGCCACGAAAAAGCCAAAGAGTTCATGCGCGCCTACCCGGCCAATTGGCTCACCGCCAACCCGGTCGAAGGTAAGCGTCTATCGCAGCTGGACCGCTCTATCGTCTAGTCGCCGAGGTCGATCAGCGTGGGCAATGTCATGCCTTCGGGCTGCGCATAGTCGGCCAGCACCCACAGTCTGTCGCGGTCTTGCGCTGCCTCTGCCAGCAGCGTCAAGGCAAAGCGGATCGACACTTTGTCAAGCGCTGCAAAGGGCGTGTCGAGCAGCGTTAGCGCCGCCCCGCTGGCATAAGCCGCAGCCAGATACAGCTTGCGCTTGGAGCCGGTGGACAGCATGAAAATGTTCTTGTCCAGGTGCGACGCCAGTGACAGGCCTTTAATGGCCCGGTTCAGTTGGGCCTCGTCAAAAGCCTGGTAGTGGCGCTGCACCTTGGCCAGGTAATCCCCGCAGGTCAGCGCGTCATGCGCGGCAGAACGCGTGTCGGCCCAGAACACCTGCTGCCGGTAATCCTCGGGCTGCTCATGCAGCCACACGCCGCCCAGTTGCAATTGCCCGGCATCGGCTGCCAATTCACCGGCCAGTACGCACATCAGGCTGGTCTTGCCGCGGCCACCGCCGCCACGCACCAGCACCAGGCCGTTGGCCGGCTGTGCCGAAAAGTCATGCACCACCACGCAGCCCGGGTAGGCTAAAGACAATTTAGAAATCTTCAGCACGCTGTGTTCAGGCCTTTTGGACGAACTTGCTTTGGGATCGCACTGCGCCAATACCTTCGATCAAAGTTTTTTTCACTGCCATGGCATTGAGGGCAGAAGGGCAGAGCGCTCATGGGATTCCGGTTGAAAGGGCGTTGCTCATTGAGTCAGCCTCACAACCATCCGAACCAAGTGCCCCAGATCAGTCGGCCTAAATAACGCCCCGGCAGCAGCGTGAAGGCCCCGGCAATCAGGCAGGCACTGATGTAGACAGTCCACATACCCCAGCGGTGAGCTTTGAAGTTGCCGGCCAGCATGGCGCGCAGGCCAAAGAAAAGTCCTCCCAGGGTGACTGGTATGAGCAAGTGAATCGGCGTGAAGCCATTCAGATTGGGCAGTTTAAAGTCGCGGATGAAAAAAGCTGTAAAGGAAGTGACCAGCATGAGCGTGACCCAGGCGTAGCCGGCTGCGCGGTGCAGGCGGATACGCTGGTCAATGCCTTCACGGGCCCAGAGTGCGATGGGGCCGATGGCTGTAGCGGCCAAGGCTGCGCTCATATGAACGGCGATCAAGGGGGACATCTCCAATTTTGGCTCCTTGTTCTTTTGCGCTGCGTTCGCCCAGGCATCTCAATTCTTCATGTTGGCAATTTTTTTGCAGCTTGATCGATTTGGCAGTTGACTGTCTCTAGATCATTTACCCCAGGAATCCTTCAAACCCACTGCCAGGTTGAACACCGGTTTGACGGTGGTGTGGTCGATGCGGTCGGCGACGAAGTAGCCATGGCGCTCAAACTGAAATTGTTGGCCGGCTTGTGCTTGGATGGCGCCGCCGACGGCCAGTGAGGGCTCGATGTAGGCGGTGATGTTCTTGAAGCTGTCGGGGTTGAGTTGCGTCAAGAAGTCGGTGTCGCCGGTGCCAGGGTGGGCTTGGCTGAAAAGACGGTCATACAAACGCACTTCTGCGGGCACCGCGTCTTGCGCACCGACCCAGGTGATGACGCCCTTGACCTTCACCGAGTCGCTGCCTGGGGTACCGCTTTTGGTGTCGGGGATTAATTGGGCCTGCACTTCAGTCACTACGCCGGCGGCGTTGGTGGTGGCGCCTGTGCACTCGATGACATGGCCGTATTTAAGGCGTACTTTGTTGCCGGGGAACAGCCTGAAAAAACCTTTAGGCGGGGTTTCTTCGTAGTCGCCACGTTCGATCCAGACCTCGCGGCCGATCTTGAAGTTGCGTTTGCCCAGCTCGGGCTGGTGCGGGTGAACGGGCGCGCTGCAGTCGTCTAGCACGCCAGCGCCCATCACTTCGTCCCAGTTGGTCAGGACCAGTTTGACGGGGTCGAGCACGGCCATGGCGCGCGGTGCGCTGCCGTCCAGCGTTTCGCGCAGGCAGCCTTCGAGCGTTGAGTAGTCGATCCAGCTGTCGCTTTTGGTGACACCAATGCGTTCGGCAAACAGTTGCAGTGCCTCGGGTGTGTAGCCACGCCTACGCAGGCCTGCGATGGTGGGCATGCGCGGGTCGTCCCAACCATCCACATGTTTTTCAGTGACGAGTTGCGCGAGTTTGCGTTTGCTGGTCAGCACGTAAGTGAGGTTCAGCCGGGCAAATTCGTACTGGTGCGGGTGCGGTGAGGCGATCAGCCCGCCTTCGGCCAGTTTGTCCAGCAGCCAGTCATAAAACGGGCGCTGGTCTTCAAACTCCAGCGTGCAGATGCTGTGGGTGATCTGCTCGAGAGCGTCTTCAATCGGATGCGCAAAGGTGTACATCGGGTAGATGCACCAGGTGTCTCCGGTGTGGTGGTGGGTGGCGCGGCGAATGCGGTAGATGGCCGGGTCGCGCAGGTTGATGTTGGGTGAGGCCATGTCGATCTTGGCGCGCAGCACCGCCGCGCCATCGGCCAACTCGCCATCCCGCATTTGCCTGAAACGCGCCAGGTTCTCGGCCGGGGTGCGACTGCGAAAAGGGCTGTCTTTGCCGGGGTGGCCAAAGTCGCCGCGGTTGGCGCGCATGTCTTCGGCGCTTTGCTCGTCTACGTAGGCCAGACCGGCTTGCACCAGGTGTTCGGCGGCGCGGTACATGAAGTCAAAGTAGTCGCTGGCCTGGTACAGGTGGTTGGTGCCGGAGCCGTCATGTGCCTGCCAGTCAAAGCCCAGCCACTGCACGGCGTCGATGATGGCGTTGACGTACTCGGTGTCTTCTTTTTCGGGGTTGGTGTCGTCAAAACGCAGGTGGCAGACGCCGCCGTAGTCGCGTGCCAGACCGAAGTTGAGGCAAATGCTTTTGGCATGGCCCACGTGCAGGTAGCCGTTGGGCTCTGGCGGAAAGCGCAAACGCACCCTGGCCGCGTCCAGCGGGCCGGCGGCATGGTGAGCGGCATCGCCGGGCGTGCCGCCCCAATGGCGGGCGGCGTAAGTGCCGTCAGCCAGGTCTTTTTCGATAATCTGACGCAAAAAATTGCTGGGCTTGGCCGATTCCTGGGCTGCAGGGTTGGCAGGGCTGGGGGCAGGGGGCGAAGCAGGCGTGGAACTCATGGCCAGCATTTTAGACGGCGGCCCCCGCAACACAGGGCACGCGCATAATCTGGCTACTTTTTATCCCACCCCCGGAGACGTACTTGGACATTGCATTGCTGATGAAAGCCGCCCTCATGGGCGTGGTGGAGGGCTTAACCGAGTTCTTACCCATCTCTTCAACCGGGCACCTGATTTTGGTCGGTGCTTTGCTGGACATGAACGATGACAAGGCCAAGGTGTTCGATATCGCCATCCAGACCGGCGCTATTTTTGCGGTGATTCTGGTGTACTGGGAAAAAATCAAAAGCACGGTGCTGGCGCTGCCACGCGAGCAATCGGCGCAGCAATTTGCGCTCAATGTGTTGGTGGCTTTTGTGCCGGCGGTAGTGCTTGGCCTCTTGTTTGGCAAAGCCATCAAAGCCAACTTGTTCAACCCGGTGGTGGTGGCATCCACTTTCATTTTGGGCGGGCTGGTGATCTTGTGGGCTGAAAAGCGTCAGCACAACAACCCGGCGGCAGCGCGCGTTCAAGATGTCGACAGCATGACTGTGATGGACGCGCTCAAAGTCGGTCTGGTGCAGTGCTTCGCCATGATCCCGGGCACCAGCCGCAGCGGCGCCACCATCATCGGCGGCATGTTGCTGGGGCTGTCGCGCAAGGCGGCAACAGATTTTTCTTTCTACCTGGCCATTCCGACGCTGATAGGCGCGGGCGTCTACAGCCTGTACAAAGAGCGCGCGCTGCTCTCGCTGGCTGACTTGCCCATGTTTGCCGTGGGCCTGGTGTTTTCTTTCTTGAGCGCCTGGCTGTGCATTCGCTGGCTGCTGCGCTACATCGCCACGCACAGCTTTGTGGTGTTTGCCTGGTACCGGATCATCTTTGGGCTGCTGGTACTGCTGACGGCGCACATGGGCTGGGTGCGCTGGGCTGCTTAGGTCTGGGTAGGCCTTAGCTTCCGAAACTGAGCAGCGCGGCCTCGATTGCCGCCGCAGTGGCCAGTGGTTTCTCCATGGGGAACAGATGGCTGCCTTCGAGCATCATGATGCGGCCTTTGGTGACTTTTTCCGTCAGCGCCATGCCGACCCGCCCCATTTCGATCGAATGCAAGCCGCCTATGTAGCTCACCGGGCACTTGAGCGGGTGGCGTTTGATTAGTGACTCCAGGTTGTCGGGCAAGGTGTTGTAGATATCGGTTTCAACCCTTCGGTCAAAGCTCAGTTCGCGCTGGCCTGCGTGGCTGCTGTCAGGCGCGGCATCGTGCGTGCCGAGGTCGATGTAGTCGTTCAAGACCTGCGGGTGCCAGCGGGCAAACATTTTTTTGCGGGAAAAGTGTGCCCAGGCTTCGTCCCGGCTATCCCATACTTGCTTGCGTTTGCGGCTAACAGCACCCGGCGAAAACGAGCCGACAACCAGCGCCCGTTTGGCCACGCTCAAAGCCGTCGCGCGCCAGCCGCCCAGCACGGGGGCATCCAGCAATACCACCCCCTTGACAGGCAAACCGCCCAGGACCGGGTGGCGAGCTGCGCACATCAGGCTCAAAAATCCACCCAGCGAATGCCCGACCAGACAGGCCGGCTGACCGGACTTTTCAACTTCATGCGCAGTGAAGTCGGCCAGTTGCTGCACAAGGTGCGGCCAGTTGCTGGTAACAGGGTAGCGCGCGTCATGGCCTAATTTTTCAATCGACTTGCTTAGAAACCCCCGCTCTTTCAGGCTGTGCAGCATGACGCCGTACGTGCTGGCCGGAAAACTGTTGCCGTGAGAAAAAATCAGCAGGCTTTTGGAGCGATTTGGCAAGGTGTTCTCTACTTTAAAACTCAGATCAATTTATCGTCAGGGGTGCGGATTTTTTTCAGCGCATCGTGCCGCTCGGCAGGCATCTTGAGCGGCGTTTCGGTGTGCGCGCCGTCCCACACCGGATCTTCAATGCTGTCAAAAACTTCGCGCAGCTTTTTGCCCCAGCTGTTGTGCATCATGCGGTAGTAAGGGTTTTCGTGGTCAATGCAAACGAGTTTGTCGCTTTGCAGTTTGTCGGTTTCATAGACCACCAGGTCCAGCGGCATGCCCACTGACAGATTGGACTTCATGGTGGAGTCCATGGACACCAGCGCGCATTTGGCTGCTTCGTCCAGCGGCATACCGGGCGTGATGACGCGGTCCAGCACCGGTTTACCGTACTTGGACTCGCCTATCTGAAAGTAGGGTGTCTCGCTGGTCGCTTCAATGAAGTTGCCGGCCGAATACATCTGGAAAAGGCGCATGCCTTCGCCCTTGACTTGGCCGCCAAAGAGCAAAGAGACATTGAATTCAAGATCGGCTTGCTTGAGCGCAGCGGCGTCACGCTCGTACACCCTGCGCACGGCGGCGCCCAGCACACGGGCGGCATCGAACATGCTTTTGGCATTCCAGATGGTGATGGGCTCGCCGCCTTCTGCATCGGGCAGTTGTTCGACCTGCAAGATCTCGCGGATGGACTGCGAGATGGACAGGTTGCCCGCCGACAGCAGCACCATGAAGCGATCGCCCGCTTTCTCGTAAACAATCATTTTGCGAAAAGTGCTGATATGGTCCAGACCCGAGTTGGTGCGGGAGTCGGACAAAAACACCAGGCCGGCGTTGATCTTGATGGCGCAGCAGTAAGTCATTTTGACGTCTCAGGCTTTGTTCAGAAGTTTTTTGAGTTGGTACAAGGCGTCCAGTGCCTCGCGCGGAGAGAGCGTATCAGGGTCCAGCGCCTTGAGAGATTTTTCAAGCAAGCTGGCTTCAGCAGCGGGCAGATCGGGTGGTGGTGCAAACAGGTCCACCTGGGCGCGGGCGTCGGTTTGCTGCTGCTCCAGTGCGCTCAGCGCATGACGCGCATGGTTGACTACAGCCGCCGGTACGCCGGCGAGCTTGGCCACCGCAATGCCGTAGCTGCGGCTGGCCGGGCCGGCTTCGATGTGGTGCAAAAAAACAATGTCGGCACCCGACTCGACGGCGCTCACGTGCACGTTGACGGCGCTGTGGTGTTTGGTCGGGAACTCGGTGAGCTCGAAATAGTGCGTGGCAAACAGCGTGAAGGCCTGGGTCTTGTTGTGCAGATAGGCCGCAATGCCGCCGGCCAGCGCCAGGCCATCAAAGGTCGAGGTGCCGCGGCCGATCTCGTCCATCAGCACCAGCGAGTGCGGCGTGGCGGCGTGCAATATCTGCGCGGCCTCGGTCATCTCCAGCATGAAGGTGGACTGCGCGTTGGCCACGTCGTCGGCCGCACCGATGCGCGTGTGGATGGCGTCGATCGGCCCGAGCCGGCAGCTGCTGGCCGGCACAAAAGAGCCCACAGACGCCAGCAGCACGATCAGCGCAACCTGCCGCATGTAGGTGGATTTGCCGCCCATATTGGGGCCGGTGATGACCTGCATGCGGCTTTTGGCGCTAAAGTGGCAGTCGTTGGCAATGAAGCTGCCGCCACCGGTTTCGGCCAGCCGCGCCTGCACCACCGGGTGGCGCCCTGCGGCGATCTCGATGCACGGCTCTTTGACAAACACGGGCGCAGCCCAGTCCAGCGTGAGCGAGCGCTCGGCCAGCGCGCACAGCGCGTCCAGCGAAGCGATGGCGCGGGCCAGTCGGCTCAGCGTGGGTACAAATTCTTGGAGATGGTCGAGGAGTTCTTCGTAGAGAAATTTTTCGCGTGCCAGCGCACGCTCTTGCGCCGACAAGGCCTTGTCTTCAAAGGTCTTGAGCTCGGGCGTGATGAAACGCTCGGCGTTTTTCAGGGTCTGGCGACGCCGGTAGTCGTCGGGCACCTTGCTGGCCTGGCCTTGCGTGACCTCGATGTAAAAGCCGTGCACGCGATTGAACTGCACACGCAGATTGGCAATGCCGGTGCGGGCTCTTTCGCGGGCTTCCAGGTCAAGCAAAAAAGCATCGCAGTTGGTCTGGATGGCGCGCAATTCGTCGAGGTCGGCGTCGCAGCCGTGGTTGATCACGCCGCCGTCGCGCACCAGCGCCGCCGGCTCATCCAAAAGGTAGCGCCCTAGCAGGGCCGCGCAGGCGGGCGGGGCTTGCAGATCTTCAAAAATTTTTTGCAGCAGCTCAGGCGCTTCTTGCCCGCCGCCCATGGCTGGAAGCGCGTTGGCCGTTGGGCTGAGTTGCTCGGCCTTGTGCAGCGTGTCGCGCAGCGCGATGAGTTCGCGCGGACGCACCTGGCGCAGGGCGATGCGCGCGGTGATGCGCTCAACGTCGGTGCAGCCCTTCAGGCGTGCGCGCAGCGTTTGCTGCAAACCGGCGCGCAGGGTGTTGATGGTTTCGAGCCGGGCCATCGCCTGGCTGCGATCGCGGCGCGGCGACAGCAGCCAGTTTTTGAGCAAGCGGCTACCCATGCCGGTGGTGCAGGTGTCCAGAAGTGAAAAGAGGGTGGGTGAATCTTCGCCGCGCAGGGTCTGAGTCAGCTCGAGGTTGCGGCGCGTGGTTTGCGGCAGCTCGATCAGCTCCCCAGAGCGCACCACTTGCAATGCGTGCACATGGCTGAGGGCGCGGCCCTGCGTGTGTTCTGCGTAGCCCAGCAGGGCAGAGGCGGCGGCCTGCGCCTCGCCCAAAGCCTCAGCGTTGAAGGACGCGAGTGAAGCCACCTGCAGCTGGGCCAGCAAGCGGCGCAGGCCCAGTGCTGCGTCAAACTCCCAGGTTGGGCGTGCGGTCAGCGTGGTACTGCCGGCCGCGCCGCTTTGGCGCAAGGCTTTCAATCGTGCTTCAAAAGCCGGCGTCACGTCGACGTTGTAAAGCAGCTCGCTGGGCGCGATGCGCGCCACCCAGGCTTCGACTTCCTCGCTGGCGCACTGCGCCAGATGGATCTCGCCCTGCGTGACGCTCAGCCAGGCCAGGCCGCATGTATTACGGCTCCCTTGGTGCAGGGCCAGCAAAATGGATTCGGTTTTGTCGGACAGCAGTTCGGTGTCGGTCAGCGTACCGGGCGTGACCACGCGCACCACCTTGCGCTCGACCGGACCCTTGCCCGTGGGCTCGCCCATCTGCTCGCAAATGGCCACTGACTCACCGAGCTTGATTAATTTGGCCAGGTAGCCTTCGACCGAATGAAAAGGCACCCCACACATGGGAATAGGGACGCCGGCCGACTGACCGCGGTGGGTCAGCGTGATGTCGAGCAGGCTGACGGCTTTTTCAGCGTCGCTGAAAAACAGCTCGTAAAAGTCGCCCATCCGGTAAAACAGCAGCGTGTCCGGATGGTCGGCCTTGAGCGCCAGGTACTGGCGCATCATGGGCGTGTGCGCGGCCAGTAGCGTGGCGTCAGCCGCGGGTGATGAATTCTCTTTGGACATCAAGGGATGGCGAAACCGTCAAATGGTCAGTTTTGGCAGGTAAAGGTCAAGGCCGCCATTGTCGGGCATCCGCTAACCCATGCCGGCGTGCTACCTCTGCTGTGAGCGAGAATAAGTTGGCATGCTTAATTTTTGAAGGGCCCTCCGGGCGCCTTGTCTCAACAGGTATTTCATGATGTCTTCTGTGCCCAATTCCCTTGCTTCGCCGGCTGTTCAAGCCCTGGTTAACGCCCTTGTCCGCGCACGTCAGAGCGGCATACCCGCAGACGATGCCAGTCCCGGCTTGCAGCTGCAAGACGCCGCCCAGGCCTATGCCGTGCAGGCCGGTGTGGCACAAGCCCTGGATATGCACGCAGGCCAGACGCCGGCCCACTGGAAATCGGGTGGGCCGAATCGCCAGGCCGTGCTTACCCATGCACCGCTGCCGGCGGCCGGTGTCTGGATGAGCCCGGCGGTGGCTGGCACTTGGCCTTTTGCAATGCGCGGCATCGAGGCCGAGGTGGCTTTGCGACTGGGGCGCGCGGTGGACGCTGCGCTGGCGGCTTCGCTGGATGTGGCGTCTGCGTCGCAGCTGGTCGATGCCATGACTGTGTCCATTGAGGTGGTGGACTCGCGCTGGCAGCGCCGAACCGATGCCCCGGCTTGGCTCAAGCTGGCCGACCTGCAGTCGCATGGCGCGCTGGTTTTGGGTGCGTGGATGCCCTACGCGGCACGCGACTGGACAACGCAGGTTTGCCACCTTCGCATCGGCAGTCAGGATGAACAGATATTCACGGGTACGCACACGCTGGCCGACCCCGCCTGGTTGCTGCGTGACTGGCTGCAGCACGCCACCCGGGACGGTGCCGTGGTCCCTGCGGGTGCCGTGGTGACCACGGGTTCGTGGAACGGCATGACGCCAGCCGCCGCCGGCGACTTGGTGCGTGTGCGCTTTGACGGCCTAGGTGAAGCCAGCCTGCAACTTTGAGTGCCGGCCGCCAAGCCTGGCTCAGGCCGCGCCGGTACGCGGCTTCTTGCTGCTGAGCGTGCCTTTTGCAGCGCGGGGCGCCTCTGCCGGAGCGCCAGCATCTGCCTCGCCTTCGGCGGCTTGTTGCAGTTCCTGCCGCACCTTGGCTTTGTCACCTGCACCCGCAAATTTGCTGTACTTGCCCAGGGTGGACACCAGTTGCGCGTAAATGCGGGGGTTGCCGGCCACGCATTCGGCCTGGTCTAAAAAGTTGGCCTCGCCCGTGTAGTTACCCACCAGCCCACCGGCTTCCGTGACCAGCAGCGAGCCGGCCGCCACGTCCCAGGGCTTGAGACCGGTTTCAAAAAAGCCGTCGTTAAAGCCCGCGGCGGTATAGGCCAGGTCGAGTGCGGCGGCGCCCGGTCGGCGCACGCCGGCGCACTGGCTCATGACTTCGCCGAGCATGTTGAGGTAGGGCTTGAGCTTGTCACCCGGGCGAAACGGAAAGCCGGTGCTGATCAAGCAGTCTTTGAGCAACTCGCGTTTGGCCACGCGGATGCGGCGGTCGTTCATGTAGGCGCCGCGGCCTTTGGTGGCGCAAAACAGGTCGTTGCGGCTGGGGTCGTAAACGACCGCCTGCTCAACCTTGCCGCGCACGGCCAGGGCAATGCTGACGCAGTAAACCGGAAAACCATGAATGAAGTTGGTGGTGCCGTCCAGCGGGTCAATGATCCAGACGAACTCTGAATCTTTGGCACCGTGCTCGCTGCCCGATTCCTCCGCCAGAATGCCGTGGCCGGGGTAGGCCGTCAGCAGGGTCTCGATGATCGCGGCTTCTGCAGCTTGGTCGATCTCGGTGACGAAATCGTTGGTTTGCTTGGCCGAGACACGGACCGACTCAACGTCGAGCGCAGCGCGGTTGATGATGGCGCCGGCGGCGCGCGCAGCCTTGACGGCCACGTTGAGCATAGGGTGGAGATTGGACATGGACGGTAAAAAAGAGCGAAAGGGCTGCCCGGCCGGTGACCGGAGGTCAGGTGACAATAGACACATTTTACGGCGCTTCAAGCTGCCGAAGCCCGCAGGGGCCGTCAGCATGCCCCGGATGGACCCATGAAAACCCGTTTTATCCTGATCAACACCAGCCATGCCGGCAATGTGGGCGGCACGGCCCGCGCCATGAAAGTGATGGGTTTCTCAGACCTGGTGCTGGTGGCGCCGCGTTGGGCCAATGTGCTCAAGCGCGAAGAAACCATTCAGCGCGCCAGTGGCGCACTGGATGTGCTCAACAACGCTCGAGTGGTTGATACGCTGGATGAGGCGCTGGACGGCATGACGCATGTGTGCGCCACGGCCATGACGCCGCGCGACTTCGGCCCGCCCACGGTGATGCCGCGCGCTCACTTTTCAGCCCTTACCTCGCCGGCGGTGCAGGGGCCCGAATCGGTGGCTTTTTTGTTTGGCTCCGAGCGCTTTGGCATGCAAAACGAAGACGTGTACCGCTGCCACGCTTGTCTGAGTATTCCGACCGACCCGACATTCGGCTCACTGAACTTGGCCGCTGCTGTTCAATTGATCGCCTATGACTGGCGGGAGGCGCTGGGGGGCTTTGCCGTCCAAGCGGCCACGCTACCGGCGCGCCTGGCTGACGCGGCCGAGGTCGCAGGCATGCTCGGGCACTGGGAGCAAGCGCTCGCAGAGATCGGGTTTTTAGACCCGCAAGCGCCCAAAAAACTCATGCCCCGCCTGAACCAGCTGTTCAACCGCGCGCAGCTCTCACCAGAAGAAATCCATATCCTGCGCGGGGTGGCCAAGGCCATGCAGCAGGCCGCAGCCAACCCCAAGTAGACTTGAGGCCATGTTTTCCCGACTCCGCTCCGACGTCCAGTGCATTCTGGAACGTGACCCCGCCGCCCGTACTGCCTGGGAGGTGCTGACCTGCTACCCCGGCATCCATGCGCTCATCCTGCATCGCCGTGCCCACTGGTGCTGGACGCACGGACTCAAGTGGTTGGGGCGCTTTATTTCTCATCTATCGCGCGGCATCACCGGCATTGAAATCCATCCCGGCGCCAAGATCGGCCATTGTGTTTTTTTCGACCACGCCATGGGCGTGGTGGTGGGCGAGACGGCCGAGATCGGTGATGGTTGCACCATTTACCAAGGCGTCACGCTGGGCGGTACTTCGCTTTACAAAGGCGCCAAGCGGCACCCGACGCTGGGCCGCAATGTGGTGGTGGGCGCTGGCGCCCAGGTGCTGGGCGGTTTCACAGTCGGGGACGGTGCGCGCATCGGCTCGAACGCGGTGGTCGTCAAACCCGTGCCGGCCGGCGCTACAGCCGTTGGTAACCCTGCGCGCATCATTCAGGCTGAAGCCGATGTGAAGCGCGAACAGGCCGCCAGCCAGATGGGTTTTTCAGCCTACGGCGTGACGCAAAACGACGACCCGCTCTCGCAGGCCATGCGCGGCCTGATCGACAACGCCGCCGGCCAGGAACACCAGATTGCCCTGCTCTGGAAAGCGCTGGAGCAGTTGCAGGCTTCACCAACGCGGTCGGGCAAAGACTGCGTGCCCAGCGATGCTGCGCGCCAGGAAAGTTTTGAGGCCGACAAGCTCAACCAGCTGATGGGCAAGTAAGCCCCAAGCAGGCCCTTAGGACTGCAGGTTCAGCCCAAGAGTTTGCGCCCGGCCAGGTTGAGCATCAGCGCCGTCACACCAAAGGTCCAGGGCGCGGCCTGGTCTGAGTGCTTGACGCGGTTAACCAGACAGCCCAGCGTTGGCGTGGACACCGTCACCACATCTCCCACCACATGTGTGAAACCTTGGCCCGGGCCGTGGCGGTCTTGCGAGGGCGCAAACATGGTGCCCAAAAACAGCATCGCGCCGTCGGGGTACTGGTGAATGCGACCCATCAGCTGGCCGGCAATGTCCAGCGGGTCACGGCTGATTTTGGACATGGAACTGGCGCCGCGAAGCTCAAAGCCTTCGGGGCCGCTGACGGTCAGGCTCAAGTCACACTGGCGCACGTCGTCGATGCTGAAGTGCGCATCAAACAAGCGGATGAAGGGGCCGATGGCGCAAGAGGCGTTGTTGTCTTTGGCCTTGCCCAGCAAGAGGGCGCTGCGGCCTTCGAAGTCGCGCAGGTTGACGTCATTGCCCAGGGTGGCGCCGACCACCTCACCGCTTGCGTTGAGGGCCAGCACAATTTCGGGCTCGGGATTGTTCCATGACGAGGCCGGGTGAATACCGATGTCGGCACCCGTGCCGACGGCCGACAACACCGGGCCTTTGGTGAAAATTTCAGCGTCGGGGCCGATGCCTACCTCGAGGTACTGCGACCAGGCGCCGCGTGCAATCAACACCTCTTTGACACGCGCCGCTTCGGCTGAGCCAGGCACGATGTCTTGCAGGTTGTCGCCCAGAATGCCACTTAGCTCACGCCGTATGGCGTCGGCCCGGCTGGCATCGCCGCGAGCTTGTTCTTCAATGACACGCTCGAGCAGGCTGGAGACAAAGGTCACGCCGCTGGCCTTGATGGTCTGCAGATCACAGGGCGCCAGCAACCAAGGCTGGCTGCTGTTGCGCTCGCCCTCATCGCCGTTGGCCAGCACCGCGTCTAGAGAAGCCACGCGCGGCAACTTGCCGGCACGGAGCGCGCTGCGCAGCGCGCCAACCGGGTCTGCCAAGTTGAGCAACTGACTGACGGTGGCGGCCACACTGGACGCATCGTGCAGCGCGCCATCGGCTGCCAGCACCACGGTGGGGCCAATGCCGGGCTGCCATAAGCGGCCGACCAGTGTCGCGGCAGCATCTTCAGGCAGTGAGGTTTTCAGGCGGCTATGAAGAGATGAGTTGGCTGTCATGGTGCTTGTTTGAGTGGTGGTGAAAAAGAGTTTGTGAATGCAAAGCTGTGATCGTAAGGGCTGGCGTAGTCAGAACCGGTAAATTCGCCTGGCGTTGCTGTCATATAGCGCCTTCTGGCCGGCTTCACTCAGGCTTGCGCTCAGGCGCCGGCTGGCCTGCCACCAGTCGCTGTAGCTGCCGGCGAGTTCAAGCACCGGCCAGTCGCTGCCCCATAGGACGCGGTCTTCGCCAAACACTTGCAGAACGTGCGCGGCCCAGCGCTGGGCAGCGTCTGGATGGGGCTGCGGGCCGGCTTCTGTCAGCAGGCCCGAAATTTTGCAGACGGCTTGCGTTTGTCTGGCCACCCGGGCCAGATCGCTGGCCCAAGGTTCCCACTGGCCGGCGGCGATGTCGGGCTTGGCGGCGTGGTCAATGACCAGTGTCAGCGTCGGGTAGCGTGCGGCCAGTGTCAGCAGGCGCGGCAGGTGAAGGGGTTTGATTAGCGCGTCCAGCACCAGACCCAGATCGCTCATGGTTTGCAGCGCGGGCGCCAGAGCCGCTTGCAAAATCCAGTCGGGATCGGCGATGTCTTGCAACATAGGTCGCAAGCCCTTGAGCTTGGGGTTGGCGGCCAGCGCTTGAATGCGGGCCGGCGCGTCGGGCGCCAGCAGATCGGCCCAGCCCACCACGCCGAGCACCGCCGGATGCTGTTGCGCCTGCGCCAGCAGCCACTGCGTTTCGGCTTCAGTGGGCGCAGCTTGCACCAGTACCCCGCCGCTGATGCCATGCGCTGTGGCTTGGGCTTGCCAGTCAACTATGGACACATCCCGGTAAATCTCTGGGAGTGCCGGCGTGAGCCAGCCGTAGTCGCCACGGGACAGCAGCCAGCTGTGAAAGTGCGCGTCGATCATGCGGCGCTCTCAGGCACAGGCGCGTCGGCTGGCAGCAGTCCGGACTGACGCATCGCTTGCCAGAAGTTCGGCGCAATTGGGTGCTGCACCATGTTGACTGCGTCCTGCCATTCACGCTGATGACGGGCGCCGACCATAACCACGTCAACGGCCGGATGCGCCAGCGGAAACTGCAGGGCCGCTGCGCGCAAAGGCACACCATGCGCCTGGCAGATGTCTTCTAGGCGGCCGGCGCGTTCCAGCCACTCGGGCGGGGCGGCTGCGTAATTGAACAGCGCCTGGCCTGCGCGTGTGCCGGTGGCCAGGATGCCTGAATTGAAAACGCCGCCCAGCGCCAGGCGCACGCCGCGCTGGCTGCACAAGGGCAGCAACTCGGCCAGACTGCTCTGGTCCAACAGGCTGTAGCGGCCGGCCAGCATCAGCGCGTCCACATCGGTCTGGCGTAAAACATCCAGACACACCTGCACATCGTTGACGCCCAAGCCGACATGACGCAGCAGGCCTTCGGCTTGCATGCGACGCAGCTCGGGCAAAGCCTCATGGACCACTTGTGCGAGTACGGCGGGGTAGCGTTCGCCATGGCAAATAATGTCGCAGTCATGCACATAGGCCACATCCAGCCGGGCCAGGCCCAGCCTTTGCAAACTGTCTTCTACGCTGCGTCGCACGCCGGCGGCTGAATAATCCCAGTGCTGCGAAAAAGGCAGAACGTCGACATAGCCGTGCTGCTCTTTGGGTGCGTTGGCGTCGGGCACCAGCAGGCGGCCGACTTTGGTGGACAGTACAAAGTTGTCGCGGGGCAGCGCTTGCAGCGCCTGGCCGAAGCGGTGTTCGCTGCGGCCCTGGCCGTAATGCGGAGCGGTGTCAAAGGTTCTGCAGCCGCTTGCCAGTGCACCCGCTAGCAAGGCTTGTGCATCTGCATCTGTGACGGCGCTGAAAAGGTTGCCCAGGGCGGCGCCACCCAGACCGAGGCGCAGCCCATGAGGTGTTGGCGGAAAAATCATGCGGGATATTGGGGTTTACGACAGGACATAGGTCTTCATCCTAGCGCTAACATGTCATTCGTCAATAGTTCAAACCCTGAGTTTTTCAGGCTGACTGTTTTTTTAGCGCGCTGCATGCTCAAAGGTCTGTCTCCACTACTTTCTGCCGATTTGCTGTACGTCCTGGCCTCCATGGGCCATGGCGACGAGATTGTGTTGGCCGACGCTAATTTTCCTGCGGCCACGCACGCCAGCGAACTGATTCGCCTACCCGGCGTGAGTGTGGCACGCGTTTTGGACGCGGTGTTGTCGGTCATGCCGCTGGACACCTTTGTGGCGCAGGGCGCCTTGACCATGCAGGTCGTGGGCGACGCGGACGCCGTGCCGCCCGCTGTAGCTGACATGCAGGCTGTGCTGGCGCGTCACGGCTGCCCGCCGGCCGGCTCGTTGGAGCGCTTTGCTTTTTACGAGCGAGCTGCAGGCGCATTTGCCGTGGTGGCGACCGGCGAGACGCGTATCTATGGCAATGTGATTTTGCGCAAAGGCGTGGTTTTGCAAGGCGGCGATGAGTAGTTTGCCGCGCGTGCCCTCCAGCAGCCTGCGGGCGCAGGCCTACGCAAGAGCAATAGAAAATTTCTCAAAAATTTATCCGATCCGAGTGATCAAGTATCAACTCGGTTTAATCAAGTTTCACTACAAAGGTACAGCTAAGAACAAGGCACAACTAATCACAATTTATGCCTTGAAGAAAGTGTGGATGGCTAAAAAATTAAATAATCAGTGAACACTGAAATGAGTGCGTCTGAAGGTCGGGGAAAGCCCTCCAGCAGCCAGAAAGGTAGCAAATAATCATAAAGTGGCATCGGTAAACAGGGAAAACACAATACAGGCTTCATTAAATGAGTTCTGGGTAGTTGATATAAATAACAATTAATCATTATTTTTTAATTAAGGGGATTCCTAAATGAATAAAACTTTAAATAGTAAGCGTAGAAAAATTCTCTCACTAATAACGATTCCTGCATTCGGAGGAATATTACCAAAAAATTTATTTGCACAATCACCAAAAAGTGGAGGCACACTTAATATTGGTCTACATATAGACTTGCTTCACTATGATTGGCAATCTACAGTTGCACATCCTTTCCCTCACGTATTTGGAAATATCTTTGAGGGTCTAACAGCATTTGGTAAAGATTTTACAGCTGTACCAGAATTAGCTGAATCAATTGAATCATCGCCAGACGGAAAGCGCTGGTCATTCAAATTAAGACAAGGTGTTTTATTTCACAATGGAAAAGAAATGGGTGCGGAGGATGTTCAAGCTTCAATTGAAAGGTGGAGAAAAGTCGGGCCTAAAGGAACAATATTAAAGAATCTAGAGCGATATGAATCAATTGGAAAGTATGAATTACGATTACACTTTAAAGAAACGATGGGACATTTCTTATTGTTAGCATTCGGATCCGATGAAAATAAAATGGTAGTAATGCCTAAAGAGGTTGCAGAAAAATATCCTGAAGCAACTAAAATTCCAAAAAATGAAGTTATTGGTACAGGGCCTTTTCAATTAATTGAACACAAACCTGACCAATTTATCAAATTAAAGAAATTTGATAAATATAAAGCTAGAAATGACGCTCCTAACTATCAATCAGGGAAAAAGGTAATATGGATTGAGGAGATCGTATTCTGGATTGTTGAACAAAATACTACTAGGATTGCAGGACTGGAAACAGGCGAATATGATCTGATAACAGAAATACCAGATACAGAATTTAATAGACTTTCTTCTATTAAGAATTTAATTCCAGTAAAGAATGGCCCAGGTGCATTGCTATACATGATGTTTAATCACAAAAAAGGGCCAACATCAAATATTGATGTACGCAGGGCAATACAAGCCGCTATAAATCCAACAGAAATTATAGGAGCAGTGGTTTCAAACAAATCATTCGGGGTTGTCAATCCAAGTATTTTTCCACCTGAAAGTCCTTACAACAATACTGAAGGGCGCGATAAATTTAGCACAGGTAATATAAATAAAGCAAAAGAATTTTTGAAAAAAGCAAATTACAATAATGAAGAAATAAAATTACAAGTTATATCAACTAATGCAGTAAATGTTCGAGTACTAACAACAGTAGCAGAACAGCTTAAGCGGGCCGGTATTAATGCAACAGTTGTAAAACTAGATCGTGCAACATGGCAAGCCAAAAGACGTGATGGTGAGTATCTAAATATTTATAACTCTACAGGTTATTGGATAGACCCATCACTATATGAACCTGAATTTAATGGAACTTTTCCTTCGACAGAAGTAGGTTTTAAAAATTCTGATGTAGATAAAGTTTTTGCAGGATTATCAAGAGAAACATCTTTCCAAAAACGTTTAGTACTTGGAAAAGAATTACAAAAACTTTTTTATGACCAAGTAGCTTTAGTAAATATGGGCTATATATATCGAATGATTGTTAAGAATAATAAAGTGATGGATCCCGAAGGAAATTTAGCACTTGGAAATTTAACTTTAAATGGAGTGTGGATAAATAAATGATATTAAGTTTTTATTTATTTAAATTAAAGAAAAACGTGAGATAATAGTATGTGGGCATACATAATTTCACGTCTTTTATCCTTCATTCCAACAATATTTATCTCAGTCACAATAGTATTTATATTTACACGCTTACTACCTGGAAACCCTGTTTGGGCACTTGTAGGTGATCAATCAGTTTCTGCTGAAAAGATTGACGAAGTAGTTAAGATGATGGGGTATGACAGGCCAATATTTATACAATATTTAGAATGGCTTCCTAAAATCTTATCAGGAGATTTAGGCAATTCTGTTTTCTATAAAGAGCCTGTTCTTGAAGTAATTTTAAATCGAGTCCCTGTTACTTTTAGTTTGGCAATTCTATCTTTAATTATAACTGTAATTATTGCAATTCCACTAGGTATAACTGCAGCAGTTCATCAAAATACGTGGATGGATAATTTATGTGTAGCGATCACAAATGTTTGGATTTCGCTACCATCATTTTGGCTTGGTTTTTTATTTATTATTCTATTCAGCGTGAATTTAGGTTGGTTACCCTCGTCAGGATATCGTGAACTTTCATTTGGATTCGAAGATTGGATAAAAAGATTAATACTTCCCATACTTTCAATGAGTTTGGCGCATATCGCTCTATTAGTCCGAGTCACACGTTCAAGTATGATAGAAGTATTAGAAAATGAGTATGTTGTAACGGCACGAGCAAAAGGGCTTTCAAAATATAAAATAATTTATAAACATGCACTTCGCAATGCATTGGTATCGATTCTGACCGTAGTTGGTTTAATTTTCGCACTAAATTTAGGCGGCTCGATAATTATTGAAAATATTTATGCTCTACCTGGGCTTGGCCAGCTTGTAGCGACTGCTGCATTAAGACGTGATTACGCAATAATTGAAGGTGGAATGCTCTATTTTATTGTCGTTGCACTCTTTGTTAATTTATTTATAGATATTTCATATAGTTTTTTTAATCCTCGCATCAGATTTGATTAACTAAATAAATGGATAAATTTTAAAAGTATTAACTTTAAAATCAGATAAATTTAAATGAATATTATAAAACACGGCAGTCAAAACAAATTATTTATAATTGGGTTAGTAATTTTATTACCGCTTTTTATATTTACTTTAGCTGCACCGATTTTTACTCAATACAGTCCAACGACTTTGAATGTAGAAATGAAGTTAATGCCCCCCTCATTGAATAATTGGTTTGGTACGGATGAATATGGAAGAGATTTATTCAGTCGTGTTATTTACGGCTCTCAGATATCGATGCGAGTTGCGGCAGCTGCGACATTTTCTACTGTTGTACTTGGTGTATTGTTCGGAAGTTTGGCAGGTTTTTATAATTTAGCAGATTTATTTATTAGTCGTATTTGTGATGCATTATTAAATTTTCCGGGTTTAATTATTGGTATCATGGTAATGGCAGCGTTAGGGCAATCAGAAATAAACATTATCCTTGCTATGGTAATTATGTATACTCCACGAATTGTTCGTGTAGTACGAGCATCGGTTATTGAAATCAAAGCTATGGATTTCATTGATGCGGCCAAAGTTATTGGAGCTAGTAATCTAAGAATATTATTTTTTCACATTCTTCCACATACTATTTCACCTTTAGTTGTTCAGATTACATTTGGATTTGCTTGGGCCATATTAGTTGAATCAGGATTAAGTTTTCTTGGCTTGGGAACACCGCCACCAGCTCCGAGTTGGGGAAATATTATCAGTGATGGTCGGGAATTTATTAGAACTGCTCCATGGATAATGATTTTTCCTGGGTTAATGATTGCTGTTGCAGTGACAGGACTCAATTTAATTGGTGATGGATTGCGTGAAATTCTTGACCCAAGGCTAAGAAATACTTCACAAAAAGTGGAGTCAACAATTGGATAATACTAATAAAAAAAATTTGAAACCTTTACTTTCAATAAAGGATTTAAGGACTATTTTCCAAACAAAAATAGGCGAAGTAGTTGCTGTAGATGGAGTCAATATCGATATTCAACATGGAGAAATTTTAGCGGTTGTAGGAGAGTCAGGTTGTGGGAAATCTGTTTTGGCTAGATCTATACTAAGAATTGTTCCATATCCTGGTTTTATTAGTCATGGATCGATACAATTAGATGGAATTGATATTTTAAATTCGCATGAAAATGTTATGAATAATATAAGGGGTGATTTAATTAGCATGGTTTTTCAAGAACCAATGGCTAGTTTAAATCCCGTACTAACTGTCGGGGATCAAATATCAGAAATCTTAGTTGAACATAGACCTAAATTAACTAGTAATGAAAGAAGGCAAAAAGTTCTGGAAATGATGCACACAGTGGGTATAGCATCGCCAGAAAATAGAATAAATGCTTATCCTCACCAACTCTCTGGTGGAATGCGCCAGCGAATCATGATTGCTATGGCCTTGATTTGCGGCAGTACAAAATTATTAATTGCTGATGAACCAACAACTTCTTTAGACGTAACAATTCAAGCCCAAATTTTAGATTTATTTAAGAAACTACAAACAGCAGAGGACATGTCAATCATGTTAATTACACATGATTTGGGTGTAGTTGCTGAAATTGCCGACAAGGTAGCAGTAATGTATGCGGGTAGTATTGTTGAGTTTTCTGATAAACTTACAATTTTTAAAAAAACATCACATCCCTATACGATTGGTTTATTAAAATCGTTACCTCAAAAAAATAATTCGTCAAGTAAGGAGCCACTTTATACAATCAAAGGAATGGTTCCTTCACTTTCCGAGGTATTACCTGGATGTAAATTTTATTCACGATGTCCACATGCCCTTGAAGAAGTTTGTCTTGGTCAAGAACCGCCATTTGAAGAAATAACACCTGGCCACTGGGTTCGTTGCTATAGATTAAATATAGTAAATGAAAAAGAATTATCCGACTTGGCCTTAAAATTATGATAAATAAACCCAATTTATCAAGTGATTCATTTTTTGAAGTTCAAAATCTAGTTAAAAATTTTGAAATTCGAAAAGGAGTATTTCAAAAATTAAGTGGCAAGGTACACGCAGTTGATGACGTAAGTTTTAAAATTGAGCGTGGAAAAACACTTGGTTTAGTCGGTGAGTCAGGTTGCGGAAAGACAACCACAGCAAGAATAATTCTACAACTTGAAAAAGCTAATTCTGGACGAATTTTTCTTGAGGGAAAAGAGAATAGTTCAGATAAAAAGTCTCTTAATTCGTATCGTAAAGATGTACAAATGGTTTTTCAAGATCCGTATTCTTCTCTAAACCCCCGTAAATCTGTAGCTCAGTTAATTGGTGAGCCATTAAAAATACATGGTTTATATAAAGGGTATATGCTTAAAGAAAAAATTATCGAAATATTAAAATTGGTAAATTTATCACCGAATATTGTCAATCGCTATCCTCATGAATTTTCAGGTGGTCAGCGGCAAAGAATTGGTATCGCAAGAGCACTTACTCTTAATCCTAAATTAATTGTTTGTGATGAGCCCGTATCAGCTCTTGATGTTTCAATCCGTTCACAAATAATAAATCTTTTTACTGAGTTACAAAATAAAAATAAATTGGCTTACTTGTTTATTTCTCATGATTTATCTCTAATTGAATATATTAGCGACTCAGTTGCAGTTATGTATTTGGGTAAAATTGTTGAAATTGCACCAACATCCACTTTTTTCTCTGATTCTCGCCATCCTTATTCTGAAGCTCTTTTGTCAGCTATACCATCAGTTTCGCCAAATCAGCGTTTGAATCGAATAATTTTATCAGGTGATGCGCCTAGCCCAATTAATCCACCAAGTGGTTGTCGATTTAGAACTCGGTGCCCTATTGCGCAGCCTATGTGCACAGAGATTGAACCGGTATTGTCTAAAATTTCTGATAGTCACTGGGTTTCATGTCATTTCAGGACTTCATAAGTTTTTTGAAAAAATATGTCAAATCATAAACGACCTAATATACTTTGGTATTGTTCTGACCAACAGAGGTGGGATACTATCGCCGCATTAGGAAATAAATTTATAAGTACCAATAATCTGGATGCTTTAATTTATCAAGGTTTTGCTTTTGAGAAGGCGTATACGCAAAGTCCCATTTGTACTCCTGCAAGAGCTAGTTTTTTAACTGGGCGTTATCCAGCCTCACACCATGTCTATCGTAACGGCAATTCATTTTTTCCTTCTCATGAAAAATTACTCCCGAAAATTTTGTCAGAAGCTGGTTATGATTGTGCTTTAGTTGGTAAATTACATTTAGCTGCAGCTAAAAAATATGAAACTCGAACAGATGATGGATATAGAGTTTTTCATTGGAGTCATCATCCTACTCCTGATCAATCTTATGGCCATGACTACGAAAATTGGCTAAAGCATGAAAAAAAAGTTGATCCAATAGAGCTGTTTTCTTCTGTTAATTATTTTTGTGGGCCTGGTGTACCAACTGAATTTCATCAGACCACCTGGTGCTCTGATATGGCAATACGTTTTATTACTGAACGTAGAAACAAACCGTGGATGATAAGTGTAAATCCTTTTGATCCACACGGTCCTTTTGATGCTCCACCAGAATATTTATCAAGGTATAAATCATCAGAGATGCCGCTGCCAATATTTAAGGATTCTGATATCGAAAATCAAAAACTTTTTAAAAGTATAGATCAGCAAACTAAGATTTCAGAAGATCCTCGAATTAGGAAAAAAATTACGCCAGTTTCAGGCAATTCTCACGATTCAATTGCATCTGCACATAATGAATATGACGCATTAGAAGTTAAGGCAAATTATTATGCAATGATTGAACAAATTGATGATCAATTTGGGAGAATTATTCAGACTTTAAAAGATTCAAACCAACTTGAAAATACACTTATTATTTACATGAGTGACCATGGTGAATTGTTAGGCGATCATGGATTAATTTTGAAAGGATGTAGATTTTTTGAGGGGCTGGTCCGAGTTCCTATGATTATTTCATGGAAAGGAAAAATTAAAGAGAACATACGTAGTCAAGCCTTAGTTGAATCAGTTGATATTGCACCTACAATTTTAGATGCTTGTAATTTAGAAATTCCTTATGGCATGCAAGGGTTATCTTTAATGCCTATTTTAACTGGTAAAAAAAATCCAGATTTACATAAAGAACATGTTATTAGTGAATATCGTGAAGCTATGGGTGGTCACGATAATAATACTCACGCATCAATGGTTTTCGACGGGCGTTTCAAAAGTATTTTTTATCATGGCCATAATATTGCGGAAATTTTTGATCTTAATAATGATCCAAATGAATTTAATAATTTATGGCTAAATGTAAATGATGATTCTTTTAAACTTTTTCATCTTCGTCGGCATATGAATTGTTTTATGAAAACAGTAGATGTTGGCCCACCACGTATATTTAACTATTAATTTTTTTTGTATTTAAAAAAATTATTCACCTGTGAAAATTTAATTTAGGATAAATTAGCTTATTTGCTATCATTTCTTGCCTTGTACGTTGTTACAAATTTTGTTGGTCTTATACTCGAGTAAACATAGGTAAAAACCTCTTACATCTCGATAGAAAATCTATCTTAAATGCTCACATATTTAACTTGCTGAATTTATTTAATTTTTAAATTGATACTAGTAAAACATACTGACTATAAATAGATTGTTAAAATGATTATTGATACTCATGTTCATTTTTGGGACCCTAGCCGTAAAGATGATATTTTACTTTTAAGGCGAGAACCTTCAATGGTAAATCGGTTTTATCCTGAAGATTTAAAACCTTTGTTGTTGAGTATAAAAGCAAATCGTTGCATTGTTATACAGAGTGCGCCGCATCCAAGTGAAACAGATAATTTAATTGAAATCACAAAGGATCTAGATTGGATTCATGGTATTGTTGGGTGGGCAGATCTCGAAGCCTCAAATATTTCTGAAATACTTTGTCAATTGAAATCAAAAGGACCGATAGTTGGAGTTCGTGTAATGCTCCATCGGCTTAAAGATAATGAATGGATTAATCGTCTATCCGTTGAAAAAGGACTTTCAGCACTAATAGATGCTGATTTATCATTAGATTTAATAACAGAGACACGTCATATTACTGCCGTTAGGAAAGCGTTGCTCAAGTTTCCTAATTTAAGAGCTATTATCAATCATGGAGCGACTCCGCCTATTGCTGCTGATGAATTTGAACCTTGGGCTTCCGAACTTAAAAAACTTTCAAATCAAACTACTGCATGGTGCAAATTTTCTGGTTTACTTGAAATATCAGGTAAAAATAATACTGAATCCCATATTCTTCCGTACGCAAAGCACCTTTTCCAGACATTTGGACCGAATAGGCTTCTTTTTGCTAGTAATTGGCCTGTCTGTAATTTGGCTGGTGGTTACTTGAACTGGTGGAATTCAGCACTTTCAATTTTTGATATCTTGAAAGTAAATTCTGCAGATGTGAAAGGAATTATTGGAGGAAATGCACTTAAAGCATATCCTAATAAATTAAAAAATTTTTAATATTAGGTTTCTTTTTTATTTCGTACAATATATATAAAAATTTATATTAAGGATTATATGAAAATTAAACAGATTGAATTATTTCCTATTCGCATGAAGCCTGTGAAAGCAGACTGGGGCTCTAGTCAAGTTGCACATATTCCTGGAATGGCAACTGTTATATTGAGAATCACAACAGATTCAGGCGTGGTTGGACTTGGAGAAGCTGCATCTGGACCAGCCTACTTTAATCAAACATTGGGCTCATTATTAGATTGGTTGAGAAATTACTCAAAAGCCCTTTACGATTGTAATCCTTTGGATATTGCAAATGCTCACCGCATTATGGATCGCGTTTCTGGTGAATTTCCAACTGGATGCCAACCAGCGCGTGCTGGAATCGACTTGGCTCTTTATGACATCATTGGTAAGGTACAAGGGAGGCCAGTATATGAAATATTAGGCGGTGCATATCAGACTAGCTTTGACATGTTGACCAATCTATATGAGTCAACTCCAGAATCAAAAGCAGCAGCAAGTAAAAAATTTGTAAGAGAGGGGTTTAAAGGACTTAAGATTAAGATTGGAGCAAAAACTAGGGAAATGGGTGTAAATGTAGAATCTCTTAAATGGGAAACTGCGAAACTCATGGCTGCCTTAGAAGCCGTTCCTGATGATATTCAAATTGATGCAGACCCGAATCAAAGTTGGCGTAGCCCTAAAATTGTTGTGACTGTATTAGAAAATATTTTAAATAAAAAGTTTTATCCTAATCTCTCTATAGAACAGCCTCTTCATCATCTCGATTTAATTGGTCATAAGTTTATACGTGACGCATTGCATATCCCGGTTATTCTTGATGAAGCTGTCGTTTCACCCCAAGCCATGCTGCAGATTGTTATGCAAGGTGCTGCTGACCGAATTGTTTTAAAATTTAATCGAGTAGGCGGTTTATTTTTAGCTAAAAAAATAGCAACAATATGTGAAACTGCCAATGTCGGAATTAGTCTTGATACAATGCCATTTACAAAACTTGGTGATACTGCTGCTTGTCATCTTGCAGCAACACTTCGCGAACCTTACCCAGTAGATGCAGAGGGTCACCTATGGTTCGAAGATACTCCATTTATAGGTGGTCTCACTATTAAAAATGGCCGTGCATCGATAAATGATGCGCCAGGTTTTGGGGTTGAACTCGACGAAGACAAACTGATGGCCATGAGAATTTCTCATGACGAGTGGTAAGAATTTTAGAAATTTAATATATGTCAAATATTTTAAGTAATGTGTTTGAAGGAACTCTTCCTGCTTTAATGACTCCCTGTACTAAATCACTTAAACCTGATTTTAATTCATTGGTACATACAGCTAAACATCTTATTTCATCAGGTATGCGCGGAGTTGTATATTGCGGTTCAATGGGAGATTGGCCGCTTTTAAGTGATGAAGAAAGAATGGAGGGAGTCGAATCTCTTGTAAAAGCTGGCGTTCCTACAGTTGTAGGTACGGGAGCCCAAAATTCAATGAGAGCAGCCGCTTTTGCAGATCACGCCAAACGAATTGGCGCTCATGGTTTAATGATAATTCCACGTGTTCTTTCTAGAGGTAATTCAGTCTCTGCGCAACGTGCACATTTTGATTTAATTCTTGATGCGGCTGTAGATCTTCCATCTGTGATATATAACAGCCCTTACTATGGATTTGAAACTAAAGCCGATCTTTTTTTTGATCTTCGCTCCCGTCATCCAAATCTAGTTGGTTTTAAAGAGTTTGGTGGAGCGGATTCTCTTACATATGCAGCCAATCACATTACTTCGACAAATTCTTTTTTAACATTAATGGTTGGTGTTGACACACAATTAGTACATGGTTTCATTAATTGTGGTGCACTTGGAGCAATTACTGGAGTCGGCAATGCCCTTCCTAAAGAGGTATTGCATTTAGTTTCTTTATGTCAGCAAGCAGCGGATGGAGATCCTAATGCAGAACGAAAAGCAAAGGAACTAGATAATGCACTTCATGTTTTATCGTCTTTTGATGAAGGTGTTGATTTGGTACTTTATTACAAATATTTAATGGTACTTGCAGGACATTTAGAATATGAACTTCATTTTAACCCAAAAGACATGCTTTCTGATAGCCAAAGAAATTATGCTAATTCGCATTGGGTAAAATTTAAAAAATGGTATTCTATTTGGAATAAATAAAATTTTGGGGATTACGAGCACAACCAAAAGTCAAAATTCAATCTGCGCCAACAGAAATAGAGCTTGGGGCGGTGGGTACCCAGTAAAAATCACCAGCCTGATTTGGCAAGTTCTCCACCTAAATTTTTCGCAGCATAATTATTTACGAACGTAGGACCCAATCGGGCACAGCGTGCGGGCATCAAAAAAGCCCTACAGCGCGTTGTTACGCTCGAGCGCTGGGCTGGGTAGCTGGTCACAGCTCAAAACAAAGGTAGCGATTTTTTGATGCTGAGCACAGCGCCAGCTGCGTCACTGTTCAAGCAAAACACAAAGAACCGTGCAAGCCATTCAGGCTTGAATGAGCACTCATTGAAATGGGCTTGTTTGACTCATCCGAAATCTATGAAAAGACACAGAAAAATCTATGAGAAGTAGTAAACCCGGACCATACTACTTTGAACCTAATAAAAAGCACCTAGAGTTGCCACTAAGTGCTTGATTTATATGGTTATTTTTGGTGGGAGATACAAGTTTCGAACTTGTGACCCCTGCAGTGTGAAAACTCCTACATTTCACCATTTTCCTATTTAAAAACAACCACTTAGCCGCTTTCAAATGCCATGAAGTAGTATAGTTGTAGTATACACATATACTTATAAAGTAATATTTTCAAAGAGTCATTTGAACTTATAGCGCATCAAGCGTAAAGACTTTTTACGCTTGTGCGTTTTTGAACTCTCAACCAACCCGCCAACAAGTGTCGGCTTGCTCCAAAGTGTAAGGAGTTTTCACCCAAGACCAGCAATGTGTATGGAGTTTTGATTCTATCTGGCCAATGTATATCAAGTTTTGCTGCCCACCACTGCCCTGCCCCGGTAAGCGATGTTATTCCCCCAATTTACTAGACACTTTTCATAGAGTTCAAGCTCAGGTGGGAACTACCCTTTTGATGGTATTTTCAAAATGCAATTGAATCGCTTTTTGGAGCTTCTTGGCATCTTTTTGCTCAAGTGCTGAAGCGATTTGTTCGTGATCATCCAAGGCCCCACGCCAGTTTCCTGGCGTGCTATTTCCGCTGTATCGCAAACTGCGCATGCGTTTGCTGAGAGTTTTGTGAACCATGGCCAGGGATTCGTTCTGCGCCATATCGATCAGCGCATCATGGATTTTCTGGTTCAACTCAAAGTATTCAGAACGTTTGCCTTTGTCATAGAGGAGCTTCATTTTTTCATGCATGGACAGTACGCGGTCGATCTTTTTTTGTTCCGCCTTGCAGGCTTTTTGTGAAGCGAAGCTTTCAAGCAAAGCCATTACTTCGAGCATATCCGCAACATCTTTCGGGCTGAATGTCTTGACCACCGCGCCGCGCAGGGGCAACAAATCTACCAGTCCCTCGGAGGCCAGCACTTTGAGCGCTTCTCGAATTGGCGTTCGGGAGACACCCAGATCCCGGCTGATTTCAAGCTCCAGCACCCGCTCACCTGGTTTTATTTTTCCTTCAACAATCAAATTGCGCAGGCGGGTAGTGACCTCAAGGTGCAAGGAAGTTCTGGCGATGGGGTCGTTGGTGGGCATGGATTTCATGTGACTAGAACTAATAAGACAGATTGTAGTGGACCGGTTATGCTAGGATCTGTAATTACAGGTTACCGATTAATGGAGCAAACTTGACCCAAGCAACCATTGCATTGTTTACCGGCGACCCTGCCGGCATTGGCGCTGAATTGGTGCAGAAATTACTCGACCAACCGGCGCTCAGACCAAAGGCCAGCATACTGTTGATCGGCCAGCAGAGAGCGATTCGTACCACCGCAGATGTGCGATGGCACCCGTGGTCCGGCATTGATGCGCCGGCATTCGAGCCCGGCATTGCCAGCGCCCTCAACGGTCGCTATATGCTGGACGCACTGGCTGAGGGCGTGAAACTCGTCGCCGATGGCAGCGCGGATGCCTTTTGCTTTGCACCCTTGAACAAAAGCGCCCTGCGCTTGGGCGGTATGCACCAAGAGGACGAACTACGCTGGTTTGCCGAGTTTTTAAACTACCACGGCGTTTGCGGTGAACTCAATGTTCTGCAGAACCTCTGGACTGCGCGGGTCACCTCGCATGTGCCTCTCAAGGAGGTCAGCCAAAACCTGTCAAGCAGCAAAGTCTGTGACGCCATCAAGATGATTTCAAACGCTCTCAAAGCTTCGGGCAAAGCCAGTCCACGTATAGCGGTTTGCGGACTCAACCCGCACAACGGCGACAACGGTAACTATGGCGATGAAGAGATCAAAGTGATTGCGCCCGGTGTTCAACTGGCCTTAGCCGCTGGCTACCCAGCCGACGGCCCCTTCCCTGCCGATACCGCCTTTGTGCGCGCCATCAGGAAGGAAGGCGGCTACGACGGCGTGGTCACCATGTACCACGACCAGGGTCAAATTGCCATGAAGCTGATGGGATTTGAGAAGGGCGTCACGGTGCATGGCGGCCTGCCAATACCTATCACCACGCCAGCCCATGGCACCGCCTACGACATAGTAGGAGCCAATCAAGCCAATCCTCAGGCCATGTTCAATGCCTTCGAACTGGCCTGCCGAATGGGCTTGCACCACCGCCAATCAAAAACCTCTTAACCACCTTAACACCACACGGAGACATCATGAAAAAATATCTTGCCTGTCTGTTAGCTGCCTTCTTCAGCATTGCCTTGCCGGCCCATGTCCAGGCCCAGGCCACTTACCCGAGCAAGCCTGTGCGGCTCATGGTTGGTGCCGGTGCCGGTGGCGGCACTGACATCATTGCACGCATGCTGGCTGAAAAAATGGCCGAGTCTTTTAAGGGTACGTTTGTCGTTGAAAACAAACCCGGGGCCTCGAACACCATAGCTGCAGAATTAACCGCCAAAGCGCAAGCCGATGGCCACACCCTGCTGGTGGCCACCAATACCGGGCAGGCGATTGCCCCGCATTTGATCAAGCTTTCCTTTGATCCCATGAAAGACCTAACCCCAATCGGCCTGGTGGTCACGGTGCCCAATGTGCTGGTGGTTGGTGCCAATGTTCCAGCCAATACAGTGAAGGAACTCGTAGCCCTGATGAAGGCAAAACCGGAAGACTTCAAGTACGCATCATCGGGTATTGGCAGCACGCAACACATAGCTGGAGAGGGGTTTGACATCGCCGCCGGCGTCAAAAGTGTCCACATACCTTACAAAGGCAGTGCGCAAGCGCATCTGGACATCATTGCCGGCAATGTGCAAATCATGTTTGACACCACCTCTTCCGCAATGGGTCAAATCAAGGCAGGTAAATTCAAAGCCCTGGCAGTTACCACCCCCCAAAGAAGCGCTGAATTGCCCAATGTCCCAACCTTGACCGAAGCCGGCATCAGCGGCTCTGACATGAGCACCTGGTACGGTGTCTTTGTAACGACAGGCACGCCGCCTGAGGTGGTCGCCCGGCTTCAATCAGAGCTTGCTCGCATCATCAAGCTGCCCGATGTGCAGTCAAAACTCAAGGGCTTGGGCGGTGAGCCGGGTAATCTGAGCGTTGAACAATTCAGCCAACTCAACCGGCAGGAGTTTGAGCGCTTTGGCAGATTGATCAAGCAAGCCAACATCAAAATGCAGTAACAACCTGCTGGCCTGTCACCAGCCAGGCCAGCATCTAAATGCCTTCGTGTCGGGTGACTCGGACATCAACGAGGACATTCATCGTTGCCGGATCAAGGAACTCCCGCGAGGGCTCGCATCATGCCGAACCCGGGCCGAAAGTGCACTTGGCTTTTATCTAAAGAGCGTTCCGTGATGCGCCGCCTGCCCAATAATCACACCTGATCTGAACAGACGACTTTTACCGAATTCAGAGGAAAAAAAACTTGCTCACGAAGCGTGAGCATATGCCGATTTGTAAGCTAATTCAATCCACTTTAACGCTATAAATGAAGCAGGAAGTTTCAGCTTTTGACAGACGAAAAAAAATGCTTCCAAGGGAAGCATACTGAAAACTCTTAAAAAGTAAATCCTGAAAACAACCTAAGTGGTTGATATCTTTCAGTAATTTCCAAAGTGGTGGGAGATAGAAGTTTCGAACTTCTGACCCCTGCAGTGTGAATGCTGAGAATAGCAATCCAGAGAAGTCCGAAAATGTATTTAAATCAATGACTTACGATATCAGTTGTCTAGCTTAGTCCGGTAAAGTACAGTCAGGTTTTCCGTACTTTTTCCGTACTGGATATTATGGCCATCAAGATCGACACCGTAACGGCGCGTGATAGTTTGAAAGTCCGGCGTGAGCCCTATTGGCATCGAATCGCCAAAGGCGCTTACCTTGGCTATCGAAAGATGATCAGAGGGCCGGGAGGTACTTGGATCGCAAGGCTTTTGGATGAGTCCAGCGGTAAGCAGAGCTATCAAGCCCTAGGTGACTTTTCGAATGCGCCAAATAACTTGCGTTTCGACTTGGCAAAGAAAGCAGCCGACGAATGGTTTAACCACCGGGCATCGGGCGGCATGGCCAGCAACATCACTGTGGGCGAAGCTTGCCAGAGGTATGTTCAAAAGCAGCTTGATGAGAACAAACCGGCTGCAGCCAAAGACCTGGACACTCGGTTTAAGCGCTGGATGTATTCAGACAAGAAGCTGACCGCCACACCCATCACGAAGTTGACACAGGGCATGGTGAACGATTGGCGCGTGAAGCTGACCAAAGAGCCGGCACTACTGCAGGACAAACGCATCATATCCTGTCAAATACAGTTCTTAAAAAGTCTTGTTAAATTTTTCGGCTTGAATTTGGTTGCGGAGCAATTGCACCAAGAAAGCCTGTGGAAGCCGAGTGCTTGAAGCCGCTGCGGTAGTTCTACCCACAGTATCGCTAACGATATTCGTCCAGATCGAAAACAGTCGCGCCAAGGTAAATACCTAGTTCCTCAAAAAAATCAACATCCACCTCAAACTGCACTTCGTCAAAGTACTGGAGAAGTTCGACACAGCTGAAAACACCGTGAAGTACTTTTGACCGACCATAGCCTTCCGCTGTGCAGTAGAGCTCCCATTGGTGGCCTACCCCAAGCCTTTTTATCCAGTATTCGGTAGTCCAAGAGCTACCTGGCATACCGCTGTAGGAGTGAGTGCCCAGGTAATACAACCTCTTTCGTGGGCGACTGATTCGTTTTTTGTGATCAGGCGAATTACGGTATTTAGCTAGCTTGTGAATTACAGCAGACATAAAAAAACCGCCAAGGTTGAAGCCATGGAGGGTGACGCTTGAGGTTGCTGAATCAGCCACATCTTCCTTTCGGAATGACCACCTTACTCTAGCTGCAGGTTGGTGGGGCGTCAGCCCTCTCTTGATGAGTTTTTATTGTGTCCGTGCACTGTGCAGAAGTCAACCCGGGAAATGCTTGCCCTTCAAGACGATAGATTTGGTGCATCCTTATGCACAATCGATGTCTTCGATAACCCCAAACGACGGCATTCGCCGACTCGGTACATCAATCCTGCAAAGTTCGAGGCAGCGTTATTTGCTTAGGTTTGTGTCTGCGACACCAGCAGCAGTCCATTTCGAGTGATGGGCAAACCATGGAAACTCGCCATGGGAATTAACTTGCGACAACCGATACAAGGGATAGGGCTACGATAACAGCAAGAAAGGAGCCGAAAAATGCAGCAAATCCAATAGCCAATGCTTTGCGCCAAGGTTTTCTGGCATAGGTGGATCCGAACTTTTCTTTAACATACTTACTTTGTGCACGCCCAGCTGAAAAATACCAAACAAGCATGAAGAGAAACCAGATCAATTGAATTGCAAATTCACCTACGGTCGCTGGGGCGTCCATACTAGGAGGGTCAACCCCTAATTCTTCCATCTTAAATGCCTCTTCCCCGATAATGAGCCATATGACAGCCAGAATTACTACGCTGACATAGAACCATTTTTTTGACGACGCAGCCTTCTCTGGTTCACCAAGTGCGCGCCAATTTAGCATTTGGAGATATGCGCCAAACGCGGGAGATAAAAAACAACTCCAGATTGCTGCTGAATTGGGGTTCCAGATTGCAAGTCCAGTGTCTTGAAGTTTAACTATCGGCTTTGGTTGTGCAGTCACGCCGGATACAGAGTTACCGCATTTCTGGCAGAAGAGTGCCTCAGGTTGATTTTCAGTGCCACAAGTGAAACAGCTCGATATTTTTAAGTTTGTGCTGGGAATCACGGCTGTAGATTCTAAATGTTCTTTTGATGGGGAATCAAATTGATTCAGGCTTTCCTTTTTCTTTTTCTTCAATATAAAGTAAAAACCTATTGGGTAAGCAAACAATCCGCCAAAGTCAGAGTTATTTTTTTTGAGTTGCAACTTAATAACCCCTAACACGACACAAAGCCCCACGGCCATTAAAACCGCAACGCTTTTAGAAACAGGTTGTTTAGAAAATAAAAAAAAGTTTAGTACGAGTGCAAGTGAAACCACTGAACAAAAAACAATAATAGCATTTAATACTTCTGAGGACATAATTGAAAACCCCCTATAAATAAAATAATAAAGAATTTATATTGCGGCATTTTGAAAAATTTTTCCAATCCTATCAAAGTTGAGCCGGATATTTTAACTAAGCAAAAACATTCTAACTTTGTTCCTAAATATTACTAGATGTTTATTCTCCATATCACACCTAATATATTGATAATTAGCAAAGAGCCATTAAGAACAATGAGAGAAGCATCTTTAATACGAATTGACGCAATAAGCCAAAAAAATGCACCTCCATTAAATAAATATATATTCAAGGGATCTACTTCAATCGCGGACATAAAAGCACCGCATAGTGTAAGTAGTGTTCCAAGCCATTTCATAGCATTAATTTTTTTGGTAAGCTCATATAATGACATTGCAATTACCAATATCATTATAAAAGCCACCCAATAAAGAATTCCAACAAACAAATAACCCAAGACAATTGATACGATTCCTTCCTCATAATTTTTGAGGTCAGCCGAATTACAAAACTCTATGGCTAAGAAATTATTTTTATTTTCATCTATTTGTTTATCAATACATCTTTTATACGAATCCTCTACTTTTATACAATCAATCAAAGGCTTTTTCGAGGCAGTATTTATTGATGAAGATTCACATTTTTCTGTATAGTCTTTTATTGCTTGCTTGATAACCGTTTGCGTAGCAATTTTCCCTTCTGAGCTGAAAATACGTTTAAAAAGCATTTCAGCTAAATCACTAGCAGCCCCAGCTGAAGCAGAGGTTGAGAATGCAAGACTTATTAACAATACAATAGTAAATTTAATCTTCATTAAATGTAAATCAAAAAAGTTGATTGGTGTTGAATTAGAAAAATCAGGAAATATCAGAATCAATTTGACTATACATGACCAAAGAGTAGCACACACACAATCATGCACAACCTGGCTCCAGATGCGAATCACCCGCCCAGCCAAAAAATCAAATCAGCTTCACGCCGGTTTTGGCTTGCAAAAGTTCTCGCATCACGCTCGACGCCGTAGCTAGCATCTTGAGGCCCTACGGCGTCACTTTCATGACGGCCGGTGCTTCGGTATGTGGTTCAACTTGTGAGGTGTACAGAACGAAGGGGGGTCTGGGGGGGGCTAGATCATGTCAACTGAAAAGGTGCAGACGTCTGGAGGTAAAGCGGTAATGAAGAAAAAGACTGCAACAACAGTCCCGACACAGAACCAAGCAGCACCGACTAATGGCCCTGAAAAAGCCTGACCGCAAAGGGTTGATTTCCGTACTTTTTCCGTACGGGCAAAAAAAAGGAATCAGCCATAAGCTAAATCCTTGATTTAAAAAGAAATTTTGGTGGGAGATACAAGTTTCGAACTTGTGACCCCTGCAGTGTGAATGCAGTGCTCTACCCCTGAGCTAATCTCCCGCTGTCATCAGGCAAGCCTCATATTATAGGTGTTTTGCAACACTCGAATCACTTAAGCGCTGCGGCTACGCCAGATTGTTTTGCCTTTGCTGGCTTTGTCGATACCTGCCAGCAGGTTTTCATGCGCGGTGCACTCTAGCTCATTGGCGGTAAGCAAGGGCAGCTCAATACTGCGCAGGTCTATAGCTTGAGCCGGCTCTCCGGGCTCAGGCTCTGGCCCTTCGTCCATGACCAAGCTGTTTTGTCCGCGCGTGAGGTTGATGTAAACATCGGCCAGCAACTCGGCATCTAACAAAGCGCCATGAAGGGTGCGGCCAGAGTTGTCGACTTCAAGTCGGTCGCACAAAGCGTCCAGCGAATTGCGTTTACCGGGGAAAAGCTCTTTGGCCATCGACAGGCTGTCGATCACCCCAGCGACGAAGTCCTTGACAGGGGTACGCCCGATCAATGAAAGCTCTTTGTTTAAAAAGCTCAAATCAAAAGGCGCGTTGTGAATAATAAGTTCTGCGCCCTCAAGGTAGGCCATCAGTTCATCGGCAATGGCACTGAACTTTGGTTTGTCCCTGAGAAATTCGTTGCTGATGCCATGAACTTTAAGCGCATCTTCATGGCTGTCACGTCCGGGATTCAGGTAGAAGTGGAGGTTGCTGCCCGTAAGCTTGCGGGCCACCATTTCGACACAACCAATTTCAATGATGCGGTCTCCACTTTCAGCAGAAAGGCCAGTGGTCTCGGTATCTAAAAAAATTTGGCGCATGATTTCAATAATAGCGTGACAGGGACGCGGCTGGTCACTGAAAAAATTCAGTGATTTTCCTTGGCGTGGTTGATGGAGTACTTGGGGATATCCACCGTCACATCTGTCTGCCCCAGAAAAGCCTGGCAGCTCAAGCGCGAGTTGGGCTCCAGGCCCCAGGCGCGGTCTAGCAGGTCTTCTTCGTTTTCATCAGGGGCATTGAGCGAATTCATGCCCTCCCGAACGATGACATGGCAGGTGGTGCAGGCGCAGCTCATGTCGCAGGCGTGCTCAATATTTATATGGTTGTCGAGCAGCGCCTCGCATATGGAGGTACCGGCAGGCGCACTCACTTGGGCACCTTGCGGGCAGTATTCTGGGTGCGGCAGTATTTTGATGATTGGCATGTATTGGGTCTGTTGGATTTCGGATTCAAACCGATTCAATATTTTTCCCGGCCAAGGCTTTTTGAATACCCCGGTTCATCCGTTGAGCGGCAAAATTTTCAGTGCCTTTGGCCAAGGCCTGATTGGCGGCCTCGATGCCGGCGGCGTCTGCATGCTCACGCGCATGCCTTACAGCGGCCATCAACTGGTCAATCCGGGTGCGTTCCTCGGCGCCGAGCAAGTCGGCATCTTGATTGAGTGCACTGTGCGTTGCCAACAGCATGCGGTCGGCGTCGACGCGTGCTTCAGCCAGGGCGCGGGCAGCCATGTCTTGCTGTGCGGTGGAGAAACTCTCTTGCAGCATGCGGGCAATGTCCTCGTCAGACAGGCCGTAGGAGGGTTTGACGTCAATGTGCGCCTGCACACCACTGCCCTGCTCTTTGGCGCTGACACTGAGCAGGCCGTCGGCGTCCACTGTGAAGGTCACACGGATGCGCGCCGCACCCGCAGCCATGGGCGGTATGCCGCGCAGTTCAAAGCGGGCAAGACTGCGACAGTCAGCCACCAAATCACGCTCACCTTGCACCACGTGCAGCGCCAGCGCGGTCTGGCCGTCCTGGTAAGTGGTGAAGTCCTGGGCCATGGCAGTGGGAATGGTCTGGTTGCGCGGAACAATGCGTTCGACCAGACCGCCCATGGTTTCAATGCCCAGAGACAGTGGAATCACATCGAGCAGCAGCAAATCATCGCCTCGATGATTGCCCGCCAACTGGTTGGCAGAAATCGCAGCCCCCAAAGCGACCACTTCATCGGGGTTGAGGTTGGTCAGCGGCACTTGGCTAAAAAATTCGGCGACTGCACTCTGAATCTGCGGCATGCGCGTTGAGCCGCCCACCATCACCACGCCCTGAATGTCGATTTTGTCTAATTTAGCGTCGCGCAAGGTCTTGCGCACTGCGGCCATGCTTTGCGCAGTCAGCGCTGCTGTGGCTGACTCAAAATCAGCCTTTGACAGCAAAACCTGCAGACGACCTGCAGACAGATCAAGCGCGAAATCCACACTGGCATGCGTGCTCAGCGCTTCTTTGGCTGAGCGAGCGGCATGCCGCAGTGCGGCCTTGTCGCCAGCGTTGTCCAGCGCAGAAAAACCAGCCTTGGCCAATACCCAATCGGCCAGCACACTGTCATAGTCGTCACCACCCAATGCAGAGTTACCACCGGTAGCAACCACTTCGAAAACACCTTGCGTCAGCCGCAAGATAGAGATGTCAAACGTTCCGCCGCCCAGATCGTAGACCGCAAAAATACCTTCGCTTTGGTTGTCCAATCCGTATGCGATGGCCGCAGCAGTTGGCTCATTGATCAGCCGCAGCACATTCAATCCGGCGAGTTTTGCGGCATCTTTGGTGGCCTGGCGCTGAGCTTCGTCAAAGTAGGCAGGCACCGTGATCACTGCACCAAAGACGTCGTCGTCAAAAGTGTCTTCAGCGCGAAACCTGAGTGTCGCCAGAATTTCAGCGCTGACTTCTACCGGGCTCTTTTCACCTGCAACGGTTTGCAAAGCCACCATGCCGGGCTTGTCGATCAATTGATAAGGAAGTCGCTCTGGCTGAGCAATGTCATGCAGCCCACGCCCCATCAAACGCTTAACGGATGAAATCGTGTTGTGCGGATCTTCCAGCTGGGCAGCCAGCGCCTCAAACCCAATCTGGCGCTTGTCGGCGCTGAGGTAGCGAACCACACTGGGCAAAATCACCCGACCCTGCGCGTCAGGCAGGCATTCAGCCACGCCATTGCGCACGCTGGCCACCAGTGAATGCGTGGTTCCCAGGTCAATGCCAACAGCAATGCGTCGCTGATGCGGGTCTGGCGCCTGGCCGGGTTCTGAAATCTGGAGCAATGCCATGAAGTTTTAGGAGGGTAACAAAAGGTCAATACGCGTTTCGACTTCGGCGGCAAAACGTTGAATGAACATCAGGCTGCGAACTTCGCCTGCAGCTTTGACGGGGTCTTTATCGTGGTCGAGTGTGCGCGCGATGAGCATGAGTTGCGTTTTTTGGGCTGCGGCGGTTTCATTGGCCAGCTGCTCAAGCTCGATTAAGCTGCTTGCGTCTTCAAGCGACTCACGCCAAAACATTTGTTGCATCAAAAATGCAGAGGGCATGGCGGTGTTGTTCTCGGCTTGAATCGGTGCGCCGTACACCTCACACAAGTAGCTGGCACGCGCCAGGGGGTCTTTCAATCGCTGATAGGCTTCATTGATGCGCACCGACCACTGCATAGCCAGACGCTGAGCCACGGCGCCTTGCGCTGCAAATTTATCAGGATGGGCTTGGCGCAGCAGCTCTTTCCAACGGGTATCAATGAGCTCCCGCGACTGCTCAAACTGCACGGGCAGTTCAAACAGTTCGAAGTCATTGGATTGCAGATTCATAACAAAGAAAGCCCGAGAAAAAGCCGCCAGCACCGGGGGTGAAGGCGGCAACCGTCTTAGGGCCTGTATAAAGACTCAAACGCGAAAGCTCTCCCCGCAGCCACAGCGGTCACGCTCGTTCGGGTTGAGGAACTTAAAGCCTTCGTTCAAGCCTTCACGCACAAAATCGAGTTGAGTGCCGTCGATGTAGGGCATGCTTTTGGGGTCTACCAGCACCTTGACGCCGTTGTCTTCGAAGATCACGTCTTCAGGCGCAATCTCATCAGCGTATTCAAGTTTGTAGGCCAGGCCGGAGCAGCCGGTGGTTTTGACACCTAAACGAACACCGACACCCTTGCCGCGCTTGGTCATGTAACGCGTCACATGGCGCGCGGCTGCATCGGTCAAAGTTACGGACATCTTGGTGACTTAAAAATTAGTGGGCGTGCTTTTGCTTGTAATCGTTGACCGCTGCCTTGATGGCGTCCTCGGCCAGGATAGAGCAATGAATCTTGACAGGCGGCAGGGCCAACTCTTCAGCGATGGCGCTGTTTTTAATGCTCGCTGCCTCGTCCAGTGTCTTGCCCTTGACCCACTCGGTCACCAGCGAGCTTGAAGCGATGGCCGAACCGCAACCATAGGTCTTGAAACGAGCGTCTTCAATCACGCCGGTCAAAGGGTTGACCTTGATTTGCAACTTCATCACGTCACCGCAAGCGGGCGCGCCCACCATGCCGGTGCCAACAGAATCGTCGCCCTTTTCAAAAGAGCCGACGTTGCGGGGGTTCTCGTAGTGGTCAACTACTTTTTCACTGTAAGCCATTAAATAAACTCCTGAACTAGATAAGGTGGGCGCACCGGACAACCGGCCGCCTTGAAGCGTGATGAATCAGTGCGCCGCCCACTGAATGGTAGAAAGGTCTACGCCGTCCTTGAACATTTCCCACAGTGGCGACAACTCGCGCAATTTGGCTACGTTTTCTTTGATGGTGCCTACCGCGTAGTCAATCTCTTCTTCTGTACTCCAGCGGCCGATGGTCATGCGCAAGCTGCTGTGGGCAAGTTCGTCGCTGCGACCCAGGGCGCGCAACACATAGCTGGGCTCCAAGCTGGCCGAGGTGCAGGCGGAACCACTTGACACTGCCAGGCCCTTGATGCCCATGATCAAGGACTCGCCTTCAACGAAATTAAAGCTCATGTTCAAGTTGTGCGGAACGCGCTTGTCAGCATGGCCATTCAGAAAAACTTCCTCAACGTCTTTCAGACCGGCCAACATGCGCTCGTGCAGGGCGCGGATGCGCTTGTTTTCATCGTGCATTTCCGCCTTGGCAATGCGGTAGGCCTCGCCCATGCCGACGCACTGGTGCGTGGGCAGCGTGCCCGAGCGCATGCCGCGCTCATGACCGCCACCGTGCATTTGCGCCTCAAGCCGGATGCGCGGTTTGCGGCGCACATACAAAGCACCAATGCCTTTAGGGCCGTAGGTCTTGTGCGAGGTTAGGCTCATCAAATCGACAGGCAGCGTGTCAAGGTCAATGTCCACCCGGCCTGTAGCTTGCGCCGCATCCACGTGAAAAATAACACCGTGTTGGCGGCACAAAGCGCCGATCGCAGGGATGTCCTGGACAACGCCAATCTCATTGTTGACAAACATGACGCTGACAATGATGGTGTCGGGGCGAATGGCCGCCTTGAGCGCGTCCAGGTCGATCAAACCGTCAGCCTGCACGTCCATGTAAGTCACCTCAAAACCTTGGCGCTCGAGTTCGCGGCAGGTGTCGAGCACGGCCTTGTGCTCGGTTTTTACCGTGATCAGGTGCTTGCCCTTGGACTTATAGAAATTCGCCGCGCCTTTGATTGCGAGGTTGTTGGACTCGGTCGCGCCGCTGGTCCAGACGATTTCACGTGGGTCGGCACCTATGAGGGAGGCAACATTTTCACGCGCTTTTTCGACTGCGGCCTCGGCCTCCCAACCCCATGCATGACTGCGCGATGCCGGGTTGCCGAAATGTTCGCGCAACCAGGGAATCATGGCGTCCACCACCCGCGGGTCGCAGGGGTTTGTGGCGCTGTAGTCCATGTAAATGGGGAAGTGGGGCGTGTCCATGGCGGCTCTTAAATGACGATGAATGAAAAATCAGGCGAAACGAATTGGATCAGCTCTTGGAAAAAGCTTTACCCAGTGCAAAAACAGAATTGGGGCCGGTCACCCGCACAGTCTTGTCAATGGGTGAGCTGAAAATAGCTTTTTTAACTTGCGGACTGCTTTCAACGACAAGGCCTTTGGCCAATTGGTCGTCGACAAGTTTTTGCAAAGTCACAGAGGCCAGAAAATCAACCATTCGGCTGTTCAGTGAAGCCCATAGCTCGTGCGTCATGCAGCGCCCGGCTTCGCCCATGCAGTTCTCTTTGCCGCCACAGTGGGTCGCATCAATGGGCTCGTCAACTGACAAAATGATGTCGGCAACCGTGATTTGGCCTGCTTTTCTGCCCAATGAATAGCCGCCGCCAGGGCCGCGGGTGGACTCCACCAGTTCATGGCGGCGCAGCTTGCCGAACAACTGTTCCAAATACGACAAAGAAATTTGCTGCCGTTGGCTGATGGCAGCCAGCGTCACAGGGCCGTTGTTCTGGCGCAAGGCCAAGTCAATCATGGCAGTGACCGCAAAGCGGCCTTTGGTTGTGAGGCGCATTTCAAGATTCCTTAAAAAATAATGGCTTTCCTACCGTTTTCCGTCAACCCAGACAACTTTTGGTGGTCCGGGTTTCGATGAATCTACCCTCTTGATCTGCTCAAAAGCGGTCAGTGAAACAGTCATTTTGGGAATTGATCTCGACTGAATTGGTCAAGTATAGAACAAAAGCCTAGCGATTTAGTCGACCTCTCTAGGTATGGGGGTATTTAAGGGTTTACCCGAAATTTGCTCATTAAGGCGCCAGTGAAATGTGGTCGGTCCCGGCAGCACCAAAAGCCCGGGCTTTGAGCTGGCTGAGCTGATCACGCACGCGCGCCGCCTTTTCGAACTCTAGGTTTTTGGCGTGATCGATCATTTCCTTTTCCAGGCGTTTGATCTCACGGGCGATGTCTTTTTCGCTCATGTCTTCCGCCTGCGCTTTTTGCAGCTCCAGTTTTTGCGCCTCTTTGCCGGACTTCTCGCTGTAGACGCCGTCGATCAGGTCTTTGATGCGTTTGACCACGCTGCGCGGCGTGATGTTGTGGGTCACATTGAAAGCGAGTTGCTTGTTGCGCCGGCGCTCGGTTTCACCCATGGCTTTTTTCATGGAGTCCGTGATGCGGTCAGCGTACAAAATCGCCCGCCCGTTGAGGTTACGGGCCGCACGGCCGATGGTCTGGATCAGACTGCGCTCGGCGCGCAAAAAACCTTCCTTGTCAGCGTCAAGAATGGCGACCAGACTGACTTCGGGAATGTCCAGGCCTTCGCGCAGCAAGTTGATACCCACCAGCACGTCAAAGGCGCCCAGGCGCAGGTCGCGCAAGATCTCGACCCGCTCTACCGTGTCCACGTCGCTGTGCAGATAACGCACCTTCACGCCGTTGTCGGTGAGGTAATCGGTGAGCTGCTCGGCCATGCGCTTGGTGAGCGTGGTGATCAACACTCGCTCATTTTTGTCAACGCGGATGCGGATTTCCTGCAGCACATCGTCGACCTGATGGGTCGCCGGCCGCACCTCGACCTGGGGGTCGACCAGACCGGTGGGCCGTACCACCTGCTCCACCACGCGTCCCGCGTGCGCGATCTCGTAGGCGGCTGGCGTGGCTGACACAAATACCGCTTGCCGCATCTTGGCCTCAAACTCTTCAAACTTGAGCGGCCGGTTGTCCAGCGCGCTGGGCAAGCGAAAACCATAGGCCACCAAGGTGGTTTTGCGCGCCCGGTCGCCGTTGTACATGGCGTTGAGCTGGCCGATCATGACGTGGCTTTCGTCAAGAAACATCACCGCGTCCTTGGGCAAGTAGTCGCACAGGGTTGACGGCGCTGAGCCAGGCGGTGCGCCGCTCAAATGCCGGGTGTAGTTTTCAATGCCTTTGCAGTGACCAATTTCGCTGAGCATTTCCAGGTCAAAGCGGGTGCGTTGCTCGATGCGTTGCGCCTCAACCAGCTTGCCCTCACTGATGAACTGCTTGACGCGCTCA
>Ga0214921_10000869_pt1 | contig 53681 bp, 47 predicted proteins | sample LL1505_MetaG_FD_177992 | JGI IMG/M metagenome (GOLD analysis project Ga0214921, IMG submission 177992) | Freshwater microbial communities from Lake Lanier, Atlanta, Georgia, United States - LL-1505 | ecosystem: Environmental > Aquatic > Freshwater > Lake | place: USA: Georgia | collected... | reverse complement strand
TTCGTGAGAGGATAGTGTTTAAGCCATCGATCGCTCCATCAGCTATGTTTATGGCTGAGAGTCCATCGTTAAGGTTCCTCACCCCTTGCGAGTACACCTTGGCGTTAAGGTTTAGGGATTGAGAGATCGAGAGTCCGGCGGCGTCATCGCTCCCACGGTTAATTCGTAATCCTGACGAGAGCCTCTCTGAGGTTTTAGATAGAGTGGTATCCGTCTTGTTTAACGAAGACTGGAGTCCCAGTGAGAGGGGGTTTGACCCTATCCTTATCGCCACGAGTTCACCTCCTCAAACAGAGAGGGAACCGGGGCGCGGGTCACAGATTTACTTCCTGTACCGTAGAACACGTCTAAACTACCGTCCTTGGTAAATGCCTCGGGGCGTTACACCCCTAACAGCACGATACGGCTGGACCTTAAGGGAGGAGGAGAATCGGGAGCTAAAATCTTCTTGAGGGGTGCTATTTTGTGGTTTATCTCCTCGGCCACTTACCTGATTACAGGGTGTTATGTAGGGGAAGGGCCCCAGAAAGGGGTGTGGCAAGGCTAAGCGCCCCAAGCCACCTCAAAGGTGTGGCAGATTACAAACCAAGGTGTTCAGACCTTAAAGCAGATATCGGCTGTGGTGGTGTAGCCCCACCTGAGCTTTGCTCTTACGAGCTAGAGATTGCGTAGGAGCGTTACTGTGATCTCCGGCAAAAGGTTCGCCTGCGGCCGGAGCGATTACGCAACCCTTCGGTGTCCTTTTTTATTTTCACAAAGATTTATTTTTACAAAGAGTTCAGCGAGAACAACGAGGGGAAGGGACGCATCCCTCCTCTTGTCCCTTGCCGCTCTCTTTGTAAGAAAGGCCTCCAGCCCCAATTCTTCCCGAAGCTCTCTATGCTCGCCATGAACCAAAAAAGGTGTTTATCTCAAGCACGAGGCTCTCAAAGAGTGGCTCAAGGCGATCACACTCACCCCGTGCCGCGCACTCCTCCAAAGCCCGCGCCCCCTCCTCCGCTGCGACCGCTCCGACCGTTCCCAGCGACCCCCGTATGAGGTGAACGTGCTCTATAACCCCGGCCGGGTTTTTGTGCCGCACCTCGTGTGAGAGCACCATCAGCCTAGCATCGCACTGCTCTTTACACAGATTGAGGAGATCCTGGAGAAGCGAGAGGTCTCCCCCTACCCGCTCTAAGGCACCCGCTCTATCAAAAATAACGGACATACGGGCGTAGGCTATCCCTTAAGGAGCTCGCGGGCTATTACAACCCGCTGAATCTGACTTGTACCCTCATAGATCTGAAGAAGCTTCGCGTCTCGCATGAGCTTCTCCACGGGGTAGTCTTTCGTGTATCCATAACCCCCAAAGATCTGAACGGCGTCAGTAGTGACCTGCATCGCGGTATCAGCGCTAAAGCGCTTCGCCATACTTGATTCAAGGGAGGCCGATCGTCCCTGGTCAAGGAGCCACGCGGATCTCCACGTGAGGAGGCGCGCGGCGTCAACTGCGGTCGCCATATCGGCCAACATAAACTGGATCCCTTGGAAGGAGCTGATCGCGGCTCCGAACTGTTTTCGCTCCTTTGAATATTGAAGGGCGTGCTCGTACGCGGCCCTTCCTATCCCTACCGCGATCGCCGCCGTCATCGGTCTACTGAAATCGAGGGTCTGCATGGCGATCTTGAAACCCTCTCCCGGCTTTCCGATCATGTGATCCTTTGGGACCCGCGCGTTATCGAAGGTGACAACGCACGTATCAGAGCACCGCTGCCCCATCTTGTTCTCGTGATGCCCGACCGAGACACCTGGCGTCTCACGTGGCACGACGACACAACAGATCCCTTTGTGCTTTTTAGCGCGGTCGTGTGAGGCGAAGACCGTAAATTGGGAGGCGTACCCAGCGTTTGTGATCCACTGCTTGGATCCGTTGACGATCCAGCACTCACCCCCATCCTCAACCGTCGACTGCAAACCAGCGGCATCGGACCCCGCTCCGGGCTCCGTAAGGCAGAAGGAGGCAAACTTTCCACTCGTCACGATCGGCTCAAGAAAGCGCTTCTTCTGATCCTCGGTACCACCTATCTTGATCGGGGTAAGCGCCAGGTCGTTCGCGATCATCGATGTGCCGAAACCTGAGCACCCCCACGCTATCTCCTCACAAACGAGGCAGGTGTCGAGGATCCCAAGACCGCTCCCCCCGTACTCCGCGGGGATGGTGAGATTTATGAGCCCAAGCGAGTGGCCCTCTTTGATAATCTCTTTGGGGAACTGAGCCCTCTCATCGAGCGTTGGCGCGACCGGACGAATCTTGTCGGCCGCGAACCGCGCCGCTATCTCACGCAAAGACTCTTGCTCGGAGGACAATCCACTGAGGGGTATCATTCTTGAAACCGAAAAACAAAAACCACAAATGACTGGGCCCCTCGTAAGGGGCCCACGCGAACTACTTCATGATCCGAGTTGCCGCCCCAACCCCTGGCTGAGGCTGCCCCGCCGGAGTCGCCGGCGTGGTTGGCTGCTGGGTCTGCGGAGGAGCGACAACCTCCTTCTCAAGCGAAGTCGTAAGACCCGCCTTTGTCGCCCCGAGAGCCGTTGAGAGGGCTGACGCCGCCTCTTCGAGCTTCGGTGTGATCAGGTCGAGCTTCGCGCGGTACTGCGGCACTAAAACCTCAATGGCGCCGACCGCCTCGTTATTGTTCCCACGAACGATCCTACAAATCGAAACCACATCGGCCTCAATCGCGCCACGATCCACGATCTGACCCGTTGAGCGTAGCTCAGCGAGCTGGGTACGGATCGCCACGTCCTGTACGGTATTTCCGGCAAGGATCTCGTTAAGGGTCGCGTCCGGGAGTTGCGCCGTAAGGAGCCTTCCGGCGGCGCTCATCTTAGCTGGAAACGAAACCGCTATGCGGGGCGAGGCCTTAACCGGACGCTTGGACTCAATACTGATCGGAAACTGAACGCTACCAGCCTGAAGGACCGCAACGCTCACCGTCTCACCGATAGCGTCTGAGAGCGCCTTCACAATCGGCAGCCCTCGACCAACGAGGGAGCTCTGCGTCAAATAGGACTGACCCATCTGAAGAGCCTTCACACCCAGGCGATAATCCTCGGTCTCTTTGTTCTGATCGACATAGCCACGCAACTCAAGGGTCGCGAGGAGACGAAACACGTTATTCTTGTGCAACTTAAGTCGCTTCGAAAGCTCAGTGACTCCAACTTCTCCAGCGGCCTTGCACAGCTCTTCAAGCACATCCAGAGCATGAGACACTGACTGGATCATGTAATTCGATTTCTCGCGCTTCATAATTAAAAATTTCCTGACTGGTAATCTTGTTGTCGCTGGGCAAAGCCAAAACAAACGCTTTATTACCCTTTCTAGGAGCTTTTATACGACACTGCCCCTCCGGCACAATGACGTTTTATACCCCCCGAGTGTGTATAACAAGGGGGCATCTAAAGGGCAACGTACTATTTTCTATGGGGTTTTCGCTCTTGAGAGGTTGTTGTCGCCATCGTGACCAATCTCGGCAGAGGAAACAACGCGTTAACGGGTTCACCGCCCAACTTCTAGCAGGTGACGCACATCATACAACCCGGGCGATCTCGTCGTTAATCGATCAACAAGGACGACGGCCCCGGCGCCGAACACCGCCCGACTCTGGACACGCTGTGTAACCTCGATCCGCTCACCATCCCCTAAAAAGAACACCGTGTGCTCTCCGGCGACATCGCCACCCCGAAGAGAGACAACCCCGACCTCCCCCGATCGGCGAAGCCCCTCCCTTCCCGTTACAATCGTACTGCCTGGAGTGAGGAGATCCTCAACAACGTTAAGGGCGGTCCCTGACGGAGCGTCTCGCTTCATGCGGTGGTGTATCTCCATAACCTCGACATCGAACGAGGGTCCAAGAACGCTTCGAAGATATGTCGACGCCATCTGAAGAGCCGTGGCGCTTAGTGAGGTGTTAGGCGCGACACATACCGGAGCCGTCCGAGCGCACCTCTCTAGAGCGCTCCTCGCGTTCGCGTCGAGCGCTGTGGTTCCAACCAGAAGAGGCTTCTCAAGGTCAGCGCACACAGAGGCGACCTGCGCGGTGGTGGCTGGCGTTGAAAAATCGACTACCGCGTCGCATTGTGAGAGCACAGAGAGGTCCGCTGAGTACCTAACTCCACGCACCCCGACATCACACCCGAGTCGGGTTGACCCTGGAGAAACAAGCGCGGCGTGCAAGACACACGAGTCGCTTGCCGCAAGCGCGCTCACAACGTGAGAGCCAGTTCGTCCACTTGAGCCTACGACCCCGATCTTTTTCATACGGCGAAATCTCTTTGCACCCTCTCAAGGTTCGCTGAGGCGAGGGGCGTAAGGGGGAGGCGCACCGCCGCGCTCTTAATAATCCCTCTGAACGCGAGCGCGGCTTTCACTGGAACCGGATTGGACTCACAAAAGGCGGTCCTAATCCTGGGGAGGATCGCCATCTGAACATCTTTGGCCTTTGCGCAATCCCCACCGGCGAAGCTCTCATACATCGAGACGAACTCCCGCGGTAAGGCGTTCGCGGTCGCTGAAATTATACCCTTCCCGCCATAGGCCAAGGTGGCTAGAAAGAGTGAGTCCTCGCCCGAAACGACCGCGCAGTCGGAGGTTACCGCGAGAAGCGTATCGGCGACGGTATCAACCGATCCTGTTGACTCCTTTACGCCAACGATGAGCTTCTCTCGACTCAGGGCGCCGAGCGTGGCGGTTGATATAGCCACACCACTTCGTCCCGGGATGTTGTAGGCGATCAGGGGCATCCCCACCGCTGTGTATATCGCGCGGAAGTGCTCTATAATTCCCCCCTGAGATGGCTTGTTGTAGGGGGGAGTGGCCACAAGGATGCCATCGCACCCGATCTCTCGAATCGCGTGGGCCATCTGCACGGCGCGCGCTGTGGAGCTAACGGAGATCCCCGCTATACACGGCGCGCGCCCCGCGGTTCGATCACGGACGAAGCGAACCACATCGGTATACTCTGAATCCGTAAGGGTTGAGGCCTCCCCTGTTGATCCACAAACCACAAAACCATTAACCCGTTCCGCGAGCTGAGTGTCAATAAGGTTCCCAAGAGAGCGCGTATCAACCTCCGCCGCTCCCTCCGTGAAGGGGGTCACGAGCGCGGTCACCACACCGGCAAGATTGAGGGAGCTTGCGGGCACCATATATTCTCCGTCAGGAAATCGCTCGTGGGTCATCCAGAGAGGTATCGTCCTCCTGTACCTCCTCGGCCTTCAATGTCGCGACATCGCTCGCGGAGCCCGCGAAAGAGACACGCACGACCTGGCTTACAATACCATCTGTTCCACCCTGATTTTGAGGCACGATCTGATATATGTACGTCGTGGACGGCTTTGCGGTTGAGTCGAGATAACTAAACGTAGTGTACTCCTCTGGACTCTCTATCGAGCGACCTATCTTACCCTCGGCTCGAGCCGATTTACGAAGATCCTCCCGAACCTGGACGTGCTTATCCTTCACGAACCCGATCGTTTCAAAGCGCACTTTCGGATCTGTCTCGTCTCCACGCCGCGCGATCGTCTTGCGCTGAATGGCGTAGCCATCGATGAACTTGAGCTCCTTGCCCCGCCTGTCCTCGTCTGGAGCGTTCCACGCGAATCTGACACCAGCCTCAGACGCGGTTACCGCGAGGGCATCCACGCCCTTGGGCGCGAACATCTCCGGGGGAAGTGGCGGTTTGTAGCGGGCGCATCCCGTTATCGCGCACACCATCAGGAGGGCTACGAGAAAACGATTCATCCGACCTGTCATCTTACTTATCCATGAAACCGCGCAGTCGCTTGCTCCGACTCGGGTGCCTCAATTTGCGGAGCGCCTTGGCCTCAATCTGACGAATACGCTCACGAGTAACGTCGAAGTTTTGTCCGACTTCCTCAAGGGTGTGGTCGCTCTTCTCCCCGATACCGAAACGCATGCGGAGCACCTTCTCCTCACGAGGCGTGAGGGTAGCGAGCACTTTACGTGTCTGCTCTTGGAGATTCATGTTGACCACGGCGTTCGCTGGGGACACCACTCTCTTATCCTCGATGAAATCACCCAAGTGAGAGTCCTCCTCCTCACCGATCGGGGTTTCAAGGGAGATCGGCTCCTTGGCGATCTTCAAGACCTTGCGAACCTTATCTATCGGGATCTCCATCTTGGCGGCGATCTCCTCTGGAGTTGGCTCCCGTCCAAGCTCTTGAACCAACTGCCGCGAGGTTCGAACGAGCTTATTGATCGTCTCGATCATGTGAACCGGAATTCGAATAATGCGAGCCTGATCCGCGATTGCGCGCGTAATCGCTTGCCGAATCCACCATGTGGCGTACGTCGAGAACTTGTATCCTCGTTGATACTCGAACTTATCAACGGCCTTCATTAAGCCAATATTCCCCTCTTGGATCAGATCGAGGAACTGCAAGCCACGATTAGTGTACTTCTTCGCTATCGACACCACGAGACGAAGGTTCGCCTCGATCAGCTGATCTTTGGCCAGGCGCGCCCGAATCTCCCCATCCTTCAGAATTCGCACGCTGTCCGAGAATCCTCCGATACTCATCATCACACGCTCTTCAAGCGTTTTTGATGTTCCCAGAGATCGTCGGAGCGGCTCCTCCCAGTGCTTGAGGTCGGTGCTCTTCAGCTTTAAACGCTTCCCAGCGCGCTTGACCGCCACTTGATCGGACGACAGAAGATCAGCCAGGGAGTCAATCAACTGATCAGATGTAGTGCCGAGCTTACGCGCGGCCCCATCTATCCCTCGCAGAAGCTGGCGACTCTCCTCATCAGCGTCTTTCACGATCTGAATCATCTTTTGGAACTGCTTCTGATTGAGATTCAGCTCGGCGATGCGAGCGGCGTTCTTCGTCAGTATACGACTAAACTTCTTGTCACGGTCGGATTCCGCCCTTTTCTCCACGGGGAGCTCCATTAACTGCTCATACAGAGACCGAGTCTCCTTGAGAGCCTTTTTGAAAGGGAGAGCTTTCGTGAGGAACTTCTTTTTCTGAGCCTCGTCCTCTTCATTTCGGGGATTTGGCTTCGGCGCGATCTCCTGACCATCCTCGTCGAATTTTGGCTCCTCTTCCTCCTCTTCCTCCTCCTTCTCGGATTCAGCCTCAGCGTCGTCCTCGGCGAACAGGTCTCGCAACCGGATCTGATCGGCTCGCACCATCTCAAAGAGATTGACCACATAGTCGAGAGAGAGAGGTTGCTTGAGGAGTTGATCCCGAACGGCCACGAGGCCTGACTCTATGCGCTTCGCGATCTCAACCTCACCCTCGCGGGTCAGGAGACTGACGTTGCCCATCTCCCGAAGGTATTGGCGAACCGGGTCGGTGCTTCGACCAAGAGAGCCGGCGTCAATCACCTCGGCCGGAGGCTCAATACCCGCCGGAGCCTCAGTGTCCTCCTCACGCGAATCAGCGGGAGCCTCGATGATGTCGATGTCGTGCTCTCCAAACATGGCGATCACTTCATCGACCTGGTCCTCTGACATAACCTCGCCAGCGAGGGCCTCATTTACCTCATCCATAGTGAGGTAACCCTTCTCTTTTCCGACCTCAAGGAGGCGATTGATGCGACTCTCAATGTCGCCCCGCTCCTTGATGTCGATTGAGGTGTCAATTTCGCCCAAATCAGGCTCAACGCTAACCTCAAAACCGGTCAATTCCTGCAACCCATCGTCGATATCACCACCAACGATGTCCCTCTCTAGACCAACGCCGGTTCCCTCTTTATCTCCCTCACGGCTCTTGCGACCCTCTTTGGTAAGGGGCTTGATGAGCGGCTTTGTAAGGGGCTTTGTAAGGGGCTTCGAAGCGACTTTTTCTAACGCCTCTACGCTCGCTGGTTGAAGCTTCTTTGCGGCCGAGCCCGCGACGATCGCGCCACCAAGGTTTTTCTCTTTGCCTTTTTTGGTGGGCGGGGGAGCGAGCTGCTCACCTCGGGCTTGAGCCGCGGAGCGCTTGAGACGCTCCCGAGTAGCGGCCTTGAGCGTTGAGTCCTTCTTGAGGGTGACTCGAACGTTGCGCACCTTCTCTCTCTTGAGGAGAGTCTCTTTCGATCCCTTCTTGCGCGCGACCTTCCCTTTCTGCTTCGTCACGCTCTTGCGAAGAATCTTCCCCTTACTTGCCGCACTTTTCTTTCGAACCACCACCGCAACTCCAAATGGACTAGCCACGAATTACCACAAAGACACCTCTCAAGAGGCTCACCTTCGCGTGTCAACTTGACACTCTCTCTCGCCAACAACACGCCCCGCTCAAAACACTCCTTCGAGCGAAGGAGTTCGCGTCAACGCGACGTGTAGCTCTTCGCCAAACTCATCTGAGGTTTCCTCTTTGAGAGACACGCGGTGCGCTCTTGAGGGCAACCCCTTTTATCAAAATCCTGGGAAAGAGATCGTGGGATACTAACTATTTAAGGGAGGCAGGTCCACCCCCCGGGCACAGCTATCTAACTGGGCTTTAAGGGTTCGTATGCGCTCTGAGATCTCTAGCTGTTGTTCGCTATCCAGCTCCCCACCAACGAGCTCCCGCTTACACTCCTCCAAAAGGGTCTTAAGCTTCTCTCGGCGCAGAGCTACCCGGCACTCTTGGTAGAGGTCTCGCATACTTACCCCAGCCTTGACCATCTTGTAGGCCTCCTTCCACAGGGCCACCCACTCGGGCCCGAGGGAGTCTAGAAGCTCCTTAGTGGCTAGACGCTGACGCTCCTCATCATCCGGGGAGTCCTTGAGAACCTCACTAAAAACGGCCGCGAAGCGCAAGGTTTCGGGTTGGAGCCCTTCACACAGGTCTGGAGCCTTAAGAAGGCTCTCAAGGATCCCCTCCTTAAGCACCATTGAGGCTCGAAGCACATCGAGATCAATTCGGGAGAGCTCAGCTAGTTTGCGAGCTACCCCAGATTGGATCTGTGCGGACACGTCTCGCTCAACTCTTCCCGCGGTCGCTGGCGCGACGCTATCTCGCTGCGCGCTCTTGGCGCTCTCGTTACCTAATAATTTTTCGATCTGCCTCGTCTCAACACCGAGCCGACGCGCGGCTCGCGTCACGAGGCCGGAGCGCACAACTTCTTTCTCGACCCCACTCAAAGCTTTGGCCACCTCATCGCACAGCTTACCGAGGAGATTCGGACCGGGCCGCTCGCTCTCCGAACATCCGTGTCGCCGCAGCAATCCATCTATGAAGACGTCGATTAACTCCGCCTTGGGAAGAGCGCCGAGAGCTTCGGCGGTTTCAGCCCCGCCCTGTCGAGCGAAATCATCGGGATCGATCCCATCCGGGAGGAAGCACGCCGAGATGTCGACCTCCGCGTTGCGAGCTGTAACAAAAGACTTGGCGGCCGCCTCTCGACCAGCGGTGTCGCCGTCAAAGAGAAGGTGAATGCGATTACAAGCACCGGTCAGTCGCTTGACGTGCGCCTCGGTCATGGCGGTGCCGCAACACGCCACCGCATTGTGCACCCCGCGCATCGCGAGCCCAATCACGTCCATATACCCTTCGACGATATACACCTCTTTTGACTCCCTCACGGCGCTCATCGCCTGAGGAAGCCCAAATATAGTGCGGCTCTTTTGATATATGGGCGTTTCGGGTGAGTTTACGTACTTGGGGGATCTCTCCTCAAAGGCGGGGTCTTGAACGCCCGGAACCAGTCGACCACCGAAGCCAGCGATCCGTTTGGCATCGATGAAGATCGGGAACACCAGCCTCCCCCTAAAGAGCTCATACAGGTCTCCCGAGGCTCCCCTGCGAACGAGACCCGACTGAATCATGGTCTCCTCGTTAATTCCGTTTTGCTTTAGGAGCTCAATTAACTCTCCACGTTGGTTAGGGCTGTATCCTATCCCGAAGGCGTTGATCGCCTCGGCTGTTAATTCTCGTTTCTTAAGATACTCTCCTACCTTCTTAAACTCACCCGCGCCGCCTTTTACCTGCAGAAGCGACTTTCGAAAATAGAGGTGGGCTACGCGACACACATCGAAGAGCTTCTCACGATCGACCGAAGGCCCCTGACGCTTTGAGTTCTCAAACTTAAGCTCTATCCCGAATCGTCCCGCCAGATACTCAACCGCGTCTGGAAAGGTCATCGCCCTCATCGCCATCACAAATGAGATGACATTCCCGGACGCCCCACATCCGAAGCAGTGATACGTATTATTTGAGTCACGAACGTGAAAGGACGGGGTGCGTTCCGAGTGGAAGGGACACAAGCCCGAATAGTGCATGCCGGAGCGACGGAGCTTTACCGTCTCTGAAACGACCTCAACGATACTGGCGGAGGTTTTAACGCGTTCAATACTCTCTTGCGAAATCACGCTCAAAAGCTACCACACCGTGGCCAAAGAGCGAATATTAAAGACCCTGTTCTTACGGCCTAAAGAGGAGCGAACGATCTCCATCCTGACACTCCCCCCGGGGGATGGAGGTAACCTACCCCCAAAAAAGAGAGCCCTGGGTAGCACAGCCGCTTCTTGAAGGATTGGTAAAAAGATGACCGCGCGTCGACTAGACTTCGCTTCCCGACGAGACCGTTACCTCACTCTCCTCGTAGCTGATGAAGATCTCAAGCACCTCATACTCTCTCGTTCCGGCTGGAAGAGCGACTTTCGCCACGTCTCCCTCCTCCTTACCGATCAAGGCTCGGCCTAGGGGTGCTTCGAAGGAGATCCACCCTTTTTCGACATCTGACTCCTCAGCGCCGTAAATGTGTAGCACCCGCTGCTCACCACTTTCGATATCTTCTATCTTCACACTCGCCCCAAAGACGACTCGCGAGGGGACGCCCAACTTTCGCGGATCGATCACCTCCGCGACCGCGAGACGAGCTTCGATATCCCGGATCTTAGCCTCCGTCATGCCAGATTTCTCTTTGGCCGCGTCGTAATCGCCGTTCTCGGAGAGATCACCGTGTCCGCGCGCGACCTCGATCATTCGGGCGATCTCGGGACGCATAGCTTTGAGTTTGAGCAATTCCGCTCTGAGCGTGTTGTAACCGCGTGGGGTCATCGGGCGTTTCATGCTCTACTCCGATCTAAGCCCGGCTTAAGTATTCGCCAGTGTCGGTCTTAACGATGATCTCGTCACCGATGTTGATGAACTGAGGCACGTTCAACTGAAGACCGGTCTCGGTTTTCGCCGGCTTCGGGGAGTTAGTGGCGGTTGCCCCTTTTATTCCAGGCTCGGTCTCCGCGATCGTTAGGGTCACGGTCATCGGAAGCGCGATTCCGATCGGGTTCTCTTCATACATGGAGAGCTGAACCTCCATACCCTCTTTTACGTAGTACTGCCCATCTCCGATCATCTCAAGAGAGATGGTGACCTCTTCATACGTCTCGCCGTTCATAAAATGGAACCCGTTGTTATCCGCGTAGAGGAAGGTTCCCTTCTGCTGAAACACGTCCGCTGTCTCGATCTCCTCAGTTGAGCTGAATCGGTGCTCCGTCTGGGTTCCGTTTTGAAGATTCCGAAGCTTCATCTGAACCATCGCCCGAAGATTACCTGGCGTGTGGTGGTGGAAATCCATCACGCTGTAGAGCGAGTTCTTGAATATGATTACCGTGCCTTTGCGAACATCTTTAGCTTTCATGCGGACCTTTACAACTTACTTTGGCAACAACTCGAGCGTTTCTCGAATGCGAGATAGTACCCTATCCTTTCCAAGAACTGCAAACGATTCAAAGAGCGGTGGGGTAATCGTTTTGCCGGTCACCGCTATTCGAAGGGCTACAAAGGCGGCCCCCGGCTTAAGACCAACCTGAGTCGCAACTCCTCGTAAAGCTTGGTCAATCGCCTCCGTAGAGAACTCAGGGAGAGTCGCGAGATGGTCAAGTGAGAGGCTCAGAATCTCCCGTGCCTTAGCCGCGTCTACGCCCTTTTGGAAGATGGCCTCCATCTGGCGCGCCAGCGGTCGATCGATCAAGAAATCAACCATCGCCCCGATCTCTACCATCGTCTTGACCCGCTCTTGGACGTGAGGTGCGAGCGCCGCGAATTCCCTCTCAGGGATCGCGAGCCCCTCCTTCTCAAGGTAGGGCTTGGCTCGGGCGATAAACTCCCCTACCGATAGCTTCCGTATGTAGAGGCCGTTCATCCACGCGAGTTTAACCGGATCAAAAACACCGCTTGACTCATTGACTCCATCCAAGGAGAACTTCTCAATCAGCTCCTCGCGAGTAAAGATCTCCTGATCGCTCCCCTCTCCGGGCGCCCATCCGATCAGCGTAACAAAGTTCATCACCGCCTCGGCGAGGTACCCCTGCTCACGAAGATCGCTCGACTTCGCCGCGTTATGACGTTTTGACAACTTCTTTCCATCCGGACCGTTGATCACGGGAAGGTGCGCGAAGGTAACGGGCTCCCATCCGAGAGCCTCATACAAGAGAAGGTGTATCGGAGTTGAGGATAGCCACTCGATTCCGCGCAAACAGTGCGAGACCTTCATGTCGTGATCATCGACGACAACAGCCAGATGATAGGTGGGAAACCCATCGCTCTTTAACAGCACCGTGTCCCGTAGCGGAATAGTATCCCACTGAACTTTGCCACGAATGGCGTCGACGAATCCGAGCGAGCGCTTTTGAGGTATCTTGAATCGGATTACGTGCGGCACATTGGCCGGGACCTCTCGCGTGCGACAGTATCCTGAATACCCAGGCAGCTCCTTGCGAGCCATCTGCTCACTCCGCTCCCGCTCAAGCATCTCTGGCGTGCAATCACACCGATACGCGAACCCTTTGGCGACGAGCTCCTCAGCTACCTCTTTGTACCGCGGCAGTCGTAAACTCTGTGTATAGGGGCCGCACGGCCCACCCAGACTTGGAGCGCCATCCCAATCCTCGCCGAAGGTCTTGAGCTCATCTCTGCTTGGCCCCTCATCGACCTCGATTCCGAACCACTGAAGCTCCTCAAGGATAAATCTGATCGCTCCGGGCACAAAGCGCTCTCGATCCGTGTCCTCTATGCGCAGCAAAAACTTTCCACCAAAGTGCTTTGCTAAAAGGTATGCGAAGAAGGCCGTGCGAAATCCTCCGACGTGCTGAAAGCCGGTGGGGGATGGAGCAAAACGTGTTCGGACCTCTCGCATGGTAAACTCTCTCACTTTAGTTGTTAGTCACCTTGTGGCGCATGAAACGCCCAACGGGTAACCCCCCGGAACTATAGACTACGCTCCTGGCGTTGGCAAAACGAACCTCACGGGCTGGTTAAGGTGCGGGGATTTCTCAAGGGATGTGAAGTAACGACTCTTACGCTATCGTCTCGTAATGCGAGCCTCCACCCTACTCTCAATCCTCTGCTCAATCACGGCGGCTTGGCTCGCCCCCAGAGACGCTTACTCGGATCCTCCAATTAAGATCGGCGTTGTGAGCGGCCTGACAGGCATCGCGGCTAAATGGAATCACTTTCAGAACAACGGCATCCGACTGGCGCAAGAGGAGTACAACTCCGCGGGAATCCCTGTGGAGGTGATCTTCGAGGATTCCCAAACTATGGGCGCAAAATCGATCTCGGCGTTTAACAAACTAATCGAATTTGATCGGGTCGACGGCGTCATTGGCGCGGATTTTGGCTTCGCGGTCGCTCCGCTCATCCCCCTGGCTAACCGCCGGGCGAAGTTATTGGTGACACTCTCCCTCCCTCAGGATACCTACTGCCAAAAGTCAAACGGCTACTTCTTCTCGCTCGCTTCTCAGTTCGAACTCTCTCGGCCCACCTTTGAGGCGTATTTCGCCAAACACCCGGAGATCAAACGGGCCGCTATGTTCATCTTTGATGACCCGGAATGGGGCGCTTCGTATCAGGCGATCTGGAGTGACGTGGCGGCGAAGGCTGGGGTGAGTATCGTTAATACATTTCTGAGCAATGACCCCAACCCCGACTTTCGATCAATCGTGCTGAGAAGCCTGGCGAAGAAGCCTGACCTCCTCATGCTCGCGCACGAGCCTATAACGTTCTCAAAGGCGGTGGCCGCTAGCGGCTATCGCGGACCGATACTATCCGCTAATAACTATCTCGAAGTCCTCGCTGGACACGAAGATGTGGGGGAGATCTCGCGCCACGTCACCATCGCGGATCCGATCGTTCGGGATGAGTTCGCCAACGCCTACCGCGCGCGCTTTCATGAGCCACCCTTCCTTGAGGCCTATTCCGGTTATGAGGCTGTCCGAGTAGTGGTAAAGGCGCTCCTCGCCGATCGCGTCCATCCACACACCGCTCTGCGCGCTCTCCGCTACCAAGGTGTCGCCGGGGAGATCGATTTTACCGGTCCATCGTGCGCCGGTAACCACACGCGGTGGGGACTGTTCCAAATCGAAAACGGGTCATTGTTACGAATCGAGTAACCTTGAAAAAGCGATCTCTTGTCAAAAGGGGCACGAAGGCACTACCAGAAGACCAACGGCGCAGTGCTCTTTGATTTTATTTTTCTCCAAGGGGAGTGCGAGTAAGTTAGTGCATAGCGGGATAGCTAGATCACTAACAAACCAAGAGCCGTCAACGAATTCCTCAATACCCGGAGTAGTGAAGGACTGGACGAGAAGGGAGTAGCGCCGGCAGAGCTGGATTGGGGTACCCACGATTGATCCTTGCCGCCCGGGACCGCGTGCCATGAGGAGGGTCCGCGGATGCCTCTCCTCTCTCGGCGTCAACACGATGGTCCGCTCTTCGGTGCCAAGCGGTAGCCTCCTCCACCTACGGGCGAAACGGCCGAACGATGAGGACGTGTGGAAATACCCGACATTCGCTGCCGGAGCCGGGCCATCCCAGAGCTAACACCCTCAGGATCGATCGACGCGAGGCTATCTCAAGAGCTCGCGAAATTGATCTTCGCTAAGGATCTCGACCCCATGCTTCCGCGCGGCGTCAAGCTTCGACCCTGGGCTCTCACCCGCCACCACGTAGCTGGTCTTCTTACTAACAGAGGAGGAGACCTTTCCCCCATGAGAAACAACCATCTCCTCCGCCTCCTTGCGTGAGAGAGTTGAGAGAGTGCCCGTGAGGACAAATGTTTTTCCAGTAAGCGTCCCACCACGAAGCGGCGCGGCCTCAACCTCAGGCTGAACGCCCAACGCGAGGAGCCTCTTTACGAGGTCCCGCTCACCTTGATCGCTCAAAAATTCGTGGATTGAGGTGGCGGTCTCAGGTCCGATCTCCTCAATGTGAAGGAGATCATCCTTTGAGAGTTCGAGGAATGTCTCAACGGCGCGCGCATGCCGCGCGATCACAGACGCGGTCTTCGTTCCAACGTGCCGGATGCCTAGCGCGAAGATAAATCGACTGAGGGGGCGCCGCTTGCTCGCCTCCAAAGCCGCCACAAGGTTTGCGCTTGAGAGCTCACCCATCCTTGGAAGGTTCTGCAACGTGGAGGTCGTGAGCTCGTAGATATCCGGGAGCTCCTTCACGACCCCGTGCTCAAGAAGGAGTCCGACCATCTTGTCCCCCAACCCCTCAATATCCATCGCGTCCCTTGAGGCGTAATGGAGGATTCGGTTGTGAATCTTCGCTGGACACATCGCGTTCGGGCAGCGGGTCACCGCCTCGTCAGCGCTACGCTCAACACCTGAGTCGCACTCCGGGCACTTTGAGGGGAAAACGAACGGCCTCTCGTTTCCTGTGCGCGAAGCCGTTACCGCCGCGACGACCGCCGGGATAACATCTCCCTGGCGGCGCACAACGACCGAATCCCCTATCAAGAGCCCCTTTCGCTCGATCTCATCCTGATTGTGAAGTGTCGCCCGAGAAACGACCACCCCGCCTACTCGCACCGGCTCCAAGATCGCGACCGGGGTGAGCGCTCCCGTCCGCCCTACTTGGATTATAATATCCCGCAGAGTAGTCACCGCCTCCACTGGCTTGAATTTAGCGGCGATCGCCCAACGAGGGGATCGCTGTCGAAATCCCAAGCGCTCCTGGAGCGCCAGATCATTTACCTTCACTACAATTCCATCTACCTCAAAGGGTAGAGAGTCCCGTGAGGCCTCCGCGCTTTGATATGCTCGCAGTAAAGCCGCGCCGCCTCGAACCGTCTTGAATCCAGGTGAGATAGAGAAGCCAAGCTTCTCTATCTCCGCCATCATTCCACTGAGGTCTTTGGGAGCAAACGTACTTCCTGTCTCTACGCTACCGACTCCGTACGAGAAGAAATAAAGAGCTCGCTTCGCTGTTTCCCTCGGATCAAGTTGTCGCAGGCTTCCAGAGGCGGCGTTTCGCGGGTTCGCGAAAGTCTCCTCTCCTCTCGCGAGCCGCTCCGCGTTAAGCGCCTCGAACTCCTTTTTGCGAAAAAGCACCTCACCCCGAATATCGATGTACCCTTGAGGGGGTGTCAGACCCCGAAACCTTAGGGGAATAGCTTTGATGGTCTTCACATTACTGGTGACGTCCTCCCCCGTTGTCCCATCACCCCGAGTGGCCGCCTGGGTTAGGACGCCATCGTGGTACGAGAGGGAGACCGCCACCCCGTCAAACTTATACTCCACCGTGTACTCAACATCCGACGCCACGTGACCGTCTTTTGAAAGGAAGCGACGGACCTGCTCGTCAAAATCGAGAAGCTCCTGCTCATTCATCGCGTTATCGAGGGAGAGCATCGGTGCCTTGTGCCGAACCGCGGTGAACCCCTCAAGGGGGGCAGCCCCAACTCGCTGAGTAGGGGAATCCTCTTGCATGAGGCCCGGATGAGCATCCTCAAGAGCCTGCAGCTCTCGAAACTTCTGATCATACTCAGCGTCACTGATAGTAGGTTGACTCAGGACGTAGTAGCGATAGCAGTGCTCATGGAGCTCCTCGACGAGAGAATTGATCCGACGAGCTATCTCGGGAGTGTCTTCTTTGCGCTGCATGGTTGTAGGAGGTACCTTACCTCTTCACGCATCCCAATCCACTTGAGGTGCGAATGTCCTGACAACCACGCCGCCGCTCCGCTGGCGAGCACTTGTTCTCACTGGGAGAGAATCCCGGCGGACACCGATCGTAATTAGCTGGGGGGCGCGGAGCGGGTGCCGGTGGACGGCCGAACTGCTGCTGAAGCTCTCGCTCCCTCTCCAATCTCTCCCGCTCACGCTCCAAACGCTCGCGCTCGCGCTCAAGCCTCTCACGCTCTCGACGATCACCGTAGGCATACGGGTCGGAGCCATACGGATATCCCCCATAACCTCCACCATACGGGGATCCATAGCCAGGGGAGGAAGAGCCGTAGTACGGGTCATTCAGCCCGGCGCAACCCATGAAAGCACAGAGCGCGCCGACGGAGAGGATTGAGAGAAGTTTCGGTTTGATGATGTTAGTGACCATGGCGATAAGTATAGAAAGCATCCCCCCCATTTCGCAACGATTAACAACATGAACCGGGCGAGGCTCCACCCTAGGCTACGAGCGGCAATACTCGGGTAGGCCGATTACACGCCGTTACCTATCCTAACTTCTCGTACTCCCGACCAAACTAAAGACCAAGGCACCCAACGGATTTTTGCCGCGATATAGTGGGCGCCAAAACCGTTCTCTAACAGGGGAGCAAGGGCACTCCGTCTCAAGGTGAAGCTATCAACGAGAATCGGGGCACCTCAACGCTCTCTTCCAAACGTACAACCCGCGTAGCGCTAAAATGGTATAGAGACCGTACAACCACATCGTCGCCACCAAACCCCTTCCGCCAAAAAGAGCTGTCGCCACTCCATTTATTACAATCCAGTAGATCCAATTCTCTAAAACTCCTCGCGCCGTCAGGACGGTCGCGATAACGCTACCGACCGTTACAAATGCATCTACGTATCCAAGTGTACCCACGGGTGTACTTGAGAGGAGGTATCCAAGTAGGATAGAGGCGAAAACCCAGCACGCGACGATCCAGTAATGAGCCCTTAAACTCCACCTCTCAACGCGGGTCGGGCCTTCCGCCCTACCCCATCGCCACCACGCGTAAAACCCAACACTCACAAAGTAGAGTTGGAGAGCCGCGTCTCCGTAAAGGTTGGCGGACCAGAACACTGGCGCGTACAAGAGGGAGCTGATGATGTACACGGGCCATGCCACCCACGAGCGACGAGTGATCAGGAGGAGGTAGACGACAGCTGTGGCGGCGGCAATAATCTCAAGCATTCGCTACCACATCAAAAGGTGTAAGAAACCGTAGCGCCAAAGGTGCGCGGATCACCGCGCTGAATATAGAGCTTGTTTGGATAGTCAGGAGGTTCGTTACCGAAGTAGAACCCCCTAACCGCGTAGGTCTGATTAAAGAGGTTCCGACTCCACACCATAATTTTCCACCCTCCACGTTGATAGCCGAGCGTCGCGTTAAAGAGATTATAGGAGTTGCTCTTTTGATTGTGGCTATCATCGAAGTAGAAGGAGTCCCGTCCTGTCTCCTCTAATCTGACGAACGTCCCACCGCCCATATCGAGGCGAGTTCCGACGGAATACTGCCATGCGGGAGCTACTGAAAAATCACGACCATCAAGGGACGCGCTCTCCTCGGGGACTGACGTGAACTCGGAACTCATAACAGCTCCAGATGCAAAGATCTCACACTGTGGCATGAGTCGAATCGAGTTCTCTAATTCGACTCCCGTGCTCGCCCCCCGCGCCACGCTCTCCGTGATGTAGGTAAATGAGAGCGGATCGGATGGATCGTTCTGAATCGCGAACTTTAGTTGTTGATGAGAGCGTTGGTCGTGAAAGATTGAGAGCCCACTAGTAACCGTGGGATCGAGAAAGCTACCCTTTACGCCTACCTCGTAATTCCAAAGGTACTCGGGATCATATTGACGACGATCACTTGGGACACTCGGGCCGACGTTGAAACCTCCACCTTTAAAACCTCGCGAAACGGTCGCATATCCCCGAACAGAGCTCGTGATATCGTGCTGCAGCGAGGTCGTCCCACCAAGCATCGAGTAGGTCGGCGAGAACGCCGCCAACCTGGTGTCTTCATAGCGAGCGTTACGCTGCTCAAACCGAACTCCACTTGAGAGAGATGTCCGCCACCCCAGCGGGACCTCGATGTCACCGTACGCGGCCCCGGTGTTGGCCCGGTAGTCACTCGCCACCGAGTCGTAGATCGAGCCATCTGAGAACTGATCAGTCGCCGTGTTCTCGGTAAGTCGCTGACCGAACAAACCGGTCATCCACCGGTAGTCCTCCCCATGCTGATATCCTGAATCCTCACGCGTTACCCGCAGCTCCTGCGAAAGAGAGCGGCGGGTGCGATTCGAATCAGAAAAGTAATCATACGGAGCGTACGGCGCCCAGAACGTATTATTTCCCCAATCTCCATCAAAACTCGTGGCAAGCTTGGTGCGCATGATCGTTGAGATACTCTCGATCTTGAGAGATGGATTCACGTTGTAGGCGACTTTAAACGAAGACGCCTGACTTCTCGTATCATCCTGGCCTGGGTGATCCGAACGGGTGTTTAGAGAGTTATCGATAGCGAACGCGTCATATCCGTTGTTGAACTCGGAAACCCAGGCGGCGAGATCAAAAACAAGGGCCGCGCTCTCCTGGTACCTAGCCTTAAGGCGAACAACCGATTCGTTACGCGAGTTCGTATTGTCTCGATTGAGGTAGAGGTTGTCGCGAAATCCATCGCTCTGCTGATTAAACGCCGACACGCGTAGAAGAAGTTTTCCATCACTCCCAGGAACGCTTCCACCAACCGCGAAACCTCCGGCGCCCATCTCATCATTTCCCGCCATCACAGTGAGGGCGCCGGTGGTATACTGGGTGGCATCCTTTGAGCGGACGTTAAGGGCCCCCGCTAACGCGCTCGATCCAAAACGGATCCCTTGGGGACCCCGCAGCACCTCAACCTGTTCGATATCAAACATCGGGACGACCACGCCGAGCCCGCTGAAATCGATATCATCGACTATCGTCGCTACAGATGGATTTGGAGCGCCCTCATACTGCTCGAGCTCGCCCACTCCTCGGATGAGAAAGAAGCGCGGGCGAGATGAGCCTCCTGACCAGGTCAGATTCATCACTGACTCGGTCTCGTATTGAATAGACGTCTCTCCCTTCTCCTCGAGGCGCCGCTCCTGAATAACCGTTGAGCTCTGCGGCACATCCCGTAACGGGTCGCTAAAGTTCGCGCCGTGAATGTAAAGTTCGGTTCGCTGACCATCTGGCCCGACAGAGTCGCGATCTTGGCCGCGGGCGTCTCGAACGTTAACGGCCTGTGATAGCCCAACACAAATGAGAGAGATGAAGAGCGCTTTATGGCAGAGCGGAGAGTTCGCGTGATTACAAACTGTCCCAAAGGATGGATTGAATGTCATATCTCCTCTCCCTACGCCGGCATTATCCGTCTCAGGTTCTAAGGGTGTCGCTTCTTCGAAGCGTCTCAGGCCACTCTGGCCTCCCCCGGGTAAAACAATACGGTGGAACTATCTCAGGACGAGGCGATTGGCAAGCCCACGTGAGCGCCCCTCACCATAGGAGTCACTACGGATCGCTGTCAGACTCGGCATAGTGGTCGATGGTGATTACGAGCCGATCACGAGCCCCTCAAGGGCCCGAATATCCCCCTGCCATCCAATGGCGAGCAACATCGAGTTCGCCTCAAGAACCCAATCACCCCCAGGGTTCAGAGAGAGCTCCCCGTTAGGCGACACGATCGCGGCGATGCTCACGTTAGCTTTTTGGCGAAGCGCTAGGTCCTTGAGAGTTTTGCCGCACATCGGCGAGCTTGGAGTGACTTTAATCTCCTCGATCTTCCAACCATCACTCCCCGTTCCAGCGATGTCAAAGAAGTCGGTGACGTACGGCCGCAAAAGACCGTCCGCTAATTTTCGCGCGGCGAGACGATAGGTAGACACAAGCCGATCCACTCCCGCCCGCTTGAGGCGTTTCTCCCCTATCTCATCCTCAGCTCGACTGACGATGTACATATCAGGCTTCAGCTCACGAGCGGTGAGAATTACGTAAAGATTATCTGAGTCGCGGGGCAAGAGGCTTACCAAGCGCTTGGCGCGATCAAGCCCAGCCGTCATTAACGATTCGTCGAGAGTCGCGTCACCTTTTATAACGAAGAAGCCCGCCTGCTCCGCTTCTCGCGCCCGCGCCTCATTCAATTCAATTATGACTATCGTTTCCCCTGCCCGCCGCAGCTCCTCCGCCGCGGTTCGCCCGAGCCGACTGAATCCACAAAAAATACAGTGCCCGTTGAGCTGCTTAATCTTCTCCTCCACCTTTCTCCTCCTGTCAAAAAGCCGCGCGAGCTGCCCCTCTATTGTCGCTTTCCACATCGACCCGATTACAACCGTACCGATTCCCAGTCCCAGAAATATTAAAATAATCGTAAAAGCCCTGCCGACCGTCGAGAGCTCGTGGGTCTCTCCGTATCCGATCGTGGCGAGAGTAATGACGGTCATGTAGAGAGCGTCAAAAGCGTTCCACCCTTCAAGGATCACGTAACCCGCGGTGCCAAAACTCAACACCGATATGAGGAGCGCCGCTCCAATAATAAGTTCGCGTCGCACCCCTCGCGGCGAGAGATCCCTCCCAATGTATGGTTCCCCTACCTCAGTTTTAAGAACCATTCAGCTTTGCCTCACTATCACCCAGAATCGCGGACACAACATTGTCAAACCGCCCCAACACCGCCTCCCATGAGTAATGATCCCGAACGTATCTCGCTCCCCGCTCCGCGTGGCGTCGACGGTCATCGGGATTGTCCAGAAAATACCCGGTCACGGCCGCCAGATCGTCTGATGAGCTAAAATACAAGCCGCCACCTGAATCAACAACGTGATGCTTCGTGACCGCGCACCCCCCGTGGACCACCACCGGCACACCAGCCATCCACGCCTCCATAAGAACGATGGAGAATGACTCGTTCGTGGAGGGCTGACATAAATAGAGCGCTTGTGAGATGAGGCGGAGCTTGTCACCTTCACTGACGTGCGGCAGATCGATGACATCTCCTCGAGTCAAAACTTCACCCCGATGGAGATCAGAAAAGCTTCCGCCCCCTAAAACAACGAGTTTTACGCCACCCGGTATCAGGCCTCTCTCCTTGGCCTCAACAAAGTAATCAACTAAAACATGCACATTTTTGCCCGTCTCTTTTCGACCAAGGTAGAGAATATAGGGGGAAGGATCGGAGAAGTACGCCTCAGCCCCCGAGCGCGTCGCGGAGGAGAGATCAAACCCCATACCAACGACACCTCCGGGGATCGCTCCATAGATCGAGTGGGCGAGATCCATTTCCGGCTCTGAGTTAAAGAGGCACCCCTTCACCTGCCTGAACATCGACGCCACGACCTCTTGGTACGCATAGACCTCATCGTGGAGGCACGGAATTAAAACGCTTCTCCCCGGATCGATTAACGATCCCCAGAAAGTAGTTCCAAAGAGGTAGGGCCCAAAGAAGAGCGCGTCAAAATCTCTCGAACGCGCCGAAATGTGCCCATACAAAGCTTTTGAGTTTACGCTCTCAGACATCCACGTTATCTGATCTTCCAGGGATAAGACGTGCCCCTCATGCAGAGAGATCTGAAGCGGGATCCAAACATCGAGGTCTCTTTCATCGACAAGGAAACGATGGATAGTCACTCCATCGATAGTTGTCGCTCCCTTCGCGAACTCATTCTTCCATGTCCGATTGTCCTTAGCGCACGTCGTCCAGATCTCGACGTAGTCACCCCGATCTCGGAGGCGTTGGGCGAGACTCCCCATCAGGGTCTCCGCCCCACCCGCTATGCCCTCAAAGTAGCGGGGGAGCACAAATGCTAATCGACGCGAACTCATAGATGCACCGCGAAGTGGCCCAATAAACAGACTTAGGAACTCCGAAACCTCTTGGAATAAGCAGTATGCACCATTAACCACCTTCCCAAAAGCGGACTAATACCCGCAATTTACACGTTTATTGAGAAGGAACCGAGAAATAGCATCACATCCAAACAGGCCCAAACCATAACCATTCTGTCAATCGATTGTTCGGTTGTCATTACGTTTCGGTAGTAGTTGTTAAAGGAAATAGATATGACACAGGTACCACATCCTCTTCTTTTGACCGTGAAGGAAGTCGCTAAATTGCTCCGCATTCACCGCCCAAAGGTATACGACCTTATTAAAGCTGGCACGATTGAAGGCTTCAAGCTTGGATCAGACTGGCGTGTCAAACGCGAATCTGTTGAGAAGCTCATAGGTGAGATACCGGAAGACTTCTTCGCTAGCTCCAAGAACGCCGCGAAGAAGCTCACGTCGGGACTTACTCAAGTTAAGCTTGCCTCATAACTCGTTGAGTAAAGGGTTATTACACCCTTGCTTTCGAGATCATCGGCGCTACGACTCTGCCGAAACGAGAGAGTGTCCTCTCAGAGACAGCGTAGCCGTAGCGTCGGTGATAGCGCCCGTGGCTATTAATGCCACGACCACGTGGAGCATCGACTAGTCACTGCCTTCCCTGAACGCGTCGGTCAATGCCGCGAAGCTCTCGACGGAGAGCGTCTCAGCGCGGACGTCTGGAGATATGCCCGCGACGACCAGAGCTTCAAGAATCCGCTCTTTAGACCATCGCCCCCGCGACAGTAAGCTATTTATCAGCTTTTTCCGACGCTGGGCGAAGGACGCTCGAACGACCACCTGAAAGAACTCATAGTTGGGTACATTCGCTCGCGGAGTTTCCCTGAACTTCATCTTCATCACTCGAGATTGAACCTCGGTTGGGGGATGGAAGGAGTCACCCGAAACGATCATTCCGAGCTCAATATCCGCGAACAACTGGGCTGATACTGAGATACTCCCGTACGCTCGAGTGCAGGTGGGCGCGGCGAGCCGCTCAGCGAACTCCTTCTGAACCATCATGACCGCTTGCTTAACCGATCTACGATGCGCGATCAGATGAAAAACTATCTCTGACGAAAAAACATACGGAATATTGCCAAAAACATAGAGCTCGCCCCCAAGGGTCGCCAGATCGACACCACGTACATCGGCGTTGAGGATTGTGGCGTGAGGATACTTCTCCGCGAGGTGGGCGCAAAAATTTGATTCTATCTCTATCAGGGTAAGATTTTTGAAGCGCGCGAGGTGCTCGGTAAGCGCCCCTGTGCCAGGGCCAATCTCAACTACATGCGCGTCTGGTGGCACCTGACCGAATTCAGCAATAGCGATAGGGACCTCCGGTCGGATGAGAAAATTTTGGCCACGCTCCTTGCTAGGACGAACATTAAGGTCTCGCAGCGTGTCCTTCTCTCGCCCCCGCTTGGGTCCCTTAGCCATGCGACACCCCGTAGAAAGAGCTCAATGTCTCCACCGGCCACCTACTGAAAATATCTAAGGGTGGCGCGGTTATCCCGTTTGCAAAATACCGCCCCGCGGCGTACGCGATCATGGCTCCATTATCGACACAGTGCTTAAGGGGCGGAAAATAAACCTCCTGGCACGTCTCGGTTAGCCTCTCTCTTAGTTCCACATTGGCTGAGACCCCTCCACATACAACCAGCGGGAGTCTTCTAGAGGAAACCTCTCGACTAACTTTTTTCACGAGGGGATCCACGATCCCATCTTGGATCGCCCAACACACGTCCGCGAAAACATCCTCGCTCGCGTGAATCTCCTGACGATGACGCTTCACCATCAACGCCACCGCGGTCTTAAGCCCTGAAAAACTAAAGTCATCCATCTCGCGGGCGACCCGCGGTAACTTGAAAACCGAAGAGGCTCTTCCCTTCCCCGCCCATGAGGCTAAACGAGCGCCGCCAGGATACGGGAGGTCGAGGAGATTGGCCGATTTGTCAAATGCCTCACCAGCGGCATCATCTCGAGTTCGACACAAACAGGTATAACGACCCAGCCCCTCAACAAGCACAATTTCCGTGTGACCGCCCGAGACAACTAAGGTGATATACGGTGGCTTGAGGGCTGGCTCATGAAGCTCTCCGGAAAGGATGTGCCCCTCAATGTGATTAACCGGGAGAACCGGTACTTTGAGAGGCAACGCGATGCCCTGCGCGAAGGTTACCCCCATCAAGAGACAACCTTTGAGTCCCGGTCCACAGGTCACGCCAATACCAGAGAGATCGGCGAGCGTCAGACCTGTCGAGGCGAAGAGCTCTTCACATAGGATAGGGAGGCTCCTCATATGCTCCCGCGACGCGAGCTCTGGGACCACTCCGCCATACTTCTGATGCAAAGAAACCTGCGAAGCTAGCACCTCGCCTCGAATGGTCGCCCGGCCGTCACTCCCGATCTCTACGATCGCGAGCCCGGTTTCATCACAACTCGTCTCGATTCCAAGAATGAGCATCTTTACCTTAATCGATCGCTGGGACGGACCGAATGTAGGCGACAACTGAATCAATCTCAGAAGCGCCAGCGCTTCCGTAAAAGTCGACTGGACAGAAGCGCTTATCAACCTCACGGCCCGACGGGGTGGCGCCCGACGCGAAGTATCGTTTAAGATCCGCTTCACTCCAATCCCCGATACCAGCGGTCTTTGACGAGGTTATATTCGGCGCGATCTTCGATTCCCCGTCGATGATTATCTCCTGACCTCCGGCGAGGTACTCGCTCGACGATATCAGCCCAGCCGGCTTTGAGTGACAACGCGCGCATCCCGCCACATTATTCGCAAGGTACTCCCCGTATTCAACGCGAAAACTTGGAGATATCTGTGGTACGTAGCCATGGACCTCAGCCGCGGAATAAAAATAGCCAGAGATGTTCCTCTCTATAGCTGACGGCGCCCGTCGCTCCACTACATTCTCACTCGCCGGGCGAGTTCGGAGGTAGGCGATCAAAGCTGTCAGATCAGAGTCAGATAGCCATTCAAAGCCCTGATGAAGGGAGGTATAGGCGAGACTCCCATCCGGTCGTTTCTGAGCGCGAAACAGAGCTCGCACGTCGGACTCGCTCCACTTACCGATCCCTGAATCGGCTAGGGTTATGTTCGGACCAGAAACCTCACCGAACATATCATTCAAAACGCGCCCACCTGAAAGAGGTTGTCCGACGGTCCCTTTCATGGAGTGACAGAATCCACACGAGCCAAAACCCTCGGCCAACTGCTGTCCCCGAACTACTGACGCGCTATCAGGTGGAAGCGGTGGGGGCGCGACCTCCTCAGGAGTACATGCGCCCAGAGCGATAGCCCCAACGAGGGAGAGTGTAACGGGAATGTTGGTTAGCCACCTCTTCATGGGGCTAAGACTACACCGCATGGCACGTCTTGGGAAAGGCGGGTATCGGCGTTTATCCAACCCCGAACGCCTTTTTTCGGCTCGCGAATCTCCCCTCGCGGATGTTTCACGGGGAGCTCTTACCGCGGGAGGGCAAGGTTGAACGGAGCGCTACTTGCTATTCACCACACTATCAAGGTCATCCTGCTCGTTTTGAGGACGTTGCTCAACGAAGAATTTGCTCAGTCGACGCCGTAGCATGAGCCGAGAGCGATGAAGTCGCGACTTCACGGCGGGCACTGTAAGATCAAGGATCTTGCTCACCTCACGGCTTGTCAGACCATCAACGTCACGAAGAATAAATACCGGGCGATAGTCATCAGGTAGCTTACGAATCGCCACCTCAAGAGCCTCTAGCATCTGATTACGAATAGAGAGCGAGTCAACGTAGGCGTGCTCAGGGCTTTTCAGCGACTGCACAACCTGAGCCTGCTGAATAATCTCCTCAAGAGGAACCGTTTGATCCTGCTTCCTCTTGCGCAGCTTCATGAAAGCGGCGTTAACGGTGACTCGGTACAACCAGCTTGAGAAGGAGGACTTGCCCTCAAAACCACCGATCTTTCGGTGGACGGTGATGAAAACATCTTGGAGAACTTCCTCGGCGTCCTCCGCGTTTCTCGTCAACCTGGACGCCAAGCTGAATACCTTGTTGCTATAACGGGAGATGAGCTCCTCAAAGCTTCTTTGCTCGCCTCGCTGAAAGTCGGCGATCAGCTCCTGGTCCGTTTTTTTTGTGGTCGACATAACAACAATCCTCCAGACAACAGCCCAGCACTTGCTTGAGCCCTCGACTGGTAAGGACCATGCGAAAACCTTGCCATGATGAAATCAGGGGGATGCAGGGACGTTATAAAAAGATGCGCCAAGTGCAATCAGGCACTTACCCTTTCCAGGGGTTCCTAGCTGCCTAAAAAAGCGACACCGGCGTCACGAATCCGATATGACGAGTCAAAAAAAAGGCAACTTTTTCCCCCTTTCCCGCGTCGCACCCGAACAAAAGGGGGGCACGTTAGGAGGGAGCGCCCGCCTTACGCACATACGAGACGCGCAAAGTATGAAGCACGTCCTCTAAAAACTTGGCTTCCTCTTTGGAGAGGTTCCCGAGCGTCTTCTGCTGAATCATCGCCAGAATATCGATAGTTCCCCGACCAGACTCAACATCAACAGGTATGTCCATACCGGGGGGCGGTGACATCTGACCAAGCTGAACCATGGCCTGGGTGGCCAGGGACATTACGAATGAGGAAAATGTCACCTCGGGCGCTCCCTGTGTGGGTTCCTCCATACGAAAGTTTGTAGCGGTCTCCTGAGTGGACGAGCGCTGAGGCTGCGCCGGCTCCGAAGGCGAATCAACGCCCCGCTCATTTCCCCCTGAATCGAAGCGGCGTTTATCAACTACCTGGAAAGATTTGTTGCCCTCACCATCTTCTCTATTCGCCATATGCACCTCACTTGCCCGTAACTGACTAATCTAAATGTGAAGATTTGGGTTCCTCACCCTTTTATCTCATCACATGCCCCTGCCCTTCAAGGCGTCTAAGTGGGGAGACACACCCCTCATCCTTGTACTACTATGAGGGGGCTTATTTTACGGGACACCCATGAAATTTACCCTACTCGGCTCAGGTTCATCAACAGGGGTACCACTCCCCGGATGCGCGTGTCGAGTGTGCACTTCGAAGCACCCCCGAAACCACCGTGATCGAACATCGGCTTGCCTCACGCTTGATGATGGCACCGTGATTCTGATCGACGCTGGCCCCGATCTACGGTACCAAGCTATCAAGCACGGCGTCGCGCGAGTAGATTCGGTTCTCTACACACACGCTCACGCTGATCATATACTCGGAACGGACGATCTACGCTCCTTTAACTTCGCCTCTCGAAAGCGAATCCCGTGTTACGGCTCCAAAGAGACTATGGACGCCCTGACCCACGCGTTCTCTTACATCTTCAACCCCCAATCAGGATATGAGGGGGGCATGCTCGCGCAACTTGATCGACATGACATCTCAAATGATGAAACATGTATGATTGAGGGAGTGGCGTTTCAACTCTTCCCGCTCATTCACGGTGGCATAACCGTTACCGGTTTTCGAGTCGGCGACGTTGGATACGCGACCGATCTAAATATGCTTACTGATAGAGCCGAGGAGATTCTTCAAGGGGTAAAATATCTATTCATTGATGGACTCCGCCAAGAGGAGCACAAAACCCACCTCACCATTTCAGCGGCAGCGTTAACAGCTCAGAGACTCGGCGCTCAAAAGACATATATAATCCACACTACTCACACCGTGGACTACGAGGAGACGAACGCTACTCTGCCCGCGGGTGTTGAGCTGGGCTACGACGGACTTACGTTACGTTTTTGAGCGGGTCAAACCTCGTACGACTCAGGCTCAACGGGGAGAGCTCGAACGGGCGGAGTCACCCTCAGGTCAATCTCCCTTAACAGCTCGCCGATTCCACTTCTCTGGGCCGCCGAAACCGGAAGCCCAGAGAGCTCCGCTCGCAATTCGGCTACCCTCTCTGGCGGGGCGAGATCAATCTTGTTCAAAACAACCAGCTCCGGAGCGTCCGCGAGTCCCATCTGATCTAGTATTTTACGCACGGCCGAATACTTTCCAACCGCGTCCCGATCAGAGGCGTCAACAACATGCACCAACAGAGCGGCGTCATAGAGTTCCTCGAGCGTGGCTCTAAAAGCCGTCTCCAACTCCTTAGGTAACTTCCGAATAAACCCCACCGTATCACTCACTATGACAGTGCGGCCAAAACCACCATCTTCCGGCGCGATCGCTGGAGGGATGAAGAGGCGCCGCTGACTGGGGTCGAGAGTGGCGAAGAGTTTATTCTCAGCGGTGACACTGCTCCCCGTGAGGAGATTAAAGAGGGTAGATTTGCCAACGTTTGTGTACCCAACGATAGAAATCAACTGCAACTGGTTCTCTCGTCGGCGAGTTCTGCGAAAATCTCGAGCGCTTCGCACCTTTTCGATTCGCCGCTCAAGCTCCGAGATCTTATCGCGGATACGACGACGACCTATCTCAAGCTTTGTTTCTCCCGGACCACGACCACCTATTCCTCCGCTCAATCGAGAGAGCCCACTATCCTGATCAACGAGTCTCGGTAAGTTGTACTTTAGCTGAGCCAACTCCACCTGCAATCGGCCCTCGCTACTCTGGGCTCGTTGGGCGAAGATGTCTAGGATGAGCATGCTTCGATCGATGACCTTTAGCTCCGTTGAATTGGTAATTGACCTCCACTGGGAGGGCTTGAGTTCCGCGTCAAATATCAACATGTCCGCGCCCAGGCGAATGCACCGAATCACCAGCTCCTCAAGCTTACCACTTCCGATGTATGTCTTTGGATCGGCCCGCCTCTTCTGAATGACCGCGTCGACAATCTTCACCCCCGCCGTTCGCGCGAGCTCTCGCAACTCAAGTTGCGAAACTTCCGGATCGTCATCAGCTTTGTCGTACACCCCGACGATTACGCCCCCTACCTCACTGTCTCCATCAAGCTGAACGACCTCAGATGAGAGGCTCTCTTCGACGGACTCGATGAACTCTCGGAAATCAAGGTCAAAGGCGCCAAGATCCGCCACGGTCTCAGTATGAGTTGTGGCGTTCTCACTCGAATGAGACGGGATAAGATACGCGTACGCCATCGACACTCGGTTGCGCGCGCCGCGAATACCTACCACTGAATCGAAGCGAAGCCGCTCCAGGTCGGTATAGATATCGTAAGGAATCGAGGCGCTCTCGCGATTGTTGGAGAGATCCGTAAATACGAGCCTCAAGTTTCGAAGTCGCCCCCGCCCAAGACGGTAACGACCGAGATCCGGGAGAAAGAGGATCTCTTTCGTTCCCAGAATAACCTCCTCGATTCGCCCCTGCCGGTTGATGAGCACCCCAACTCGACGACGCAAGTGCTCGCCCACGAGCCACATCTCTCGCGCTAGATCGAGTGATACGATCTCACGAGGCGAAACTGAGCGTTGAAACAATTTCGCGACGGCGCGAATTTCAGATGGGGCAAGGCCCTTGGTGTTTCCGGATACAACGTGAGGCATAGGCGATTCGACAATAGCTCGCGCCGATAAAAATTTCACCCCTCCCGGTCAAAACCCTCTAGATAGCGAGGATTACGTGTGAATGCCAACCTCAGCAGCCTCAACTAACGCGCGCGCTACCTCTCGATTGGACCCAAAATGAAGGAAGTGAAATGTGTGCAGGGATTGTCCGCTGTGAGAGAACCCCTCGTCGTGCGGCATACCGCCTTGGACCGTTACCCTGAGGTCGCGCAAAACGCTCCCCGCGGCCCCGATGGCCCCAGCTCGCAGAGCCCAATCACCGAGCGATATTCCACTGATTATCCCGCCTGGAGCGCCAAGCACAGAGCTTTCAATGAGCGTGGCTCTGAGGGGGCCCCGAGGTCGCGACTCCTTGACGGCCTCCCCCGGTATCAGCCCCACCCCAGGATAAGTGGGGCCTCCAGGCTCTACCTGGTACGATTTGCTTAGGTAAGCGGTGCCGGCCCCTTCGGAGTAGACCACCCCACCCCTCTGCGCGAAGGCGAGTATTGATTCACGCAGGCGCTCGTTCCGAGCCAGTTCAGCTCCATAGGAATCGAGATATCCGCCGGTCATATAGAGTCCGCCGATTCTTTTGGGTAGCTCACTATCCGCCAATGGCGAGAACGGGACTATCTCCGCTCCATGGTGCATCAACCACGCGAAATTGTCCTGATACGCGACGTTGAAGCACACATCATCCGAAACCGCTATCCGACACACGTTGCACCGCGACTCCGGCTCTGCCTCCACCGAGGGAAGCTCGGGCGCAAGCTCCGCGATAGCGAGCAGCTCAGAGAGATCGACGTGATTAGTGATAAGATTGGCGACATCAAGAAATAGCTGCCGTGGCAGCGAGGTAAGGTTCTCGCGCTGGCTACAAAAGCTCGGGGGAAGCTGGCTAGGAAAGCTGGCTTGAGGTAATCCAGCGATCACTGGCGGTAGTCCATAGGCGCTCATACAAGCGTTCATAGTAACCATGACGGGGCTCGAAAGTATCGGGCCAACCTCCTCCTCAATCTCAAGTCGATTCGCGACCACACCGTGCACGATCTCTTTCTGTGAGTAATGAGCGAATCCCCTGATGACCGCCGCTACGCTATTTGACGGCCTCCGCGCCTCCGTGACTAACAGCACAGGTGTTTGTGTGAGCAGCGCGAGATCAGCGTCTGAACCGAACTCATCGCCGGGTTCTGGGCCATCATAGAACCCCCCGGCGCCGTCAATAATGACAATATCAGCCCCAACTTCCGCTCGCTTGATAGTTGAAATGATCTGATCGGTGTCCAAAAGCGCTCGGTCGATCGTGTGACAATACCGCCGAGCCAGTCGGGTGTAGATTAGGGATTGATGAAGGGCCTCACCAACCACAACACACGACACACTCATCCCCTGTTTCCTGAGAGCTACGATGAGCCCGGTCATGAAGAGAGACTTACCAACTCCCCCCGAAACCCCACTAATCATGATTCTAGGTATGCGTGGCCGTGACTGATTCATAGTGATTCGAGGGGCACATGGCGAGGCACGAACGCCCTTACCACCGATAGCCCAGCCCCTTCAGAGCCTCTCCCCTGAGGAGTGCATCGACTCATACAGCGAAGAACACGAGCATTTAGGGCTAAAAAGCCCCGCTCCCTCGCAATGTTATAGGATAACTACCTATCAACAATGAGAATGGCTACTTGCGCCTCAAGACAACCAACTCGGCGGACGTATCTCGGGAGCCCTTCTCACCACCCTTGATGAGTCCCGCGCCCTTGGCGTAGCGCTCAACGATGGTGCCTTCAACAGACCAGTACCGTTTGAGGTCCTCAAGCACGGGGGTGAGCTCCTCTCTGTAGTTAGTCGGTTTGGCGCCAAGACGCCCACGACCAACTCGCACAACAGCGCGACCTCCACGGCGAACGACCCGGGCGGTTTCAAGGAGACTCTCATTGAGATATCCCTTCCAGACGCTTTGAGAGGTTATAGCGCTCTCGGTCCTCGCTCCCTCAACGCCAAGCCACCAATCACGCAACCACGAACGCAATCCCGGCTCGAATAAACCGGGCTGCTCGGGACACAAAAGAGCTAATTGAACGGAACCGGTGCGAACCGGCGCCATGTCGTTCGGAGGCGCGAGGAAGATCGAACGCTCAACGTCTTTGGATTGAAATACCGAAGGAACGCCATCCCGAAGTAGAACCGCTGACTTTTTGATCACCCGGGGGCTGACCGCGCGATACGATGGCACCTCACCCCGCTTGCGATTCATCATCGCCTGCTCGGCCGGCGCGAGCCCCGCGTGCGGCGACGTGTAACCCGAGAGATGCGCGACGGTGTGTCCGTGTAAGATTGAGGCCACGATCAGCTCAATATATCTGTCGACATGACTCGCTCCATCCCGCACCACGCCCCTGAGGTTAATCAACTCACAGAACGTATCTACGTCAAAGTAGAGCGAGAATGGAGGTTTGAACTCACGGACGTCTACCGGGCGTTTAAAATTGATGAACTGTAGACGTAGCACAACTTCGGCTATGTCGGCGGGCTGGAGCCTCGCTCGCGCCAACTTGACGAGCGCGGCGTCCGACGCGCACCCCTGAAAGTTGCGCCCCATGAGGACGCAATCGACACCCGCCACTCCCGTTGAGCACGAGCCATCAAGAACAAGGTCACCGGCGGTGGAAAAGCGGTCCACCAGATGCCGTACAACAGAGGACTGCCAAAGATTAGAATAAGAAAACGAGGAGCCGAGGGAGTGACCATCCCGCGGTAAGCCGGCCGGATCGATGTTTACCTGCTCATTAAACTGAGGAGCTTGAACGAGTTTTAATACCGCTGTCATTACTTTATCCAACCGCTACTACTATCCTACGGCGAACGACTTCCCGAGCTCGCGTTCCCCTTTATTGAACACGCTTTTCGGGTTTTAGACCACAGAATCCTGCGTGAACACGCGCGGCCCCATGCCTCGATCACCCCTCTTTTTGACCCTAACTTGTAGGTTTGGCCTCAGAGGTACCGGGAAGTATGGGAGACCAAATTTTTTGGCACTACTCTAATACTTCAAAACAAAGTTGTTAGTACAAGAGATTTAAAATCATCAACAGGCTATAAACACTAAATAAAATGCTCCTGCGGCGCCCCTTAGCTTGAGCGCATTTTTTGTGTAACACCGTAACCAAGAACTCAGAACACCACCCACCGCCGGGTTCGTCACCCTCACCAAGGGTCCCGCGCTAACTAACTCGCCCAGAGGAATCTTCTTCGGGCCCCAAGGTCGACCAAGCCCCCTCCGAACTCCCATGTCGAAGGGTGGCACCCTGGTCTAGAATGTTGGGGTATGTCGCCTCCCTTCTTAACCGCCACCTGGAGTAACCTCATCTTTATTAACTTTGAGGTCCCACCCGAGCTCCTCATCCCGTACCTTCCGCTCGGGGTAGAGCTTGATTACTTCAACGATACATCACTGGTAAGCGTGGTCGCTCTCCGCTTCTCGAAGATGAAACTCGGCGGGATCGTTCCAGCCTGGCCTGTAACAAACTTTGAGGAGTTGAACCTAAGATTCTACGTACGTCGACAGGTGGGCGATGAGGTGCGGCGTGGCGTTGTCTTCATAAAAGAAGTTGTTCCCTCGCGCCTCATCGCCGCGACGGCTCGGGTGCTTTATAACGAGCCATACGAAGCCCGAGAGATGACGTCGTCGTGCGAAAATTTTGATCGCATTTCTGGAGGGTCGCTCTCGTATCATATCCAGATCGATCAGCGTTCGGCCGAGGTATCCGCCTCCACCTCAGGGCCATTAAGAGACCTTGAGGAGCTCTCTGTGGAGAGATTTATTCTCGAGCACTACTGGGGATACGCCCGCCAGGAAGATGGTTCGACTTCGGAGTACCGGGTAAGACATCCAAGCTGGAAATTTTGGAGTGTGTCATCAGTGGCGCTGAGCTCAGAGGTTTCATCTCTGTATCACCCCGATCTCTCTCCACTCCTGCGGGGCGCGCCACACTCCGCGTGCGTCGCTCAAGGCTCTCCCGTCTCGGTGTACACCTTCAAAAAGATCGCGCCAAAGCTCTCACTCGATCGAGCCCCTCGCGAAAAAACCAAGGGTTGGGTGCTCTACGATGGACGCTGCGGCTTCTGCTCGTGGATGTCAAAAAAGCTAAGACGTCGTATAGAGCGCGCGGGCTTTTCTATCACCGCCATCCAGAGTGCGTGGGTCCATGACGTCGTTCCGATACCGGAAGCGCGCCTGGCGGATGATATCAGGGTGATCACGCCCGAGGGCCTCCTTCTGAGCGGGGCGGACGCGTACATTTACGGATTTAAGAAGGTGCTCTGGCTCGCCCCTGTCGGGATACTTCTCGGGCTTCCAGGATTTCGGTGGCTAACGTGGCGAGGCTACAAACTCTTCAGCCGCAATCGACTCTTTGTCTCCAAAGTGTGCGGACTGAGTCCAGAGATCTAACAGGGCGGTGAACAATGCTTCCGCTGTGAGGAGTTTAAGAGTTTGGACGAAACGAGGCAGAGACGACGAAAAAACCGGAGGCGTATCCAGTGACATACGCTGAGGATTTTTTCAGCGGCACCAACGAAGTTGTGGTCAAACTATCGAAAGGCCCAACAGGAAATCATTTTTCACCACCCTGTTACAGCTGCCCCATCAGCCATCACTCCGCGCCGACCACATCGAGATTTTTGCGAGCCACCTCAAGATCCGGATTAAGCGCGAGAGCCGTCTTGAACTCCGCTCGCGCCTCGTCCTTTTTCCCGATCCGTTGCAGGAGCACGCCGAGATTGTTGTGCGCGAAGGCGTTACTATCGTCAAGAGCGACCGCTTGCCTTAGATTCACCTCCGCGACACTCATCTGACCAAGCTCAAGCTGGGCCCGCCCGAGCGCGCTCCATACCCGAGCGTTCTTTGGATCTATGGTCGAAGCTTTGGTAAGAACCGAGATCGCCTCGGCATACTCCTTATTTTCGGTGAGCAGAAGCCCAAGGTTCACCTGCGCGATGAAGTTAGTCGGCGACATGTGCGCGACCCGACGCAACGCTGTCTCGGCCAGGGCTGGTTCTCCGAGCTTCTCATAAACCTCACCAAGGGCGAGGTGCACTCGAACATCATCAGGACGAATCTCCGCAGCCCCTTGAAGAGCGCGCCTCGCCTCCTCAAGACTTCCCTGTCGAGTCAAAACCACACCCAAAAAATATTTAGACTCGAAGTGCTTGGGATTAATCTCTGACGCTCTGCGATACGCCACGACCGCCGCGTCATAAAGTTTGCTTTTCTCATTGAGGACACCCAGATTAAAAAAGCTAAGATGGTTTGATTCATCACAGGCGGCGGCCCTGCGCAACGTCTCAATGGCCTCATTCAATTTCTGTTGTTTCTCTTGAATTACCGCGAGGCCCTGAAGCGCCTGCACATTCTTGGGGTTTTGCTGCAGAACCCTCTCATAGTGCTCCTGCGAGGCGGAAACTTCCCCCTTCTGCAACAAGACACTCGCGAGTCCCACGCGAAAGGTCTCATCATCTTTAATCTTAATCGCCTCGCGCAACTTCCCCTCCGCGCCCGCGAAATCGCCCCTCTTCTGCAACGCCAAGCCCAGATTGAAGTGAGCCTCAACAACCTGCGGGCACAGCTGAATCGCTTGGTTGTACAGTGAAACCTCCCCGTCAGATCCGTCCCCGATCTGAACGCCTTTTTTAACGAGCTCGACCGCTTGGAGGCAAGGTGACTCACCGTGGCAGGGGGATATGTCAAGCAGCGCCACGATCAAAATTACCAGCGGCACAAAAAATCGATCTAGCACAGTGTCTTCCTACTGAATGCCCTACTAGCCAACTTCCTCCGACCCAACGACTCGCAGCGCGCTGAGCGCCGCGACTACTTCCCTCATTCGCTCCTCGGTTATAACGGCTGAGAATCGAACAAAGCTCTCCCAGGCCTCCCCAAATACGACACCGGGCGTGACAAGGACACCGGTCCTGGAAAGCACCTCTCGAGCCAAAACCACCGAGGGGCTTCCGCCGCCCGGAGAGGTCGACAAAATATCATGGGGATATCTGACCCAGAGGCACGCGCCAGCGCGCGGCTCCTGCACGCTCCATCCGAGCTTTAGTAGCCCCGCGCTCAAGACACGCAAACGCCTCTCATACGCGGTCACTGTCGGACGCACCAGGTCTTGCGTTGAGGTAAGCGCGACGGACGCGGCGTACTGAATAGGGAGAAACAACCCGTAATCTGAGTGGGATTTCCACCTCGCCACATCTTGAACGATCTTTGAGTCACCAACGAGCGCGCCGACCCGCCATCCCGGCACGTTGTACGCCTTCGAGAGCGAATACACCTCAACACACCTAACCCCTCGCTCTCGCACTTTCAGCGCGCTGATCGCGGGGTGTCCTGAGAAGACCATCTCCCCGTACACGAAATCGTTTACGACCGCCGCGCCGTATTTGGCACAAACATCAGCGACCCGCGACCACCACGACTCAGTAACAACTGCTCCGGCGGGGTTGGAGGGGAAGTTGAGCAGAACGACCCGGGCCTTGGAACGTACAAGCAATTCTTCAAGGGAGTGAGCGGCCTCCTCAGGATCAAGAGAGTACTCCCATTCCGCGACGGAGCACCCCGCGAGGGCCACAGATGAGACGTGGGCCGGGTACGACGGAGAGCTGACGACTACAACACTGCCCGGAGAGGTCAAACTCTTGAGCGCGTGGTAGGTGGCGTCTTTACTCCCGAGACATACACACACCTCTTTTTCCGGATCTAACGTAATAGAAAACTTCGTGGCGTACTTTGAGGAGAACGCCTCCCGCAAACGACGAACTCCCCGCGACACCGCGTAGCGGTGGTTCTGTGATTTCGTCACTGACTCCAAGAGACGATCAAGCACCGCGCGCGGCGGGGAGAGGTCGGGGTTGACCATCGAGAGATCAAAGACCTGATTCCCATCAACCAACATCTGGTGCTGGAGAGCTTTCAGGGAGCGGAGGTGGTCCCTGCCCAAGATGGTGTCCACGCCTCCGCGCGCCTCACCAGCCGTTTCTCTCCCAGATAGGGTTAAGATACACTCACTTCCTGCGGGCACGGAACTGTACGACATTTAGACTCTCGATTTCGGAAGCGCGTTACGGGAACAGGCGCGCCAGCCCCACCTTTTGACGGGAGGGCGCGCCGTCCAATAAATACTACGGAAAAAGGGGGAAACAAAAGACCTTCCGGCACAAACAGTTGAGCCAAAAGACGCGCTCCTGGGCCTATCCCTACTACTGCTGAAATCGGGGCGCTATGAGGTTAAAGAGGTATACCGCTGGGCCTATCTTGCCCTTCACCTTGATCTTCTCCGCCAGCATGGCGACCTGTGGATTGAGATCCCCCGACCGGATCGCCATCAAATTCTGCTCTGTCAGGGATATAATCGAATCAACGACTGTTGCCCCACCTGAGGCGTCCGAGAGTGACACGCCCTGGCTGGTTGGTACCACTGAGGGATCCTCCCCCTTCCAATCAAAGATAAAACGCTCTCCAGAGCTCGTAATCTCTAGCCCGAGAGTGCATGTCAGATGAGGCTTAAGGCGCGCTTTCGCCCTTTGCGCGCGACTTGGCAGCTCCTCGCAAAGAACATCACGACCGTTTTGAATGGCCTTCTTGGTTACCGGCGGAGCCTCTTCCTCCTCCAGGAGATCCTCCTCGCTGGCCTCAGGAGCCCCCTCCTTTACCGACGTGGGTCGATTGGTCCAGGTCTCCCCGTCATCATCATCCCCATCCCGAAACCTTGCGCCGTGGTGGTCATCGTCACCACCTTCGGTTGTTAATCGTGTTGGGCTCCGACGACCGCCATCGGCGATCCCGTCTTCGTGCTGCTCATCGTCTCTTTGATTCGGCATGCCTATCCTTTCTTAGCGACTTCCTACGGCTATTCTTTCACTAAGCTCATCAGACGTCAAAAGCCTTTAGCTGTCACGCCAGCAAACAGCTCATCCACCACGGGCTCCAGAGCAAGGTCAAGAGCGTGAACTGCCTCTGGGATCCGCCAACTGCTCTTATCACGAGGCCCGACCATATCAGACACTGATCGCAAGGCTGTGAAAGAAACGCCATGAGTCAAGGCCGCGTAAAAGAGAGCCGCGCCCTCCATATTTACTATGTGAGGAGCGTACGTCTCCCGGATCCACTTGATTGATCGCGGCTCACTCAGCACTCGATTCACGGTCACTGACTTCACCCGAGGAACCGTTGAGAGACTCGCCAAGGCGGACTCCGGAGCGACCAAAGATCTCTCTTTAAATGGCGGTCTATCCGGAGAGAGTAGCCCCATATCAAAAAGATCTAAAAATGTTCCGTGATCCTCGGCTCCGAGATCACCAAAAGCTTCCTCGCGCACCACAGCAACCGCGCCAAGGGGGAGGTCCGATGTAAAGCTTCCGGCGATACCCGCCTGAATCACATGCGAGTACGAGCCCTCCATCAAGGCACGCGTCACGTGGATACCACAGAGAGATTGCCCAACGCCGCTCACAAGGACATCGCACCTTCGCCCCTTACATAGGGTGCCAGGGATGCCCATCCCCTCCACGCGCCGCCCACTCTCGCGGTATATGAGCTCTCCCACCTCAAAGAGTGTAGAGGACACAATCAAAACAGACACACTTTCTCCTTTCGAGCCCCTGGCGAACGCTAACAACCCGCCGCTCACCTACCAGAAACTCGTTCCTACACCCAAAGACCACCTCCCTGCCATCCGCCGCGGCGTCGACGACAACTTCGGTGCTCCCTTAACCTTTCCTCGCAGCGAACTTCCACGAGAGAACTCGCCCTAGGCTCCCGAGTTGGCAGACTCCTATGTCACAACTATTCGCCGACGCGCCCGATTATATGCCTGCCAGTAGGATTACGAAATAAATCCATGGGCATGTTTAATTATCTAAACGAGAGAACAACTTATGGACCTTCAGAACTTGAACGGAGTCGCCGCGAATGGATACGCCTCAATTCCCTATCCCCCCTTCACACGGGGCGAAAAAGCTCAAGACTTTCTCGCGAACGCATTTACGCCGGCCCTACTATCAGGTCTCCAAGTTTTGGGGAGATCGTCAAGCGTGGCGCCAACAACTCTGGCGCAACCGATTACGCCGTTGGTTTCAGCGGCTGGCAAAGTTAGCTCAGGCGCATCCGTTATTGGAGGCATCCTCGGGGCGTTGCAACTCGCGATGAACTGGGGGCGCTCAACTCCAGCGGCGGGCGCCAGCTCAGGTCTGGCGTTAGGAGCCTCTATCGGCACGATGGTAACGCCCGGCCTGGGAACGGCGATCGGAGCCGGAATCGGGACGTTGGTGGGAGGCCTCATAGGATCTATAACCTCCGGGAAACATCGCGACCAGAAGGCTCGAGACTCAGTGCGCGAGGGACTTATCCGTCTCGGTGTTGTGGACACCGACTACAAGATCCCTTTGGCTAATGGTTCATTGTACGACCTGGGCACAGACGGTGGGCCGCGGGCTGACTTCGGCGGTCGCCGCCCCTTTGAAGTCGACTTCTCTAATCCTCTCGCTCAGTACGCGGTCGGCTGGATGTCTCCGATAATCGCCCTGCTCGCGCCGGGAAATACCAAGATACAGAATGACTTCACTGGTTACTTCGCGAACGCCGCCCTCAGCAACGCGAGAGATCTGAACGACGTGCGCGATAATATCAATTCGTTCCTTACCCGATTTGGACTGACGAACGAGTCTCTCCAGAATGGGATCGTCTATCTCGCTCAGTCAGGAATGGTGGATGAACATACAGCTCAGGTGTGGATTGGGGGAATCAATCAGCGAGCCGATCTCAAGTTCAAGGGAGACTTCGAGTTAACACAGCGGCCTTCAGAGACCACTCGAGACTAACAAGGCCGAAATATGAGACGCGGACGTCGCGCCAGGGACGTCCGCGTCTCATTGGATTACTCTACATGCACAAGTCAAAAGGGCTTGAGAGAGAGACAAGGTGTTGCCAGTCATCATGCCCCACCGCTCTATATTCGGCGGCATAATCGAGCTTGACGGATCTCACAAACGATTCCTCACCAAGGTCATAGTTAACGCCGAGCCCCATAGTCACGGCATTGTAATTCGCGCTTCCCGTTAGAGCTTGCAAGTCAGCTCTATCGTAGTCCCACTTGAAGTTAGCGGCGTACCTATATCCACCTCGGACAGCGAGCCAATCGACGAGATACTGCTCAATTCCAAGTCGGACATTCATCGCTCGCCCCATTGAGTCCCCACCAAAGACGATATCGTTGACGGCAGGATCATTGTTCCCATTATTGGAATACAGCGTGTAGTCCAGTCCTCCACTCACAGCTGTTGAATCGAGCGCGTATTCCGCGCCAACGCCGATTCCATATGACATCTGCTTCACGGTCTGCGATTCAAGGCCATCAAAGAGGTGCTGAACACGGTGGTCGCCGTGGCCGATTGAGATGACGCTGCCCAGCGTAAGCTCTTTATCAAGTCGGTGCTGAACCCCCACCGTGTGCAGGAAAGACTCAGATGACTTGTAATCGTGCGTGTCAGAGTCCACGCTATCCTGCTGGTAGGTGAGTCCGTAACCTAGGCTCGTTCTTGAGCCAATTGATTTACCGTAGGCACCCGTCAATTGGTACGCGCCGGGGTTCGTATTGTTGGGATCGTTTGTCCAATCACCATTCCTCCCCCACCATCCCAAACCGATATTTCCAGACTCCGGCAATCCTCCGAGGGTCGGGTTGATCGGAGTGGCACCGAACACCTGGCCATAATTCTGGTTATCTTTCGTTTTGCTTCCGGAGGGATACTGACTCCCAGTCACCTCGTTGGATCCGTAGGATAGAGAGAGATCCCCGTACCTCATTAATCCGAGTCCCGCTGGGTTCTGAGCCGCGCTCAATGCGCTCGCGGATGTGAGGGCATTACTCCCCGACATTCCAAGCATTCGCGCGTCTAGGGGTTGGTTGATAAACCGCTGCTGATTTTGCTGAAAGTAAAAATCTTTTGCCTTGTCGTCAGCCCGCCCGCTCTCCGCAGTCGCCACCAAACTCAGGGATATCATGAGGGCGGCTCCTGTCACTTTGCTCTTCATCGTCTCTCCTACATGCTAAGTCACTACGGAAACAGCCCCGCTCGGAAGACTCACCTCCCCACCTCAGGTTACTTCCTGATGAGCGCACTGTCCGCACGCTCTTCATCCCCCAAGTCACCTCGGTGACATATGATCCCCCTCATCATCCCCAATAATCGCGGCCTCTAACGGCGAGAGCCCGAAACTGGTTCAAAGGAGCCCCGAAAAGAGATATACATGGTGGACAGCCCTCGGCGAGTGGTTTACCGATAGTGGGGGTACAACGGAAACAAAGGGCTCTCTTATGATGGATAGACATCAACCTCAACCACCTCGGCGAGACGTAGAGAATAGAGAGATACTTGCCGCTCTCTCCGGGCTCGCTCTCCCGAAATTTGAAGTTTACGCCGCTCGCCAGCTTCAAGAGATGTCTGGCCGAGGAGCTCTCCTCGCTGAAACTATTGACCCGCCAGTTCTTGTCAAAAATCCCCTCGCTCATCCAACGGATGTGGCTATTATCACCTCTCGCTGGCTTGGTGGTGGGATCTTCGGTGTGGTGTTTCCCCTCCCGAATGGAGCCCTTGAGTCAGGGTTCATATCAATACGCGATACCTTGGCCGTTAATCCAGCTCTAACACCGAGCGGCACCGTCGTACCTCAACGCTGGGACCAAAATGTGGTGACGAAGCGCGACCACCTTCTTCCACGGCTTGCAACGGTTATGGAGGCGGTGCGAAGCGTCTCGCGCGCGTTGGCGGCGAAACTCCTTGAGAGGCACCCACATCGAATCGACCTTACGATACGGACAGACACTCCACTTGCCGAGATTAAAGAGCTCCTCGAATTCTCGCGATCGGCGATCCTGCCACTCCAAAAAGAACTCCTCGGAGGTCTCGCGGCTAACACAAACCTCAGTGGAGAAGATCGCCTTTTAGGTAGAGCTGTGGAGCTCCGATACATTCCGAAAATTCAAAAAATCGCTCTTGAGCATGCCCTAACACTCTTTAAAGAGTCACGGCTCCGGGATGTCCGAAGCAAAATCGAAGGGGGCCAATCGGTGGGAATAGTAAGCGAGCTTATTGAACACGCGACGACCGCGGCCTCGCGAGCCACCCCTCTCTTCCGAGACCTCATTCTTCGAGATCCATTCGGTACCCCATCATCCGCTACCCTCCGCGACGCCGCGAGGGCAGGTATCGAAGAGGTTACGACGCACGACAGAGAGTTCCAGCTATTATGGCGCCTCCTGGGAGCGCGCGATCGAGCTAAGATCTCTAAAATTATCGGGAACAAGGCTTGGCTGAAAGCGATCTCCGACCAAGCCCAAACCAACTAATGCCTTTTCAGACAAGTAGGCTTCCCATGTTTAGTTCTTATCGTAAGGGGAAAAACCTTGCCTTGTCCCCCATCACAGCGTACCCTTTCCCTTATGAGAGTACTCGGGTTCGCGTTTTACTTTACGTTTGCTAGCCAGCCCTAAGGGCAGAGTACTCAGCGTATGCTGATTAAGGCTCTGCTTCACCGCGGGGCCTTTTTTTTTGCTCCTTCGCCGAACGCGCGGAGGTCCGCCGTGTTGAGCGCGCGGACCTCTCAAGCCGGGAAGGAATGCCTTGTGTTGAAGTGGGATTCTCCCAACCCAAGCGACGGAAGGGGCGAGATTGTTAAAGGGGATGGAATAGGAGCTAGTATGACTAACGCGCAAAGAACTGCCACTAACGATCTCTCCGACGCTCGCCAAGAGATCGACAATGTCGATAAGCGAATTCTTGCTCTCATCGCGGAACGCCGCGCCCTGGCTGAAAAGATAGCGCGGTCCAAATCTGAAACCCAACTACCTCTACGGGACGAGGGTCGAGAGCAGCACCTGCTCCGCGAGAGGATCGCTGAGGGACGAGCCTTGGGGCTCGATCCTCAGCTTATTATGCGAATGTTCCACGAGATAATAGCTGACTCGGTTCGGCTCCAACAGGACGTGCTTCAGGCTGACATTAATCGAGGTACGAACCACGGGGGCAAAGTAAAGGTCGCGTTCCAAGGGATCGATGGCTCCTACTCTCACCTCATGGGACGCGCGCTCCTCTCATCGCCAGCGGCCTCAGCGCGAATAGCCTCAGGACTCTCAGGGGAGACTGAGTTTATGGGATATGCCTCGTTCAAGGATGCTGTTGCCTCCGTGGAGACCGGGGTGTGCGATCTCGGGATTCTCCCGATCGATAACACCACTTCTGGAGGTATCAACGACGTCTACGATCTCCTCCTGAACTCTCGCGTATCTATCGTTGGAGAGGAAAAATTCAACGTTCGGCACTCTCTGATTGGCTTGGAGAACATTCCGGTCTCTCATATTCAAAGTGTATACTGCAGCCAATTCGCGATCACCGAGTGCGGAAACTTCCTCGCGAGCATTCCACACTGCTCTCTGCGCTACACTCCCGACTCGGCGATGGCGCTGAAAGAGCTTCGCGACAGTGGCGACAAAAACGGCGCCGCGATAGCGAGCGAAGAGGCGGCGGAGATGTTTGGATTGACCGTCCTGAAGCGGAACATCGCTAATCATGAGGAGAACTTCACACGCTACCTTATAATCTCAAAGACAGCGGTTAAGGTGGATCCCCGGGTAACGAGCAAGGTGTCCATCGTGATGAACACGTTAAACCAGCCCGGGGCCCTTGTGGACGCTTTGGTTAAGTTTAAAGAGCATGGTCTTAACCTTACCAAGTTGGAGAGCAGGCCGATTCCAGGGAACGCGTGGGAGGAGATGTTCTACATAGACTTTATCGGAAACATCGACTCACCACATGTGAAGACAGCGCTCGCCGAAGTGACAAAGCTCGCTCGCTTCATCAAGGTGCTGGGATGCTTCCCGTCATGCGACGTTCCGGCCACAGAGGTAACCTTGTCAGACGAATCTCAGTGCGCGACCAAAGAGGGATGCGCGCCGAGCCTCAAGATTGAGGTCAAGGAGCCGGCGCCCGCGAAGAGCGGCGGCAAGGATAAGGGCTACAAGCTGGTAAGCCGAGAGCATAAGAGTAGCAACACCATAATCGACCTAGGGGGTGTAAAGATCGGTGACGGGAACTTCCTCGTTATCGCCGGACCTTGCTCGGTTGAGTCTCGCGACCAGATCATGTCATGCGCAAAAGAGGCTCGTGATAATGGGGCTAAGATCCTCCGTGGCGGCGTGTTCAAACCGCGGACCTCACCCTACAGCTTTCAAGGGCTGGGCTATGAGGGGCTTGACCTGCTCGTCGAAGCGGGACGCGCGTACGGGATGCCGGTGATTACCGAGGTCATGACCACCGAGGACGTTGAGCGTGTCGCTGAGAAAGCCGACATCATCCAGATCGGCGCCCGAAACATGCAGAACTACAGCCTCCTTAAGGCGATTGGCGAAACCCGTCGACCGGTCATGCTCAAACGCGGCCTCAGCGCCCCAATCGAGGAGCTCTTACAAGCGACCGAATATATCTTGGCGGGAGGAAACCAGCAGGTATTTCTTTGCGAACGTGGGATCCGAACATTCGAGACCGCGACGCGAGGCACCCTTGATATTAGCGCCGTTCCGGTGCTCAAGGCTCGCACCCACCTTCCGGTATTTATTGACCCGTCACACGCGGCTGGTGTTCGCGAGCTCGTTCCACCTTTAGCGCTAGCCGCTAAAGCGGTTGGGGCCGATGGGATAATTGTTGAGTTTCATCCTGAACCTGAAAAGGCGTTAAGCGATGGCCCTCAAGCGCTCAGGTTCCCGCAGTTCGCCAAGCTGATGGCGGATCTCCGGAAGATTGAGGTGTAATGCGAAGTCTCGAATTAAACGTCGCTCGAGTTGAGTCCCGCTGCCCACTGTGGGTCGATAGACACCTCATTGAGCAGCTGCCAACTCTACTCGATCTTCCGCGATACTCGACCATCGTTGTTGTCGCCGACCGGGGGGCTGGCGACGCGCGGGCACGACTCCTTAAGACATTGCGTGTATCAGAAAGCGCCGTACTTCTGATAGAGGGCGGAGAGTCTCAAAAGTGCTTGGAAGAGCTCACGGCCGTGTGGCGTTTCTTCGCGGAACAGAAAATCGATCGGCGATCGCTCGTAATCGTTATTGGCGGCGGGGCGACAACCGATCTCGTGGGCTTCGCCGCGGCGACCTACATGCGAGGGGTGTCATTTATTAATATTCCCACAACGCTCCTCGCGCAGGTTGACGCGAGTATTGGAGGGAAGGTAGGGGTGAACTTCGCTGGCGTGAAAAACCTTTTGGGATCGATAGCTCAGCCAGCCGGTGTAGTGATTGATATCGAGGCTCTCGCCACTCTCCCGGAGCGAGAGCTTCGCTCAGGATTCGCTGAGGTCGTTAAGCATGGACTTATCGCTGACCGAGCTTACTTTACCCTCGCCACATCGAGGAGTTGCGGTGAATGGAGCGGAGAGGAGCTTGTCGCCCTCGTATACCGTTCGTGCGAAATCAAACGCTCGATCGTTGAATCGGATGAGACTGAGCAAGGACTTCGCAAGACCCTCAATTTTGGTCACTCCATCGGTCATGCCATCGAGGCTCTCTATCTGAGTGGAGGCCAGCACCTTACACACGGAGAAGCTATCTCGATCGGTATGTACGGCGAAGCGTACATCTCCCACCGTGTCGGCAAGATATCAGCCGAAGACCTTACGAGCATCAAGAATGGTCTTCGAGCGACAGGATTACCCACCCACCTTCCGACGGCCACCTCAACGAGCGCGCTTCGAGAGCTACTATCAAGGGACAAAAAAAACGTAAGCGGACTCGTTAAGTGGACGCTCCTGGAGGAGATCGGCCGCGCCACGTTTGATGTGGTTGTTCCGGAGGAATATATCGCGGACGCGCTCACATTGCTCCAACCCACCGCGCGAGAATTATGAACGTCGCCCGCCTCTATCCACCTCCCTCTCCCCCCAACGCGACCGTAGCGGTGCCAGGCTCCAAGAGCTACACAAATCGAGCGCTCGTCACCGCGGCGCTCGCCGCCGGAGCATCCATCCTCACCTCAGTTTCGAGCAGCACGGATAGTGAGGCGATGGTCAAAGCCCTTCGTCTGTTAGGTATCACCATAACCGAGGGCGAGGATCCGCACGGTCCAACACTCACTATTGAAGGTCAGGGGGGAGCGTTCGTTCCCTACCACGGAGAGATCAATGTGGGAGCCGCCGGAACAACCATGAGATTCCTAACAGCCCTGTGCGCTGGTATCCCCGGAATTAATCTGACTCTTTCAGGCTCAGACCGAATGCACGCCCGACCTATTCATGAGTTGGTCGCGGCGCTCCGCCTATTAGGAGCTGAAATCGATTACCTGGGCGAGGACGGGTGCCCTCCCCTGCTCATTCGCTCCAGGAATCACCTGAAGGGGGGTACGCTTTCCATCAACGGCTCAGTGAGTAGTCAATTTATCTCCGCCCTTTTATTATGTTCACCTCTTAACACAGGCCCGCTCTCAATCGAAGTTGAGGGGGAACAGATATCGAAACCCTACATCGACATGACGATCCAGAGCGCGGGAGATTTTGGCGTCACCATCAATAATTCAGCGCACAAGCGTTACACGGTCAGCGTTGGACAGAAATACTCTCCTGGCACATTTCGAGTGGAGGGAGACGCCTCCGGCGCCTCATACCTATGGGGTATAGCGGCGATCTCCGGTGGCACGGTAACGGTTGAGAACATCAACCCCCAATCCGCCCAGGGTGACATACACTTTCCTGAACTCCTCGCGAGGATGGGGTGCGGCCTATCCTCTCGTTCTCGATCGATTACTGTGCGTGGCTCGAAAAGTCTAAAGGGAATAGATGTTGACATGTCAAACATGCCCGACACGGCACAGACCCTCGCCGTAGTGGCCTCATGCGCTCATGGCTCAACCGTCATGAGGGGCTTAAGCACGCTTCGAATAAAGGAAACAGATCGAATAGCGGCTGTGCGCGCCGAGCTCCTCTCAGTCGGGATTAAAAGTGAATGCGGCCCCGACTATCTTGTTGTGCACGGAGGCTCCCCAAGAGCGGGTCGAGTCAAAACGTACGATGATCACCGAATGGCGATGTCCTTCGCGATGCTTTCCTCCCGAGTAGCCGGAATGGAGATCGAGGACCCGAGTGTCGTTAACAAATCTTTTCCGACTTTCTGGGAGACACTGAAGAGTTGCGGAATCGGGGTGATGATGGACCCAGGGATATAACTCACCTCCTCAGCTCCGCTTCTACCAGGGCAGAATACTAAACAATCCCCGACTACTAACCTTGGCAAATCGGTCCCGATTGAGGCCCTCGGCGATTAGGTCAGCCCAGATCGACACAATCTCTCGAGCGGAACTCGTCACAGTAAGCTTATTTACATCGATTAAACGAATAGGAGGGAATTTTCTATCCGCCACGGTAGCGAGCAACTTTCCACTCTCACCATCGTACACCCGGGCGGCGAACGCCACGTGGGGCTCCGACACGGCTGAGAACGCGACGGACGATCCCGGCACGGGAACCAGCATAACGCCAGCCTTCTCAATCGGATGGGTGAACTCAAGCTCCGTGATCGCGATATCGAACACCAGCCCCCCGGACTCACCTTTGTCGGTGACTACGAATGTGCCCTTTGGATACTTTTTCACCTTCGTGTTGAGTCTATCTAGAAAATGCTCCGAGAGGAGCTTCGCCTCTTTGAGATAATCTTTCTCTGATGAGATGTATGGACTCTTACTAGCTTTCCACGCGCCCTTTGGAAGCTTTTCAATCGTTACGGTCCGAAAAAATACCTTCGTGTAGTGCCCAGATGGGATGTTAGGGTCTATCCACGCATGATTGAAGGGCAGAGAGTCGTCCGCTACAGTCACATCCCGATCCTCAAGGTACGAGTTTGAGATCGGTTTAACGTGCTCGCGAGCGGCACATCCAATCAGCGCCTGACCACACAAAAATATAATAAACGCCAACCTGATCGACATTCACCTACTCCAAGCCCCACTCTATCATCTACTTTGATGAAAAATGGGGCACATATGAGCTCTATGGCTACACCCTACCGTAAACCCATGCAAGCCAGATTGAAGCCTTAATAGAGTTTCAGGTATGCTCCTCACTGCATGAGGGCCATTAACAAGATAGCTGTGATCGGATTCATGGGATCGGGTAAAAGCAGCGTCGCGGCTCACCTCGCCCCTCAGATCGGCCTCTCCTTGTTCGAGATGGACGACGAGATCGTCCATCGCTCAGGCTTTCAATCAATCCCAGAGATCTTCGAGGTTAAGGGCGAGCCCTTCTTTAGGGAGCTCGAGGCAGACGTAGCTCGCGCCCTCGCGGAGCGATCAGGGCTCCTCATCTCCACCGGCGGGGGCGCCGTGGAGCTCCCCCAGAACATCGAGTGCTTAAAGAACAACGGAGGATTGATTATATACTTGAGGACCTCCCTCAACAGAATCGTCGAGAGGATTGGAGATATCTCTAACCGCCCCTTGTTTCGGGACCCGGAACGGGTCAGTCAACTGTATATACGGAGGATGCCACTGTATGAGTCCCACGCCGACCTCATAGTGGACACGGATGGGAGAAGTGTTGCGCACGTCTGCTCCACGATAGTTGAGCTATTAAAGGACGCCCAGTTACATGGGAAGATAGCATGATGAGCGAGACACTGATTTCAGAGTGTAGCGTGTGCCTCGTCATAGGCGACCCCGTGAGTCACAGCCTCTCACCCCTCATGCACAACGCGGCTTACAAAATTACACAGTCCAAATTCATTATGCGGGCCGAGCGAGTGTCCAGTGAAAACCTCTCAACAACACTCAAACGATTCAGGGATCTCGGAGTGCGTGGGTTGGCAGTGACGATGCCACACAAAACGGCCATAATGGATCTCCTGGACCGGATTGATCCGGTGGCACAAAGGATCGGGGCCGTTAACACAGTCGTCAATGATTCCGGTATCCTTACGGGCTACAACACAGATTGGCTTGGAATCCTGCGTCCACTGGAGGCGGAGACCCAACTTGAGGGTCGCTCGGTCGCGCTACTCGGGGCGGGAGGCGCGGCGCAGGCCGCGGCGTATGCCTGCGCGAGCAGGGGAGCTTCTGTCACGATCTTCAATCGCTCACTTGCTAGAGCTCAGTCGCTCGCCAACACCTTTGGTTGTGAGGCGCGAACGATCGAGAGCGCAGGCGATCTTCGCTCTTTTGATATCATCATCAATACCACACCCGTGGGGATGGCTCCTGATACGCGCCGCTCTCCGCTCGCCTCTTCGGCCCTGAGAAGCAATCACACGGTTTTCGAGACGATTTATTCTCCTTCGGTAACCGAGTTACTGAAACAGAGTCGCGAGGTCGGCGCCCGAACCATCTCAGGCTTACAGATGTTTTTGGAGCAAGGGGTGGCCCAGTTTTCTCTTCACACAGGCTTTACCCCGCCGCGCGACGAGATGGCGAGAGTTCTCAAAGAGGCGAGTGACGCGTGACCACCTACCACCTTTACCCTATACTGAGGAGTCATGGGGGGCATCGACATTCATCCGCGCCCTGGATTATCACGATCAATCGTATAGCTCGTCGATGAGTTTTAATGTCAGCAGCGCGCTTGGAAAATAATTTTTGCCTCCCGATTATAAGTGGAACCTGCCTCAATGTCGAAGAGGCTCTTCAGAGGCATCTTCGCGCATTCAGGTACGCTGAGGTCTGGCTCGATTACGTGAAAGATCGAACGCCGGGCTTCGCCGCGCGGCTCGCCACCCGGTATCCCAATCGTTTGATTATGGTGTTCCGACGACGGAATCTGGCTAAGCCTACTATGAGCGCGTCGGAACGACGGACCATTATCCGCTCACTCGCGCGCAAAAAAGCGCTGGTTGATATCGACATCACTTTCCAGGCGCGGGACCTCGCATGGATCGCCGCTAATCAGATACCGATAAAGAAGATAGTCTCCTATCACAACTTCGCTGGCACGCCATCAGACACCGCTCTTGCGTTACTGGTGTCGAAGATTAAGACGCACAAGCCCCATATCATCAAAATCGCCACGCTCTGCTCCTCAAAGCGCGACGCGCTTCGGCTGCTCGAGCTCCTCCTTGACCTACGAGCCTCAAACAACCGGGCGATAGTTCTCGGGATGGGGAGAGACGGAGTTATCACGAGGGTTTTCGGCTCTTTGTGGGGAAATGAGATAACCTTCGCCCCCCTCACATCCTCCGCCCGCTCGGCTCCTGGGCAGATCCCTATCGCCAAACTGGACTCGATTTACCGGGCCTTACGGTGATACCCTTACGCTGAGAGAGGTACCATCATGGCTGGAAATTCTTTTGGAGAGATATTCACTATCACCACCTTTGGGGAATCTCATGGGGGCGCGGTCGGAGTTGTTGTGGACGGCTGCCCTCCAGGGCTTGAGATCTCGGAGGCGGAGATTCAAGCTGAGCTCGATCGTCGACGACCGGGACAGAGCGAGATTACCACTCCAAGAAAAGAAGAGGACGCCATCCACATTATGAGTGGCGTGTTTGAGGGGTTCACCACCGGGACTCCAATTATGATGGTGGCGTACAATAAGGATACCCGTCCTGGTGACTATGAGCAGCTCAAGAAAGTATTCCGGCCATCCCACGCTGACTATACATACCTGGCGAAATACGGACTTCGAGATTGGCGAGGAAGCGGAAGGGCGTCAGCACGCGAAACATTAGGTCGTGTCGCCGCCGGCGCTATCGCGATGAAGTTCCTCCGGGAGAGTCTGGGTATTGAGGTGCTCAGTTATGTGGAGCAGGTGGGCTCGATTCAAGGCTCCGTTGACTATGAGCAAATCACCCGCGAGCAGATAGACGCGAATATCGCGCGCTGCCCAGATCAAACCGCCGCCGCGAAAATGATCGACCTCATTCGGCAGGTGCAAGGTGAGGGGGACTCTATCGGCGGGATTATTCGCGGTGTTGTTCGGAACGTACAGCCCGGCCTTGGAGAGCCCGTTTTCGATAAACTACACGCCGACCTTGGGAAAGCCATGCTCAGCATCAACGCGGTAAAGGGTTTCGAGATCGGATTGGGCTTTGGCTCAGTGCACCTCAGAGGTAGTCAACACAATGATCCCTTTATTCCCGACGAGGGTGGAGGAGTCACAACCCGCACGAACAACGCGGGAGGTGTGCTCGGGGGGATCTCGACCGGCTCAACCATTACATTCCGCGTAGCGTTCAAGCCGGTCGCCACGATCGCCAAGGAGCAAGATACTGTTACGACCGAGGGTCAACCAACTAAGCTCGAAGCCTCTGGGCGTCACGATCCGTGCGTTCTTCCGAGAGCTGTGCCGATCGTTGACGCGATGGCGGCTCTCGTGATCGCGGACCACGTGCTCCGCGACAAAGCGCAAAATCTTTAGTAAGCCGGCGCTCACCTAGACCGCCTCACCAGGAAGCCAGATAGTTTTTAAGGGTAAAAATAGCCCCCACCAGGGAGAAGTCGAGCGGTAAGCGGGATTCTGTTCAAAGCCCTCGAAAGGGCCGTGCGATCATTCATCTAGGCCCACCGTTGCCGGTGGGCTCAAGCGACACTACCCGAAGGCCAGTCGCGGGTCGCGATTCTCTACGTTGCCGTAGAAAGCCTTCCTATTCGGTCTTGCTTCAGCTGGGGTTTACCAAGCCACGGAGTCACCCCCGTGCTGGTGAGCTCTTACCTCACCGTTTCACCGTATCCTGCCAACGTCTTTCAACGAAGGCCGGTCGTCTTCTTTTCTGTGGCACTTTCCGCCGATCTCTCAGCGCCGCCGTTAACGGCCAACCCACCCTACGAAGTCCCGACTTTCCTCTCAGGGGTTAACCCAAGCGATCGCGCGCTCAACTTCTCTCTGCTGGGAACTATTCTACTCCGCGGCTAAACGGAGGATTCGTCCGCAGCCGGGGCATTTTACCACATCTTGCCGAGAAACCTGCACTACCACCTGCGGCCCTAATTTCATGAAACATCCCGCGCAACTATCTCGGTTAACGACCTCAACAACTGGATTTGATGGGAAACGATCTCGGATTCGATTGTAGGCAAGGAGGATGGACTGCCCGGTAAGTTGGGCCGCGTAGTCGCCGCGCTCTTTGTTGAGACCCGAGAGCTGCTCCACCAAGGAGCGTAAGGTTTCAGACGAGTCGCTCTGTAGCGCCGCGAGCTCATCGCTCAACCCCTTGATGACCGAATCGATCTCAGAGACCTCCTTCTCAAGCCCCTCAATCTCCCGCATAAGACCTAGCAAGAGGTCCTCTCGCTGCCCGATCTGCTTCGCCACGTAATCGATCTCGCGCTCCGCGGCCTGTTGCAACTTGTAATTATTGAGCGTATTCAGCGCGGCTCTTCGCTCGTTTATACGATCGCGCTCCGCCTTGACTCCTTTCTCCTCCCTTCCGCAGAGCGTCTGCTTCTCTCCCAAAATTTTTGCGCGCCCCGCTCTTTTAGTTTCATGCGTCGCTATAACTTGACTTCGAGAGGCGAGATCTCCCTCCAACTTTTTCTTCTGCGCGGAGAGGCTCGCTATCTGAACGTCGAGCTTGCTCATTTGGATTAGTATTGGGAGGACTGACGGGGCTTGCGTATCGGCCATGTTTCCTTTTGTAGGGGTGATGCTGAAATAGTACGAACAACCCCGTATAATATCAATGACCAAGATGGCTTATCTGAGCTTACGAGGAAGGCATACTCCCCGCCCACCCGAGGGTTGCACCCATCGCTTCCCAGTTGTACAACATCGGGGCGAGGAAGCCGTTCTCAGGCTCAACAGCACAAGGCCCTATAGCTCAGTTGGTTAGAGCGGCCGGCTCATAACCGGTAGGTCCCTGGTTCAAGTCCAGGTGGGGCCATTCTTTGTAGCGCAGCGAAAAAGAAGGGACACTCCTGGACTTGAACCCAAAGACACAGCAAGTCCATCGACGGTTGCTCAGCAACCGTCCAGGTGGGGCCATTCTTTGTAGCGCAGCGAAAAAGAAGGGACGCAGCTGGACTTGAACCCAAAGATACAGACAAGTCCATCGACGGTTGCTCAGCAACCGTCCAGGTGGGGCCATTCTTTGTAGCGCAGCGAAAAAGAAGGGAGCCACCTGGACTTGAACCCAAAGACACAGCAAGTCCATCGACGGTTGCTCAGCAACCGTCCAGGTGGGGCCATTCTTTGTAGCGCAGCGGAAAAGAAGGGACACTCCTGGACTTGAACCCAAAGACACAGCAAGTCCATCGACGGTTGCTCAGCAACCGTCCAGGTGGGGCCATTCTTTGTAGCGCAGCGAAAAAGAAGGGAGCCACCTGGACTTGAACCCAAAGACACAGCAAGTCCATCGACGGTTGCTCAGCAA
>Ga0214921_10000868_pt1 | contig 53719 bp, 47 predicted proteins | sample LL1505_MetaG_FD_177992 | JGI IMG/M metagenome (GOLD analysis project Ga0214921, IMG submission 177992) | Freshwater microbial communities from Lake Lanier, Atlanta, Georgia, United States - LL-1505 | ecosystem: Environmental > Aquatic > Freshwater > Lake | place: USA: Georgia | collected... | reverse complement strand
TGAACATTCCCCCCGCATAGAGGTTTCCGCTTGAGTCAAGGGTGAGTGCGTACACTATGTTATTCATCCCCGTCCCAAGAGAAGACCACGAGGTGCCGTTCCATTTGGCTATACGGTTTACACTCGTGCCCCCTGCTGTGGTGAAAACTCCCCCCGCATAGAGGTTTCCGCTTGAGTCAACGGTGAGGGCGGACACCGAGCTAATCACCCCCGTCCCAAGCGCTGACCACGAGGTGCCGTTCCATTTAGCGATATAGTTTACAGTTGTGCCCCCTGCTGTGGTGAACCATCCCCCCGCATAGAGGTTTCCGCTTGAGTCAACGGTGAGGGCGAGCACATCCCCATCCATCCCCGTCCCAAGAGAGGACCACGAGGTGCCGTTCCATTTGGCTATATAGTTTACAGTCTCGTCCCCTGCTGTGGTGAAATATCCCCCCGCATAGAGGTTTCCGCTTGAGTCAACGGTGAGGGCGTACACTTCGCCATCCATCCCCGTCCCAAGCGCTGACCACGAGGTGCCGTTCCATTTGGCTATATAGTTTACAGTTGTGCCCCCTGCTGTGGTGAACAATCCCCCCGCATAGAGGTTTCCGCTTGAGTCAAGGGTGAGTGCGTACACTGTGTTATTCATCCCCGTCCCAAGCGCAGACCACGAGGTGCCGTTCCATTTGGCTATATAGTTTACAGTCGCGTCCCCTGCTGTGGTGAACATTCCCCCCGCATAGAGGTTTCCGCTTGAGTCAAGGGTGAGTGCGAGCACCGAATTATTCATCCCCACTTGCCCGAAATTAAGGGTAGTAGCGTAATCACCCCCTGAGCCAGCAACGCTCCACGATGTACCGTTATACTCATAGGTGATAACGTTTGTGCCGCTCTCACCAGAAACAGCCGCTAACATCTTGCCACTTGCCAGGGGCACCACCGAAACATTTGAGACTGAAACTGAGGGTTTGCCAAAAGACGAAGCCGCATCAAAGGTAAGGGAGGCAGAGCCTGCGTTGGTAGTTCTGCGAGCAGTAAGGTGATATCGATCCCCGACACCCCCTAAATCCTTAAACGCCGCTGTCCACACCTTATCGTTAGAATCGAGCGCTACGTGCGGGAGGATGTAATTGTCACTCACTGAGGTTCCATCGAGAACAGTGACCTCACTGGCGAAGGTGATCGATGTGCCTGAGATCGTCCCTCTCCGCATAATGACGTCGTACGTATTCGCCTCAGAGACGAGGAAGACGTACGACGTGCCGGAGATTATCTTAAACGCGACAGAGAAGTTCGGGGTGTTATACGAGAGTGTCCCGCGTGAGGTCCATGTCGAGGCGTCGGGCGAGGACGCATACTCGATCGCTGACCCGTTGTACCAGAACGCCCAGTGCAGGCTTGAACCTGAGTCGTAGAAATTTTTGCGGGCTGCCGGTGTTGTTGAGCTCGTTGAGGTCGATGCGCCAACTACCGAACCTTGCGCGTAGAGATCGCGTGGAGCGAAGAGTGTAAATACGGAGAGGAGATAAACGAGTAGCGTGACGCCGATGACGTTTTTCGTAGAGAGAGATTTTTGATGCGCGACACCCTTACTACAGTGCCCGGTCCCCCTTGGTGGTCCGGTCGCCCCGTGTGGTAGTTCCATACGTCTTAGATCGACCTAAGACCCTAAGGGGTTTAGGCTTTTTCTCCAAAAAGCCCCGCTCAAGTGGGGAGCTGTCGACGCTCATCTTGAAGTTCAATTGTTTCAGCGTGCTAGCCCCCTGCCCCCATGTACAATTTTGTACACGTTCTAGGTGGCAAACGAACGTTTTGCGGTAATGGGGAGGGAATCGGTAGTTTAAGCCCCCAAGTGGGCCTATTCCGGCCCCTACGCGAATCGCCAGGAGGATCCGAGTTTTGAGTCTAAAACTTCCACTCCGCGCGTGGCGAGCTCACTACGAATCTCATCAGAACGCGAAAAATGTTTCGCCGCTCGCGCCGCGATCCGCTCACTCAAGAAATTATCGATCTCACTCGGTGTTAAAGGTTGAGAACCGAGGATCCTCGCGATCAGGCGTAACCCCTGAGACTCGACTCCTTCGAGCGAATCGCCGAAGAGTCCGATAATCTCTCCAAGCCTCCTCATGACAGCGATCCGATGAGAGACCTCAGGAGTCACACTACCGATGTGATTAAGCGCGGAGGTGATCTTGGCTCTCAACTGCTCCAGCGCGACGAGAGCCTCAGGAGAGTTAAAGTCGTTGTCCATCGCTTGCTCGAAAGCGGCGATCGCCTCTACCGCGTCTTTGTCCTCCGACAACGCTGGATTCACGTGAGCGTCGGGGGCTTTGGCTATCAAACGGTGAAAATCGAGTAGAGAGTTTAGATTATCTCGGAAGAGCTTGTCAGCCAGATCGAGGGTGGAGCGATAGTGGTGACGCGCCACCACAAATTTGAGCGGCGCTGTGCCGTAACGATCGATCGCGTCGGTCAATTTGATAAAGTTGTTGAGAGACTTCGACATCTTTTGACCATTGATGTTCAGGAGCCCGGCGTGCATCCACACCCTTGAAAAGCATCCCCCGGAAAAGGCCTCTGATTGCGCGATCTCGTTCTCATGGTGGGGGAATTTAAGATCTAAACCACCGCCGTGGATATCGATGTGATCCCCCAGCTCCTCATGGATCATCACGGAGCACTCAATGTGCCACCCTGGCCGTCCAACACCCCACGGAGATGGTTGAGAGAGCGCGCCGCTCTCGTCCCTCTTCCACAGCGCGAAGTCGAGCGGCGATCGTTTCCGCTTATCGAGCTCCTTCCGAACGCTTTCATACAACATCGCGGTGTTTTGGTTCGACAACTTTCCGTAATCATCTTTTTTGGAGACATCGAAATAAACACTCCCTTCCGGGGTCGCGTACGCGAAGCCCTTGGAGATCAACTCCTCAATGAAGCGAATAATCCGCGGCACACTCTCGGTAACCCGCGTCAATTTAGTTACGGGCAAGACGTGGAGCTTTCGCAGGCACTCGTAGAACTCATCAGAGAAGCGTCGAGTCATCACGAGGGGATCTTCCCCAGTCACTTTTACCTTCTCTATTATTTTATCATCGATATCGGTCACGTTCTGCACAAAGAGGACGTTCATCCGTCGATAGGCGAGGTACCGTCGAACGATATCAAACCGCATGCTCGTCAGTCCGTGACCTATGTGGGAGTGGTCCTGCGGAGTGAGTCCGCACACGTACATCTTTACCACTGGAAAGCTCGGAGCCGTGTCGAGGGGCTCAAAGGGGCGCTTATCCCCTCCTAATGAATTGTATATCGATACCTTTCGGGGGCTCTCGCGATATTCGAACTGACTTATAATCATCTCACTACTCTTTTCCTGGATGATGACGACACGATGCTACGCTACCTCAGGAGGAAATTAAACCCTCACATAGAGGCTTCAAGCAATTAAATTCACGCTATTGTATCTGGCTCGTTATGTGAAGTTAATGGAATATGCGGATGTGACCGCGATCGATAAGCTTGAGAATTTCACCGACCGCCTCTGCGCTGTGTTTCGCGGCACTCACTGTATCGCCTGGTCGCTCCCACTCATTATCATCTGGAGACTTTTCGCGTCATCCTCAGCGGACCCCGACCTATTCGCTCGGGTGGCGATGGGCCACCTAACGCTGTCGCGCTCTTCGGTTCCCCTTGTCGATCCCTTCGCCTTCACTGAGACCCTCCCTCGCTGGATTGATCACGAGTGGTTATCAGGTGTGGCGTTTTACGTCACCGCCGTTACGTGTGGCGACACTGGGCTCATATTTCTGAAGCTGCTCTTGGCGACACTCGCGACGGTATGCGTTGTGAACGCCTCCGCTCTTTATCACGTGGTGATGCCGAGTCGGCTGGTATGGGTGAGCGTTTGCTTACTTCACGCGGCCTCGGCTTGGACGAGCACGGTCAGGTGTCAAGCGTTCACCTACCTCTTCATACCCGCTTTGTACTGGGCAATCATCGAATATCGACGGAGCCAAAACGCCCTACCTCTCTCGCTGACTCCCCTCTTGGCGGTCGCGTGGGTGAATATGCACGGGGGATACGCGCTCGGGTGCGTCATCATTGGGCTCTTTGTAGCCAATGAGATCTACCAACGGAGGTTCTCATGGACGGTTACAAGTGTGGCACTAGGCTGGGCGCTCGCGCCAACACTCACTCCCTATGGATTCGTGGTTTTTGTCACATTCCTCTTTCATGCTCTTGGCATGGAGAGGCCAGGTATTGAGGAGTGGCTTCCCCTACACCGGGATATAGAATCATTAACAGCCACAGCGATACTATGTACTCCACTCGTGGCGGGAATTTTGCTTTACAGAGGTCGCCACGATCTCTTTGGACTAAGCCTTCTCGCTTTCTCCGCATACTGCGCCTTTCGACACATTCGGTTCCTCCCCTTTTTTATGGTGACGGCGGCGATCTTTGGCGCTCCGTATATTCACGGGGCGCATGAGAAGCTCACTGAACGGTGGAGGGGCTTGAGCTGGCGACTCAGTCGAAGTGGCGCTCTGGCTCTTTCGATATGTATGGCTCTTGGGAGCGCGCAGCTTATTGGATTCGCGCTTAATCCAGCCAGCTATCGCTTGAGATACGACGGCTATCCGGTTAACGCCGTCGAATGGTTGCGACGAGGGGGCTATCATGGTCGCCTCCTCGTGGACTTTAACAATGGAAGCTTCGCCCTTTGGCGCCTCTATCCAAACTTCAAGGTTTCAGTGGACGGTCGCTATGAAGAGACCTATCCAGAACGAACCGTTCGAGACAACGCCTTAGCTTTAAGCCCCGACCAGCCCGGATGGGAAGAGGCACTGAACCGCCTCAATCCTACCCACATCCTCCTAAGCGGGCGACCTAACATAGAGGAGTTAGCTAAAAGGTTTGGAGCGCAGTGGCATCTACTCTACAAAGATCAGACGTCGGCGATCCTAGCGAGGGAGAGCTTCACGGAGGGTGCCCCCGTTGAACCCGAGCGTTCACCCGCCGCGCCACCGAGTGAGATGTGGGTGGCGAGGTTCTAGGGATCTAATCCCCCTTCTCCCAGGGGACCGTACCACGACTCAGAAACGACCCGACTCACCATTTTCTCGCCCGAACTTAAAGAGTTCCTTGAACCTCAGTCCTCGCCGTGATACCTAACCAAGCGCTTACGGCGAGTCTGTGAATGAGAGGGGGATATGAGCCACTTTGGGGGACGGATATATAATACACCGAACAGCGACACCTCCGATCCGATGCTCTCAAACGGTAGAGCTCTTATCCTGTCTGAGATGGCCGACTTGCTGGTCCGGCGAATTCGAGAGCCCTTCGTTCGGAATGTGGTCGATTTCGTCAGAGAGAATAGCGATAAGTTCATAATTATTAGCGCCCGCCCACAAGGTATCGGGTTTCCGGAGCTCGATCTCGCCCGTGATGTAATAATATACGATTCAAGCTCCGACGCGGAGCCCCTTCTTGAGAGTCATCTCCGATGCCAAGAGAAGTTTCCGCCCGCGGTCCTGACCGAATTCGAGTTTATTGGTAGCGGGAAAGAGATGATCGCCACGCTCTGTTCGATGAACGAGCATGATCCGCGATTTGGGCCATGGGTATCAACCCTATGGCAGAAGTCATGCCGGGGAGAGGCGACCCCCCTCGATCGAACACCTGAGTTTGAGCGGCTTCAGACAAAAGGGGATTACTACTTTGTCGCGCGCAGATTCCGCGCGTTCCGCCAGGAGGCGGCTAAAGGGCTGATGACGTACTTGTCGATCGCTCTCGCCCTCCAAGGAGAGCGCGACTAGCATCGGAGTTTCGCCAGCTCTAAGACGTTGTGGGCTATCGCCTTCCGATCCCGTAGAAATCGTGATTCCCGCAAAGAGGGGTTGGGATCGATCCTCTCACGGTCTCGGCGAAGCTCTTAGCGTGGGCTTCTACCTTTCTTCTCGCTTTCTCCACTCCATCAAGGGAAGTCTTAATCTCTACCTCGCGGCCTCCCGAGGTAAGGATCAGGAGAAATTTACCTGGGTCAGCGAATCCGGCGTTCGTGCCTGGAGGATCCAAAAGAGGTCGGGGAGTAACATCCATCTCAGTGGAGATCTTCTGAGCCAACTCGCGCGAGGCTAACAAACGCTCCGCCTCCAAAACCTGAATGCCCTGGCTTCTAACCTCTGGCCGCCCTCGATGAATGACTCCACACTCATAATAGAGCCCTCGCGGCGTCAATTTGTACTGCTCAAATTCAGTGCTCTGCATTGAGCTACGAGTGAGATAGAACTGATAGAAGATAGCGCTCACCTCCGCGGCGGGGGCGGATGACTCCACGGTTGAACAGCCAACGCACATGGCGAGAGCGAGAACGGCGGCGATCTTTTTCATTCGCACGAAACACCTCATACTATACCCTCTAGCGAGGAGAGTTTTGAAACGGGAGCACCCCAGGATTCTAGGACGCCTCGGCCTTTACCGCCACCCTTCCATCGGTCTTATCCCCTACCGACTCGATCCGCTCGGCGAAATCGCGCTCCCGCTCCTCTAGCTCCGCCGAGGCGCGCTCCCAACCCTGAACGAGCTTCTCGAGCTCCGCCTTGGACGCGGCGAGCTTCTGCGCGGTCTGCGCGATACCAACACCATCGCTATTGCTCGACAAACGGGCGAGCTTCTCCTGAGCCGACGCTATTCCGCTCTCAAGCTCCCCGATCCGCTTCTCCAATCCTTCCACCCGTTCCTTCAGAGGAGTCAGAACTCTTGAGCGCTCCTGTAAAAGCTCGGCTTTCTCTCGCTTCAGGTCTCTTGAACTGCCCGAAGATGGCTTGGTCTCTTGAGAAGCGCTCCGGGCTCCCCCGGTGTCCTCATCCTCCCATCCAATACGCTCCAGGAACTCGTCGTATCCACCCTCGAACATAAAGGGAGCGTCACCCTGGAACACGATTAATCGGGTGGCTGTGCGACGTAGGATCTCCTCGCTGTGAGTCACGATTATTACCGCCCCCTCAAACACCTCAAGCGCGTCGGTAAGCGCCATCACCGACTCCACGTCGAGGTGGTTTGTCGGCTCATCCAGGAGGAGCACGTTACTCGGCGAGGCGAGTATCTTACCGAGTAGCACCCTACTCCGCTCGCCTCCCGAGAGGACCGATATCTTTTTGAGAGCGTCATCCCCCTCAAACATCATACACCCACAGATGGCGCGAACCGCCGTTCGGCCAAGCATCGGATTTACCTGCTGCACCTCGTCCTCAATGGTATTTGAGAGGTGAAGACGATTCGTATTGGTCTGAGCGAAGAACGAGAGTCGAGTATTCGGACTTGAGATTACCTCGCCTGAGAGGGGCTTGAGCTCCTCCGCCAGCAATTTGAGTAGAGTCGACTTTCCGCGGCCATTCTTGCCGATGACACCGATCCGATCGTCCTTCTTAAGGCTGAACGTCAGCCCATTCACAAGAGGCCTCGTTGAGCCGGGAAATCCGAACGAGAGATCCTTGACCTCAATTGGAAACCTTCCAGGGAATGGCGAGTGTACAAAGGCAAAATCGAGGGTGGCGTCACTCGTTAATTCATCCAGCTTCTCAATCTTAGCCAACGCTTTTACGCGAGACTGAACAACTGTGGCCTTACTTGCCTTAGCTTTGAAGCGATTAATAAACGCCTCCATTCGCTTAATCTCTTTCTCTCGATTCAGTCGCGTACGCTCATAGAGCTCCTCATCCTCTGAGATTCGAGTGAAGAGTTTTTCTGAATTCCCGGCGATCTTCCTAATGCCAGAGCGATATATGAGGGCGCTATGAGTGCTCACCTCATCACAGAAGGAGCGATCGTGGGAGATTACTATCATCTCCCCTTCCCACTCCCTCAAAAATCGCTCAAGCCACCGCATCGAAACGATGTCGAGATAGTTTGTGGGCTCATCGAGGAGCAACATGTTGGGCTCGGAGAGGATCAATTTCGCGAGGTTAATTCGTATTTGGAATCCCCCAGAGAGTGACGTTGGGGAGACGTGGAGCTCATCATCGGTAAAGCCGAGCCCGTTCAATACTATCTCAGCCTTATATCCCTCACAGATGGGATCGCCCGCGAGAGCCGAGCACGCCTCCTCAAAAACGGTGGGATGAGAGAACGAGAGGTGCTGTTTGAGGTACCCTATTCGGTAGCCACGGGGCGTGCTCACCTCTCCGCTATCGGGGGTCTCCTCTCCGGCGATTATCTTCAGAAGGGTTGATTTACCACTCCCATTTCGACCAAAAAGGGCCACCCGCTCCCGGGAATTCACGGTTAGCGTCCCATCCGAGAAGAGGACTCGCTCACCAAAGTGTTTCTCTAAGTTACTAATCTGCAACATGCCGAGAGACCTTAGCACGTTTACCGATTTAGTGGAGCCCGTCAGAGCAAAGATCTCTTACCGAGCCCAATCAGGGTGGCGCTCCAAGCCCCAAAATGACGGGTCAACGGAGTGTCGCTCAAGAAAATCCGGGGTCAACATCTGCGCAAGGGAGCGATTAAGAGCCCCGCTCGCTCCGAGGGCCTCCTCGAGAGCGGTACGGTTATACTCGAAGGGAACCTCCTCCCCGGAATGAGCGTTAATGATGCGGAGCCTATCACTCTCAGGACTCTCAAGGTCAGTTTGAGAGTACATAATGTAATTACTGCACGGTGACCAACAGATCCCTCTGTCGGCTAGGTCATCATTGGTAATTTGAGATAGGTTGTCCCCATTTCGATCGCACACATAGATATCAGCGTCACCCCGCGCTTTTTTCATCTTCGCCATCGCCTTCCTCCCTTGCGCGTTCGTCCCCCCACGAAGGATCGCTCGATAGTCCTCGAAGAGCGCCTGCGTCTGCTCAACGCTCGCCCCGTTTCGGTGAGAGGTGAACGCGATGCGGGTTCCGTCGGGAGAATACCGGGGCTCCCCATCAATAGCCGGGTGAGATTGGATTAGATGTATCTCCTTAGAGGCAAGGTGGAGCTCGAAGATATCGGTAGCGCCAACCGGAGAAAACCGGCTCGGATCCGAGGCGGTCGCGGCGAATATGATGGATCCTCCATCAGGTGAAAAGCATGGAGAGGTTTCTATGCCTGGACAATTATAGAGCTGTCGAAGCGCGCTACCATCGGGTCTCACGCCACAGATGCTGATCTCACTTGAGTCAACTCCATTACCCGAAAAGATGATCATATCTCCCGATGGCGACCACGAGGGTTGCTGACAGAAGATATTGTGGGTGAGGCGTCTCTTGTTACGACCGTCCGCGTCCATGAGGTGCAGCGAGGGAACGCTATCAGCGCCCGTTGAGATATAGGCGATAGAACGCCCATCGGGAGACCAGCGCGGATAATCATCAAGCGCCTCCTCGTGGGTTAAACGAAGGAGCTCTCCGGTCGACAAGGAGAGACTCCAAATATCAAACTCCGCCGCCCGACCAGACGCAAAGACGATCTTTCCCGTAAGTGGCATATGCCCTCCCCCTCTCACGTAACAGGGCGAGGAGTCGGCATGGCGACACCATATCTTTATGGTTCGACTCAATTGAACGAGTCATAGGCGCTTCCCTAGGAGCCACAACCCACTGAAAGAACGCAAATTCAAGCGGTTGGAGCCATTGTTGAGGAGGTCGGCTTCGCCCTTTACTGCTGGACAGTCAAGGCTTCTTGCCCGAGGACGCCAAATCGCTCCCCGCCTCCCCAACACGCCTTAACGAAAACCCTCCACCGTGCTAGAACGCTGGCGGGCCTCGAACTCATCCCCCGCGGTAATGACACTCCATGAAAACCTACAAACGCTCCCTTCATATATTCAGACGGGATCTCCGCCTCATCGATAACACGGCCCTCAACGCCGCGCTCGCTTCGTCTGAAGAGGTCGTCACCTGCTTTATTTTTAACGACGCGCAGATTGGCGACCACAAATACCGCTCAACGAACGGGCTCTGTTTTATGATCGAGAGTCTTGAGGAGCTCACGGCTGACCTTGAAAAAAATGGTGGGCGGCTCCTGTGCCTACACGGAGAGCCTACCGCCGTGCTGGAGCGTGTTATCACGGAGCTCGGGATTGAGGGCGTTTTCTTTAACATCGACTACACACCCTTTAGCAGAAAGCGCGACTCGGAAATAACGGAACTCTGCACATCAAAAAATGTTGCCTGCCATGCCCACTTTGATGCCCTTCTGTGCAACCCACCGGAGTTTGGGAAGGATGATGGCAAGCCCTACACAGTCTACACCCCGTTTTACAAGCGCGCTTTAAAGAGCTCAGTGCCCGCGCCGGTGCCGCGCGTAAAGGGGAGATTCGCCGCGCCGCCGGTAAAGCACGCGGTCACACCGCGCTCGTTCTGGCCCACCTCGTCCGCTCCCAGCCGTATAAGCATCGGAGGACGCTCTAAGGCGTGCGCGATCCTCGAAGAGATCTCGTCCTTCAAGAAATACGACGATGAGCGAAATTTTCCCGCGCTCAAGGGCACAACGTTACTCGCCTCCCACAACAAGTTTGGAACCGTCTCGATCCGCGAGGTCTATCACCAGATCTCCTCGGCCCTCGGCCCTCAACACACACTTATACGGGAGCTCTATTGGCGCGATTTTTTCACGCACATCGCTTGGCATTTTCCCCACGTCTTCGGTCACGCTTTTCATCGCCACTACGACGCGATTGAGTGGAGCAAGGATATGGATCTCTTTAATGCGTGGTGCGAGGGTCGCACTGGCTTCCCGATTGTCGACGCTGGCATGCGGGAGCTCGTACAGACGGGCTTTATGCACAACCGTGTACGTATGATCGTCGCGTCTTTTCTCGTCAAGGATCTTCACATCAGTTGGCGATGGGGAGAATCGTTCTTCGCCCGACACCTCACCGATTACGATCCCGCGGTGAACAACGGAAGCTGGCAATGGGCAGCCTCTACCGGATGTGACGCGCAGCCATATTTTAGAATTTTTAACCCGTGGCTCCAGCAGGGCCGCTTTGACCCAGAGTGCATATACATTAAGCGGTGGGTCCCTGAACTAAAAAACCTCTCGGCGAAGGCGATCCACAACCTTGGGGAGCCGGACGCCTCCCGTCCTGAGAGTTATCCGGCGCCAGTTGTGGAACACTCGGTGCAAAAAATTATGGCCGAGGAGATGTTTCGGGCGTGCCAACCCCCAAAATAAGATGGGCAGCTTACTATGAGACTCGAATAACTCGCGAGCGCGTCTTAGACCTATCCACAGCGAAACAGGTAGTTGCCTGTCGCGGCTTTGTGAAGCGAAAGGCGTAGTAACCATCCGTGTCGCTGCTAACAAATCGCTGGGACTTATTGGAGCAAACGAGACGAACTCGCTCACCAGAAACTGCCTCTTCACCCGGATTTTTTACATACCCGAACACAAAAACGCTTCGACCGACACGACGGGATCGGATGCTGAGACTATTTGACGGATTCGCCTGCGCCGGAGTGGGTGTCGGAGTCTGAGTCGGGACTGGTGTTGCACCCAGGGAGACCGCAACGGCTGTGTTAGCGTTAACGCGCCCACCGGTCGCTATCTTTCCTTGCAAGTCCGGTTGTGGGTCAACGGTGGAGAAGATAAGAGAGCGTAGGTCGGCGTAGCCAAGGGCGGGATTGGCCGCTTTTATTAAAGCGGCAAGCCCTGAAACATAGGGAGTGGCCATTGAGGTCCCACTGTAGAAGTCATACGAGGCGCCGAGCACGGTGCTACGGATCGAGACTCCAGGAGCCGCGACATCAACCGAGGTGAGTCCATAATTTGAAAAATCCGCGAGCCCATCACTCGAGTCAGTGGCCGCCACCGCTATAACATTATCGAGGGTCGAGCCGGCCGGAAAAAATGGATCAGTGTCGTTATCGCTAGCCGAGTTGCCCCCGGCCGCTACGACTAAGCTCCCATGCCCGGCCGCATAGGAGATCGCGCTATCGATAGTCGGACTCGCTCCCGAACCACCCAGAGAGAGCGAAATGACATGCGCGCCACGACTCGCGGCGTACATTATTCCCGAAGCCACGCCCCCCTCGGTGCCAAAACCATCGGCATCAAGAACTCGAACGGGCAGAATCCCAACGCTCCAGTTTATTCCCACGATACCGAGGCCATTATCGCCAACGCCACCGATAATACCAGCACAGTGCGAGCCGTGGGAAAACTCGTCATTCGGGTCACCATCTCCCGCCGCGAAATCATACCCGAGGTAGTCATCGACGTAGCCATTTGCGTCATCGTCTACACCGTTTCCCGGGATCTCCCCACTATGTGTTAGAATGTTCGCGCTTAAATCAGGATGATTGTAGTTAACCCCTGTATCGACCACCGCTACAACAACGTCATGAGAGCCGGTGGTAAACTCCCACGCGGAGGGAGCCTCCATGCGGGTGAGACCATACAAACTCGCTACATAAGGATCATTTGGAGTCTTGAGAACTCGAACGACTCTATTGGCGTGGCATTCAAGCGGAACTCCACGATTTGCGGCGATGATACGGGCGCATGCCCGCTCGATATCAGATTGATCGACCTCAACCGGGCCTTCGCTCGCCACACTAACGTGCTTTGTGGTGACAACCGCGATGGCCCCATCGCCGCTAACTGAACGAACACGGAGATCGGACGGAACTTGAAGGTGCCGGAGAGCATAGGCCCCGAAGGCCCGCGTCGCTCTCGTGGGTTTGTAAGACACCACCACCTCCTTGCCACGAATGACAAGGCGTCTCTGCTGGGCCACCCCGCTACTCGAAAAGAGCTGCCCGGCGAAGAGCGCTAGGAGTAGTAGTATACCCACCGGGGAGGAACCATGGCGTTGCCCGGAGTGCGGCGCGCGATCTGCTGGCATGGAGAGTACGTCGGCATAATCTACTCGTTACCTGAGTGAAAATTGCGTGGGCCTAAGCCACTGATTTAACGCGACACCTTCCCTAGGTTAACCGATAACTACTTGAACTAAAGAACTGGAGAAACAACGAGCGTGATCAGACCTTCCCCCATAGGAGATCTATATCTACGGGAACAACTTTGCGCTTTACAAGCTTACTCTGTGAAGGATGGAGATGCAGTGAGCCGCATCCTAGCTAGGTCAAGCGCGTCGGGCCTGAGGTGCTACCCTTTCGGATGCCCCGACCTCACCGATACTAGGATTTTTGCGGCGCCAATCGATAATTTCAACGGCGGCGATCCCCGCCTCAAGGCCCTTGTTCTTATCATTGTCACCGCTTCTCGCGGCCACATAGTCGAGCGTATCTACGGGAAGGATCTCATTGATAACCGGGATATCACACTCGAACATAACTCGCTCGAGGCCGCTCATACACAGGTCCTTAACCATCTCAAAGTGATAGGTGTCTCCCTTCAATATCACTCCGAACACGATAATAGCCTCAAGCGCGGGATCGTTTTCAGCTAGCCTCTTCGCGGCGAGTGGGATCTCAAGAGACCCCGGGACGACGTGAAGTTGAGGCTCGGCGCATCCAGCCGCGGCCAAGACTGAGCGACATTTCTCAACCATCGAGTCAGAGAATTCTTTGTACCACTTCGACATGATGATCGCCGTGTGGGCTCCGCCCACCTGAGGAAGATTCTTCGGAATGTAGCTTATCTGGGCCATATCACCCGTCTCAGAGTTAAAACGTTAGGCTCTTCTCTCAAGTTATTGCTGAGCACGATGAACAGGGCTCACGCTGACTAGCGTCATCGAAAAGATCTATACCGGAGAAGGGACTTGAACCCCCACACCCTCGCAGGTAGCGGATTTTGAATCCGCCGCGTCTACCATTCCGCCACTCCGGCGTGTGGATGAGCAGATCTAGACGGAATTTGGGAATATTTCAACCCCCAGCAACCGATCCCGCCTAGGCGCCGGTATCGGGATATCTTCCGAGGCGCTAGCGGATCCGCCGCGTTAGAGGATCTTCCAGGATTGCGTCAACCGTTGAGCCAGACAAAAATGAAGAGGATTACCGCGCCTGATTAAGCCCTCTATCACCGCGCCTTGTTAGCGAAACTATGGCGATTCGAAAGTGCGTTTACGTAGTCGCTACTCCTGGTTGGCAGGAGGCGATGTGCGAGTTGACTCTACCAAATTTAAAACAATACGCCGACCGGCTCCGCGCTGACTTTCGAGTCATCACAGACCGAAAGTTCGTGGAGTGGCCCGTTGTCTGCGAAAAACAACAGATCCACGAGCTGGGAAAAGATTACGACTGGAACATCAGCGTTGACGCCGACATGTTAGTGCACCCCCACATCGAGGATTTCACGGAGTGGCACCCTGAGATCCATGTCGGTAATTGGTGGTACTACGACATCCGAAAATTTTTTCATGCCGAGAAGGACATCTACTTTTCGCGAGACGGACGATACTATGGAATCGTCGAATGTCTTGTCGCGACATCACGCTATACTCATGAGCTTTGGGAGCCACTCTCAGGCTCGTTCGACGACTACAAAAGTCAATTCAAGGATCCGAACTACTGGAGGATGGGGGAATATACGTTATCAAGGAACATGGCTCGATATGGGCTCAAAATTAGTGGCATGCTCCGGCGCGGCTCGAATATGTTTCACATTAATCACACGAGCGGGAGTGTCGCGAAGCCAGAGGATCTCGCTCTCGCTAAGCTACGAGAGTGGGGATTGCGATAACGTATACCCTAGCGGATGAGTGAGCTCTCTCGTGGGCGTATGAGACAATCGCTGCGTCGGAGTGGGGCCAACTTCCGCTCCTCGATAGATTATGAGATCTGGGTTAACCAACTCGTCCCTATGACCGCGGCGTTGGGAACAAGCTCGTGTACGGCTTGGATTACTCCAGGATAGTTAAGAATAAAGTCGTGTCCGCCAAGATACCCGCCGACGTTAACCTTTGGGCGCCAGGCTAAAATATCGGCCCGAACGTTTTCATAATCGTGGGCCGCGTCGATGAAAACAAAATCTAAGGAGCCGTCCTGATATCTTTGAGCCGCTTCGATACTGGGCAACCGCATCGGATTTATTAAGTGCGCTATTGGCTTCGTGTTCCTTCTGAACGCCTGAAAGAGAGAGTGGTCGACTACGTCGGAGCTCTCGTGGTCCCCACCGGGAAGATGCTCAACAGAGCCCTCCCACGTGTCCACAACATCAAACAAGATGTGCTTCTTGCTATTAGAGATCTCTACACCCATGAAGCAGGTGCTCTTTCCCTGAAACGCTCCAACTTCAACGAAGCGCGCCACTGGACCGGCGATCTCAACCATTCGTCGGTAGATATCCTCGAAGTCAAACCAACCGGGGATTGATGCGTAGAAGTGTTCCATAGCTAGCTCTATACCCCGAAACTCAGAGGCTCAAAAGCTTATTCAGACCATCCGCTTATTGATGACACGTTGACTGTTATAGCGATGAGAGCCCCGCGAGCGATCATCGATAAAAATTCAGCGAGGCCAGAGCTAGAATCACGTGTCATCCCCAACACTGGCTGAGATAAGATCCTTAATGTGAGGGAGCAGTTGATCCGGGGCGCATGACGATGGCTCCACTGGGGATAGAAACTCCACCTCAATTGAGGTTCCAAACGGCACGGGGAGAAAGTGATGTCGCAAGAGTTTCCAGTTGCCGCGGATCGCTACCGGCTGAATGAGCGCTGACGGCATTGCCTTCCTGAGGGCGTTAAACCCCGAGGCTCTGAAATCTTTCATATTTCCATCTCGAGCCCGAGTTCCCTCGGGGAAGATGGCGGCCACCTGCCTCTGTTCCTCTTTCATCTTTCCGAAAGCCTCGATCGCGCGAATGGAGGCTTTCGCGTCTTTACGATCAATCAGAACGGAGCCCAAGGTGCGCAAGGCGAATGAGATGCTCGGTATCCAGCGACCCAACTCTTTTTTCGCGATGAATCCGACTTCGCGGGACCGGCACGCCCACATCAGCATCGGGATATCATACATACTCTGATGATTAGATACGATTATAACCGATCGATCTTTCGGTAGAGCTGGCTCTCCTAGGTATCGAAATCGAGCGCCCGTCACGATCCGAATGTTCCACACGATAACCAGATTCATAATATCAAGAACGCGCTTTTGGAGGTTTTTGCCGAAACAGGCCCCAATCAACTGCAGTGGGTGGAAAATGACCAGGATAGAGATGAAGAGCGGGACATAGACCGGGGTGATCAGCCATCCCACTATCTTACTTGCGCCGCATTTCCGAAGGTCTGGTTTCATTTTGACACCATGTCACCAATCACTCGCTGCCGTTGAAGCTGAATAGCGCGCGAAACCTTACTCACCAACCTCTCAGGAACTCCCGCCCCACAATCGCGCAGCGCCTGAGCGCCCACCTCATCGAGCACCACCAGCTTTTCCGAATCATCCACGTTGGTCATGTGAAGGTGCCTCACTCTATCCAGCACGAGGGAGAGTCTTATCACCCTGATCCAATCCGAGCTTGCGTCCTGTGCGCACAGGACACTCCTCACCTCACCGGCGAGCTCATCAGAGAGAGCATGAGAAACCCTCTCCACTGACGATACCGTCGCGTACATCGCCACTCTTAGCTCCCTCGCCCCTGTCAGACCCCCATCCTGTATCACAATTGAGAGGATGCGAGCGACGCGTGGATTGAAAGAAACCCCCTCCTCCCTAAATATCTGAGCCTCTTTGTTGCCCCCGGCGTCGGATACCGCCTCGTAGTCCAGCGCGATCCGCTCGGCGACCTCCTCTTCAAACATGCGATCAATTGTCGCTGAGATTCCGGGGCATTCGCGCCTAAAACGAGTTAATGTCATGAAGACCCTACATTACGCCGTTTGACTACAAATCCAATACCCTTTAGGCTGTGTGATTCCAGGGAGATGGGCGCTCAGTCGCTCTCGTCTCTTTCGATCATGCCTGGTGAGAGGATCTAGACGTCGTTAGTATCAGATAGTCAGCTAGGGCGCGAGTGCTCAGACACGGAGACACATGACTATATCGAAAACGCTCCGCTTGCATCTCACCTTCGCTTTTGCCGTAAGTATTTTCACGGGAACTATGAGTGCGAACGCGGACGACTATATCGCCCCACACCTGGTAAAGGTATCAACACCCCGTTATAGGCCCGCCGCGAATTCTTTTAAGCCAAAACTTGGGACGTACGAGTACACCGTCAGCTGGCAAGGGATCCCAGCGGCTTCATGCACGCTTACTGTCAAAGAGGCAGAAGGGCGGTATCAGATTGAAGCCGCGGCGCGCACCTACAGTGGAGTTGATCTGTTGTACCGACTCCGCTACGTGGCGCAAGGAACGCTTGAGGCGAACAGCCTCCGCCCGGTCAGTCTCGTCATTAACCACGATGAGAACTCGCGCCACAAGAATATTGACGTGAAGTTCTCCGACCCCTCCGGAAACATAACAGCTGTTCGCAGCAAGAGCCCCGACGATCCGGAAAAGAAGGTCGCCTCATTTGACCCCGGTAATATGACGCTTGATCCGATTGGAGCCGCTTTTCTCGCTCGCAGCCTCCCTTGGGAAGTGGGACAGAGCCGCGATCTCGATGTTTTTAACGGTAAGAGCCGATATTACATAACCTTGACCGCCGTTGAGCGCACGTCGATAGCCTTCAAAGGGGAGATGAGGAAGGTGATTGTGATTACGCCGCGAGTCCGGAACCTTTCGACAACAAAACCACGGTCGAAGCTGCGCGAGGCTTTCATCTACGTCACAGATGACGACCAACGCGAAGTGCTGAAGATCGTAAGCTCCGTATTCATCGGTAGTGTGACAACTGAGATGGAGTCGTTTGTCTCCAGTGAGGAGTCTTCGTCTTCACCCCTCGTCATCGCCCAGGCAGCCAATTCAGATCAGGCGAGGGCCCAGTTGCGGGCGGCCAACCACTAAGAGCGTTTCTCAGGAGCGAGGCTACTTCATTCCAAGAGCGCCAGTGAGGGAGCTGCCCTGCTGCTGTAATTTAGCCATCAGACCCTCGAGACGGGAGTATCGTACCTTCATTGCGTCGGCCATTCTCTGGATCTGTTTCTCCGCGTCGGCGACCCTTTTATTGAGGTCGGTGATCAACGTTTTGTTGTTATTAAGTGAGATATCCAGCAGTCCACTATATCGGGTGTACCTATCGATCGTCCCGCCGGTCAGAGCCACCGAGTCAGCGAAATTCTTTAGAACCTCACTCACACTTCCCGGCTCTGAGGAGACCGCGGACTGGAGTTTAGCTGTGTCGAGCTTTACCGTGCCATCTCTCTCCGTAGTTATTCCGAGGTCAGAGAACACCCGGATAAGTGAGCCTCCCGCGGCCGTGGTGGAGGATAGGTTTGCGCGCAAGGCCTGCAGAACGCCATCATCCGTTCGCGTGTTGGCCAGGGGGCCGAAGACGTTTTTAACCTCATTCCCGCTCTCGTCCCTGGAGACCTGATTATTTTCAGTGATATACTTCACGACGTTATTATAGGCCGTTAGAAAGTCCTGCATCTTCGCGGTGGTCGCGGCGGCGTCCTCCGCTATTTTAACGGTCGCGCTACCAGTCGATGAGAGGCTCAATGTTACGCCAGGTATAACGTCAGCGATCGAGTTAGTGGCGCGGGTAATCGTTCCGATACCTGAGATGCTGATTGAGGAATTCGCCGCCGCGGACTCTGAGTATGGAGTTAAATTAGTAAGGGAGGCTCCAAGTGAGGTTCGGGCTATCGTGCCTTTATCTGTTCCTTCGTAGATCGATGAGATCACGACTTTGTATACAGGACTCGACTCCGTTCCGGTGTTGACGATGCTCGCCTCCGCCTTGGAGCTTGCGTTGTTAAAGTCAGAGACGAATTGGCTTATCGTGTAAGAACCGTTAGTAATCACAACGCTTACGGTCTCTATATTGGAGCCAGTTCCCACCGTGAACGTGACCGTTCTATCCGCCGCTGGCTCAGACCCCGTGAGCGTACTCTGCATAGCGGAGCTACTGGAGCTGTAGGTTTGGTCAAAGCTATAGGTGTGATTCTTCGCTAGCGAATTTACGGTGACGCTATAACTTCCGTTGGAAGCGGCGTTAGTCGCGGTGGCGCTAACGACCGATTCCTTACTACTTGCTCCGGTCTTGCTCACTCCGCCACCCGTTAGGGAGGTGAAGCCCTGTAGGGTCGTTCGTAGGGTATCGAGCTTGGTGCCCAATCCCTCCAACGCGGTATTGGCTTCCTCAAGTTCGCTAGCTTTTTTCTGGTTAGGCGTCACGCGGGCTAGACGGGCTGACGCTATCGATGAGTCGATAATCGCCTGAGAGTCTATCCCCGAGGCCAGTCCAGAAAAGTTAATAGGTGATGCCATTGTGTTGCCCTAACGTGGGGGCTCCCGCCTTTGAGCATCCATCACCGGAGATCACTACGAGAATCTTCACCCGGCTGGCTACGGTCCTGGAGGGGAATAAGCTGCCGAGCTAACCCCCCAAACAATCGAGCTAGCGGCGCTTTTTTCCCACTCTAACTGCCCGGACTACCCCACACAGCCAAGAGTGCAAGATTGGATCCAGCTCGGGACAAGTCGATTTAAGGGCGTTAGGAAACGCCACTCTCCGTTTGGCCTGAGCTTCTCTCGCGACTATTGAGATTAGAGACGGATTCGTCGTCCATACCTCTCGACAAAGGTTCCGCCCCAGCGTCACTTGCGACGCCCCAAGGCCTCGGACGAGTAGGGTCGCCACTACGTCATGTATCACTCGGCTCTCCGCGCCACCCGAGAGTAGCGTCGCAATCTTCGAGATATGCACTCCTGGACTCTGCAAGGTGGCCCGAACGATTGACTGATAAGATTTGAGGGGTGACGCCCCTAACCACTCACGCAATGCTCGCCCAGCGCGGGGGGAGATCTCCTCACCAGCGACAAGGTCAAGGAGGTCGTGGGCACTAAATGATTCACTGAACGTGATGAGCGCGTCACGAATCAACTCCGACTCCTCTTCGCTACATAAGGCGCTCATCACACCTTCAACAAGAGCTCTCTCATGAATATTTCGGTTACCAAACGTTCCGGCCCACCGATGATCTGGCCTACGGGGAGCGAATCCACTAGGAGATGAGATTACTATCGGCCCCTGGGTGAGCTCGCTTAGAGCTGAGACAAAGTGAGCGCTAGCGGGAGGGGCAGCAGCAGGATTATCCTCGCTTCCCGATAGATCGCGCTCGGCTCTCTCAAGAGCTCGGGCGAGAGAGACCATGCGCCCACTCGTCATAGACCTCTTTTTGGCTAGAACAGCTAGATCGAGCCCAAGAAGCTGTTTAATCGTGAAAGACTCCTCAAAGGGAGCCCGGGGCTCGCCGCTTTCCCAGAATTGGCCAACTCGCGCATCAAGAATGCGCGCCAAATCCGGATGCCCCTTGAGTCGATTAATACGTTCGCGTAGCTCCAGCTCACACTGCACACTATTAAAAGTTGTTGTGGTGGAGGACTCCTCCTCATTCTCCTCACCCCCACTGTTATCGCCCTCAGAGAGGGCCTGAAGAACCGCTACAAGCAAGCGCTCCTGGGCCGGGGTGATGCGATGCAATTCAGAGGCGTAGTCTTCAATCGAATGGCTCAGCTGCTCAAAAGTCATGTCCGAGATCGTGCCCAAGGTCGCGGAGTCATCGCCTAAAATCGGACCTACCTTTAGGCCCTTCAAGAAATTGAAACGAGGTGACGTAGCGAACTCAAGGAGAGCCTCGCGAATGGTGATGTGTGTCTCTTTTTCCTGTGTCATAGAGCGTCCGAAAGACTCGCTTGAACCCGTAGGTCTTTGTTAGATGCGAACTAATGGCGTCTAGGTCGCTAGATAAATCCGCTTGTTACGGTCACGACAATTCCCTTGTCTGGCGACTCTTTTGGCCAGCCTTTCAGGTTTATGGTATGCTCCACGCTCTACCCCTGCTAAACTGATAGTAATCCCATGCAGAAGGGTCCGAACAACGACCACCCTGGCCCCACACCCTCCCCATCGGTGGAGGCTCCAACTATTGTTAATAAAACACCACATCAGATAGGTCCTCCTCCGGCCTTACCTCTCTCAGAGTTAGTCAATCAGGCCGTTAGACCGGCCCAGCCAACCGACATCGTAACCGATGTCAAGGGAACCCTTCCGCCGGGCATCGAACTGCACCGGGCGTATCGTTATCAGAGTCCGATTCTAAAAAATACCTTCGACATTTTGGTTCTCAAATTAAACGTGCCAGCTCGCCTTGAGCGGAAACTAACCGAGTGGCGCACGGCGCTAGAGGACCGTCATCCACGAACTCACATCTTCATCAAGCGTGTCGAGATAAAACAAAATCTTCAAAATAATCTTGTGAATCGCTTTCGTACCTCCCCGGTAATCGGAACTGAGGGGATCCCCACATTAAAATCAATGATCGATAGCCTATGCGGCGTTGAACCCCCAACTCCCACCAGCCCTCGCGTAAACACGCCCGCTCGAGAGAACCTCACCGCTGTACCTTTTATCGCCATCGACCGCGCCGGCACCCTAGACCAAGAGGATCTCGTGTACGGAGAGAAAAAGGCCGATGGGTCGCTCATGCTAAGAGTCGCGGTGATAGACATTACCGACCACATCACGCCAGGAAGCGCGCGTGACAAGTTCGGCATGAGGGTCGGAACCGCCATATATTCCCGCCACCGCGTCATCTCTCCCGTCGGTTCCTTGCGCACTGAGGAGGCGGCGTTCAAGCAGGGGGAGAGACGCCCGGCGTGGGTGGTTGAATGTCGGGTGCACCCGTCGAAACCATCCGCTGAGTATTTTAAAATTCGTCGAGCCTGGGTAGTTAATCACGCGAACCTTGACCCCTCGCGTCCTTTTGATCCGAATAGTGACAAAGATATAGCGAAAAACCTCTCAGCGTTGGCAGAGATCACTCGCATCCTAGAACATCGCCGCACCCAACGATCATCTTTCATCCGTATCGATGGCGATGGAGCCGCCGCCAAAATAGTGGCTGAAACGATGGTCCATTCGCGGTGGTTAATAGCGAAATATCTGAAATCTCACAGCCCTAGTGGCGTCATCTACCGGGTGCATCCGGGGCCATCGGCTCAGATCGCCGAGTGCCTGCAAGAGCTACACGAACTCAAAATCCCAGCGTCAAAAGCTGATTTTGAGCCCCCCTTTACCGGTTTTCCAGGAATTCTTCACAGCCTTGAGAACCGCAATACTCGGGAGGCTCACTCATTAGCGAACAAGATCCTTGATAGCATCCTTCTTAAAGCAAAGTTTTCAACAGATGACATAGGTCACTTCGGTCTGGGCGGCATCGAGTATGTCGAACCAAAACCCCGAGCTGGAGGTATTCCGATCCAGTTCCTGCTTGATTCAATATTTACTGGCGCCTCTCCCCTGCCCACGGAGGAGTTGATTCGACGCGCTGACCAATTAAATGACAAACGGTGGTCTCGTGACGAGACGATGTATAAGTTGCGGTTTTTAGAGATGCTCGCTGAACGATTGAGGGAGCAGGGTCATATATTTCTTGGACAGGTGTCTCGAATTGGCAATGGATATCTCCTATGCGAAGTCGACACCTTCGGCAAATGGGGACGGGTGCCACGGTCTCCAGATATGACGCTCTCCCTCGGCGACGCGGTGGCGCTCAAACTTGAGGGCTTTAACGTGAAACGGATGAGATTTGAATTCTCCGTGGTTAAGGCCTAGAGGCCGATCAAAAAGCGACTACTCTATCGCGAACACCAACGCGTCATCTTTCAGGTCGACTTTTACACTCCCGCCATTCTTGAGCGCGCCGAAGAGGATCTCATCCGCAAGGCGATTTTTCAGCTCTTTTTGGATAAGGCGCGCCATAGGTCGAGCTCCGAATACAGAGTCAAAACCCTTAGCAGCGAACCACTCAACCGCTGCTGTCGTGACATCGAGAAGCACTTTCTTCGTCCCCAGCTGAGCTTCAAGCTCCTTAATGAACTTGGAGACTACTTGGAGAACAACAGCCGGAGGTAGAGGATTAAAGAAAACCGTCTCATCGAGGCGGTTTCGGAACTCTGGCTTAAAGAGATCCTTAATCGCCTTGTCTCGAGCGCTGTTCTGTTGGCTACTACCAAAGCCTAGTCCCCCAGCTTTTTCGGATCCCGCGTTGGTAGTGAAGATCACCGTTATATTTCTAAAATCCGCCTTCCGCCCTTGTGAGTCTGTAATCGACGCGGAGTCCATGATCTGTAGGAAGATGTTGAACACATCGCCGTGCGCCTTCTCTATCTCGTCGAAGAGAATCACCGAGTAAGGGTTTTTCCTCACGACATCGACAAGCAGTCCCCCCTCCTCATATCCGACATACCCCGGAGGGGCGCCGGTAAATCGAGACACCAGGTGCTTGTCGCTAAACTCGCTCATATCGAAGCGGTGAAAGTAGACGCCCATCTCTTTGGCAAGCGCTTTGGCGAGCTCTGTTTTACCGACTCCGGTGGGTCCGGCGAACAGGAAGCTCCCTATTGGCTTGGACTCGCCTTGAAGATTAGCTCGGCTCCGTTTGATAGCTCGTGTGATGGCCTCGATCGCGGCGTCCTGCCCGAAGACGACCCTCTTTAGGTTCTTGTCTAGGCTCCGCAGTAACTTCTCGTCAGAGAGACTGACACTCGTAATTGGGACCCGGGCAATAGAACCGACTACTTTTTCTACCTGGTCCTCCGCAATCGTTTTTTTTCGCTTGCTCTTAGAAAGAAGGGAGTTGGCGGCTCCGGCCTCATCGATTACATCGATAGCTTTATCAGGCAGGAATCGGTCGTTGATATATTTAGCGGACAGCTCGGCCGCCGCCCGTAGCGCCTCGGGGGTGAATGTCACCTGATGAAAGCTCTCGAACTTCTCTTTGAGGCCCTCCAGTATAGCCACTGTCTCATCAACCGAAGGTTCAGGGAGATCCACTGTTGAGAATCGACGGCTGAGCGCTGAGTCTTTCTCGATGCTCTTCTTGAAGTCACTATGCGTTGTGCTCCCCATACAACGGATCTCACCGGAAGCCAGGGCGGGCTTGAGAAGATTAGCGGCGTCGAGGGAGCCATTACCAGTCGCGCCTGCCCCAACAATCGTATGAAGTTCATCGATGAAGAGAATGGCTTTCGGGTTGCGTTTAAGCTCATCTAAAACACGCTTGATGCGCTCCTCGAACTCACCCCGGAACTTAGTGCCCGCCACCATAGCGCCCATGTTGAGGAGAAAAACCTCCGCATCTTTAAGCTGCGGGGGCACATCATCAGAGGCGATTCGACCGGCGATGGCGTGCGCCATCGCCGTCTTTCCGACTCCGGGCTCCCCCAAAAAGAGCGGATTATTTTTCTGCCTTCGACACAGAATTTTTATCGCGCGCTGAATCTCCGCCTCTCGACCGATCACAGGATCTAATTTGCCGAGACGCGCTTTCTGAGTGAGATTCTCAGAGTACTGGTCCAGCGCCGAGCGACCCGACCGCGAGGTCGTTACCTCATCCTCTCCGTCCTCAAGCCGGTCAGACGAGATCTCGTCATCCTCGACACTGATTCGCGAGATTCCATGGGCTATAAAATTCAGTACATCAAGCCGAGTAATGCCCTGCTTGGCTAGATAAAACACGGCGTGAGAGTCCTCCTCGGAAAATAGGGCAACGAGAACCTCGGTTGGGGTGATGACGTCTTTTTGGGCTGAGCGGACGTGCATGATGGCCCGCTGCAGAACCCTTTGAACGGCTGGCGTCTGCGCGGGTTCAGCTGCGGGCACTTTTGACCCTTTCACGGGGATGACTTCAACGTGCTTATCAAAGAATGACTCTAGTTCTTTTCGGAGTATTGAGAGGTCAGCTCCGGCGTGGTTTAGGATCTCCATGACATTGTCGTCGAAGGACAGCGCGTACAGGAGATGCTCCAAACAGAAAAAAGCGTGACGCCGAGATGAGGCCTCCCGGAAAGCTGCTTCAAGGGTTAGACCAAGCTCGGTGCTAAACATTACTCCTCCTCCAACAGGCACCGTAACGGGAACCCATCATTCTTAGCCCGCTGGTGCGCAATCTCGATCTTAGCTTCCGCTATCTGCTTCGTGAAGATGCCCGCGATTCCTCTCCCGGCCTTGTGCACGTGCAGCATGATCTGAACCGCCTCCGAAGCGCTCTTCATGAAAACTGTCTCCAAGATATTCACCACAAACTCCATGGTTGTGTAATCATCATTCAGAATAACAACTTTGTAGAGCTTCGGTGTTTTGGCGCGCACCTTCTCCGCGACCGTGGCGTCTGAAGCATGATCTGTGCGAGGTCGTCCCATGAGAATATTTCGATAGACAGTGCCACGGTATATGTCGACACATTTTAGTTTGCGCGACACCGAAAACCGGGACTACTCACACCCTCTACTATAGAATAGAGCAGTTTGGTCACGCCTCTCAACAAGAACGAGACTAGCCATAGTAAGGACTGGGATATAATAAAAGTATCGTAACGTAAGGCGGCTATGAGAGGTAGGCCTAATAAAACACCGATTAGGGGTGGGCCCTTCCGCCTTTACGACAGAGCTCTATGACGATTAAAAAATTCCCACCAGTTGAGACGGCGGATGAGGACGGGCTCTTGGCCGTTGGTGGGGACCTCCGTCCTGAATCAGTCCTGCTCGCTTATCGCAGCGGTATTTTTCCATGGCCGATCGATGGTGAAACGCTAGCCTGGTTTGCGCCTCCCCGGCGAGGCGTTCTCTTTCTCGATGAGTTTCACGCCCCACGTAGGATGCACCGCTTCCTCAAAGGGGGAACGTGGACGCGCCGAAGAGACACTAACTTTCGAGACGTCATACTGAAATGCGCCGAGCCAAAAAATAGAGGCGAGCGCAACGGCACCTGGATCACAGAGTCCATGGTGGACGCTTACTGCGAGCTCTTCCATCAAGGCTTTTGCCACAGCTTTGAGGCCTACCTTGACGATACCCTCGTCGGAGGTCTCTACGGCATTCAGATCGGTCGCTTCTTCGCCGCGGAGTCGAGCTTTTATCGGGTAAGCGGGGCGTCAAAGATCTGCATGTGCGAGATGGCCACATACCTCAGGGGTCAGGGGATTACCTGGCTTGACTGCCAAATGGTCACTCCCTTTTCAAAAACCTTCGGAGCTCGCGAGATTCCTCGCGCCGAGTACATGCGGCTTCTGGCTGGCGCGCTGCGGGACTAATTCACCCCGCCCCATCCCTTTGTTGATAGGTACGTCCGCACAATTCCCAGCACCTCACCAACCCGATATGGCTTGGTAAACGCCGGGATTGGACTCAAGAAGTTCCGCACCTTTTTAAGGTCTCCCTGCTCTAGAGCGGTGAGAGCTACCACTGGAGTCTCAGGGTACAGCCACGATAGTTCGTGAGCTGTCTTAACTCCAACCTCGAAGGAGGTCTTGAATTGCTCCTCCTTTGCCCCTTTTGTAAAGGGCATATAGAGATCGCAAATTATCAGGTCGGGTGGGTCTATGGAGCGTAGAAGCCGGTATGCCGAGTCGGGACAATCCGAATCGAAAACTTCTAGCCCCTCGCGCTCGAGGATGCACCGAACAGAGTCGACGTAGTCTTGATTATCATCAATGAGAAGTACGGTTTTCATGGCTTCCTTGCCGTTGGGGTTCAAAAAACCCAGTTTTTAGCGGATCCTTTCCACTTTCACTGCAACTGCCACTACCTTGCCTCAAGAGATATTTCGGCCGTAAAGAGCAACACCTTAAGGATAAAATAAAGGGCTGAGTTACAGGGGGGTTACCGGGTGCGGAGGCCTCCTACAGCGAAGTGCCGGCGCAGCAACAATGCGAGCCTAAAACTGCTGCTCAAGGCGTTTAAAATCATCGTACTTCGGGTCTCTAAGCTCCCAGTACGAGTCGACCCCTTCGCCATACCGTAGGTCAATCCGTTTGATTCCAAGGATTCGCAGCAGATACGCCATCGGTACGAAGCCGAGAGTCCACGCTACGCTTAAGATTACAAAGGTCATCACTATTGAGAGATAGTGGGCAAGCTTCATCCAACCCTTCCAAATCGGATGAAGGATGATGGGCGCTCGATACCCGAGGGCGGCCACAATCACTCCGAGAACTCCCCACGTGAGAACAGATCCAGAGAAGCCCTCTCTGTAGAGTTTATACGAGGCAATTCCTAAAAAGATTGTGGCGAAGATGGCCCCGAACTCGCGCACGTGGTCACGCACGGACTTACCCATCCACTGGGCATCCAACACATGCGCTTTCACCACGAGCTTTGGAGCGGGCCGCGTAACGACCGCGTCCTCTAATCCAGTTCGAACTTCGTTAGCCAATCTTCTCGCTCCTGCCATTTCGGCTGTTCCTCTTTCAACATCACGATATCCCCAACTATGAGGGCATCCATGTTTGTTCTCATAAAGCACGCGTAAGCGTCCGCCGGCGTACAAACTATAGGCTCCCCGCGGACGTTAAAGCTAGTGTTGACCAAAACCGCGCACCCCGTGCGCTCCTTGAAAGCCGACAAAAGCTTGTAAAAACGGGGGTGGCTTGAGGCCTCAACGGTCTGAATCCGCGCGGAATAGTCAACGTGAGTTATCGCTGGCAGGTCCGACTTTGCGACGTTCAGCTTTGCGATTCCAAACAACCTCTCCTGCTCAGCGGTCATCTTGACCCTGCGCTCCTCTCTCACCGGCGCCACAAGCAACATATAAGGGGAGTCGTAGTCGAGATCGAAATACTTTGAGACATCCTCTCTCAAAACGGCCGGAGCGAAGGGCCGGAATGACTCTCTGAACTTAATCTTCAAGTTCATGGTGGCCTGCATGTTGGTAGAGCGCGGGTCACCAATTATGCTCCGGTTGCCCAGCGCTCGAGGCCCAAACTCCATTCGTCCCTGAAACCACCCGATCACTTTCTCCTGCGCAAGGAGCTCCGCGGTGGTTCTAAAGAGCTCATCTCCACTGGCGCGTCGGTATACAGCTCCGAACTGAGAGATCTGAGAGATCGTTTCATCATCGGAGAATTCAGGACCTAAGAGGGACGCGCTCTGAGAGTCTCTCCTCTCGTCAGTTACACGAGGCTTATCCAGGTAGCCGTACCACGTACACAGCGCGGCACCGAGAGCTCCGCCAGCGTCCCCGGCCGCGGGTTGAATCCATATATTCTTGAACGGGCCACTTCTGAGGAGCTTTCCGTTGCCCACGCAGTTCAGGGCTACTCCTCCCGCCATGCAAAGATTCTCAAGGCCAGTCTCTTTGTGCAGATAGACCGCCTGACGCAGCATACACTCTTCAACGACAACCTGAATCGAGGCGGCGAGGTCCATTTCCCGCTGCGTTAGCGGGCTCTCTGGCTTGCGACGGGGGCCATCAAAAAGCTCGTCAAAGCCGTCATTGGTCATGCTCAGGCCCGACATATAGTTGAAGTATTTAAGGTTCAGGTGATACGAACCATCTCCCTTCAAGTCGATCAAATTATCGTATATCTTCTGAACGTATTTTGGCTCCCCGTACGGAGCGAGCCCCATTACCTTGTACTCACCCGAGTTAACCTTGAACCCAGTGAAGTAGGTGAAAGCCGAGTAGAGTAACCCGATCGAGTGCGGGAACTTAATCTCTCGAATGATTGAAAACTTATTTCCGTCTCCGATGCCGAGGCTGTTGGTTGTCCACTCTCCGACCCCATCAATCGTTAGGATAGCGGCTTTCTGATAGGGAGAGGGAAAGAACGCGGAACCAGCGTGACTCTGGTGATGCTCAGTAAAAAGCACCTCGCCCTCGTATGACAATTCGCTCTTGATCGTATCCGGGATCCACAACTTGTGCTTCAGCCACAGCGGCAAAGCGCGCGCGTATGAGGTAAAGCCTTGTGGCGCTGTCGTAAGGTATGTCTCAAGTAGTCTCTCAAACTTTAGGAGTGGCTTGTCGTAAAACGAGACATAATCGATATCTTTTATAGTTAGGCCAGCGGCCTTGAGGCAGTATTCAGCGGCGTGCTTTGGGAAATCCGGATCGTGCTTCTTCCGAGTAAAGCGCTCCTCCTGAGCCGCGGCCACGATCTTGCCGTCTATAAGAAGACACGCCGCGCTGTCGTGGTAGAATGCTGAGATTCCAAGAATGTTCATAGGCCCCACCGTTATAGCAGAGGAAAATATCGGTATACTACGTCTACTTAGGCGGTGTCGATAGAGCCGAGGCACCCCCTCTACCAAGACTGAAGAGGGCCCCCTGCTTGCATTTTTGGGCGCAATGCTTCTCAATAGCCACCATGAATCCCTCCCCCCGCTCCTCAATATCGGCCTTCGTGGTTTGCTGCAACGAAGAGCGGCAGATCCGGCGGTGCCTTGAGAGCGTGCGATGGTGCGATGAGATTATCGTGGTGGATTCAGGGTCGACCGACCAAACGCTTGAGATATGCCGACAATTCACCACCAAGATCATCTACCAACCGTGGCAGGGGTACGTAAAACAAAAGCGGTTTGCTCTTGAGCAGTGTTCATCGGACTGGGTGTTAAATATTGACGCGGATGAGGAGGTGTCGGAAGAGCTGAGGGGTGAGATCCTGGATATTCTAAACCGGGACCTCGCGGGGAAGGTCTCCCCTGTAAACGGATACTACCTCAACCGTGTAGTGTTTTTCCTTGACCGGTGGTGGCGCAAAGGTGGATGGCACCCCGAGTACCGGCTGCGCCTGTGCAGAAGACTCTCCACCACATGGGGCGGTGAGGACCCTCACGAGAAGGCCTCAGTGACTGGCAACACGGCCCGTTGCAAATCGGAGCTACACCACTACTCGTTCACCGACCTATCAGATTATGTGAGACGGATGAACACTCTCTCCTCCAACGCGACCCATTCCCTCCTGGAGCGAGGAGTACGCCCCTCGGTTCTCGCGATCCTATTCCGCCCGATCGCGCGGTTTTTTAAGTTCTACATTAGCCGAAAGGGATACCGCGAAGGGGTGGCTGGTCTCGTTGTGGCGATCGTTGAAGCGATCTCAGTTTTCTTAAAATACTCGAAGGTGTGGGAAGCCGTCGAGGTTCGGACCAATAATGAAAAGGCTAACGACTAGCGTGCTTAAATAATGAATTGGGACCGTTGAAGGAGTGACCCTGAGAACACATCTTAGGGTTAAAACTGGTCGGGCAGAGAGGATTTGAACCTCCGACCTCTCCCACCCCAAAGGAGTGCGCTACCGGTCTGCGCCACTGCCCGACGCTGCCCTACGTTATCCAAAGTGGCGTAAAGTATCAAATTTAAACAACCTGGATTTTTGACACCTTACGCACTTTCAATTAACCTCAGGCCTCAAATACGGGCCTATAGCTCAGTTGGTAGAGCGCTACACTGGCAGTGTAGAGGTCAGCGGTTCGACCCCGCTTAGGTCCAGCAGTTTTCCCCGTTCGGCACTCTCGCCCAGGGGCTTTGCCCCTCTCGTCCTGACCGGACTTCCACCCCATTTGTTCGAATTCGGTCACATCGTGTCCAGCGGTGCTTCCAGTTCGGCACTCTCGCCCAGGGGCTTTGCCCCTCTCGTCCTGACCGGACTTTTGCCCCATTTGTTCGAATTCGGTCACATCGTGTCCAGCCGTGCTTCCATTTCGGCGCTCTCGCCCAGGGGCTTTGCCCCTCTCGTCCTGACCGGACTTCCACCCCATTTGTTCGAATTCGGTCACATCGTGTCCAGCGGTGCTTCCAGTTCGGTACTCTCGCCCAGGGGCTTTGCCCCTCTCGTCCTGACCGGACTTTTGCCCCACTTGTTCGAATTCGGTCACATCGTGTCCAGCCGTGCTTCCATTTCGGCACTCTCGCCCAGGGGCTTTGCCCCTCTCGTCCTGACCGGACTTCCACCCCATTTGTTCGAATTCGGTCACATCGTGTCCAGCGGTGCTTCCAGTTCGGTACTCTCGCCCAGGGGCTTTGCCCCTCTCGTCCTGACCGGACTTCCACCCCATTTGTTCGAATTCGGTCACATCGTGTCCAGCGGTGCTTCCAGTTCGGCACTCCTGCCCAGGGATTTCACCCTCCAACCTAATCCGGACCTTTAAGAACGGATCAGGCCCCATCCAAGCAGGGCCCGAATACCCCGCCACTCTATTCCCGCCGCCCTCGTTGACTATGTTTTTTCACCCGGTTATCTCTAGATGTCTACAAGTACTCAGGGTCCTCTCAGGCCCCACTTAAAAAAGCGAGCGGATGGATCAAGGGACTGCAAAACCCGATCTTAATCCCGGCGTTTCATCGCCACCCCAGGGCCACCCCCAAATCCAGCCGAACGACCCGCTCGGTCTTAACCTTCTCAAGTGTATTTGCGGAGATGATCTCCGAAAGAAACCGGTGGAATTATCCGCTTCAGGCGCCCCGACCCCCGCTGACGATTCATTCGCGAACTGGATTCAGATGATGGCGCGAGAGCTCAGCGATGAGGGGAAAGCTATAGTCTCGTCATTACACTTCAACCAACTCGCTCAGGTTTACAACTGCGGCGCGGCTCACACGCAGATCTTTGGTGCTACCATGGACCACACCCGGTACCACCACTGCGTCCACGCGGCATATTCAGTGAAGGGTCTCGATAGCCGGGCTAACCTCAACTTGAGTGATTACGAGCTGAAGGTTTTGGAGCTGGTGATGCTACTCCACGATCCGCACCGACTCGGATCGCACGAACTGGACTACGTATTTGCATCGATACCGGGAGCCCCTCCGATAAAGGAGTGGGGATGGGGCGAGGATTTTCATGAGTATCACGGGGCCAAGCTCGTAGCCAAAGACCGGGCCATCCGCGAGGCGCTTGGAGAGTGTTGGGCTGACGTATTTGCTGTTCTCGCTCTCCCAGATACCCGGGCGCACAACGACCCCACCCGCGTTGAGGATTACGGCGTTATCTCTCCAACGCTGTCAAGCGAACGCCTCCATCTCCTGCACACTCTCAAGGATGAAGTAGATCGAAACTCGTACCTCATTCTGGATTACGTGCGTTCAGGCATCGACGAACAGCTTACCTCTGCCGTAATAGCCGCGGTTGCAGGATATGAGCGAGCCCTCGATGCTCGGAACGGTTCTCTCCAAGTTAATCTGCAATCGGAGCCATCGCCTAACCAAGCCTACCCCTTTGATCACCTGATCGCCGCGCGCAATCTTTTTAGGGAGCACGTCGCGACTCACCCGGTTTCTTGCCTCGTTGGGACGGTGCTGCGACAGGCAGTTTGGTCTAATGTAAAGAATCAGTTCGGTGGAAACTTGGAATCCCGCTCATGTTATGAATACATCAGAAATCTAGCTCTGCGGGGAAATTACGCGAAGCTCTTTGGGGAATCTGTTGTTGAGCTGCTACAAGCGCCCAGGTCACTTGAGGCCTCGCTTGGCCTTGAGGACACCTATGCTCCCTTGGTCACCCTCACCCTACATGACATATCACCGGTTGCAGGACAAAATGCGCTCACATCCCATGTGCCGAAAGAGTTCAGTAAGGATGTCTGCGGCATCCCTCGCGCGGATATGACCCTCTTTGAATATCGAGCGCGGGATGCTCTAAAGCGTGCTGGCCTCGACATTGAGATCACAATGGTCACCTCTAACGACTTTGAAAGGGTTTTTGACTTTCAAGTGGCCTCACCATCTAAGCATTCAATGAGGATCAATCGCTTGGGAGTTCGCTCCTCCCAGGAGACGATAAAGGTGATCATCGCGGCAAAGGCTCTAAACGAGGCGGGTGATTGCATAGACCTCAGTGCGGCTCAGATCGCCCTCAAGGAGCACCTCCGGAAATCAAATGTACTCGTAGACCCGAGCTGCCTTGAGCGGTACAACCCCCGCGCATTCTGCGACCCCTTCGAACCCCAGCTTTTTAAGCCGGAGGTGCAAGCCAGGATGGGCAACTTTGAGCCCGCATGGATTACTCGCGGAGGGTGCGGACTCACCTAGCCACCGGAGCCCAGAGGACTCTCCCTCTCCCCCTCTGTGCGAATCTCCCCAAGCCACGTATACTGTGAGTAGATCGCGCAAAGGTGGTTAGGAGTCACTACGCCCACTAAACTATGAAGCCCTCTCTCGTCATACTCGGAGTAATGACCGGGAATTCCCTCGATGCCGTGGACACGGTCATCACCCGCTTCACCGCGCAGGGAGATATCCGAGATCTCTTTCATCACTCGATGCCTCTACCTTCGCACCTGGCGGAGCAGATTCGGGCTGTGAAGGAGGCCCTCCGCTCTCAGGATGGTGATGTGGGTGCGGCAGAGCGGTCCCTGAACTCACCAAACATGCTCGATGCTGTACACCAGACGTACCTCCAGACAGTGGCCCTGGCGTGTCGCAAGATGATCGAAACGGCGCAGGCTTCTAAAGCGATCGATACGAGCACCGCTATCGATATCATCGGGTTCCATGGCCAAACGTGCGCGCACAAGCCCCCCTCAATCGCGCGACTAACCGGCGAAGAGCCGTACACGATTCAAATGGGTGATGGACAGGCGCTAGCGAACGCGCTTGAGATCCCGGTGGCCTTCGATTTTAGGTCTGACGATCTGATGAACGGTGGAGAGGGCGCCCCCTTCGCTCCGATGCACCATCACAATCTTGCTCTGGGAACAAAAGCTCAAGGAGTATTTCCGATCGCTTTTCTCAACGGCGGCAACACCGGCAACCTCTCCGTTATTACCCACCAAATCGGGAAAAGTGAGCTAGCCGTGTTAGGATGGGATACCGGGCCATTCAATCACTTTCCTGACTTGCTCGCACGCCGGGAGGCCTACAAGCCTCACGACACAAATGGCGAGGTTGGCCTTCAGGGAACGGTTAATAGATCTTTGCTCCGAATCCTTTTTAACCAGAGCTCAGTCACCCAGGATGGCGCGAACTTTCTCACGCTATCACCACCCCGCTCGTCAGATCCGCAGTGGTACAGGGAACTACCCGAAATGCTCGGAACAGCTCCTGTCGACGGAGCTCTGCTATCACTACCTGACAGGATGCGGACCGCCGAATATTTCGCCGCTTATGTGGCGACTCTCTCGTTCGCGTTCATCCCTGAGGATTGCGAATTCCCGCCCTTCATTGGCTTGTGTGGTGGCGGCTGGAAGAACCCTGTAGTCACCACTCACTTTAAGCACCTAATGCGGGGATCTCCGGGACAGATAATCCTTGAGGAGCATGAGAAGACATATCACCGATTGATCGGGCGAATGGCACGAAAACCTGCGACCATTGAATCGACGGCTGCCTTCGGGTTCGATCCAAGCTCGATGGAGGCACGGATCTTTGCCGATGCCGCGGCCCGCCGCGTTTGGGGCGAGCCCTTTACTCGGCCCTCGATGACCGGTGTTTCGAAGCCAACGATCTGCGGTAGGATCCGTTTCCCGTACTCCAGTGATCCGAATGGCTTCGCCGTGGGGAGATACATGTCCGAAGCTGGAATACTTAACGAAGCAATATCGAAATCGGACTTTATCGATCCCCGCTTCGGAAGAGCGATCAGGGGGTGGCGAAAGGGAGTAGCCCCGCGGCTTTAAAGCTGTTCGCAATATCCAACTCTATTGACCGAGCCCTACTATCCTTACATGGATGCGCGCCAAAGAACCCGCGGTGCCTGAGGGGCAGGAAGCCGAAAAAAAGGGGGACCGCTACTTAGAGAGCCCGCTCATCTCAAGGCGTCGACTCCACAATGCGCCTAGGACCTCACGCACTTGCGAATGTAAGGAACTAGCCTCTGGATAGTAATCGCCTGTGTGCTCTCGCAACTCGGGAGCATCTGCAAGGGGGGAAAGACCGCAAGCCTCAGCGAGAGCCTGAATGGCGGCTCCTTTTTTGTCCGGAGAGGTCAATTTTGGGATCTCTGAGACTACTCGGTGAAGTGGCCCCGACAGGACGATCTTTATTGCATTCTCACTGTAGCCCGAATTTACCCCGTTTATCTGGGAGGCCAGCACGGATTTCAAGAAGTAATCATAAGCCGCCTTATCGCTGTGAACGGTAAGATCCAAAGCCCCATACGACATCCCTGCGAGATGGTCTATCGGAGTTGTAGAGAGCGTCGCGTCTCTACTGGAGCCATCTACTAGTTTGCTAACACCCTCAATAAAAGAGCGAGATAGTCGTTCGTCAATTCGGACAACGATGTCGTTGACAAGATTTGGACTATAAGAAGATCCCTTATCTGCACCGATACCAGCCGCTGTTGTAATCCCTGCTCGCATGGTTATACCTCAATCAATAAAGCCTTTTGGTATTGTAGGTGGGCGGTGTTCGCTACTCAAGCCGACCCACCTCAGATGAGAGTTTTCAGCCACCTATGGATACCAAATGGACTATAAACGACCAGCTGCTCTAGCTATCTGCACGCTCAGTGCTACGCAAAAATTTGGGTCAAAAGGCGCTAGGGACCCCTTTTATTGCGGTCAGAATGAGGGGTGGAGATACTACCGGATTCGATACCCTCTACCTCTGGCCGGAGCTACGGCCTATCTATCTTCACTAGCTCCCCTGAACCATGTCAGCGGGAATAGGGGGCGGCATATCATCATCTTCGAATCTCTCCGGCAAATCCTGGCGCTTCAGCTTCTGTAGCTCTTGCTGTTTCTCCTGTATCTCTCTCTCAAGCCGATTGATTGTATCTGAGTGCGCGCCATGATTTTCTGCCGCCGGCTCTCCTCCGTCCGGATTTGTGTCGTCATTAAAAATCTCAAGGGGCCGCGTGGAGCGAGGTGCGGTTGGAGAAGTACGGGTCGACGACGAGCCAAGCTGCCTCTCGCCTTTGCCCTCCATTAGTAGGTCCGGGACCTTCTTTCGAGGCTCCTCATCTGAGGCATCTGTCGCGTACCGTTTGTTATTGGCTACAATCTCAAGAGGAATTCGAACCCGGTCGCCAACTTCTACTCCTCGCGTCGCTAAAAATGGGTTGTGCCGAACAACGATTGGCTGAGAGAGCGCGGAACCGGTGTACCAGGTCAGGATCTTGGGAAGGCTCTCATCACTTTTTGTGACGACGTGCACTAGGAATTCCCCCTCTGGAATCGCTTCAGGTGGATCGACGTACGGCAGGAGCTGACACGCGCTACACACGCTCAGAAGAATGACGAAGAACAATCGTGCCACGAATCCCACTCTCCGGAATAAATAGAGCCCGTAGTGGATATCGGCCGGATAGGAACCAAAGTTTATCGGAATAGTACCCGACCCAAGAGGTCCGAGGAACGGTGGTTTACTGTGTCGCCCTAAGGCTTAAATTACTCGCCTTTTTTAACGGCGATTACCAGCTCAGAGAACTTCGGGCTGAGGTGCTGTTCGATTTTAAGCTCCACGGCGTCTCCCGTCTTGAAACCCGAGAGCGACACCCCTTCCGAAAGGTAGAAAGGCATCGTCATCGCCATCATTCCCGTGATTGCGCCCGTATCATCGCGGTACTCGGGAATAGCCTGGTGCTTCACCAAGACCTCATTCGCCGCCAACCCATCCCCGGGCATTCCCTTTATCACGCCCTTCACGGTGTAGAAGTAGGCGGTATCAGCGAGCGCATTGGTTGACGAAAGCAAGCCGAGAATTATCGCTAAGAAAGTTATCCGCATGATTCCCATAATCCTATTCAGCTCCTCCTCGAAGCTCCCAAATCTTCGTCCCAACAAAGACCGAATACATCACGGTCACCGGAATACCCAAGGCGATCAGAACGAACATCGTTACATCGAGCCGGTATTTGATACTTTGAATGCTCATGAAGGCGAGGCTTGAAAGAAGCGCTCCACTTGTCAGCACCGTGAACGCTATAACTAACGACCTACGGAACCAGATGTAGAGAGCTGTTACGAACGCGGCGAACCCAACTGTTATTTGTCCCATCATAGGGATGACGAAGAACGCGGTAAACATGAAGGGGGAGACTAAGAGAGATACCGCCAAGGTAACAAGCACCTCTCGAGAGGACACTGGAGGTGACACCACACGAACTCGCGCAGCATGGAATTTCTCAAAATCAGCGATACGAATTCGATCCATTGCGGCAGTCTGCTCCATGCGTAGGCTCCTATTTTATGTCGAAGAGCTTACTGCAGAGTAGGGCGAAGCTCAACCGAGCCAAGCCACTAATCAGCCGTGTCGGCCTCGGGTCGGAGCTTTAAGAGCACTGAGTCAACACTGCCCCGAGAGGTCTTAAGTATCTTGAATGAATACCTTCCGTCCTCGCAACTCTGTCCGACCTCGGGGATACCCCCAAAGAGGATGTTGAGCAATCCGGCCACGGTTGAATAATCGCTAGACTCCGGGAGGGGCGCGGGAAGGCTCGCGTTCACATCGAGGATCGAAGCGTGCGCGTTAACAACGAAGTCCCCCTCTTTGCGTTTTTCGACAACTGGTCGTTCATCGTCGTACTCATCCTGAATCTCGCCGACGAGCTCCTCGACGATATCTTCCAGGGTTATAAGACCCGAAGCCACCCCAAATTCGTCCACGACGATAGCCATATGGCTACGCTTACTCTGAAGCTCTCTCAGAAGGGAGCCGATCTTCTTTGTCTCCGGAACAAAAAGAGCGGGTCTCATAATCTGCGAGATGGTAACGGGCTGTTTTTCAAGAACTCGTTTGAGAAGCTCCTTCGCGTGAAGTATCCCGACAATGTTGTCTTTGGTGCCCGAGAAGATCGGGATTCGCGAGTATCCCTCCTTGGACACCATCTCAAGCGCCTGCTCAAGGGATGTCTCAACGTCCATAGCGGCCATCTGAGGCCTTGGCACCATAATCTGTCTGACCACCCGCTCATCAAACTTAAAGACTTTCTCAATTAACTCGTGCTCTGTTTTTTGGATGGCCCCAACTTCCCCGCTCTGCGCGCTCTCCGCGAGCAACAGGCGCAACTCTTCCTCGGTATGGGTGTCCGCCTCCGACTCCACTTTAATTCCCAGAGGAGCGAGGATGAGCCACGTACCTCCGTTGATAACCCACACCAAGGGCGCGGTGATGATGGCGAATATCTTTAGCGGGATGGAGAAGGCATAGGTAAATTCCTGTGGATAATAGATCGCCGCGTACTTTGGTACCGCTTCCCCGAATATCAGATGCAGAACAGTGATAATAACGAATCCGATCGGAAGCGCGATCTTATGAGCGAGCTCCTCCGTGATCGGCACTCCCGCGCCCCTCATGGCATCGACGAGACAGGTAGCGACGATCGGTTCTCCCACCCAACCAAGCGCGAGGCTCGCGAGCGTGATACCGATCTGAGCGGCTGAAAGGTACTTGTCAAGCTTATCGAGAACCTCCTGCGCCGCTTTAGCGACACTACTACCAGAGGCGACATCAGCCTCAACCGCGGAATAGCGCACTTTGATGATAGCGAACTCCGATGCCACGAAGAATGCATTCAGAGCGATGAGGAGTACCAGAAGGGCGATGCCAAGGAACATATACTCCCACAACTATAGCGCATTTCCAGATTCTTTCTACTGGCGCGATTTGCCAAGGAGATAGCGCCGTTAGTTATTAAAAAGGGGGAGCTGCCGTCGCCGTCCAATTTAGGCGATACCGAGCACCTCTCCAACTTCCTGCAGCGCAATCAACTGCTCGCGCCAATACCGCTCCGTGCCGTAATCCACGAACACCTGCTTAAATGCTGGGTCCTCAAACCGTTTAGCTATCCACGTTGTAAAATGAATCATTCGTAGCGCTCGGAGCGGTTCGATAAGCCTAAGTGACCCGTGATCAAAGGCTCTCATCATCTCGTATCCTTCAAGCATCGTTTCCCGATATTTGATCGCGACCTGGTCACGACCCGGTGTTAGAAGCCAGAGATCCTGAACGCACGGACCTTCTAGACTGTCGTCGAAATCAACGATGTAACACCCTTTTGGGTGCCACAGGATATTTCCGATATGACAGTCGCCGTGGAGCCGTTGCGTCTGAGTCTCCCGAAACCATGGCTCACTCGTCTTGATGATGCGTTCCGCGATCCCAAGGTAGTGCCCCTCAACTGATGAAGGAAGAAGCTTATTATTCTTAAGGAAGGTCACATTAGCCTCACCGTATGTTTCTGGGGTGAGCTTGATTCGGTGTTTAAACGACTTCGTGGCGCCGACGTTGTGCAGGCGAGCGATCAAGCGCCCTATCTGTCGGAGCTCTGACTCCGACATCTCATCTAATATTCGTCCCCCTACTTTCGGGAAAATCGCGTACCAGATGCCCGCGCCAGCTACTTCACTCAAGGTCTCCCCATTCGGGAATTGAAGGGGCTCTACCACCGGAATCTCAGCTCGGGCGCACTCGGTAAGAAATGTGTGCTCCTCCAAGATCTGCTCTCGAGTCCACCGGCCCGGTCTGTAGAACTTCACCACTCGGTAAGCGTCCCACCGACCCGCGTCTGAGGCGAGATCAATATCCAGCTCCACCTCGTACACCCTGTTCTCTAAGCTGTTGAGGGCCAGTACGCGACCCGTGCACCGAACCCCAAGAGCCTCAACGGCCTCGAGTACCTTCTCGGGTGTGAGTTGAAAGAAAAACCGCGTGGCTGAGCTATCAGGTGTATTCATGAGCAAGGGGAGAGTACCCCCTTCAGAGGGGTGAAAGGAAGGGGGCGCGATCCTACCGCCACCGCCTCAAAGAGGTAATAGCCACAAGAATAAAGACCGGTCCGCCTATAATAGCGGTGAAAACACCGGCCGGGACCTCAAAAGGTGGCCGCACAAGGCGCCCCAGGAGGTCACACGCCACAACCAGTATGGCTCCCAGCAAGAACGAGAGTGGCACAAGGACTCTGTGGCGCAGACCCACTATGTGCCGAGCTATCGCGGGCACTACTATCCCCACAAATCCGATCACTCCGCACTGAGACACGATCCATCCGACCACAAGCGAGGAGAGAACAAACGTTGTGTAGTAGAGGGACTGAACCTGCGTGCCCCTTACGGCCGCTATCTCGTCACCAAACAACATCAGATCAAACTCTCTGTGTTTTCGTTGGATCCAAATAAAGAATACGGCTACGAGAGCCGCCCCAAGAGCGATATCACCCCAACCGACCGCTGGAACACCTCCCATCATCCATCGGGTTACCCTAAAGAGCTGAGAATAATCACTCACATATTGAAGCATGGTCAGGATACTGGAACAGAACAGGCTGAACACGATTCCAACCAAAAGAAGCGCGTCCCCGGCGGACTCTCCTAAACGGCGACTTACCGTGAGTATAAAAAGGATACTAACGAGCGCTCCACTGATCGCGCTTGCGCTCACCGTTATGGCATTGCTTCCGGTCACTAACGCCAGTGAAGCTCCGAGCGCGGCGCCCGACGAGACTCCGAGAGTAAAGGGACTCGCGAGTGGGTTTCTAAAGAGGGTTTGGTACGAAGCTCCAACCATCGCCAAGGCACCTCCAACCAGGAGCGCGAAGAGCACCCGAGGAAGCCTGAGCTCAAGAACGATCATTTGAGCCTCGGGGTCAGCGAGGATGCGCTCAAACGAGAGCGGGGTTACACCCCATACTATCCCCGCCACGGAGATCGCCATCAGCGCGAGGCCGCCCATACCCCAAACGACAACTGCCCCACGCGCCGATCCGTGATCCTTCATCACCCCTCGCCTACGATGGAATAATTAATCTAGACGCCTCGTGTGCCCGCGCCAACTCGATAAAGCCACACGCGTACGCGCGTTCCAGCGCTGGCAGGAGCCCCGCGTCACTCGCGGCTCCATCCCAGTCAATCCGCCCCTCTCGCATAACTAAGATCCGGTCTGAGGCTTGGGTCGCCAAAGAGATATCATGGGTAACCAGAATACATGTTGTCGCTTGCTGGTTGTGGCACTCTACTATCATCCGCTGGATTGTACTCCGACCGGTTGGGTCCAGGTGAGCCGTCGGCTCATCAAGCAAAAGGAGTTTCGCGCCTTGTGATAGCGCGGACGCCAACAAAACTCTTTGGAGCTCTCCGCCACTGAGGTCGGGAAGGTAGCGCCCAAGGAGATGCTCCGTATACGCCAATCCGCTCTCACTCCGGCCAGAGTCGCCGTGGATCTCGAAGAACTCTTTGACCGTAACGCGAGGCAGCGCCAACAACCGCTGCGGAACGAAGCTCAGCAGAGTTGAGAGAAGTTTCGGTGACGCGCGATTAACCGAGTGACCGGCGACATCGAGGCATCCCTGATACTCTCGATGTAAGCCCGCGATCGTTTTGAGAAGAGTGCTCTTTCCAGCTCCGTTCGCTCCGACAATCGCGACCTTTTCCCCCACCCGAACGGAGAAGGTAACACCTTGAAGGATAGCTCTCCTCCGAATGGTAAGCGCAAGATCACGAACAACGAGTAAGTCACTCATGGCGATCCCCTTGCTCACTCAAGCGACGGGCGAGCTGCTCGGCGATGAGGATATAACGGGGTCCAGGGATACTGGCGAAGTCATCCTTCAGAATTATCACGCGCTTGTTCCGCGTGGCCGGGAGATTCGGATATCGACTCCACAGCGACGATATCTCCTCCTCTTTGTTTGGGTCATCTCTATTGACCACCTCTATAATGACTTCAGGCGCGAGCGAGATCAGCCCCTCTGGTGACAACATCGGGATGGAGATCGTGGTCTCATTGTTAATGTTCTCAAGCCCCACAAGCTTAAGGAGATCTGAGTAGAACCCGTCTTTACCCGAGACATATAAGCCCGAGAGCGTCTCTCCCTCAAACACCCTCCCTACCACCACGAGTGTTCGAAGCGGTCGTACAGGTCTTTTCCGCGACGCTATCACCCGCTCTCGCTCAGCAAGAGCTCTCAGTACCTTCTCGGCTCTTTCGGACACATCACAGGAATCAGCTATCGCTTGAACGCTCATCTTGATCCCTTTAAGTGACGAGTGATCAAGCTCACGTGATGGAACTCCAAAACGACTCACCGCTGAGCGCACGTCGGCGTTCTCACGGAGCCCGAAGAGATAGCTCGGCCTCATCGAAAGGATCTTTTCAAGGCTGACATCGTAAAACCCACCGATATTCTCTATTTTCTGAGCGGCCGCCGGATAGCGGCAGTAGCGCGTGACCCCAACCACCCTATCACCAAGTCCAAGCTCAAAAAGGACCTCAGTAATGCTGGGCGCGAGGGATACTATCCGAGCGCAACGCTCCTCAGCGTGGGAAAAACTCGCGAGTGACAGGAGAAAAAGAGTTGGTAGAAGAGAGCGATTCATTCAGTAAGAGAGAAGTTTACTACTACATTTTTGTGAGCGGCTTCAGCTACTCCAGCGCGAGTAGCCGGTTGAAAGACGGCTCTCGCGGCGCTTCCTCGCGCCGCTACATCAAGAATTTCGCTTCCTGAGCTTCGCACGATCTCCACGGTGTCAATAAGGCCATCGCTATTTATCGCCAGGCGGAGCTCCACGCTTCCCTCAAGCCCTCGTTGACGAGCCGCCGCGGGATATTCCGGCTTGGGCATCGAAATTATAAGAGGCTTTGAGTAGAGAGAGGTGAGGAGCCCACCACCACCCTCGGGTAGGGGGGGCTGAGCCTTCGGGGCCGACTCTGATAGACTTTTGACCGACCTGATCACAGTTTTGGCTGATAGGGGTCTCGTCTTTTTCCTTACTGCTTGAATCGGGATCTCTCCATCCGCCGTCGCCAGGGGCGCAAATGAGAGATCTCCCTGGCGCGTTGCATCGCCGATCTCTTGCACATACTCCTCGCCATCGAGACTCACCGTGATCACCGTGGGCTTTGCGCCACGTCCACTCCCCGGCGGTCCGAGCAGAGCCGCGGCGACGCCGAGGTGGAGAGCCACCGATGCCACAATTCCCAGTGATGTATCAGAGAGTCCGAGCATACTGTTATAAAGAGAGCTTAATTCCTCCATACGCCGCGCACCCTAACGAGCCGTAGCCCAGGACCTCCTCATACTCCTGATCAAAAAGGTTATCGACGCGGGTAAAGAGATCGACGGCATCACTAACCCGATACGTGATCGCGATATCAACAAGCCTATATCCAGCTAGTGTTGCGCGACTGGGCTCCGCGCCAGAGAAGTCGTTGTCGATCCTCGCTCCATACATGCGCCACTGAAGCTGAGATGTAATTTTACTCGAAGGGTTATATACAAATGTCACACTTCCTTTATTACGAGGGCGTCTCAGAAGCTGCTGGTCCGTAGCGCGATCCTGTGACTCCGTGTAGGTATAGGCGGCTTTCACTGCGGCGGTCTCAGTTAGGGTCACCTGCACCGCGGCCTCTGCCCCCTGCGTGTAGGCGCTAGCAATATTCTCTAGCACATACGTTGATGGGTTAAATGTGATCAGGTTGTTGTAGCTATTGTTAAAGAACGTCAGCGACGTGGAGAGTCGCTCCTTAATAACCTGTTGGTCTACTCCAACATCCCAACCCGTATTTGTCTCGGCTTCGAGCTCGGGATTGCCGAAGCTTGAGAAGAGTTGCACGAGGGAGGGAGCCTTAAAGCCCGTTCCGACTGAGCCCCTAACCTTGGTGGAGTTCGTCACATGCCAAGCCGGAGCGATTCGGTAGGTCGTTCGGCTCCCAAATATCGAGTGATGGTCGTAACGAACACCCGCGTCTACGAAGGCCCGCTCACTGTATGAGGTCTTGGTCTCTAAGAAGACGCTATTAGTTCGAGCGTCCCGCCAGGAGAGGTTGTCCTCGTATGGCCCGTACGCGCCATCAGATAGATAATCCGATTTTGCTTGCTCCTCTTGAGTCTCGCCGCCGAGGACGCTTGAGAAATAGCTGGTCGGACTCCAGGTGGCCTTACCACCGACATCAAGGAGATCACCCTCATACGCTGAACGGAGGAGCTCCTGACTTAAGGGATCGGGATCGTTTTTGTCTTTTAGTGAGTGGTGAGAGTAGGCTACCCATGCCGAAGGCGTTAGCGTGGAGTCGTTAAGGTGTCCTGACGCTTCCCCCCTCGTAAAAAACTCCTCGTTCGTGTAACGACGATTCAGATCGTCCCCGCCAACACCGCCAAAGTTGTCTAAGCCAGCGCCGCTACGGGTGTACCGAGTAGTGACTGATCCATCGAGGAGCTCGGATGGAAAGAATCGCAGGCGCCCAGAGAGGGAGGTGTTGTGATAAGCGTCGCGCTCGAGATTGCCATCCTTCGCGTTCGCGGCTGAGATGTTCCCCACATCTTGTTGCGTAATACCTCCGGTGAAGTCCACGCGCTCCCCTCCGTATGAGACGTTACCCACCTGATTGAAAGTATTGTAGGAGCCGGCCTCGCTCGACGCGCTCGCGTGAGCGCCCTTCGCGGCTTTTTTTGAGATAATATTGATTACCCCGCCCATCGCGTCTGAGCCGTAAATGGTGCTCTGAGGGCCGCGGATTATCTCGATTCGCTCAACGTTTTCTAGGGTCAGATTGGACAGATTGAAGGCTCGATTCGGAGAGGCCGGATTGTTCATCTCAATACCATCGAGAAGCACCAGCGTTTGAGAGCTATCACCTCCACGGATGAACGCGGCCGCGTTCCCTCCAACACTACCACTCTGGACGATATCAAGCCCCGGAACTTTTCGTAGCGCCTGAATAACATTCGCGTATCGCCCCCGTTGCAACTCCTCTTGAGTGACGACTGATACTGAACTTCCAAGGTTTGATTGTTTCGTTTCGATTCGACTAGCGGTAACGACTATTTGCTCGACATCCGAGGACATATCCTCCGCGGAGGCGGTCGTGACCGGAGACATAAAGCCCACGGCAAAAAAAAGGCATGCCGATACACGGGTATGGGGCGAGGCAACTCCACGCATACGCTTTCCTAAAAACATTCTCTCGAAAATACAAACGAGACCCCAATCCACGAGGATCTTATTTGGGCATGCTGACCTTTCTTCTCTATCGCTCGCTGCTACCGCACGAGAGCTTGTAGAATAAAAATCAGTTGACCGTCGCGAGAAGGTCTTCTGGCTCTCGGGTACTACTGAGGCCCCTCCTTCCCGTCCGTTAAGGACAGTGGAGTGCGTGAGGCTTTCACCCGAATACAGCGGCGGGACCGCGACGGAATTTCACCGTTCTTCCCTGGCGCTCGCAACTATTGAGGTCGTACCAGGATGGGCGGGTGCGGGTCAATAATTATTGGGGACTCCGTCGGCTTATACTCGGTGAGAACCGCGTAACCACCCCATCAAGGGAGGGTGGCGCAACCTCTCCCTTCCCTTGATATCGGCCCCCAATCCCATTAAAGTCGCCAGGTCACTTAGTTTTCAGCGATTGTCTTTATGAAGTCCTCTCACCCTCGTGTCACCCTCCTTGGGAACAACTCAGGCCGCAACCTCGGGGATATGGCGATTATGTCGAGCATAATGGAGAGCCTCTCGAAGAGAATGCCAGACTCTGAGTTCTTCGTCCCAACTATCAAGCCGGAGTGGGTGAGGAAACATTACGGTGGTCGCTACAACGTTAAAGCGGTGAATGTGATGCCGTGGACCCTGAGTATCCGACTCCTGGGGCTCCCTACCCTACGATGCCTCGCCAAGAGCGACGTTGCGCTAATCTGCGACGGCATTATCTTCGGCAAGAAGCTCTTTAACCCGGCTTTCAATTACCTCATCACGCTCGTCCTCCTCGTTCCTCTCGCTCGACTACTCGGTTGTAAGGTGGTTTGCTACAGCACGGGCATCGGCCCCTTTCAATCAACGATTAGCCGCCTCTTCGCCAAATGGACGATAAACGGGTGTGACCTCGTGATGATGCGGGAGCGAGATAGTGAGAAGCTCACAAAAGAGATCGGCGTCACCCAACCAGTGGAGCTCACCGGCGATGCCGCTTTTATAAATCCCGTCTCTGATGACACTGTGGCCGTTTCAATACTGCGAGAGATCGGATTAGACCCCGAGCGCCCCGTCATGGCGATTAACGCGACAAGCTACCTCGACACGTGGCTCAACCCCCACGAGCGGTTAAGCGATCCAAAGTCGCTCTTAAGCACGATCGCCGAAGGCGTACAACAGGCTCAAGAGGGGGTTAAGGAGCAGTTTCAGCCGATGATTCTATGCACTCATCCCATGGATGAGGCGACGTGTAGAGAGCTCGCCGAGCTGTGTGGCGGAAAGGTCTTAACGAATACAACGTACCTCAGCCACGATATCCAAGCCGTTATTCGTCGGTGTGGGATCTTGGTCGGAATGCGATTCCACTCTATCGTTCTAGCATCCTCGGTGGAGACCCCGGTCGTTGGACTAATTTACGCTCCGAAAGTTCGTGGCTACCTACGCCTGTTGCAGTGCGAGGACTACAGCCTCGAATTAGCGTCTCTTACCCCCGCGAGTCTCGGCGCAAAGCTAACGGAAGCATGGAACGCTCGACAGGAGCTCCAAGATCGTCAACGCCCGATTATCGGCGACCTGAAAGAGGGCGCTGAACACGCGGCCGATCTCCTCTGTTCTCGATATTTCGGTGACCGCCGAGCGCGCGCTGGTGGTGGATACGCGGAGGCTGTGTAGATTCCTTTCTCGCGGCCGCACCCTGATAACGCAGGATGAGCTCAAGCTCTTGTGTTGAAACGTGTCAAACCATCAAGCGCAATCGAAACGGTCAGATCACTTAACACGTTAGTGATCGATCTCATGCGCGCCACGATCCAATCAACGGTGAGAAGGATCGGAACGATCTCTAGCGGAAGACCAACCGCCGTCAAGACAAGTGAGAGAGAGACAACCCCAGCTTCCGGTATTCCCGCCACTCCAATCGCGGCGATGAGGCTCATGCCTGCCGCTACCAGTTGCTGTCCGAGGCTTAGATCGAGACCGAACGCTTGCGCCACAAAGATCACGGCCATAGCCTCATACAGAACGATCCCATCATTGTTAAGATTTGTTCCGACGCAAGCTCCAAGTCGCGATGAGCTCTTTGAGACACCCAGAGTGTCTAAGGATTCCAGGGTAAGGGGAAGGGTCGCTAAACTTGAATTGGTGCCGAAGGCATACACAACCGGGCGCTTCGCGGCGGCGACGAACCGCCGCAGCGATACGCCTGAAACGACACGTATCCAGAATGGATACACGAGCGCGATTTGAAGCGTCATGCCGAGCACCGCGAGCGTAATATAAAGAGCCAGCCCTTTGAAGGGCGCGAACCCGTACTCTCCCACGGTGCGCGCAGTGACACAGAAAACCGCGTATGGAACAAGCCTAACGAGCAGTAGAAGAACGGATGACCATACAGAGAGCACGGTGCGGATGAGCCGCTCCGCGTGCACAAGCTCAAAGTCAGCTCGCCCCCCGGTCAGATGCTGCCGAAGCCCTGTGCCAAGCAGGAGCGCGAGCAGAACGACTCCGATGACGTTATTTTCCGAGAAGGGCGCGACGATACTCTCAGGCACAAGTGAGCGCAGAACCTTTGCTAGGTCGATGGAGGTGACCATCGGAGCTATCTCCGCGCGCTCCCGGGCCGCATCCATTCGAAATAATCTTCCGGGTTGAACGATATTTGATAGTGAAAGACCTATCACGAGAGCCAGCGAGGTGTTAATGCCAACCACAACCAGGAGCCGTCTGGCGCTCTTCCAAGAGATCGGCGCTGTAGTTAGCGCGTCGATGATGCTGAAAAAAACCAAGGGCACCGCCATGACTTTGATGAGCTGAATAAAGAGTTTGCCAGCGATTCCAAAGGGAACCGCTTTCTCTCCTAAAAGCACTCCAGCCATCGCTCCACATATCATGCCGATCAGAATTTGTGCGGTGAGCGAACAGTTTTTTATGGCGGGAGGCACAGACATGGGGCTCCTATCGGAAGGCTCTAAATGGCGAATATCTGTTCGATACCCCACCCTAATTACTCGCGGTAGAGACTAGTATCACTAGATTCAAACTATCTCCGCCCAAAAGTTGAACAAAAACGGGCGGCAGGCTACCATGCGCGGCGATGACAGAGAAAGATAAAGCAATCAATACGAATGTCCGTAACATCGCTATCATAGCGCACGTGGACCACGGCAAAACAACCCTTGTCGATCACCTCTTTAGGCAGAGTGGTCTCTTCCGGTCAAACCAGGAAGTAGCTGAGCGCGTCATGGACAGCATGGACCTGGAGCGCGAGCGGGGAATTACCATCGCCGCCAAGAACTGCTCCGTTAAATGGGGCGACGTCAAGATAAATATCCTTGATACGCCGGGCCACGCCGACTTCGGCGGGGAAGTCGAGCGCGCTTTGATGATGGTGGACGGAGCCATCCTCCTTGTTGACTCGTCAGAAGGCCCCCTACCTCAAACACGCTTCGTGCTTCGAAAGGCTTTGGAGGCAGGGATCTCAATTATCGTGGTGGTCAATAAGATCGATCGCCAAGACGCCAGGCCCCAAGAGGTCCTCAACGAGGTCTACGATCTATTCATCGATCTCGACGCTACTGAGGATCAGCTCGACTTCCCTGTGCTCTATGCCATCGGACGAGAGGGAATAGCCCAGAACAAGTTGGAAGATAAGGGCACCAATCTAGCCCCTCTCTTCGACGCTATTGTAAAGCACATACCTGGTCCTTCTCACGACACCACTCAACCCTTCCAGATGCTGGTAACGAACCTCTCGTACTCAGACTACCTCGGACGTCTGGCAATTGGCCGCGTGTTCAACGGGTCAGCTCGTAAAAATGAGCGCCTCGCCCGAATTGGCGAAGGTGGCGTGGTAGAGCCACTACGAGTGTCGAAGCTCCAGGTCTATCAGGGGATCTCTTTCGCTGAAGTTGAGCAAGCTGAGCCGGGAGAGATTATTATTCTCTCAGGTATCGAGGATGTGGCGATCGGAGACACCATCTGCACACTTGAGAAACCCCTGGCGCTCCCCCGCATCTCAGTGGACGAGCCGACGATCTCGATGAAATTTATGGCGAACACCTCCCCGTTCTCGGGTAAAGAGGGGAAGCTGGTTCAGCCTCAAAAAATAAAGGAGCGTCTTCACAAGGAGGCTCTCTTCAATGTCGCCCTCAAAATTGAGGAGTCGAAAGAGGATGAGAGCGTTCTCGTTAGAGGCCGAGGGGAATTCCAAATGGCGATCCTCGTTGAGACGATGCGTCGAGAGGGTTTTGAGGTAACGGTCGGGCGTCCGCAGATAATATACAAAGAGATAGACGGAGAGAGACACGAGCCTATAGAGCATCTGGTGATCGACTGTGATGAGCAGTTTATTGGCATCCTCTCTGAGACCTTATCCATCCGTCGTGGAAAGATGGCAAACATGGTCAATCACGGCTCTGGGCGAGTGCGACTTGAGTTTGAGATCCCATCACGAGGCCTGATCGGTTACCGCAATCAGTTCCTGACCGATACACGCGGCACAGGTATCATGAACTCATACTTGAAGGGATACGAGCCATTTAAGGGAGACTTCATGTCGCGCAGCTCGGGGTCCCTAGTAGCGGATCGGCAGGGAGAGGCCATTCCCTACGCGATCTTCGGTCTCCAGCCTCGCGGAAAGATGTTCGTGCAGCCTGGCGACCCAGTGTATGAAGGAATGGTTGTGGGCGAGCACAATCGAGACAACGACCTTAACGTTAACATCTGTCGCGAGAAAAAGCTTACCAACATCCGAGCTGCCGCGAAGGATGAGAACGTGATCTTGTCGCCAGTTATCCCGCTAACTCTTGAGAAGGCGATCGATTTCATCAGGGATGATGAGCTGGTTGAGGTTACCCCGAAATCGATCCGCATTCGGAAAACTATCTTGCCGGCCAACAAGCGCTCGTAAGTAGAGGGTGCCAACCCGGAATTACAGGGCCACCTCGGTTCGCAAGTAGAAGATCAAAGAGTTCGCTAAGTCCGGATTCATCGATGGATTAACCACGTACTGAATGTCCGGGGTTACTGTTACAGCGCGAACTACCTGCGCGCGGTAGCACAACTCGAAGGTTCTCTCGCTGTGGTCCGCTCTTGGATTATCTAAGCGGAAGGCGGAGCTCACCTCGGCATGGGCATATCCGAACCCGAGCACATCTTCATCCCTCCCCTCAAAAAAGCCTTTGTAATGCAGCCCGCCGCCGAAATACCACGGGTTAAAGTTCCGATCAGCTTGGGCTTGTCCTACTTGAAAGAAGGCGCCCAGCCCCTGACTCGATCCATCAACCTCCTGCCAGATCTGCCTCTCGCCGATCAGGTAGGTTCCATAATTGGATGAGCGCCCCACCCCATTTATATCCTCAAAGTCCCCGGAATTATGCCAAGCCCCGAACGCGATCTTCGCGTGGGGCTTTGATTCATCTGATTCAACCCACCCTACTTCAGAGATCGAGTAGAAGCCCTCGCGCTTGCTTAATCCAAGCCTCGCCGCGCGCGGGTTTTGAAAATCGCCTGGCTTCCCATCATACACACCAGCCATGAGGTACACATCGTCTGTGATGTCAGCGCGTACGCGCGTGCCTAAACCTGTGAATGGGTAAAATGAGTATGGATTCTGAGTGATCGTTGACGGGGTAAAAAATGAGCTGTTTATGAAAACGAACCCGTAATCAATGATCGAAAATTCAATGGAGAAGTCATGAACACCCGCCAGGACATCTACGGACCCATCCAGGAACCTGTGCTTGTAGTACGCCTCATAAGGCTCGACCGTGTCAAAGGCGTCGACGTTGCTCGTGTATTGATAGTCTCCCACCGCTAGAGAGGGGCGCCGACCGTAGACTCCAATACCATACAAAACGAGCTCTCCATCATCCCACCAACCAGCTTTCGCTGTGTCCACGGTTAGAATCAAATTGAAGTTACCGAGCACTCCAACTCCCCGGTATTTACCCCCACGGGCATTCCCCCAGATGTCGTGAATGGCGAGCGCCTCGATCGTATACCCGTCATCGCTCAATTGCCGGCGCCCATGGTCACCTAATAGTGGTGCCTCTTCTTCCGCCTCCACCAAACCCTGAACAACCGGTCGTTCCTGAGCATGCACGGTCAGGCCTTGAACAGCCCACAGCACAATCGTTATCGCTGAAAAACTAAGCGGTCGGATTTTCATAAAAGAGGCGTCTTCGGCGCAGAGCCGCACAACGATAATGACTCGTTCTCCTGCTTACTTACAAGAGGTATAGGTGTTAGGAATCTTCTTTAACCTCTTCTCAAAAGCCGCTATCTCTTTCGGTGAACGAGCCGCGATGTGTTCGAGTCCTCTAGGTACCTTCCCTTCGAAGATTCTCTTAAAGGCTTTGAGGAGCTGCTTCTTAGGCACAGTCTTAGTGACGCACGACATCGGGGTGACTTCGCAGACGAAGTTTTGGTCGCTACTGTCTCTAAAGGCTTTCTCCATTTCAGCTAACGCGCCCGCACCGCGCGATAGGAACGGCACGCTGAATTGACCCTTAGACCCCTTCCATCGTCCCGCTTTAGCTGCGTCATTGGCCTGCTGGGTGAGTTTTATTATCACTCTTCTGGTGTATTCAAATGGGCTCCTGAGCATAGTTGGGTCGAGTGGCGTACACTCGCCTGGCACACCTCGGTCAGTACAGACATCAGGGTTGGCGCTAACCGTCACGTTCTGTCCGAGGAACTTCCAGACCCCCATGAGGGTGTCTCCGTTCTTGAAGTATTCTTCTGGAACCGCGAATCCACCCGTTCCTGGCGCGAAGCTCGTGGCCGGCACGGCCTCTCCCGTAACGGAGTAGATCGAGTTGAGCTCTGTATACTCAAGGGGCACGGTGAGGGCTGTCTCGGTAGAATTCACTGATGAGAAGTAGATATTCGGCAGTCCCCCGATCACGATCCTACACGGCGCTTCACCACTCCGCACCAGCCGTTGAGCCTCTATTAATACCGGGCTCTGCGCTCCAAAGTTAGCTCCAGAGTCAGTGACTGGTGGGAACGAGATTGCCTCTAGCCCCGAGGAGACGGTGTAGTCTTGGTCGATCACCAAGCTCGCGGTTACCTCACCGTTACTATCGGTGTTCTCGGTCTGCGCGTTGATCATAATTGGGGCGCCAGCGATCGGGGTCTGTTGGATGAGGAGCCTGAAGGTAACGGGCATTACCGGTGGGGTTGGTGTCACAGTCGGCGTTACCGTTGGCGTATTAGTCGGCGTGTAAGTTGGTGTCACAGTCGGCGTCGGTGTGACCGTTGGCGTCTCTGTAGGTGTTGGCGTCACGGTTGGAGTGTGTGTTGGCGTCGTTGTCGGCGTCACCGTTGGCGTATTGGTTGGAGTATTTGTCGGCGTCGCCGTTGGAGTATCTGTCGGGGTGTTTGTAGGCGTAGCAGTTGGCGTCGCCGTTGGTGTGCTGGTTGGAGTGTTGGTCGGCGTCGTTGTTGGTGTAGCGGTCGGCGTATTTGTGGATGTGTTGACCGGGGTATTTGTCGGTGTAGCGGTTGGTGTGGCAGTAGCCGTGCTAGTTGGAGTCACAGTTGGCGTGTTGGTTGGTGTATGCGTTGGCGTGACGGTCGGAGTTACTGTCGCTGTGTCGGTCGGTGTGGCGGTTGGAGTATCTGTTGGAGTAGCCGTTGGGGTCGCCGTTGGGGTGTAGGTTGGCGTAATAGTAGGCGTATCCGTAGGCGTCTCCGTTGGAGTCTCTGTTGGAGTCGCTGTTGGGGTATTCGTTGGCGTAGCGGTTGGTGTTTCCGTTGGGGTATCGGTTGGCGTATTAGTCGGCGTTACCGTTGGAGTATCAGTTGGCGTAGCCGTGTAGGTGTGGGTCGGCGTCACTGTTGGCGTACTCGTTGGTGTAGCGGTTGGAGTGACCGTCGGAGTTGAGGTGGGCGTCTCGGTAGGCGTACTAGTCGGAGTCTCTGTTGGCGTAGCTGTTGGAGTATCTGTCGGTGTCGCCGTGGGTGTCATGGTCGCCGTGTTCGTCGGAGTCGCGGTCGGCGTTACCGTAGGCGTATCTGTTGGAGTTGATGTTGGCGTCCCTGTCGGCGTGTCGGTCGGTGTCGATGTCGGCGTTGATGTCGGCGTTACCGTCGGTGTGTCTGTAGGAGTGCTCGTTGGTGTGACCGTTGGTGTAATCGTAGGCGTGGCTGTCGGTGTCTCAGTTGGAGTTTGTGTCGGCGTGTCAGTGGGTGTGCTGGTAGGCGTCTGAGTCGGCGTTACGGTTGGGGTATGCGTTGGTGTGTTGGTTGGCGTAGCCGTTGGAGTATCAGTTGGCGTAGCCGTTGGAGTCGCCGTTGCCGTCGCAGTGGGTGTATGAGTCGGGGTGTTCGTTGGCGTTATAGTTGGCGTGTTAGTCGGCGTCGCCGTTGGGGTGTTAGTCGGCGTCACTGTTGGGGTATTAGTCGGAGTCGCCGTTGGTGTCGCGGTCGGTGTGGCCGTTGGTGTCGCGGTCGGAGTCGCCGTCGGCGTCTGAGTTGGGGTATTCGTCGACGTGGCTGTCGGCGTGTTAGTCGGTGTCACCGTTGGAGTGTTTGTCGGTGTGGCTGTCGGTGTCGCCGTTGGGGTGTTGGTTGGCGTAGCAGTTGGAGTGTTTGTCGGCGTAGCGGTCGGCGTAGCGGTCGGTGTCGCCGTTGGAGTGTTAGTTGGCGTAGCTGTCGGTGTCGCCGTCGGGGTCGCCGTCGGCGTAGCCGTTGGAGTATTTGTCGGCGTAGCGGTCGGGGTAGCGGTCGGTGTCGCCGTTGGAGTGTTAGTTGGCGTAGCAGTCGGTGTCGCCGTCGGAGTATCCGTTGGCGTAGCAGTTGGAGTGTTTGTCGGCGTAGCGGTCGGCGTAGCGGTCGGTGTCGCCGTTGGAGTATTAGTTGGCGTAGCTGTCGGTGTCACCGTTGGGGTGTTGGTTGGCGTAGTAGTTGGAGTGTTTGTCGGCGTAGCGGTCGGCGTAGCGGTCGGTGTCACGGTTGGGGTGTTTGTCGGCGTCGCTGTCGGTGTCGCCGTCGGAGTATCCGTTGGCGTAGCCGTTGGCGTGTTTGTCGGCGTAGCGGTCGGCGTAGCGGTCGGTGTCGCCGTTGGCGTGTTAGTTGGTGTAGCTGTCGGTGTCGCCGTCGGAGTCTCCGTTGGCGTAGCT
>Ga0214921_10000867_pt1 | contig 53744 bp, 69 predicted proteins | sample LL1505_MetaG_FD_177992 | JGI IMG/M metagenome (GOLD analysis project Ga0214921, IMG submission 177992) | Freshwater microbial communities from Lake Lanier, Atlanta, Georgia, United States - LL-1505 | ecosystem: Environmental > Aquatic > Freshwater > Lake | place: USA: Georgia | collected... | reverse complement strand
CTATCTAACAGGAGAATACACATCGTGGCAAAAGCAAAAGTTACTGACGTCACAGGACGTCAAAGAGAAGAACAAATTAAGGCCAATGCAGAAGCTCTCGCAGCTCGTGCTGGCGAAATGTCTATGGCAACAGCGGCAAAAGATTACCGTGATGCTACAGAGATTGTAGATCTTACAACTTCTGTACCAACTGTAATTGATGAGGTTGAAGATCTCGGCGTAAGCCTCGCAGACGACTCAGTTGTCGTACGTGTTGCAGAAGACCTTGAAATGATGACAATAGGAGCAGGCAACCACTACTCTTTCCAAGCGGGCAAGAAGTACAAAGTTTCACAGGTTGTAGCAAATCACCTAAAAGAAAAAGGTTACTTGTACGACCGTTTGTAAACCGTACAAGGTCTAATAGTCTCACTCCTACAACCGCCCTCCTGTAGGAGTGAGGCCTTTTTTATGCAGATTTATTATAATTTTTGATAGATAATTAATATAACATTTACCTGGAGGATCCGTGGCCACCTTATCAGAACTCGCAAGTAGATTGCGGTCCGAAATTGGCGATACCCCACGTTCTTTTGTAGACACTTATACAGGCGATGGATTAACAACTAGATTTCAACTCAGTCAAGCTCCAGTTCTAGGCAGTAGCCTAGTTATTACAGTGGCTGTCCCAACATCTACATCTACAGTAACAGCTGCCTCAGCTACTTCAGGAACTGTTACCTATACTTCTAGCAACTCTTTAACCGCTGGACAAACTGTAAATATTACTGGATTAACTAACTCTATTTCTATAACCGCTATTGCGGGTTCTGGCTCTGTTGTAACTTATTCAACAACTTCAACAACAGGTCTTTCAGCAGGCCAAACAATTACCATATCTGGTTCTACCACAACTGGTTTTAATGGTACAAAGACTATTTTGGCAGTAAATGCCGGAACTAGCTTTACAGTTACCTCTACTGTTACCGGAGCAACTTCAACTGCAACAGGTACGTATTCATCCCCGTTTAATTTAACTGGTGTGATAGTAGCCTCTAGAACTACAACATCTTTTACAGTAACCAATGCTGTCACTGGTGTCGCAGTAACTGGCGCCTCAGCAGTGGCTTCAGGTCTATCTGCAACCTTTAACGTCTCTTCTACAACAGTTATAGAAGAAGGCATAGGTATTTTAACCTTGGCAGTGGCCCCAACAAACAATGCGGTAATTACTATCTCCGGTACAGCCTACCGTTATTTTACAGATTCTGAAATTTACTATTATATTAACAATGCTTTCTTAGAACATAGCCGTAATGAATCAGATACTAATGGGAGCTCCCTTACTACTTTAAATAGATTGCCCGGTATTGAAGAATACCCAGTAATTCTTCTAGCTTCAACTATGGCTCTTTATACCTTAGCTAACGACTCAGCATTTGATATTGATATTATTTCTCCAGACGGAGTTTCTATACCACGTTCTGAACGTTATCGCCAGCTTACAGAGATGGTTCAAACACGTAAAGAACAATATAGAGAACTTTGCGTTATGCTTGGTGTAGGTCTTTATCGTATTGAAGTAATGACTCTTCGCCGTATTAGCCGTATGAGTAATCGTTACATTCCTGTATATCGTCCTCAAGAAATTGACGATGCATCTCTTCCACAAAGAGTTTCACTATCGCTCCCAAACTATGGCGATATTTCTCCAAGTGCTCCAGTTATCTCAAAGGATCTTTCACTTTACTCTGGGGATGACTTTATTGAAGTTATTAGATTCTCCATGGACCTTACCTCTTACACACCACTTGCCCAAATTCGTCTTTCCCCATCTATTCCAGCAAGCAGAGTTGGTCCAGTAATTCTTGGAACATTTACTATAACAAAGAGTGCATCTACAGTAGGAGGTATAGTAGACACTTTAACAATGACTCTTCCAGGGTCAGTTACAGCAAACCTTCCAAACGTTGCCTACTACGATCTACAGCTAACTTCAAATAGTAATAAAGTAAAAACATATCTTTACGGCAAGGTATTTACACACTCAGAAGTTAGTAACCCTATAGGACCGTTCTAATGAGCTGTATAGATAGTTGCGGTACATGTGTATTATGTACTGAATTAATTATTATTACGGATGTAGCTCCGGGTATTACATATATAGAGTCTGATCTTATTCCTGACCCTCTTTCACCAGATATTACTAATATTGGTTCAGCTGGTCCACAAGGTATTCAAGGACTTCAAGGTACACAAGGAATATTAGGTATTCAAGGCTTTGGTTATGCACAGTTACAAGGAACACAAGGTACTCAAGGTTTACAAGGTCTGCAAGGAAGACAGGGCATAACAGGATCTCAAGGAGTTCAGGGCACACAAGGAGTACAGGGTACTCAAGGTTTACTGGGAACTCAAGGAGTACAAGGAATAACAGGTACACAAGGTACACAAGGTACTCAGGGCACTCAAGGTTTACAAGGAACTCAAGGTGCTCAAGGAACTACTGGTATTCAAGGCTATACAGGTTTACAAGGAGTAGTAGGTACACAAGGTGTTCAGGGACCACAAGGCACACAAGGTATTCAGGGAATACAAGGTGTGCAAGGCACACAAGGTGTAAATGGAAACCAAGGAACTACCGGTATTCAGGGAGCTCAAGGTTTGCAAGGAGTTCAAGGAACAACTGGTAGTCAAGGTATTCAGGGCATTACTGGTGCAAGCGGTGTTTCTTCTAGTTATTTTGAGTACAAGATAGATGCAAATAGCACATCTAATTCACAACCAACTAACGGCTATTTAAGATATAACAACGGTACTCAAATTAATTCTACTGTTCTTTATATTAATCATTTAACACAACTTAACGTAGATATAGATATGTTTTTAGACCTTTTACAGGTTAATGACAATGTATTTATTCAAGATGCAAATAATTCAAATAACCTTCAGCACTTTAAAGTTAGTGGTGACGTTAACCCTGGAAATAATGATTATGTTCAAATTCCAGTAACTTATGTTACTGCTGTAGGAACTGGGCTAACTGGATTTGGTAATAACTCCAATATAATTTTAGTTACCACTGCTGTAGGTATCCAAGGAACTACCGGTGCACAAGGCACTCAAGGTATCCAAGGAATTTCAATACAAGGAGTACAGGGCTTACAAGGACCACAAGGCACACAGGGTATTCAGGGTGTTCAGGGTCTTCAAGGCATACAAGGAACACAAGGTACTCAAGGAATAAATGGAATACAGGGAGTTCAAGGCACTCAGGGAATTCAAGGATTACAAGGAACTACTGGTTTACAAGGTGTTCAAGGCGTATTCAATGTTAACTCTGTACAACCAACTCCACCATATAATGGTCAGGTTTGGGTTAATACTAATGATGGTAGAACTTATGTATATGATGGTGTTGAGTGGTTTGAGGCTTACGGAAATTATCAAGGTTTACAAGGTCCAGTAGGATTACAAGGAATTCAGGGCGCTTCAATTTCTACAGCAGCAACTTATGATACAGACCAAGGTGTTATATCAGGGCAGGTGTTTAGTTAATGGCCAACCCGATTAAACGTGGAGAGTCGGGAAGTCAAGTAAGTTCTTGGAACCCAACCGCATCTAATACATCTACTTATACATCGTTAGTAAATCCATATGGATTAACTTTGCGAAAAACAATTACTTCAACTGGAACAGTTTCTATTCCTGATGGAATTACATTTGTTTATGCCATTGTAGTTGGTGGCGGTGGTAGTGGTGGTGCATCAGGAGCATTTGGCGCTGGTGGCGGTGCTGGGGGCGTTGCTTGGGGATTTACTTTAGCAACTCCCACTTGCGTAGTTGGTGCAGGTGCTGTCAATGGTACAGGTGGCTACACACGTTATGGAAATGTAATTGCTGGTGGTGGCGCAGGCGGTGGAAACCTCAATGGGGTTCTTGGGGGTGGAGGTAGTGGTGGAACAAACGGTACTGGTTCAACCAATTACTGGGGAATACCAGGAGGCGCAGCAAATATAGGCGGCTCAGGTTCGGGTGCTGGTGGCGGTAACAATTCAGCAACTAACGGGGTTGCAGGGATTAACGGGGGTTCAGGTATTTCAGGTGGTGGCGGTGGTGGCTCTCAGGGAGCAGGTTCAGGAACTAACACAGGTGGTAACGGTGGCAATGGTTTAGCAGGTGGTGGTGGAGGTTCAGCAACAATTAATAGTGGTACTCGCATTGGTGGCAATGGTGGTAACGGTATTAATATATTAACAGGTGCTATTACAACTGGTGGCACAGGTACATCAGGAACAGGAACAAATGGTGCAGGTGGTGGCGGTGGCGGTATCGCTGGTAATGGTTCAAATGCTTCAGGAACTACTGGCGGTGCAGGCGGACTTGGTGGTGGCGGTGGTGGTGGTTCAGGTTCAGCACTAGGCTCAGGTGGCGCAGGAATCATCTACCTGTACTGGTGATAAATTATGAATAAACATTTAAAACAAGGCGAAGTATCCTCACAAGTATCAAGTTGGTTTCCGTCATCCAATTTTGTTATTACTGGTTCTACTATTACTCCTTATGGTTTGCAATTGCGCCAAACTTTATTATCTACTGGAACAGTAATAATACCAAATGGTATTAACTGGGTTTACGCCATTGCAGTTGGCGGTGGCGGTGGTGGTTCTGCGGCAGGCGGCGGTGCAGGTGGAATTGCTTGGGGCTGGACTATTGCAACTTCATCTTGCATTGTTGGTGCTGGAGGTGCTTCTGGTGTTTCAGGAGGTGGTCATACACGTTACGGAAACGTTATTGCTGGCGGTGGCGCTCTTCCAAGTACCGCTACTGGAATATTGGGAGGTGGCGGAGCAGGTGGACAACTTGGAATAAATCCGCAAGCAGGTGGAACAAATTATTGGGGAATTGTTGCGGGAACTGGTGGCTTTAATAGTGCTTCAGGAACGCCTGGTAACGGAAATGTTGGTTGTGGAGGAGGAGGAGGGGGTTATTCATTTACTCCTGGTATTCCTGGCGGTAATGGCGGAAATGGTATTTCAGGTGGCGGTGGCGGTCTTGCTACTACAGGAACAGGAATTGAAACTGGTGGTAATGGTGGTTCAGGTTTAGCAGGTGGAGGTGGAGGGAGAGCAATTACCTCAACTGGTTTTCGTACTGGTGGTAACGGCGGATCAGGAATAAACATTTTAACGGGGGCACCTTTGCGTGGTGGTACTGGGTCTGTTGGAACAAACGCAAACGGCGGTGGCGGTGGCGGTGCAGGAGTGGCAGGTAATGGAAATGCTGCATCAGGAACAGTTGGTGGTGCTGGCGGACTTGGTGGCGGTGGCGGTGGTTCGGGTGCTAATGGCGGCGCAGGATTGATTTATCTTTTTTACTAGGAGACAACTATGAGCATAGACATTTATAAGAATTCATCATTTGTTGATTCGCCGTACAATTTAAAGCTACAACAAACTTTTTCTACTCCTGGAACATTTCCAGTTACTATTCCTGCAGGAATTAACCGTGTATGGGCTGTAGTAATTGGTGGTGGTGGAGCAGGTTCATCACAGGCAACTGGTGGCGGTGGAGGCGGTGGAGCAGGAGGATACTCACAAGGTTGGACTTATGTTTCAAACACAGTAACTGTTGGAACTGGTGGTGCTGGAACTTCAACTGCGGCTGCTGGTGCTAATGGTGGTTCATCAATTTACGGAATGGTGATGGCTGGTGGTGGTGCTGGTTCAACAAACGGACAACAGGCAGGAGCAGGTTCAGGCGCAACTCCTTCAACAACTGCTACTTCAACAATTTCTTATACTGGTGCGCCAGCGGCTACAAGTGGTTCAGTTGGTTATGCAGGTGGCGGTTCTCTTGGTGGCCCTAGCGTTGGCGGTGTTTCAGGCGGAGGCGGTGCTGGTTCAGCAACAGTAACTGGAACTGTAACTGCATTTGCTTCAGGTCGTGGTCTAATCACAGGCGGAGGCGGAGCAGCAGGAACAGCAGGTACAGGCACAGGCGGTGCTGGTGGTACTGGCGATTTCTTTGCAGGTGGCACAGGTTCATCAGGAACAGGTTTTGGTTTTGGTGGTGGTGGTGGTGGTGCTGGTTATCTTTCTGCTGGGGCTAATGCAATAGCAAATAATGGTGGTAATGGTGGTTTAGGCGGAGGCGGTGGCGGTGGTGCCTCAACATTAGGCTTAGCAGGTTCTGGAGGAAATGGCGCTGTTTTTCTATGGTATTAAGGAGTAATAATGAGTAGTGATATTAATCAAAGTCCACAGTATAGTGATACTCCTTTGGGGCTTAAATTGCAACAGACATTTTCTACCCCTGGAACTTCATCTGTAACAATTCCATCTCATATTAAAAGAGTTTATGCAATCGTAATTGGTGGCGGTGGTGCAGGGGGTTCTTCTACTACTGTAGGAACTGGAGGCGGTGGAGCTGGTGGATACTCACAAGGCTGGACTTATGTTTCAAATACAGTAATAGTAGGCGCTGGTGGTATTGGCACAGCGGTTGTTGGTACTGGTGCTGTTGGTGGTTCATCAATTTACGGAATGGTGATGGCTGGTGGTGGAGGAGGAAGTTTGATTACTGGAAACGGTGGAGGCGCTGCAGGAGTCGCAACCCCAACAAATCAAAACTCAACTATTTCTTATACTGGCGCACCTTCCGCTAGTGCTAGTGGAATTAGTTATGCTTCTGGGGCTGGAAATGGATTTAACAATGGCGGAGACGGTGTATCAACAGGCGGAGGAGGGGGCACAAATAATTTTGGAACTGGTTTTACGGGGGGTAGAGGTTTAATTTGTGGAGGTGGCGGAGGAGGAGGAACAACAGGAACTGGTGGAGTAGGCGGTACTGGAGACTTTTATTCTGGAGGAATTGGTAGCACTAATAATCCAGGTGGTGGAGGTGGAGGTGCTGGATTTTTAGGCGCAGGTTCACCAGGTTTTGGTATTAATGGCGGTACTGGCGGTGCAGGCGGAGGTGGAGGAGGCGGTGCAGCAACAAATGGTAGAGGTGGTGATGGAGGTAATGGAGTAGTACTTCTTTATTACTAATCAAATGTATAATAGATTTAAGGAGTTTTAAATGCCAATTACTTTTCCAACATCAGGGTTAACCCCAAACGTAACCACATATACATATAGTGGTCTTACGTGGCTTTGGACTGGCTCCGTTTGGCAATCTGTTGGTTCTGTATCTGTTCAGGGAGTTCAAGGTAATCAAGGATTACAGGGTACAATTGGTTTACAGGGATTTACAGGCGCTGGCGGTGGTGCTGGTCCTCAAGGAACACAGGGATTGACTGGTGGCTTTGGTATCCAGGGTATACAGGGAGTTCAGGGAACTGGTTTTGGAACTAGCCAAGTTGTTTACCCAACAACTAGCGGATCAGTTGGATTTGCAGTTCAGGGGCTAACTGGCCAAACTGGTAGGTTAATTGAATGGAGAAACCCCACAGGAACTGCCCTTAGTGGCATTGATTCTGTTGGTAATTTAACAAAAGGCGATGGAGATCAAATAGTCTTAGCGAGTCAAATCTTTTAAAACTGTTACAATAAAATCTATAATTAAGGAGAATATAAATGGCAACATATAGCAAGGTAATTTTATCAGGGCAATCTAACTCTTTCCCCACCCTTGTTACTACTCCTACTCTTTTAGCCACTGGTACAGTTGCTAACGTTCAGGCGCCAGTTGGTACAGCTATTACTGCAACAATTACCAACGCAACAACTACTGGTTCTGTAATTACCTATACAGCAACTAATACATTTACTGCTGGTCAAGTTGTTACTATTACAGGTATTGTTGGTTTTACTAACGCCAACTTAACTAACGCAATTATTACATCTGCTACAGGCTCTTCTTTCACTGTAACCAGCGCAGTTGCTTCACAATCTTACACATCAGGTGGTACAGCAACGGTAGCGGTATCAAATACAACTGCAACTGTAACCGCAGCAGCATTAACTGGTAACACAAACACAGTTACATACACAACATCTGCGGCTCACGGTTTTCTTGTTGGTCAGACCGTCACTATTACGGGTCTATCAGGAACTAACTCAGCACTTGCTAACTTAGCAAACATTACAATTGTAACCGTCCCATCATCTACTACCTTTACCGCATCAGTTCCATTTAGCACATCTGCTATTGCACTCACCTCTCAGTCAGGTACAGCAACCTCTTATAACGCTTTATACTCTTATGTGTACTCTACTAACGCCCAAATATTTGCCGCAACTCAATTAGTAGGTGTATCTGGTTTAACTACTACAGGTTATAACGTTGGTTCAACACCAATTCTCTCTGTATCAACTTTAGCCGCCCCAACATCAACAACATATGCATTTGGATTTACAGTATCTGTTCCATCAACTCTCACAACAATTCTTTCAGCACAGACAGGTACCGCATCAGCACTTCCTGCTATTGGTACATTTATACATAACAATACTGGTGGTGGTCTTGATGAGGTCTGGTTATACGCAACTAACTTAACAAACTCAGCGGTTGTTCTATCTTTAATAGTAGGCGGACCTCAGACATTTGGTGCCGCATCTACATTCCCACAGGCATTAGCAACTCCATCACAGGAAATGACTATTACAATTCCTGGAAACTCTGGTTTGACTCTTATAAATCCAGGTTTAATTTTGTCTCCTAATGCTTCTACAAACTATTCTGCAATCTATGCATATGCTTCTCAAGCTAACGCTATTGCAATCTCAGGATACGTTAACCGTATAATCTAAGGGGTAGGTAATGCATCAATATCTACCTAGAGGTGAAGTTGGTTCTCAGGTTTCTACCTGGAATCAAAACGATAATGCCACTCCTAATGGATTAACTTCATTTATTTTACCTTATGGCCTTCAATTACAGCAAACAATCAACGCTGGTACAACCTCTGTATCAATTCCAGCAGGTATAACTTTTGTTTACGCAATTGCAGTTGGTGGTGGTGGTGCTAATCAAGGTGGGGCAGGTGGAGTCGCTTGGGGTTGGACTATTGCAACTTCTAGTTGCATTGTTGGTGCTGGTGGTACTGGTTTTAGTACAGGTAATGGCGGTTATACTCGTTATGGAAACATAATCGCTGGCGGTGGCGGTAATGCACAAAGTAATGGAATTTTAGGTTCAGCAGGTGGCGGCGGTTATTCAACAATTGGTGCTGGCGCAACTAATTATTATGGAATACCAGGCGGTGTTGCTGGTACTTCAACAACAACAACTGGTGGCTCAGGTTCTGGTGCAGGTGGTGGTTTTGGAAGTTCTACAACAATTACTGGCGGTAATGGTGGTAATGGAATCTCAGGCGGTGGCGGTGGTTCATCACGAGCAACAGGTTCTCAAACAAATACTGGCGGCAATGGTGGTAATGGTTTAGCAGGTGGTGGTGGAGGACTTGTTGAAGCAGGTACTGGTACTCGTACTGGCGGAACTGGCGGCAACGGAATAAACATTCTTACTGGCGCAATTACAACTGGCGGTGCAGGTTCAACAGGAACTGGTACAAACGGCGCAGGTGGTGGTGGTGGTGGTATTGCTGGTAATGGAACTGCGGCATCAGGAACTACTGGTGGTGCTGGTGGACTTGGCGGTGGAGGCGGTGGCTCAGGTTCAGGTACTGCAGGCGCAGGTGGCGCAGGTATTCTTTATTTGTTTTACTAGGAGATAGTTATGAAAAACTTATACATAAGAAATAAAGCAGCCACTCAAGTGTCTAGTTGGAATCCTTCAGCTAATACTGCTCCTGCTAATGGGTTTAGCCATTTTATTTTGCCGCATGGATTACAACTACAACAAACAATCAACGCTGGAACTACATCAGTCACAATTCCTAGTGGAATTACATTTGTTTATGCAATTGCTGTTGGTGGTGGTGGTGCTGGTGGTTATTCTGCAGGCGGTGCAGGTGGTATTGCTTGGGGTTGGACTATCGCAACTTCTAGTTGTGTTGTTGGAACTTCTGGAGGTTATACGCGCTATGGAAATGTAATTGCAGGCCCTGGCGGTGGTGGTGGTAATAATGGAATACTTGGTGGTGGTGGTGGTACTGATGGACTAGGTGCAACTAATTATTGGGGCATACCAGGTGGGTCTATTGGAGTTACAACATCAAAAGCAGGTTCTGGTTCAGGTGGCGGTGGTGGAAGGGCTATTTCAACATCAGGTTCAAACGGTGGAGCAGGTGGAGATGGTATTTCTGGCGGCGCAGGCGGTAGCAATTCTGCTAGTACTGGAAACCACAATGGCGGTAACGGCGGTAATGGCTTAGCAGGTGGTGGTGGTGCTGCTGTTTACACTTCAGGAACTAAATTAGGTGGTAATGGCGGCAATGGAATAAACATTTTAACAGGCGCGGTAACTACTGGTGGCACAGGTAACTCTGGTGGCGCAGGTGGTGGTGGTGCTGGAATAGCAGGTAACGGTGCAGGCGGCGGCGCTGGTGGCGCTGGTGGTCTTGGCGGTGGCGGTGGTGGTGGTAATCCTAACAACGCAATTGGCAACGGTGGCGCAGGAATACTTTACCTTTTTTACTAATACAATAACTAATAAGGAGTCTATATGAGCGTCTCAATATATAACAATTCACAGTTTAGTGATACCCCCTATGGGTTGCAGTTACGACAGACATTTTCTACGCCTGGAACTTTTCCTGTAACAATCCCAACTGGTATTCAAAGAGTGTATGCAATTGTAATTGGCGGCGGTGGCGGTGGCGGTTCTGCAACAACAGGTGCAGGCGGTGGTGGAGCAGGTGGTTATTCTGCTGGTTGGACTTATGTTTCAACTTCCGTAACCGTTGGTGCTGGCGGAACAGGAGGTAATACTTTCGGTGGTTCAACCGTTGGCGGTTCAAGTGTTTATGGAATGGTTATTGGTGGCGGTGGAGCAGGTGGACAAGGTTCAAGCGGTGCTAGCGGGTCAGTAGGAATTGGTGGCGGTGGTGGGGGTGGGTCAACTGGTGGTGGTTCTGCTGGAGGTGTTTCTTATACAGGTGCTCCAATAGGTACCATTGGTTATGCAGGAAATGGTGCAAACGCAGTAAATGGTGGAACTCCTAATATTGGCGGTGCTGGTGTTTCAGGTGGCGGCGGTGGTGGAAATATTGGAACCACAGGAAATCAATCTGCGGGAGCAGGTGGAGCAGGGCTAATTGGCGGTGGCGGTGGTTCATTGTCAACAGTAGGTATTGCAACTGGTGGTGCAGGTGGTACAGGCAATGGTGGCGCAGGTGGTACAGGTTCAACTGGTACTGGCACATCTTTTGGTGCTGGTGGCGGTGGCGCAGGATATACGGGAGCAGGTTCTAACGCTTCGGGCGCTACAGCAGGAAATGGTGGAACTGGTGGAGGCGGTGGTGGTGCTTGTCCTACTGGTGGTACTGCTGGTTCAGGCGGTAACGGCGTTGTTTATATTTACTACTAAGAAAAGGAAATAAATATGGCTACATATGCAGTAATGGGTGGAAACACAGTCAGCAATGTAATTGTTGCTGATGATAAAGAAGATGCGGCTAGAGTTATGGGCGCAGAATTAATTGAGTATACCCCTGAAAATCCAGCGGGTATTGGTTGGACTTACGATGCAGAGACAGGGCGCTTTACTGCTCCTGAACCTGTAGAGGTTAACCCAGCAGAAGAAGCAAGACAAAAACTTATCGCAGCAGGATTAACTGAAGAAGAGATTGAAGCGCTTCGTAATACTGTAGAATAATCACTATGAATCTGGTGCAAAAATCGGTACAGGGTGGTGGTAAGTTAGCTCCTTTAGTTTTTTCGCATGATCTGATAGCTCTGATGAATCCATCTATCTACATAGATAATGACGGAGATATCTTAGTTAATGTCAGAGCTACTAACTACACGCTTTATCATTCTGAGAACAAGCAGCTTTTCCCATCCCCGTGGGGACCTTTGGCATACCTACACCCTGAAAAAGATCAACGTTTAATTACTGAAAACTACTTAGTAAGGTTAGATAAAAACCTTGAAGTAATTAACCACGCAAGGGTAGAAATGTTAAATCTACACACTCCTATCTGGGAGTTTGTTGGTTTAGAAGATGCTCGCCTTGTTCAATGGGATAATAAGTATTACATTATAGGGGTGCGGCGTGATACCACAACTAGTGGTCAAGGTCGTATGGAACTTACCCAGATAGATATTGATAAAGAAACTTGGACTGTTAAAGAGGTTAACCGTGATCGTATCCCGACTCCAGAACCTGATACCTCATACTGTGAAAAAAACTGGATGCCTATTGCTGATAGGCCTTATAATTTTATTAAGTGGGCTTCTCCTGTGGAAGTTGTGCAATACATCCCAGAAATCAAAACTACCAAACAAGTGTCCCTCAAGCAAGGTATCAGACCAAACAAAGATCAACGTGGGGGGTCTCAACTTGTCAGATGGGGTGACGGTTACATCTCAATCACCCATGAAGTAGATCTATTTAAAAATTACTTAATGCAAAAAGACGGTATCTATCGTCATAGATTATGTGTCTGGGATAACAATATAGATTTAGTGGGTTTATCTAAACCCTTCTCTTTCTTAGATGCTCGAATTGAATTCTGCGTTGGAGCGGCAAAGCTTGATGGGGATATACTCCTAAGCTTTAGCGTCAGCGATAACTGCGCTTTTATTCTTCGTACCCCTGGAATACTGGTAGATGAATTAATCGTGGAGGCTCTTAATTATGAGAATTGAAGAGTTGATAGTAGACCTGTCTAAGGACCCTTTTAACCCGGAGTTAAACTTTAGGGTAGCAATGAAGTACGAAGAATTAAAGCAGGCGGCTTCTGCAATAACCTTTTATTTAAGGACTGCTGAGTACGGAGTGGATACCCACAATGATCTGGCATATGCTTCCCTATTAAAAATGGCGGTTTGTTTTTCTAATCAAAATAATAGAGAGCATACGGTACTTAATTGTTGGCGCCAAGCATTGATAGTTAACCCTGATCGCCCTGAAGCCTATTTTATTATGGCTCAATATTATGAACAAAAGGCGGAATGGCATAATGCCTATACTTGGGCTGTTATGGGTCTTTCTAAAGTTGAGCAGCCTGCTCTACCTGTTGCTGTAGGTTACCCAGGAAGATTTGCCTTAGAGTTTGAAAAAGCTGTTTCTGGTTGGTGGATAGGAAGATCAGAAGAGTCAAAAGCTATATTTTCTAAATTACTTACTATGGACATTCCAAGCAACTATACTGCTGCCATTATAGATAATTTTAAACGTATAAACCCTTCCTAATATATAGCCCTCCTGCTATAGTAGGGGCATAACTAAGGAGTCCTATGCCAGCCGTATATCCCAATAGCGTAAGAAACTACACCGCCCAGCAGGATCTTGTCAACACAATTATTGCTGATAACGTTAACTCCCTTCAAGAAGAAGTTAAAAAGATTGAAGAAGTAATAGGTAGCGCTGCTACATCCCAAAACCCTCTGGTATCAACATGGTCCGGATCTTTTTCTCAGGGTACTCTTTGGGGAACTGTATATGACCGTCTTGCTAATATTGAGGCAGGACTTGTTTCTGGTGTTACAGGTGCGCCATACGCATCAACTGCGGGTGGAAGCACAATCACTACCACTACAAATAAAGGATTAACTCTTCGTGCTGGATCATCTAGCCTTAACCTTATTGAAGCATACTCATCTGCAAACACACTTAACTTTAACTTAGATTCAGCAGGATTACCTAAGGTTGGATCTAGCAACGTTCTCTATGTAGGTAGTTCAGAGTACTCAACTATTACTACCAATATTGGTACAGCTACAACATCAGCCGCAGCTAAGATTCCACTATCTACCGTTACAACCGCTGGCGATTTAATTATTGGTTCAGGTTCAGCAACTGTTGGTCGTTTAGGTATTGGGTCTAATGGTCAGTCACTTATTGTAAGTGCAGGATCTATTGCTTGGGGTGTGCCTACAGATACCTCTAAAATCCCTTTAGCGACCGTTACAACGGCCGGAGATCTAATTCTTGGGTCAGGAGCTGGAGCCGTATCTAGACTTGCTCTAGGAGCCTCTGGAACCGTTTTAACAAGCAATGGTACAACTGCTACATGGGTAACCCCAACTACTTACCTAGCTACATCTAACGCTGCAGTTACATCCGCTAGTACATCATCTGGCGTAGTAAGAAATATTTATTTAAACACCGCAGCACCATCTAGTACCTCAGGATATCTTGATGGAGATATTTGGTTGGTGTACGTGTAATGCCAGCACAAATTAAAGTAGATGGGTCTTGGAACCGTGCTGCTAAAACTATACTTGTAAAAGTAACTTCTGGTGGAGCATCTAGTTGGAGAAATGTACTTTCTGGTTGGGTTAAAGTTGGCGGAGTATGGAAGAAATGGTTTTTAGCTATATTCCTAGATAGTTTTCAAAGAACTACAAGCGCAACTTCTTTAGGCTCTCCTGATGGAATTAATACTTGGAACAATATTCGTGGGGCTTGGGGAATTATAGATAATAAAGCTACAGCTAACTCTGCTGCTAGCACATATCCAATTGCTACTATTGACTTTGGTGCTACAGATGTCACTATACTTCAAGATAACGTAACTAATGGTGTTGGTGCTACTTTCTGGGTGACAGATAGTAATAACTGGTGGGCTACAGCAACTAATGCAACTGAGAGTTATGATACTCAATATGTTCCAGCTAGCACTAACTACGGTACTTGCTATGCGGCTGGAAATGCTAACTATGGCACTTGTTTTGTTGCAGGCAATGCTAACTGGGGCACCTGCTATACGGCTGGAAATACTAACTATGGATCATGTCTTGGATCATATCCTTCCTCTGGAAACTATTGTACTGGTGGAAACGCTAATTACGGCACTTGTTACTCGCAGGTATACGGAGGCTATTACATTGCTTATACCTGTGTAAAAGGTTACAACGCATATCGTTGTACTCCATACTCATATACAACTTATTATTATTACAGCTGTGCTACTGGAGATAATTCTTCCTCTTACCCTTGTGTTACCGGAGATAATTCTTACACTTACACTTGTGTTACTGGAAGTAATTCTTATTCTTATACCTGTGCTACTGGAAGTAATGACGCCTATACTTTCAACTATAATTATTCCTACAGCTATACCGTAAACGTTCTTAAATCTATAGCAGGAACTATTACCACTGCAGTAACATTTACTCTTTCTTCTTTAGTTGTTGGGCTTAAAACAATAATTAAAGGAAATACTGGAGAAATAACAGTAAGAGCCTATTCAGCCTCAGGATTTGGTAGCCAAATTGGCACCGATCAGACATATACAGCTACCGGTTATACACCTACTACAACTCATGGTATGATTCTTGCACCAGCAAACTATAATCAAGGAACTACATTTTCTAGTTATGAAGTAAACTTTGTAACAGTCTAGGGGTAAAAATGGCAAACAATAATCGGTACAAAAAAGAACTTAAGGAATATAAAAAAAGTAAGAAAAAAAACTTTATAAAATCTTTACCTCATAAATTAGGGTTTCATTTTCATTGGTATAAAGATCTCCAAATGAAAACTATTATTCAGCAGAATTTATTGCCAGACACATCTTCAATAACCAAACATATTGCTTTTGTACTAGACGATGAAGTAGTAGAAATTATGCATTGTCAAGAAAATTTAGCCGCTATTTTATTAAGTAACCCAACAATTATTCAAGTATTAGACCTTACTAAGGTAAAAGTTGGTTACAAGTATAAAGATAATAAATTTGTAGAATAATCTTTAGGAGAGCATAATGTATAAAAAAATAGAATTTGTATTAGACCCAAATTTTACGTTGCCAATTAATACCCCTATTCCAGCAGCATCTATTTTGCCTAATTGGTGGAAAGAAGGGGAATCATTTATTAATAAAGAAACTGGTTACTTAGATATAGATAAGCCAGAATTAAAAACTGCTGGAATGAAAATTTGTATGCCATTTCTTGATGCTCTTAACTCAGGTTACTTTCTTACTACATGGGCTGACATTGAAATTATTAAAAATGATGGGGTAGAGATCGAATATAAATATTTAGATAAAAACTCTAAAGAAGAGTATATACATAGCAATACTGATTGGCAGTTGATTTCAGAAAGAAAAGGTGCTATTGGGTATACTATTCCAAGGCCTGCAGGACACGCCCACAACCACATGGTATGGAATGGTAAATGGGGATGGAAAGTGCCTAAAGGTTGGAGTGTACTTGTTACACACCCTTTAAATCAAGCACAACTACCTTTTACAACTTTATCCGGCATAGTAGATAGTGATAGATTTGTTCCTAATGGAAATATTCCATTTTTTCTTAAAGAAGGTTGGACCGGTATTATTGAAAAAGGCACACCCTTTGCACAATTAATACCAATAAACAGACAAGAATGGGTAGCTACATCTAGAGTATTTGGTCCTAAAGAAAAATTTATTGCTGAAAAAGCTAGGGCTGTACAGTTTGGTTATTACCGATCTAAGCTTTGGGTACCTAAAAAATATAAAAAGGATACAGATGTTCAAGAATAAGCACAAAGTAAGTAGCTCACCATCAAAAGAAAAGACGATAGAGTTTCTACTTACTGATGCTGACTTAAAAAGTTCTCCTGTTAATGTAGTTAAAAGTATTGATAATATACCGGAATGGTATAAAAAAATTGACAATAGAGTATCTATAAACCACCCAAATCATTCTCATAAGCATGAAGAATTTACAATAAAGCGTTGTATCCCAGTATTAGATGTTTTAACTTTAGGTTACTATATTGTTACATCTAAAGATTATGAATTTAAGTATGATGAAGAAAAAGGTCACCACACCATATCAGGGTCATTTAATCCTGAATATAAACCTGTGAGTATGCACCCTATAGAACAAATTGGTACCATGCCCTTTTCTTCTGAATACTGCGTTTTTGCCTATAAGTGGATAAACCCCTACGTTATTAAAACTCCGGCAGGCTACAGCACTTTAATTAGCCATCCAGCTAATGCACCTTACCTCCCTTTTTATACGCTTAGTGGTGTTGTAGATACAGACTCTTATTTTAGGCCTATAAATTTTCCATTTTTTGTAAAGAACACTTTTAGTGGGGTTTTACCTGCCGGGACTCCCATAGCTCAAATTACCCCATTTAAAAGGGATGACTGGTCTTCAAAGGTAATTACTAAGCCATCTGATGAGTTCAAGGTAAGTCAAAAACTGCTGACAGAACAGTATGAAAAAGATGGATATGGGCCTGGCAATAAGCAAGTGGGTGGATCCTATAAAAGGTTTTACCGTACTAAAAAACGGTATCTTTAATACTATAGGTCCTACTTATACAAGTTTCCTGTATACTATAGGAAGTTGGTAAATTAATTTTAGGAGATGTTAATGGCTACTAGTTCAAACAATCAGCAAATTGATCCAGTACGTGATGACCTGCCAAAGGTCGCTCTTGTTGTGGATACAGAGGTAGTACAGGTTATGGCCGTAGATGAGGCAACCCTTGCTGCTTTTAAAAGCAACCCGGTTTTTGTTGATTTAGGTTTTAATACAGATAGAATTTTGCCTGGCGATCAATACAATCCAAGCACAGGAAAATTTACCCGTTATGAAGATGTACTTGTTGCACGTGCTAAGGCTGCTGGTAACTAAACTTTTTAAAGGGGTGGGGCATTATGAATCCTTGGGAAGAGTATAAAGCTAGAAATGGCGTTACACCTTTAGATTTATTAAAGATTAATAGTCAAAAGATTCCTAAAGAAGAAGCAGAAGCTAGATATACACTTTGTGTAACTTGTCCGTTTTTTCAAAAGATAACTAAAACATGTTTAAAGTGCGGCTGTATTATGGCAGCAAAAACTAAATTAGATTCAGCAAAATGTCCTATAGGTAAATGGGGCGAATACACCGAAGATACGGAGTAGGTATGCGTGGGGATCAACGTGAAGGACGTTTTAATATATCCTATGAACGTGGATCAAACGTATCTGGTACAAGCGTTGAGCTTGTGCAAACTGTCGGTACATTTATAGACTGGTGGATTTTTGATCCAGTAAATACTGCAGTAGACCCTATTTATGATGTGGGTTCATCCGTTATTGGTGGAGGCCGTAAATGGCTTAACCCTTTTACTATTCCAGTAGTTAATGCCCATTTAGAACAGGGCGCTACAGTACAGAACGACCGTGGTTTCTATAACACAGATCTTTTAACCGTTACAATTAATGTTGACGTTGTTGAAAACCACTTAAATTTTTATGGTGGAAATGCGGCTAACCGTCGTGAACTTTCAACCGTAGAGATAAACCCAGACGCATATCTACGTGATCGAATTGTCTTCAGAAATGAAGTATTCTCACCTACACAGGTCTCACCACATGGTATTATTAAAAATAAGTACACCTTGTTACAGATATCCTGTGAGCAAGTTAACGCCGAAGAACTGGTCAATGACTCGCAGTTCCAGCGCTACGCTGGTTACACTGCCTTTGATGAAAGCTCACTATAATGCCTTTTAAATCTCAATCTCAACGTAAATGGATGTATGCTAATGATCCTAAAATGGCCGAAAAGTGGGAAGAACATACACCTAAAGGTAAAAAACTACCAACGAAAGTGAAGAAAAAAAGTGGCAAAACTAAAGGTTAGTGGCAAGGTCCACGAGGTTAAGAAGAATAAAAAGGGCGATGTTATAGTCGACCATGCAGGTAAGAATGATCCTAAATGGGATAAGATTAACCTGACTAAAAAAGCTGGAGCCAAGACTGTTAAAGAGGGCGTCAAGGCAACTAAAGAATGGCATAAGAAAAACCCCCATACGAAAGGTAAAAAATAATGTGTAAGTCATGTGGATGCGGCTGTTCAAAGCCGGGATGTAAAGGCGCTTGCAAGAAGGGCGCTAAGAAGACTAATAAGAAACTGTCCCCAAAGCAGAAGAAGCTTGACGTAGATAAAGACGGCAAACTAGAAGGTTCTGATTTTGCGGCCCTACGAAAGAAGAAAAAATAATGTGCGCTACCTGTGGATGTGGAATGAAGGGCAAGATGTCAGGCAAGAAGCCTATGTCAAAGTCTGCTGATAAGAAGCAAGATGCCAAAGCAAAAAAAGGCATGACACCTGCTCAAAAGAAAAAGTTTGAAGCGGCTGATAAGAAGATGGATAAGAAGAAGCCATCAGCTAAAGAAGACGTTAAGATGGACAAGGCTCTGGCCAAGAAAATTAAAAAGAAGTAACGATTTAACCCCCTCCGCAGGGGGTTTTTTCGTTTATGATATAGGTATGGGAAAACATATACATCGTCTATCAAACATTGACCCGGAGCTTAGAACAGCTCTGTGCTCAAATTGTGGCCCTATTAGTGTTAAACGGCGAGGAAATATAACAGGCTCATTTGGTTGGAGATGTACAGTAGGTATTCGAGTGAATAAAGGTAGGCCTTGGGTAGCTTACAAAAAAGATACTTGTGAACGATGTGGGTTTGTACCAGAGCATAGAATGCAGTTAGACGTAGACCATATAGACGGGGATCGTTCAAACAATAGTTTGGCAAATCTTCAAACCCTTTGTGCAAACTGTCACAGGCTAAAAACCTACCAAAACCGCGATTCTTATAATACTGAGCCTTTAGCCATAAATTATTAAATTTTTGCTTTATGATTGTTATTGACGCCGGAGTAATCCGGAACCCTGCTTGTAACACCCTGCATCTTCCTATGGAGGAATTATGATTAATTTAGCTACTCGGCTTGTTCGTGAAGAGACTGATGCCGATAAACAGGAGTTTGTTCGTGGCTTAGCCAGCCTTAACCAAAACGGTGGTAAGAAAATCGTTGTTGGTTTTGCTGCGGGGTTTTTGCTATCGAAATGGCTCCGTAACCGTGGGTAACTTCAAAAAAACTTTTGATTCCCTAATCATTGCTGCAGAGAAACAAGCGGTAAAAGTTCGCACAAAACAACTTCAAAACCATGCTTCTTCATACGGCTGGCCATCAGAAGTTGTAAATAATCTTAATATTACATATGATGGTAAAAACCATGCAATTTCACATCCAAGAAACTATAAGGATATTATCCATGCTTTAGAGTATGGAACTCAAGATACCCAACCTGCACCTGCTTTAAGAACTTTTATGTTGGGGGCTAACTAATGCCATTTATTATTAATGAAGATGAAGCCCTAAAGACCTTGCTTCAAGGCATCACTGTTTCAGACAGCGGAAATGCTGCACGCCCTGTTGCTGTCTACTATGGACAGCCAGATAAAGATATTCGTCAACAGAGCTATCCTTACATCACTTTAGACTTAGTAGGTGTTCGTGAGGATATAGAGCGTGCCCATAGAGGCATAGTAGATCTGACTTATACACCTGAGGACATGACACCTAATCTTAAACAAGATAGCTCTATAAACCAACCAGTTAACTTTCCTATCCCGGTAGATCTTATCTACCAAGTCTCCACATGGTCCCGCCAACCTCGTCATGATCGTCAGATTATGTCTAAGTTGTTTGCACCTGGTAGACTACCATTTAGATTTGGGCAACTACCCATTCCTCAAGACGGAACAAACCGTCGTTTGGATATGTTGGGGTTCTCAAAAAGAGATACTACTGAAGGCGGTAAACGTTTATTTAGTAATGTCTACAATATTCGAATCAGTGCAGAACTGTTCCCTGATCAACTCAGCGCAGTTTATACTGTAACCGATGTCAATACATCACTAGGGTACCAAACTACCCTTAACGCAACTATTTGGCAAACAATTCCGTCTCATTAAGAAAACAACCTAACCCTAAAGGAGAAACCCCGAATGGCAAATCTTGCCCGTCCCGGAGTCTATATCCAGGAAGTAGCTCTTCCTCAAGCTGTGCAGCCTGCAAACACTGCAAACGCTGTCGGAGCATTTGCTGGAGCTCTTCCACAAGGTCCTACATTAGCACCTGTTCTAGTAAGTACTTGGACAGATTTTGTTAAGACTTTTGGTGGATTAAATGACTTATACCCAACAACTTGGGCTGCCTATAACTTTTTTGCTAATGGTGGCCGCAATCTATATGTAAAGCGTGTTATCGGATCAGGTCCTGGAACAGGATCCTTGATTGTTAACGATGGTACTGGAACTACTACCACTACTACTGCTACAGTAACTGCAGCCTCTGCAGCTTCTGGAACAATTACATACACAGCTACTAACACATTTGCTGTTGGACAAACAGTATCTATTACTGGACTTTCAACAACAGCTTTTAACCTAACTAATGCAACTATTGCTACTCGTTCAGGTTCACAATTTACTGTTACAAGTGCTGCTACAGGAACTGCCGTAACCGGTGCTTCTGCAACAGCTACAGTAGTAGTAACCGTACCTTCTAACCCAGTATTTACAATTAATGCTGCTAGCGCTGGATCTTGGTCCGGTAACTATTCAGTTAAAATTGTTGCTTCTGGTTCTGCTAGCCGTTTTGGTCTTGAGGTATATCAGACAACTACTGTTAATGGCAACTCATCTACAACCTTAATTGAATCTTATTCAGATTTAAGCATGGCATCTACAGATAGAAACTTTGTTCTTTCTATTGTTAACTCTAATCCTACTTCAGTAATTACTATTAGCAGCGTAGGTTTAGATAATACAAAAACTCCAGCAATTACTACTGGTTTTATTGGATTTGCTGGAGGATCAGATGGTGCATCTCTTGGTCGTTCTGATTATGCAGGAGCATGGTCAACATTTGATTCCGTACTTAACCCTCTAGTTATTTACGCACCAGATGCTCCATATGCTGCAACAAGTACTCTTACAGCACAAATTCATGGTGACGCAGTTGCTTATGCAGCTAGTCGCAATGATTGTTTTGCAGTTTTTGATACTCCTGCTGGACTATCAGCAACTGCTGCACAAACTCAAGTAAGTGCAACTTACGCTATTTTTTCTGGAGTTACTTCAGGAAATATTGCAGCAGCTTACTACCCTTGGTACAGCATTCCAGATGTGAATAAGGGGATTGGCGTAACTCGCCTACAAGCTCCTGGCGCCGGTGTTGTTGGCCAGTACATTGCTACTGATGCATCTCGTGGTCCAGCCAAGACTCCAGCAGGTCTTCAGAATGTTATGGCTCTTGCTGTATCTACTGAGCACTTGTTTACTAATGCTGAACTTGATGCTATCAATACATCAGTTGATCCAATTAATGCTATCCGTCAGGTTCCTGGCGCAGGTATTGTTATCATGGGTGGCCGCACTCTTGATAATACTCCAAACAACCGTTATATCAATATCCGACGTTCTTTAATCTACATTGAGAAGTCTATTAATGATCTAACATCGTTTGCTCTTTTTGAGAACAATGACTCACGTCTATGGTCTCAAATTCGCACATCTTTAAGTAGCTTCCTTCTTGCTTACTGGCAATCAGGTGGACTACGTGGAACAAATCCAGCTCAAGCATTTTACGTAAAGTGCGACGATACTACAACTAGCTTTAGCGATATTCAACAAGGTAAAGTTAATATTGAAATAGGTGTAGCTCTTGAGTACCCAGCAGAGTTTGTTGTCATTAAGCTTGGACAACTAACCGGAAACGCATCAGCGTAAAGGAGATAAATAAAAATGCCAGCAACTAATAATACATTAAGTACTTTAATGACGGATCCAGTCCGTAATTTTAAGTTCTTAGTATCGTTTATACCAACAGATGAATGGAAAGATACATCAAAGCCAGCAAAGATGGGGTTTGTTTCTCTATCTGGCCTTAATGTAACAACTGAGCCTATTGCCTATCGTGAAGGTGGATATAATACTAACGTTCACCAAATCCCTGGTCAATCAGCATTCAGCCCAATCACTCTTTCTAAAGGAGTAATGTTGGGACAAGATTCAAATGCAAAATGGATGAAGCGTCTGTTTTCAGTTCTAACTCCTAGCTATACAACTGGTGTTGGTGCCGGATTCCGTTGTGACCTTGATATCCAAGTTTTAAGCCATCCAAATCCTCAGGCAAGTACTGGTGGCACAGGTGGTACACAAGCAGATGTTGATCTTAAGCAACACACATCACTTCGTTTTAAGGTATACAATGCTTGGATCTCATCCCTATCCTATAGCAATCTAGATGCAGGAGCTAATACCCTTATGGTAGAAGAAATGTCTCTAGTGCATGAAGGTTGGGATGTATCTTATGCAACAGGTTACGAGGCTTCTAATTCTGCACCTGAACGTACTAGAGCCGGTAACTAATTAATTAAAAGAAATGGAAAATAAAATGACTACTAATACGAGCATAAATGCGGCAAATAACCCAGCTTTAGCAAATGAACTAGCGTCTAAGGCAATGGCTTCACCTGATCCGGTGGTGGCTAGTAGTAATGTAAAAGTTACTACTACGCCCCCACCTGATACTACAGTTGAACTATTGGGCGGATTAATGGATCCATTTTTAGGTTTAATTTCTACAGCAGAAATTAGAGAACTTAATGGGTTAGATGAAGAACTTTTATCTAAGGTTACTGATCCTGGAAAAGCTCTTTTAACAATCTTAGAACGAGCCACAGTAAAGATTGGTGACGAACTTGCTGACAAAGAGACACTAGATGCTCTCTATGCCGGTGATCGTGAACTATTACTACTAGCAATTAGAAAAGCTACTTTTGGATCTGATATTAAATTAGGACCTGGAGAATGCCCTAGCTGTAACGTAGAGCAAGTTTTTGAAATAGACTTATCTAAAGACGTTCCTCTTAAGAAATTTGACGGGGAGCATACCTTTAATGTTAAGTGTAAGGTTGGAGACGTAGTAGTAACACTTCCTACTGGAAGTACCCAAAAAGCTATTGTTACATCTACCAACAAAACTTCAGCAGAATTAGATACAATTCTTCTGAAAAACTGTATTGAATCTATCAATGGAAAGACAGTACTTAGTTTAGACGATGTTCGAAAACTAAGCCTGAAAGACCGTAGAGACATTCTTCAGGAAATTACAAACCGCAACCCAGGCCCACAACTCAGTGAAATAAAAATCCCATGTCAGTCTTGCGGCACGGAGGTACCGCTTCCGCTAACTTTAGCGGAATTGTTTCGCTAACGAGATTGACTACGAACTACTCATGGATATGCAGGATTTAATAGTCCAGAATTATCCGGGGTGGACACTAAATGAAGTACGTAACCTCAGTATGAGAGAACGTATAAATTGGTTAGATAGAGCTACGGCTAGAATAAGGCGGTGATGTAAATGGCAACTCAAAGTATGTTCCCACCATCGGATGCTGAGTCCACCTCTTTTTCACCTATCTCTGATCAAGTTGATTTTGAAGGAATGCCTAAAGAGTTTATTAAGTATCTCAAAGAGGCTAAAAAACTTGTAGACGAAATGGTTGATACCTGGTCTAAAGGTATTAAAGAAACCGAAGCTGCTACAGGAAAAGCTGCAGCAGGCAGACCAGGCGCCGGACGTCTTGGTCTTGGTTCATTTACACGTGCTGAAAAAGTTGGGATGGGTCTTGGCTTAGCAGCATTTGGTGCTGGCACATATATGAAAGCCGCACCTAATACTATGGATGCAGTTAAGCAACGCCTGGGTGCAGATACTTACGCAGGTCTTAGTGGCATGTCTTCACGCCAAGCAATTATGCAAGCTAATGCACAAGTAGGTGGCGGAGCAACAAGTGCTATGGGTCCAACCATGGCTGCAATGAACTTAATGTATCAAGGTGGTTACACAGCTAGTTCAATAAGTTCTAAAAATATCATGTCACAAATTGGCGGATTAAGCGCCATGTCTGGTATGAGTAACGAGATGGCTGCCGCAAGTATGGCGGGAATGAACGGCATGAATTTTTTACGTGCTGGTATTCAAATTCGTGATACTCAAGGTAATTTAAAACCACCTAACACAATTATTAATGACGTATATAGTTTCTTGTATCGTGGTCAAAGGATCACAAAAGAACAAGCAGCTCTTGTATTAAACCCTGGCAGTAAGGGTTACGCAACCATTCAACAAATTACTGGTGGCGATCCTCAGCTAATGCAGATGATCCAATCCGGTATTCTTGCACGTGCTTCTAATGGAAAACCTCTTACAGCATCGCAAATGAAAGATCCTAATAAGATTCTTAATGCAATGGGTGTAGATCAAAGCTCTCCTCTTCGTGCTAATTTTAGATTTAATTCAAGTGAAAATAGAAAACTTGCTGCAACTGAACAAGGTTTAGTTGGAGGATATGATGCATCACTTCGCACTACTGCTGCGCTTAATGACGCCTACAGTACTATGGCAGATACTCTTGGTCCAGTTAATGATGGCCTTATGACTCTTAAAGGAATTTTACAAACCCTTCCTAATGCGGGAAACATGGGAGGACTTCTTGCCGGATTTGGCAGTGCGATAAGTGGGGCTATTTCAGGTCTTGTGCAATTTGGAGTATTAACTAGGTTGCTTGGCGGTGGTGGTGGCGGAGGTGGTGTTGGTCTGAGTGGAAAATTTTTAAAAGGTGGGTTAGTTGCAACTGGGGTAGGACTTGCGGGAAGTGCAATTCAAAGCGGAAGTACTAGAGGAAGTATGCGCTCACGTGCAGGTAATGCTGCAAAATATGGCGGTATGGGTGCTGGAATTGGAATGTTTTTTGGTCCACAAGGAGCTGCTATTGGTGCTGCTGCTGGTGGTCTTCTTGGTTTTGCTACTGGTGGTCCACATGATCACGGTAACTTAGGAATTGGTGGACCTGGTGGAAGTTCGGTTCCAACACCAATGGTTAGCCCTGTACCAAAGGGTGCAGTTATAACTTCTGGATTTGGTCCAAGAGATAATTCTAAACATCCAGGTATTTCTTCAAACCACCATGGCATTGACTTTGGTATACCAGTAGGTAGTCCTTTAACTGCTGTTGAAGCAGGTGCTATTAGTACTATTGGTAACGATGCTAATGGTTATGGAAACTGGGTTGAAGTAAAACACGAAGATGGTACCGCTTCTCGTTATGGTCACTTATCTCAAATCAATGTTTCTAGAGGACAAAAAGTTTCTCCAGGACAAGTTGTTGGTAAGTCTGGCGGTAAACCTGGAGCCCCTGGAGCAGGTAACTCTACTGGCCCACACCTTCACTTTGAACTTCTCAATGAGAAGGGTGTTAAAATAAATCCGGCACCTTATCTAAATGGAGCACCGGCAGCACCTACTGGAGGAAATTTAACTGCTTCATCTGTTGCAGGTCCTAGAGCAATCTCTGGACAGCTTATGTCTGTGGCTAAAAAAACTACTTCTGGTTTAAGAAAAGGACCAATGTCAAGTAGTTCTCTTACTTCTCTTTCAAGTCCAACTTTAAGTTCTTCTTTAACTAGCTCCGGATTTAATGAAGATCTTGGTGGACCAGCTGGGGGAATGAATATTGGAACTGCTTATAGTGGGTCTAATTCTAAAAACGTTGTTGTTAACTTACAAATGAAGGTACACATTGCTCAAGGAAGTGTACAAGAAACTGATCGTCTTGTTAAAATGATTGGTAAAAAACTTAGTGAAAGCGATGTTCTTAAGAAGATTGGAAGTGCTTTATAATGCCTACTAAATACTATTATGCAGATGTTAGACGTTATATTGATGAAGGTACACTTGATCTTTCAGTAAGTGAACTATTAAAAAAAGAAGAACTTAAATTTGACTCTATAACTACTAATACAATATATAAAGTATATTATTTAATTGATGTTTATGAAACTGAAAATGCAAGTTTTACAACTTGGAGAAAAGCCTATCCGCTTGAGGGAACTATAGTTCCTTCAACTAATAATGGTCCGGCTGGATTTGACTTAAAATTTACATCCGGTGAAGGAGCTGCCTTTGTTAATATAGGTAAATTTGTTGACGAATCAGTTAGTGGTAAAAGCCATACTAAGATTGCTTTTACCCGTAAAGGCGGAGCAACAACCGGTGCAGTATCTTATACTCCAACATTTACTATAGGTTGGAAAAGCACTGCTTCTTCTAACTTATCTAATGTACAAATAAATTGGAGAAATGTTGACAACACTACTAATGATGCACCAAACATTATTTGGAGTACTGCAAAAAAACCTCCTACATTTCCTATAACAGCAATTAAAGCTTGTCCACAATTATCAGGGATTTCAACATCAACTACTTCTAATGCTGAATTAACTATTAAAAAATATGATATATCTGCAACAGATAATAAAACTTGGTATTTTATAGTGCATCGTAAAACTAAAAATTATGATGAAATATGGACTTGTGGTTTAAATGGAGAAGATTGTAAAGCTTTAGATACACCTAATTTACTTAAAGATCTTTCTAGTAAAGCAAACATAGATAAATGGAATGCACAAGTTGCTTCTAAGTATATAACTTATAAATCTATATCGTCTACAGTTAATACCGACATTACTTATAAAGACGTCCCTACTTATGTACCAAAAGGCGCCTATAGGTATAATCCTCCTCCATACGATAACAAATCTAGAACGTCTATGGGACAAAAAGCAGAGTATGAAGATAGTGATAAGTTTAAAGACCTTGCCATTTTTCCTGAAAAAACAATAGAACGTGGTTTAATTTATCAAGATGTAAATGGCGCTAAAGCTTTAAATAGAGACCCAGAAAAATTAAAAGCAACTACAGACATAATTTCAAACTCATCAAATCAATGGGGTTTTAGATTTATGTATAATCCCACTACTTTTAGTTATTCTAGTTCGTCTAATAACTCTGTAGACTGGACTTTAGGTGCAAAAGATCCTGCTACATTGCTTGTAGGTAACTCTAACGTAACTTTTGAACTATACTTAAATAGAATTCCTGATTTAAAATACTTACGCATGTCAAATCCTAAAGTTTCTCAAGACATGTTATATGGTAGAACATTAAAAGACTATGAAAAAGAAGGCATTTTAAATCGCGGTACGGAGTATGATCTTGAATTTTTGTATAGAGTTTTAAATGGAGACCCATTAAACAAACCTTTGTTATTTGATAAAGAATACAACGGTGCTTCAGCAGATTTTGGATTTACTACTGCCACACCTTGTTGGCTTCAGTTAAACAAAAACTTAAAGTACTTTGGTTCAGTAGCAAGTCTTAATGTAAACCATGTGATGTTTGATTTAAACATGATTCCAATGCTTAGTACTGTAAGTATTACTTTTGTTCGTTACCCTGCCTTATGGACTGCTACTGGTCTTGGAGAAGGTGTTAAAGCAGGAGTTATTAAATCTAATATAATTAGCACAGAAAAGGCACCAGGATGATAGAAAGAGTATCAAGATATTACGAGGGACCTTTAACTCAAACCCCTGATAAATACACAGGTGATTATGTCATCTCTGTATTTAGACGTTTTCCAGATAGCAGAACACTTAATTACATATCCTATACTTGGAAAAATGGAGACAACCTTTCTAGGTTATCAGAAGTTTTTGGGGTAGGAGCAAAATATTGGTGGGAAATTATGGAGATTAATCCTGAAATTGACGACCCATTTGATATTGAAGAAGGAACTATTTTAAGGATTCCGTATGGCAATTGATCAAAATAGCCCTGCCCATAAAAATTTTGTATGGAACTCTAATGCAAAAGATAGCGATTTTACGGCCACATTTCCAAAAGCTTCTGACATGGATCTTATTTTAGTTGGTGCTGAATTGCACCAAGATCCTGAAGAACATGACCGTCTTGTACTGCATTATAAAGGTAAGCCTGCAACTAAAAAGGAGGCTTTACTATCAGGAGATCCTGTAGTTTTTACATATCGTTCAGGAAAACTTAATTCAACTTGGTATGGATATATTCACCACGTTCGTCAAAACAATTCTTGGCAGGGTGGAAATATGGATATTGTATGCGTAGGTGCGTCTTGGGTTTTAAAAAATACTGATCAAAAAGTATACAAAAATACAACCTCTGATCAAGTCATAAGTAAGATTGCTAAAAAACATAGTATGCAAGCTGTTACTCAAAGAGACCCTAGAGTACGTGACCAGATAACTCAATCAGGACAAAGTGATTGGCAGTTGTGCAGAAGTTTGGCCAAACAAAATGGTTTTGCCCTTTTAGTAGAAAATACAACTTTAACGTTTGTATCAAAAGATAAAATTTATCAAAGTAAAAAAATGTCTGCACCCTACTTTGATTACATTGATGATGAGGTTGGTGGGGTTGTGCCACGTGAATTACGTATGACTGGAACAATTATAGCGTTTGAACCTATTATTTCTGATCAAGCACCTGAGATGGGACTGCGTATAGACAGGGTTGTTAGCGGAGTTAATAATAAAACAGCCTCTGTAGTAAAGACTACTCATCCACATGTTGCACCTAAAAAAGGTAATCCAGGAGTAGTTATCCCAAACAAAACGTACTTTGCTAAAAAGTTGGCTAAATAATGAGTAATTTTTCATCTAATAAATCTAATGGTACCCAACCAGCAATATTTAAAAAACATCATCCACATGAAGTTATTAAAGACTTAACAAATTCTAAACAGATTGCTCAATCTTTTAATAACGCTAATAGATATCAGCATAGAGCAAAAGTATCTATAGTTGGACATGCAACTCTTCGGCCATATGACCCAATATATCTTGATGGGTTGCCTAATGGCATGTCTGGATATTGGACAGTTCTTTCCGTAGAGCATGTCTTTGGCGGACGTGTAGCAAATTACATATTAAATATTGAGGTAGGAACTGACATTATTGGAGATGTGGACCCTAAAGCTAGGACTAGATCTGATACTAGAGATGTTCAAAGTGATTTTGCTGGTCAGTCTTTAACTTCTTCAAAATCTAAACTTAGTGAATATACTATATCCCCTAATGCTTCTTCTATTAACCCAAGTTATGGAATTTTTGCTAAGACAGCTATTCAAAATAAATCTCAAACCTCTGTACCATTGGTTGCTGGCAGTACAGCCTTTAAAAACGGTGCACCAAATATCGGTGGAATTAAAAAAACTGTACAATGGTCTGCTACTAGTAGTGGAAAGGTTTTGCGATGACTCAATATGATACTGAATATATGATGGACCCTCAAGGTCGTCCTCGTTTTTATGGACTATACTCTGGAAAAGTTACTAGTGTTGCAGACCCATTAAAGAAAAATAGAATACAAATTTTAGTTTATGGACCTACTGGAGTTGAGTCTCATAACTGGGCTCAAGCTTGTTTACCAATAACAGATTCATCTTACCATCCAGATCATCAACCGCATACTGCTGCACAGATTGCAGCTTTACTAACTACTACTTCAACAGGAGTTGTAGGAGGTACTGGCGGAGGTACAGTTCCTGCCTTGACTGTTGTTGCTAAAAGTGGTGGGGGACAATTAAACCATCCACATACAACTACTAAAACTATGGTAACTAAGGGCATTGTTGGGGCATCTCCTACCGCTACAACAGACACACAAGAAACTAGCACATATACTTCTGCTAGTGGTATTAGTGCTCCTGGAACTACTAGCTCTTCTACTAGTCTTAAAACGCCAGAACATACTTTTCACCGAACTGTTCCGGCAATAAATCAATTAGTTTGGGTTATGTTTATCGCAGGAGATCCTGATTATCCAGTATGGATAGGAGTACAGTCATGAATCAAGCTTTAAGTTTTCCTTATATTATTAGTCCTTTTGGAGTAGTTGAATCTACCTCATCGGCTACTAAAATTTATTTAGATCGTGTTTTAACTCTTTTGTCCTACAATGTAGGGCAACGCCCAATGCTTCCTACTTATGGAGTTGATTGGAGCAGGTCCTTGTTTGAAAATGACAGCGATGCCCGAATTGCTATTCCGCTTGCTATCTCAGAAGCAATTGCAGCCTGGATCCCAGAAGTTAGCGTGACCGCAGTAGAGTTTGCTGGAGAAAATTTTAACGGTACGGAAAATGTAATTGTGTCTTTAAAGCTGCCAGATGATACACTTACTTCTCTAACAATTAACACTGGCACAATTAACTATGACGGAATAATGACGAGGTAATCATGCAAATTGACTATACATCTAGAGACTTTGCTGCGTTAAAAGCAGATTTGATTGCCTTAATTAAAGAGCGCACTAATACAACCTGGGACCCAACAGATTATTCAGATCTAGGGCACGTATTGGTAGAAACGTTTGCCTATATGGGAGATATTATGTCCCATTATTTAGACCGTATTGCAAATGAAACTACTATTGATACTGCTATTCAACGCAGTACTCTTTTATCTTTTGCTAAGTTGTATGATTATAATATTTCTGGTCCTACACCGGCTTCCGTATATGTAACGTTTACTAATGTTAGTTCTAATACAATTGATATTCCTATCGGTACTCAGGTAATGGCCCCACTTTCTTTTGGTATTTATTCAGAAGTATACTTTGAAACAACTACAGCAGCTACAGCAGTAGCTCCTGGCGCAGCAATTACTCTTTTATGTCAAGAGGGAAAAACTGTAAACACTGATAAACCTGACTTAATTGATAGTACCTATAACGTAGCTCTACCTGCAAACATAGGTTCATCTGATGGAACAGCAAATCAAAGTTTTAATATAACAGACCTAGGAGTTGTAAATCCATCTATTACGGTTTATGTAGGACAAGGAGTTGCATTTGGTAACTGGACGTATATAGATAATATTCTTGAAGCCGGTCCTACAAGTAAAGTTTTTACAACAACACCTAATGAAGATGGGTCTGTTAATATCCAGTTTGGTGACGGAATTAATGGTTCTATTCCACCTAGTGGGCAGTTAATTAGTGCAACCTATAAAACTAGTGTTGGTGCTGCAGGAAATATTAAATCCCTATCTATTACAGAAATTACTTTTTTTCCTGGAAATCTAGATCCACAAGTAACTACTTACTTTACTGTATCTAACAGTGCTCCGGCAACTGGTGGGGCTGACGGAGACTCAACAAAAGACATTAAAAATAAAATTAAAGCTGCTGTTCTTACACGTCGTAGAGCTGTAACTTTAAAAGACTATGCTTATCTAGCAAATCTTGCAGAAGGTGTAGGAAAATCTAATGCCTCATCAAGTGTGTATACAAGTGTAAACCTTTATGTCCAACCAATGAATGATGGACAAGCAGCTACGGGATACCCTCAAGCAAATATTATTGGTATTGCTACTACAGGAACAACCGTAACTTTTGCTACAGATGTAGACCATGGATTTGCTATTGGCAATACTTTAAATATTTCAGGTATCAATCCAATTGCTTATAATTTACAGGGAGCAGTTATTACAGCAGTTCCTTCAACCTCAACGTTTACTGTTGCTAGTACTTTAACTGCTACATATGTAAATGGTGGATTAGCAATTTCTTTAACTCCCACATCTTCTTGGACTAATCTTGCATATGCTGTTCAAACATATATGGACGATAAAATTTTAGCTGGAACAACAGTAACTGTTCTTCCCCCAACATATGTGCCTATTTACATTTCAGCAACAATAACTGCAGACCCTGCGTATAAAAATTCAGATATAAAACTGGCTATTTATCAAGCTATGCTTGGTGAAACCGGTTTATTTTATTATGATCAAAATACCTTTGGTAAAACAATTCCTTTATCTACAATTACTTCAGCTATTCAAAATGTTGAAGGTGTAGTTTCAGCAACAGTAACTCAACTATCTAAAAATGGTTCTGGATCTGTTGGCACAATTACGCTTGCTGCAAATGAAATTCCATACCTTCTTGCTAGTAGTTTAGTCACTACAATTACTGGCGGTATATAATAAATGGCAAAATATGGTACTAAACGATATGGTTCTGGAATTCGTTACGGTGTAACATCCGTAGTAAGCGTTTACTATCAATCTAATATCGTTGCTACATCAAGTGACTATAAAACAATTTCAATTAATTGGGATCCAATTACAGCAGACCCTACAGACCCATCACCTACGCATTGGGTTTTGGTTAAAAGTTATACAGGTACTTTAGATGACCCTGCTAAAGGAACCTTTCTTGATGGCGGCTCATACTCTAGTATTGGTACCTTTTATACAGATGTTTCTACTGATAGAGAAGACTTAGAAGTTTCTTATTCTATTTGGTTATTTAATGGAAGTTCTTGGATATTTTGTGGCAGTTCATATGCAATTTTAATTGGAAATAAAAACTCTTTACTTAAAATTAGTAATTGGTTACCTAAAACCTGGCTTAACTCTGATAACAATGTTGGAGAAGATTTTTCAAACTATGGAGATAATAGTTTAGTAACTACCCTAGGCGTTTTTTCTTTTATGTACGACTACATGAGAGTACAAGGAAAACTATTGTTAAACTCATGGGATTCTTTTTATACTCCCAGTTCTCTATTAGAGTATAAAGGTACAAGTTTAGGGTTTAAGTATGAAGCTGCTTTAGGAGATATCTACAACCGATCTATTGCTGCTACAGGCAATATTATTAATTCATATAAGGGAACTTCTTTAGGATTAGAAACTTATACTACTGCATTAACTCACTGGAATGCTAATTATTCTTTAGGTCACAATATGATGTTAGACTATAATGACTCTTCTTTTGAAGAATCTGTAGGGCGTTGGGGAGTTTCTGCTGGTACTCTTACCCGATCAACTTACACCATTGAGGGTATGTCTGCCCCTACACCCTTTGTTGATACCAGCTATCCAGCAAAAAATCTAGGGTTAGGCAAAGTAAATAGCACAGATATAATTGCATTAGCAATGTCTCTGCCTGCTTCAGGACTTGATATAAAAAACAACAGTATACCTGTTAAAGAAAATACCCGTTATTTATTTAGTGGCTGGGCACGACACGATACAACCTCTAAAATAATTACTGCTACCATCACTTGGTATGATCAATTTGGTAATTCTTTGGGTACTACTGCTGAAGGCCCTAGATTAACTACTACCACTGCTTTTAAAGAATTTACTACGGCTTCAGACTCAGGAAGAAATGGAAAACTATCTCCCTTAGGGGCTGTTTTTGCCAAAATTAATATTAATGTTTTTAACGATATATTCATTCTCGACAGCTCATCTTACGGTATACTCAATACCTCAACGTTATCATAGTAAGGAAAATCAATGGCATATAAGATATTTAATAGTGGTGAGATTCTTACTGCTGCAAACGTCAATTCTTATTTAATGAATCAGACAGTTATGGTTTTTGCCGATGCTTCTGCACGCACCACAGCTCTTTCAGGAGTTTTGGCTGCTGGAATGGTTTCTTACCTTACTGGTACAAATTCCCTTGAGACCTACAATGGATCAGCATGGACTGCTAATGGAACAGGTGATGTTACCTCAACAGGTACACAAACTCTTACTAACAAAACTTTAACAGCCCCAACTTTAACTGGAACAGTAACTGCATCAGGTGATATTAACCTAACCGCAGCAGGTGGTCCAGGGAGCGTAATAGACGAACTAACACTGCTCCTTATGGGCGCACTCTAACAACGAAAGGTAGTAACTAATGGCTACAACAACTAAGGCTCTCTTTAGGGGAGCAGCAACAACAACTACAACAACTATATTATATACAGTTCCTGCTTCAACTACTACAGTAGTAAGCAATATAGCAGTAACTAATACAGCAGCCTCTGCTGGTACATTTACATTGGCTATGGGTCCATCAGCAGGACAGGTGGCATTACATACAACCACTGCTATTTCTGCTAACTCAACGGTTTATATTGACCTTAAGCAAGTATTAGCAACAACTAACACCATTACTGGTGGAGCATCAGCAACAACAATTAACTTTCACATCTCAGGAGTGGAGATAGCGTAATGGCATTACAACAAATTCCTGCAGCAACTGTTAGTACTGGAACAAAAGTTTGGACTGGGTATAGCACTCCTTCTTTTGCCTCTCTAAGCGGAGCACGTAGTGCCCAAACCCCAGGTTTTGCTTCAACTAAAGTTTATTATCTTGGTGGTTATTATATTTTTGGAACTAGTACTGGCGTTATTGGTTATTCCACAGATGCAAAAACTTGGAATTACCAAATAATTTTTCCTGCTAATCAAAGAGTAAGAGCAATTGCTTTTAATGGTACGACTTGGGTTGTTGGCGGTAATACTGGTTATCTGTATACATCAACAACTTTAGGTGGTAGTTGGACTTCAAGAACAAGCCAAATTACTGCTGGAAGTAGTATTTTTGATATTATATGGGTCGCTGGGTCAATAAATTTATTTGTTTTAAATGGTGACGCTGGTGGTTCAGTAAATGCAATTTCTACATCACCTGATGGAATTACTTGGACAGCAAGACTTAGCCCAGTAAATAATATTCAAAGTATAGCCGTAAACACTGCTCAAACAGTACTAGTAGCATCACACAATTATGCTGTTGCTAATCAGCAAGCCTATTACTCTACAAATGGAACTAGTTGGACTCTTGCTCCTTCGTACAATGTAGCCTCAGATGGTGGATATATTTGGTATATGCCTCACGCAGATAAGTTTAATGCACTAAGTTCTAACGTAAGAAGAGCATCTGCTTCTGTATCAACACAATGGGATACAGTAACTTATGAGTCACAAAGTCCTCCTTCTTTTTTAATAAGTTCATTTCCAACCAACAATAATCTTAATAGGATATTACCTATTTGGGATAGTGTTAATTCTAAATATTATGTACTTGATAATGTTGCTAATGGCTCGCAATCATTTACAGTTTTATTAACATACAGTGCAACAGATGTTTATACTAGATTTACTACTGGCAGTAACAATAGATATACTTTTGCTATTGAAAAAATAGAAACAATACCAAGTGCGGCTTCGGCTACACCAACTACAACGCCAGGCGTTGAGGAAATTTCATCTTTAGGGTACGGTAATGGAATTTGGGTTCTTGTAACTGGCAGTACAAGTTTAAGTAGTGCTAATGCTGGACTAACCGTTTTTTCAACCGCAGTATAAGCAAATAATACGAGAGAAGGTAACTAATGTCCAAAGCAAGAGACCTAGCAAACATAGCCACAACCTTGGCTACAGTATCAACAACAGAATTGGAGGTTGCATAATGGGTCTTAACGTATTTCCAGAAAGTTCCTCAGCTTCTTTTACCGCAATTCAACCAAGTTTAAGACAGACTATTACCTCAACTCAAAGTGGACTAACTTATCCTACTGGAATAAATATTGTTTATGCGCTAATTGTTGGTGGTGGTGGTGGTGGCGGAGGTGGTAGTGGATTAAACACCACAGGTGGCATCACATCTAGCGGCGGCTCAGGCGGCGGCGGCGGAGCATCTGGTCAATATGCTTTTGGTATTGCTTTTGCAGGTTCATCTTGCATTATTGGAGCAGGTGGTTCAGGCGGATCAGGAGGTACAAGCGGATCTGGTGGCGCTGGTTCTGCTGGAGGATTATCTGCATTTGGCGGTATAGGTGCATCAGGTGGTGCAGCAGGTGGTGCAGCTACTGGAAGTTATCCTGGCACCCCTGGCGCAGGTGGGCTGGCTACTGGGACAGCAAGTAGCGGTAGTGCAGGACTTCTTTCTAGTGGTATTAATGGTGCAGGTGGTGCAGGTGGAACAACTCCTACCGTAACTCCTTCTGGTTCTCCAGTAGGTGGTGCAGCAGGTACTGCGGGTGGTTACTATGGTGCTACTGGAGGTACTGGTGGTGCGGGCACATATGGATCTGGTGGTGGCGGTGGAGGCGGTGGAGGAATGGCTAACAATACCAGTGGTGGCGCTGCAGGTGGCGGCGGTGCAGGTGGCGCTGGCGGTTTATGGATTTATTATTAAAATATGTCTTTAATGTATGCAGTATTAAAAGACAAAATAGTTGTTGGATTTTGTTGGGAAACTGAAAAAAAAACCGTAGATAACTCGTGTACACTAGTGCAAATGACTTTAAAAAATAGCCCTGCCTATATTGGTGGAGAATACGATGGAAATCAATTTTACGAAAGGATAGATAAATGAACTTTGCTATAGTAAATGAATCTAATATGGTTGAAAACATTATTATATGTGACTCTAAAGAAGTTGCTGAAGCAGTTACTAAAAAAACATGTATTGAGTACACTAATGAAAACTTAGCTGTTATTGGTGGTGCTTATCACGCAGAAAGCAAAAAATTTGTTTCTTTAGAAGAACTATCAATTTTAATTAATGGGGAAAATCCCACTCCATTGGAAGATAACTAATGGCTGATAATATTTACTTTGACATGCTTCAATTTGCTGAGGCAGAACATAGTCTCATGTATGAAGATGCTCGTAAAATTTATATTAACGTTGCAGGAGAAAAAGAAAATTACTTTATTAATCCTGAAATGGAATACGGAGTATCTTCTTGGGATGCTTTAAATGGAACTTTAACCCAAGATAGCGTAACTACAGCCGCATTAATTCATGGTACAAAACTAGGAAAATTAACCTCAACAGCTAACGGTACAGCAGGATATATTTCTGATTGGGTATCTATAGCGCCAGGACAACAAATTGTTGCTAGTGCTTATATTATGGGGTCTGCTGCTAGAACGGCTAAAGTAAGAATTGAATTTTCTAATCAATCCTCTAAACAATTACAGTCTTCTATTTTTTCTGATACTGATGGACAATATTATCCAACTACGCAGTATTTTGTAGATGGTGACTCATTTACTCTTTCTACAACAACCCCTACTCAAGTTTATGCTACAGCTATTACCCCACCTTATTCACAAGATGCCGGAAACCCTTTAGTTAAAGTTAGTTTTTATTTTACAAACAATGTTGCTGGGGATAATTATTGGTTAGATGGAGGCATGTTAGAAGCCTCTACTATAGTAGACCCATTTTTTGATGGTGATGGCGGAGTAACAATTACAGACCCTTTAACTCAAAAATACTATGCCCCTGCAGATTGTAAATGGGAAACTAAAGAAGTATATAACTATGTAAGTAACTCTGGATTTGAACTTAACACTACAGACTGGACTTCAGTTGGCGCAGGTGGACTTTCTAGAGAAACTTCAGATGGTGGTTTAGGACCTAAGTATGGACTTTATTTTGGTAAAAATACTTACATCTCTACAGGTTCTTTAAGCGGTATTGCACATCTTCCTTCAGCCGCTATTGGCGGAGAAGATTTTATTATATCTGCATATGTACGTAGAGCACATACTACTTATACTATTGGAACTAATACTTTTCCTATTACTCTTGCAGAATCTGGGGATTGGAAAAGAATACATACTGTTGTTCAATTAACAGCAGGTCAAACTACTGTACCATTTAATATTTCGGTAGCAAACCCTGTTGGATCAACATCTACTTATTTTCATATTGACGGTGTTCATGCAGAGTATGGACGTGTAGTAACTCAATATCTTGATACTACTTTGGGATCTACTTTTGCAATTCCTAATCCATTAACCTCAGGTAAAACAATTTGGGCAGCTAAAATTCCAAGTGTTGGTGGAGGAAAGAGCAGTTATTTTGCTAATTATGCTACAAAGATTAATCGTTTAAATGCAACTATATCTGACTTTATGCCAATAGGTTCTAACTGGGGTATTAACACAGGAAGTGCTTTAGATGAGTATCAAGACCTGCCTGGTGCAAAAATTAAATCTTCTTCTTTTGAAAATAATTTAAATGGTTGGATTTCAGTTAATTCAACTTTAACAAGAAGAATTGCAAAAGGTACATTATTTGCAGATAACTTAACTCATGGACAAGGATACTGTCGTGTTACTACTGCCGGTTCTAGCTCTGCTAAACCTTTTGGCATTAAAACCGAAAAGGTTTATTTAGTACCAGATGCTGGTTACTATGCTTCAGTTGCAATTAGACCTGTTAACTCTGATTCACTTGGTAGTTATTCACTAGTAGTTAATTACTATGACCTTAATGACAATGTTATTGTGGTTTATCAAGACAATCTTACTGGAAATAAAACAACAAACTCTAAAGATGCAACTGGTGCTAATAACACAGTTATAACAACTGCGGCTAGAACACAGACTGCCACCATAACTCATACTGAACGTTGGGCTTATATTGGAAACTCATTCCCAGTCAGTTCTATTACAGGTGCGGCATATGCAATTGTAAATATTACTTTTAGCCCATCAACCTATGTCTCAGGTCAAGCCTTCGATATTGACAGAGTTGTATTTAGAGAATAGAATGTATCTATGGGCATAGTAATTATCGCAGGACTGGCTACAGCATGTATTCTAACAGCTGTAGAAAGTTTAATCAAACCGTTAGGAAAGTGGCGAGGACTATTAGCGTTGGTTCTTAGTTTACTTGCATGCCTTAATTTAAATACACGATTATTATATCTAGTAGTTTATACATTAGCAACTACGTTTGTAGGCCTTACCCTATCGCTTGCTACAGAACAAGTACTAGCAGGGATCTCTCCACGTCAAACCCGCGGTTTGCCAAACAGGGTGGATAGACTGTAAGATAGATATAGAGGGAGGGTTATATGCTAAAACCAATTGTTAACCCAAAATTATCTTTACGGGCCAGATCACTTTTTTATTACTTTGCTGAAAAGGGTCGGGTGTTTTCTGCTGACGATTTAAAAAAGAGTGAAGAATTCTCGGAAGGTCGAGATGTACTTCAGGCTGCCATCAATGAACTTAAGGATCTTAGATACATTAAGTCTGTCCGTTTACAGAATAACGGGCAGTGGATTGCCCGTCTAAAATTTACAGACGAGGCTAAAAAGCTGCTTTCTACCGTGCCCTCGTTTTCAGGGCACCTATACATAGACAACTATATAACTACTAGTACTAGTGATATATCTACTAGTACAAACATAGTTAATAATCCTAACGGATTATTAACTATGGGGGCGCAAGCGCCCCTTAAGGAGAATGAGATGAGTTGGAATCTTGATGGGGAAGAAGAAACCCCTAAAGCAAAGCGTGGCGAAGAAGAAACTATTGCTGGCATTATAGGTAAAGTTGATGACCGTCAGGCTCGTCTTAATGCCAAGTACAAAAAACCAGTTAAGGCTCAACGCAGTAGCCGTAACCGTATTAATACTCCCGAGGAGCTTTGGTCTACCACAGATTTGATTGCAGAATTCTATGACCTAGTTGAGAAATCTGCTCCAAATACATCGCACCAGGTAAACGGCAAGTATCTATCTACTTGGATCAACAAAGAACTTAGCGAAGGTACTCAACGCTACGAGATTTTAAAAGCCATGCGTATGTTCTTTGCAGATCCTCGCAACCTGCATGAAGCTGGGCTTGGTAAGCCGTTGTGGCAGAGGTTCTTTGCGTACTACCCAACAATCCAAAGAATTGTTAAGAAACCAGAGCAACCAGTTTATTCAACAGATAAATTTAAAGCTCATCAAGAAAAAATGATGCGACTACTAGAGGGAGAATAATGTACGATCTATCTAAAGAAGCCCCAAGCATCCGGAAACAAATCGTACAGGCTGGCCTTCCAATGAAAACCATTGGCAAAGAATTCTCGGATTTAGATTCCACACCCGCTCTTGATGCAGTTAAGAAATGGGTGGCTAGAGTGGTAAATGGTGAGATTATCCAAAAGGCCGGAATGCCTTCCTGCGGGCTTGGAATTATGCTGGTGGGTAATCCTGGTCACGGAAAGACTACTATGGCCTCTACGGCCCTCCAGAGCCTTATTAGGGGTATCTCAGGGGACGTCTTAGGTACTCCCGGAAGACTCCCAAACCGCATAGGCGGGTTTATGGACTATCCAAAGCTTTTGCGGTTACAGAAATCTCAGTTTTCAGATGAAGATGATGTTACTCAAAACCTACTTGACGGCATATATGGTGACTCGGATAGAATGAATAATGTAAGAGTTTTTGTTCTAGATGATATCGGTAAGGAATATAGAACTGCATCAGGTTGGGCAGAGAATACATTTGATGCGTTACTACGTTCAAGATTTAACGCAGGGCTTCCAACGATTGTAACTACAAACGTTCCTCTTGAAAATTGGGGAAGTGTTTATGGTTCACCTATGGGAAGCTTTGCTATGGAAGCATTTATACCAATCGAAGTAGAAGCGCCACAGGGGGACAGACGAGCATGAAGGAAACTACTATGAGTACATGGCAAGTTACGCAGTTATTTTTGTCTGACTCTGGACCTCATGAAGTTTGGATTAATATAGATAACAAAAAGTTGCGTTGTAATTGCGAAGGCTTTAACACTCGCAGCATGTGCAAGCACACTCGATATGTTTCAGAACGTATGAAAAATAATTTTGGAGTATATCCAGTAGAAATATCTACTAAGGCTCCCCCATTAGCAGCAGAGATGGCAAGTTTAGATCCAATTATGTTTAGAAACTTTCTATTGAAATACGGCAAGATCGAAGTACTGTAACTGTGAAAGGGGGCGATATATCAAATGAAACTCCTATGCGGGTTGTGGTTACTTTGGACTGCATTCTTGATCGCAGGCCCACTTTTAAAAAGGTATTTGGTGTGGCGGTTAGTGGTGAAGAAACTACGTACAATAGACAGTCGCTTTCTTTATTTTGGCGATTTGCAGAAACCTACTCATACACATTAGAATTAGTAGGGTACGGATTTACTCAAAAAGAAATGGATGAGGTTCTTGAAGATCTAGATAATCTTGGAACTAATCCTTTTAATTATTCAAAAGCTTATAGGGTACCTGCGGATCTTGTTGCAGAGTTACCATATAGACCAGAGCTAAAGCATGTTATTGATATACCCGAACGTGGGCTACGTTATGGGCATTGGTATTTAGATATGGGGGCAGCCGGTGGCAGCAGATAATGAAGAGAGATTAATATCTCGGGTTGTAAGAACTCGAGAAATTATCCCTGCCTTAGAAAAAGGTGTAGACGATAGTTGGTTCTTTGTTGATGAAAACCGTGCTGTATGGAAATTTATCCGAACTCACTGGACTCGTTACCAAGAGATCCCTAGCGCAGTAACTGTTAAGGATAACTTCCCTACATACCGTTTGCTTGCTGTAGAAGATTCCTTAGACTATTTAGTAGATCAATTAGTTGAATATAGAAGACGTCAAAAAGCTATTGAAGTAGTTCAATCTGCTGCAGAGCTTATTGCTTCCGGTAACCACGATGGTGCTATTGCAGAGATGAGTTCTGGAATTGCAACTATTTATGATGAAGGTGTTTCTCAATCTAGCGATTTAGATTTGACTAAAGATCCTGATAAACGTTATCAAGAATATTTAGATATTAAAACTCGTGATGGCGCCCTACTTGGCTATCGCACAGGATTTAGAACTATTGATGAGGCAACTGCTGGTTTGCAAAATGGTCAGCTTATTACAATCATTGCTCCGCCTAAAACAGGTAAGTCTGTGCTTGCAATGCAGATTGCAGTTAACGTTCATGAAGACGGACATGTCCCAATGTTTCAATCTTTTGAGATGAGCAACATCGAACAGCAACATCGTCACGATGCTATGCGTGCCAAGATTGCACACTCTCGTCTAGTAAGAGGAAATTTAAATTTAGAAGAAGAACGTAGATATAAAGCTTCTTTAGAGCGTATGGAAACTATGCAAAAGTTTTATCTTACAGATAGTACTTCTGCAATGACAGTTACTGGATTGGCTGCAAAGATTGAAAAAATTAAACCAGACATTGTTTTTGTTGACGGTGTATATCTTATGGTTGATGAGGCAAGTGGAGAATCTAATACTCCACAAGCTTTGACAAGTATTACTCGTAACTTAAAACGTTTAGCACAAAAAGCTAATATTCCAATTGTGGTGTCCACCCAAGTTCTTCTTTGGAAGATGAAGAAGCGACAGGTATCTGCAGATGCGATTGGTTATTCATCCTCGTTTTTCCAAGACTCTGATGTGATTCTTGGTTTGCAACGTCAAGATGAAGAAGATGATTCATCTCGTGAACTTCGTATTGTTGCAAGCCGTAACTCTGGTCCAGCAACTAGCGATCTTTTATGGGACTGGGAAGAAGGGCGGTTTGAAGAATATGGATCCTTTGGCACTCCAATCAAACCCTTTTAACGGAACTCAGCTTTGTGCTGGTGAAGACCCAGAACTTTTTTTTCCAGAGAAGTACACAAATCATACGGCAGTAAAAGTTGCTAAAAAAATTTGTGGAGATTGCTGGATGAAAAAAGAGTGTTTTGAATACGCAATACAGATCCCAAATCTAGAGGGCATTTGGGCAGGAACAACACCGCATGAAAGGAAAAGATTATTAAAGACATCAGTGATTTAAAACCAGATTACACAAATGCAATGGACGTGCGTGGGGAACCAACTCACGTTTGTCCTTGTGGCTCAATGCTTTGGAATATTAAAGCCATGTTTCAAGACTATGAAGTTTCAATGTACTTCTTAGATATGGAATGTGCAGAGTGTGGTACTAAAGCTACCGCACCAACTTTGCCAGACATGCCAGAAGATTATATAATGATGGCTGATCGACCTAAAGAAGAATATACAGAAGAGGACTAACATGTATCGTGAGGGCGATGTAGAGTCTGTACTACTAAGGCTAGGTATTGATACCGATCAACGCAGGGATGAACTGCTTGGTCTATGTCCTATGCACTTAGAGCGTACTGGTCGTCCAGACTCTCGTCCTTCATGGTCAATGAATGTAGAGACCGGTGTCCATCATTGCTTCTCGTGTGGATACCGGGGCACTCTGCTCACTCTCGTTGCAGAGATTAACGAGTTTGAAACTCAGTGGGGTCGTCTTGATTTTGAAGCAGCCAAGGATTGGTTACGTCAAAATATTGAGGTTAACTTTGAACTCATAGCAAAACAATTAGAAGAAGCTAAGAACACTTACATTCCGGTACAACCTTTAATTGAAATGAGTGAAGCTAGACTTGCTGTATTTGATGTGCCACCACAGTGGGCATTAGATGCAAGAAACCTAACCGCAGAGGCTTGTGCAAAGCATACGGTTAAGTGGGACACTAAGCAACAGGGTTGGATCACACCTATTCGTAACCCACAAAACAATAAGCTTATGGGTTGGCAAGAGAAGGGTCAAGTAAACCGATACTTTCGTAATCGCCCTACCGGTGTGCAAAAGTCTAAAACTTTATTTGGTTTAGATGTCTGGAGCAGTGGCACTATGATCATAGTTGAGTCTCCTTTAGACGTAGTAAAACTATCGTCATTGGAAATTGAAGGTGGTGTCTCAACTTTTGGTGCATCTATCAGCCAGGATCAAGTAGATCTAATGCGTCGTGCAGATAAACTCATTATTGCATTTGATAATCCAAAGATGGATCCTGCTGGTGAGAAAGCTTCCCGTGACATGCTTGCTCGTACAAAGAAAGAGGGGCTTGAATGTTTCTTTTTTAAGTACGACGGAGATTATAAAGATATTGGCGATATGCCTGCAGAACAAGTTATAATGGGTATAGAGAAGGCAAAACATTCTGTCTTTGGGGAGATGGCATTTTTATGATTAAAGCATTTAAACAGTGGCGTTGTAATAGGTCTGGCCATACCTACGGAGAAGGTATTAGTTGTCCATTTACAGGTAGCACTTACATCTATTGCAATAGGTGTATGAGTCGTAAAGTAACATCTACAGAGACGGGGAATGTACAACATGGCTAAACCATCTTTAGACTATAACTCTATTGAGGAATTACCAGAACATTTTTGGGATAAAGTAAACAAGACTGATTCATGTTGGCTTTGGACTGGAAAAATTGACGACGGATATGGTCGTTTTAATATTAAGGGCACACTCTATTTAGTACATCGCCTAACTATGTCTGTATTAAAAGAAAAGATTGTAGACGGACTAGTTGTAGACCACCTTTGTATGGTAAGAAACTGTTGTAATCCTGATCACCTTAGACAGGCAACCATTGCAGAAAATACTCAGAAAAGAAAACTAAACTTAGACCCAACATTTTGTGTAAATGGGCACCCCCTATTTGGCGCTGAATCTTTAACTCACATAAGTAACCGACGTACTCGCCATGCTGGCGAAGATATTTCTATCACTTGTAAGGTTTGCAACTCTGTAAAAAGATTATCTAATACTTTAACTGAAGAGGTATCTGCATGAGTTTTACTGGAACACTTTTACCCTATCAGGTAGATGCTGTAGAGGCTATGGTAGACCGCAAGAAGATGCTTGTGGCCTATGACCTTGGCCTGGGTAAAACTGTTTTAACTATTGCTGCTATTGAAAAGTTAAAAGATGAAGGAAAGATTACAGAACCTGGTATAGTTATCTGTTTATCCTCATTGAAGTATCAGTGGGCAGATCAGATTAGGAAGTTTACCGGTGAGTCTTCAAGTACTGTGGTCGTGGATGGAACCCCGTCTCAAAGAGCAGAACAGTATGTCACAGCAGAAGGTGCCGACTACGTCATCCTCAATTATGAGCAGGTTGTTAATGATTGGGAGTATGTTGAGTCTTTGGCAAGAGGCTTTGTCGTCTGTGACGAAGCAACAGCAATTAAATCATTCAGATCAAAACGATCAAAACACGTTAAAAAATTAACTAGTCCAGTCAAGTTTGCGCTAACCGGTACTCCTATTGAGAATGGTAAGCCGGAAGAGCTTTACAGCATTATGCAATTTGTAGATTCTAAAGTCTTAGGTCGTTTTGATTTATTTGACCAAACCTTTATTGTACGTAATCGTTTTGGTGGAGTAGAACGTTATCGTAATTTAACTACCCTTAGTAAAACACTTGCAGGCACGACAGTACGCAAGAGACAGACAGATGCAGACGTTGCACCCTACCTACCCGATACAATTTTTGCGGAGCCAATTTTAGTAGAGTTTGATCGTGCCGGAGCTGTTCTATATAAAGAGATTGCAAGAGAACTATTAAAAGATTTAGATGATGCTATGGAATCTTTTGGCTCATCATTTGATCTGTTCAGCCACTACGCTGGGGAGCACTCCAACGATGTGATGGACGCACTCAAGGGCAAGGTAATGTCAAAGCTTACTGCTCTTCGTATGCTATGCGATCACCATGAACTAGTGCGTGTGTCATCTTCTACCTCCGGTTACGCAGGACAGTTGCAAGAGGCGGGCAAGCTTGATAAACTAAAGCAGACACCAAAGCTATCCGCACTCAAAGAGTATGTTGATAACTTTCTTGGTGAGTATGAAGGAAACAAAGTTGTTATATTTACAAGTTATGTTCACATGGTTGACTTGATTCGTAATGAACTTAATTACAAGTCCTCCCCGTATACAGGAGCAATGAATGCTAAAGAAAAAGAAGAATCAAAAATCAAATTCCAGACGGATCCCGAAGTACGCATTTTGGTTAGCTCTGACGCTGGGGGTTATGGTGTTGATTTACCGCAAGCTAATTTACTTATTAACTACGACCTTCCGTGGAATGCCGGACTCGCACTTCAACGTAATGGACGAATCAGAAGAGCATCCAGTACCTGGCCCTCAATCGTAATCCAAGACTTTATTATGGACGGATCAATTGAAGAACGACAACACTCTATGTTAGTTCAGAAGATGGCTGTAGCAAATGCAATTATTGATGGAGAAGGTATAAATACTGAGGGTGGTGTAACACTTACGGCAGGAACACTTAGGGCTTTCTTAGAAGCAGTTTCGGTTTAGAATATGAGCATGCCTAACGCACCTAAGACCCCAACTCGCACTATCCGTGTGTCTAACGACCTCTGGACTGCTGTGAAAGACAAGGCTGCCATTGAAGAGCGCACCGTTACAGACGTGATTATTGAAGCTCTCAAAGCCTATGTTGGCGATTTGCATTCTTAAGGATTACCCTATAGAATAATAACAGGAGGAAAAATGCCAACTGTTATTGAACGCCCAGATCCACAAGACCCAGGTTTCATGCCAAAGGTCTCAGAATTTATATCTCTACGTAGTCGTATTGACGACATGAGTAAGCAACGAGATTCAATCAAAGTAGACTTGTCAGAGCTAGTTGATACTATAGGTGAGCCTGATGAAAAAGGAAACTTGTGGCTCCGTCTTCCCCACGAAGTTGACGGATTCACTTCCTTACAACGCCAACGCAAAGTATCACAATCATTAGACGAAGAAATTGCTGTAGAACTTCTTAAAGAAAAAAATTTATATGACCGTTGCTATACAATGCTTCCAGTTCTTAAAGAAGACGAAGTAATGGCATGTCTATATGAAGGTCTTATCACAGAAGAAGAAGTAGATAAGATGTTTCCAAAGAAAGTGTCGTACGCATTCCTTACTAGCAAGGCTTAAATATGGAAGACCAGGTAGACAAATTCTTTAGCGGCCTAGATGATTTCTATCCAGGGTCTAAGAAGAAACGCCGCCCTGTAGATCCAAATATTAAACCAAAGAAGGCAAAAGAAGAAGGTTCCTGGGATGCAAATCCACAGGTTAAAAAACTACCTAACGGAAACGTGGTAGAATTATATAGTGCAGGGTCATTGTGCCAAGCACTAGGAAGACCGATAGTTACTCTACGGCTTTGGGAACGAAAAGGTTATATACCACGTGCACCCTATCGCCTAAAGTCAATCGTTGTAAATGGAGTAAAGAAGCCAGGATGGCGGATGTATTCTAAAGCAATGATTGAGGCAACTGTTAAGATCTTCAACTCTCGTGGACTCCTAGAGGCTCCGAGAATTGATTGGAATCGCTATCCAGATATGTCAATTGAATTGGCAGAATCTTGGAAAGTAATTCATGATCAAGAAACTAACTAATCACCTAGCGTAAAGACCCTTGGGTCTCAGCTATCAGCCAAGTAAAAGAGAGGAAGCCATGAGCGCTTCATTAAAAATACAAAAAGATCTACCAAACGTAGGTTCTTATGCAACAACAACACCTAACCAAGAAGAGTTGGAAGAACTCTTTACACCTGAAGATGAGAATGAAGTTCCTTCACACTCATCTGTTATTCAATCAGGTTGGGGCGCAGCTAAGAAAGCTGTAGCTAAATCAACAAAAACCTTCGCAACGGATTTCCGTTTTGACGAAGATGTTCAACTCATTAAATTCATCTCGGACGAACCAATGGTATTTATGCAGCATTGGATTAATCGTCCAGGTAAAAAGTCATTCATTAGTATTGGTGAAGGTGACCCACTAATTGCTGTGGGTAGTAAGCCAGACCAAAAGTTTGCATTTACTGTTCTTAACCTTTCTGATGAAGACCCACAACTCCAACTAATGATTGTCGGAGTTCGCCTATGCGGTCAACTTGAAAAGCTTGCTTCAAATGCGAAGACAGGTCCACTCAATCGTCCTGACTTATATTGGGCAGTAAGTAAGACTGGTCAAGGCACCAAGACTTCTTACTCTATCGTTCCTGTAAAGGAACGTGACCTTGCTGATGAATGGGAAATTGATCCTATTGCAGCTGCTGAGTTAATCAAAACAATGAAACCTCTTGGACAAGATTCTCTCCACATGTCCACTAAGGCAGAACTTGCAGAGATTGCTCGTGAAATTGCAGCAAGCAATTAGTCATACCCATTAACTTGAGGGGCCCGGTCTACCTCCTTTCTCACGGGCTCCTCTACTATCAGAGGAGAGCAATGAATATTATTACCACACTAGAAAAATTAGAGGATCTTGTTTTTTATTACAGTGAACAAGATGCCTTTGTTTTTGACGTGGAAACTGTAGGGGATCATCGGGGAGATCCTCGCCAAAATATAATCACTTGGATCGCACTGGCCACTGAAGGCCGTGTGGATGTTATTCCTATGGGTCATCCAAATGGTGACTATATTCGTACAGAATATCCATTGCTTCCCTCTGCACAAGATCGTATTATTAAAGGCTTACCTATTCGTGCATCTGATTACAGCAAAGATGAACGTAAAGCCACAAAGATTTTTACTGAGGCACCTGATCAATTAACTCCGGGTGAAGTATTTAAAGCATTAAAACCCTTGTTCTTTAGTGACAAGGTTAAGATCGGGCACAACTTAAAGTTTGATCTACAGAGTGTTACTAAGTATTTTGGTAAACTTCCGGCGCAGCCATATGCATGTACCCTTAATGCTGCATTTATTATTAACACACAAGATCGCCTTAACCTTGGTCTTGATGATTGTTTAAAGCGTGAGTTTGGTTACCACATGGTTAAGGGTGTTGGTAAAGAAGTAGAGGTATATTCTTTTGATGAGGTGGCAACCTATGCCGGTCTTGATGCTGAGTGGACCTGGAAACTTTGGAACAAGTATGCTGATAAATTAGATACAGATAACCTTCGCGGATTGTTTAATTTAGAGATGGATGTTCTTGAAGTAATTTGTACTATGGAACTTCGTGGCGCAGACATTGATGTCAATGAGTTAGAGAAACTTAAAGGTAACCTAGAACTTCAACTAGAAACTACAAAGGCTAACATCTATAAGTTTGCTGGTAAAGCATTTAATATTAACAGCGTACCTGAAAAACAAAGAATTTTATTTTCTAAAAAAACAGAGGGTGGCAGAGGTCTTCGTCCAAAGTTACTTACGCCCGCAGGAGAAAAACGTATTGAAGCTGGGTCAGACCCTACAGTTGCTGACTTTTCTGTTGCAGAGCCTGCATTAAAAATGTTTGCTGGCAAAGACGCTTTGGTAGATGAAATGCTTAACTACTCAGACCTTAATAAGTTGTTGACAACCTACGTTATTCCTTACATGGGTGGAGATATTACGCGAACACTTCTTGGTAAGTCTAAGACTGTGGCTAAGAAAAGCCTTTTACTTAATGGTAAGATCCACACAGATTTTATCCAGTACGGTGCAGAGACCGGGCGATTCTCTAGTCGTAATCCTAACTTACAAAACGTTCCTAACCCACGTACACTAAACGGTAAAGCTATCCGTAATCTGTTTGTTGCTCCTGAAGGCAGTAAACTTGTTGTAGCAGATTATTCTCAGATTGAGCCACGTGTTCTTGCTTCATTTAGTGGCGATAGAATTATGTGTACCTCTTATCTTGAAGGCGTAGATATTTATACTACTATTGGAAATACTGTTGGAGTAACTCGTGATGCTGCCAAGACTCTTGTGTTAGCTATGATGTACGGAGTTGGTCCAGATAAGATTGCTGAATCAATTGGTGTATCGGTTAATGAAGCACGCAACCTATTGGATGCTTTTATGGTTAAGTTCCCATCAGTTGCTAAATACAAAAAGCAAGTTATTGCTGATAGCCGTAGACGTGGCCCAGTTCCCTACGCTTTGACTTATCTAAACCGTCGTAGGTATATCCCTGACTTACGATCAAATGTTATGTGGCAACGCTCTAGGGCAGAGCGTCAAGCGTTTAACACGGTAATTCAGGGATCTTCGGCAGATCTTATAAAGCTTGCTATGATTAGGGCACATAAGTTGATCCCGGCAGAGTCAAGTTTAATCTTGACTATCCACGATGAATTGGTAACTGTTACTCCAGATCATTTAGCTGAAGAAACAGCAGCAGCTATTCGTGAAGCCATGGAAGGTATTAAAGCACTTAATATCCCAATGATCGCAGATGTAAAAACCGTGCAACGTTGGGGAGAAGCTAAATAATGTTCTGGAATAAAAAACCTAAGGCAAAACGTGGTCAGATTAAACATCTTCCCTTGCCTGTTTTAATACGTCAAGTTATTTACGATACTATGCTTATGCCTGCAGAAAAAATTGCATATGCTATGGGTTTGCCTCCTATTTCTGATGACGTTGCAGAGATGGAAGAGCGTGAAAGTCAAAAACGTTTAGAAAAATTTGCAACATTGCTTCCTTTTATAGACTCTCATGCTGATATTACATCCAAGATCGCTGCTTCAGCGTACATGATTGAGGATGAAGAGGAAGACTATGATGAATTAGGAAAGCTTGGCGTACAAGATGTAGAACAACTAACTAGACTGTTTAGGCTTGTTGCGTTGTCTTCTTCAGTATCTTGTGTGTCAACTTTATTTAATCTAGGACTGATAAAGTCATTGGCGGTAGATGATGAGTAATAATTGGTGGGCAAATAAATTAGGTAGTACTCCAAATAGTACTCCTACTCCGGCTACGGCACCTCCGACCGGTAATGTGTATAAAGCAACTCCTGGTGCTCCAAATACACAGGTAAGTTATGATCCTAATCAAGATCAGTTAGTCACTAAAGCACAGAGTGCAAGAAATGCTGATCGTTGTCCTGCATGCTATTCAGGAAATTACATGTCTACTCCTGCCGGTGGACGCATGCGTTGTTACGACTGTGGATATCCTATTGTTCAACAAGGTTCTGGATTATCTGGAACTGGTACCGGTAATGGTCCAGTAGTAGCATCAAAACAAGTAGGACAAAGTGGCGGGTTTAATCCAACAACAATCGTAGGGAGACTAGAGTAATGTCCGTTATAAATTCAGAAGCACTTAAAGTTGTAGCAAACATCAATAAGAAGCTTGGTGCAGGAACAGTAGTTACTGCAGATAAAGTTCGACTAGCAGAGCGTATTACTACCGGTTCTCTAACGCTTGACGTTGTGCTTGGTGGTGGCTGGCCTATGAATCATTGGGTAGAGTTAGTTGGTGAAGCTTCACATGGTAAGACAGCATTAGCTCTTAAGACTATTGGTGCTAACCAAAAACTTAATCCTGAATTTACTGCGGTATGGATTGCTGCAGAAGCGTTTGATGCAAAGTATGCAGAGCTTTGTGGCGTAGATACTCAGCGTGTTATTCTTGTAGAAACTAATAGTATGGAGGATGCATTTGATGCGGTTATCCAATTTATGGAAAGTAAGGCTGTTGACATGGTTGTTGTTGATTCTCTCCCCGCTCTCGTTCCTTCAGCGGAAGACGAAAAACACATGGAAGAATTCACTGTGGGACGCGGAGCCCTCATCACGAACAAATTCTTTAGAAAAGTAGCCTCAGCTACAAAACGCGATTTAGTAGAGGCAGAGCGCCCAGTACTAGGAATTATGATTAATCAGTATCGTATGAAAATTGGAGTTATGCATGGAGACCCACGCACCACGCCAGGTGGTCTTGGAAAAGACTATGCCTATAGTATTCGAGCAGAAGTCAAACGTGATGACTGGCTTGAGGTTGGCACTGGACAGGATAAGCGTCGTGTTGGACAGACTATTCGCGTTAGAACTATTAAGAACAAGACCTTTCCACCACAGCAAACAGCGTATTTAGACTTTTATTTTGCAGATGGTGGTGCAATTGATGCAGGTGGATTTGACACCGGCAAAGAGATTGTGGCATTATCTATTCTTAATGGTATTGTAGATCGTCGTGGTGGTTGGATGTACTATGGTGAACGTAAGTGGCAAGGAGCACAAGCTCTTATTGATTCTCTCAGAGAAGAGATCGAGTTGAGAGATGAGATTAGCCGTGCTGTAATGGACACATTAAAGGCAGGGCCAGCTCTTATGATCGAAGCAATTGATGAAGAGTGAAGGACAGAAACAATCTTTAAAGCATGAAAAACGTTTAGAAAAAATAGCAGGTGGTAAGCGCAGTGCCGCCTCTGGTGCATTTTGGTCTCGTAAAGGAGACGTCAGAAGTGACGATCTTTTAATAGAACATAAGTGGACTGGAAAGAAGTCAGTGACTATTAAGTCAGAGGTACTTCAAAAAATTACAAAGGAAGCAATACTAGATAGCCGTACTCCGGTTCTAGGGCTTCACCTTGATGGTGAGAATTACGTCGTTCTTTTAGAGGAGGATTTTTTTGAATTACGTAATTCTATAAGAGGTGACTAGTGCGTTACAGCGATGACCCCAGCTGGACTTGGCGATATGAAGCAAAATGTCAGGGAGAAGATACAGAGATATTTTTTCCACCACGAGATAAAGCTTTATATAAACCTATAGCTGATAAGGCCAAAGCAATCTGTTGGGGTACAGATGGCAAGCCAGAATGCCCGGTTAGACAAGAGTGTCTAAAGGAGGCTATAATTAATAATGAGCTACACGGAATCTTTGGTGGTATGTCACACAGAGAACGTAACGCAGCTCAACGCAAGTATGAGAAGCAGGGGCTCACTCTTACTGAGTGGTTGGAGAAAGAGGGCAGAAAGTATGGCAAAACCTAAGACTATCGCCAGTAAAGATTTGAAGGCATTTCTTAATACAAGTAAAAGAGAAACTCGTCTTATGGGTGCAGTAGAACGGTATGTTTTGTCTAAGCCGTTTGACAAACGTGACATGAGTTATATTCACCCATCCGATATTATTAAAGAAGATTGGTGTGCGTTAGCGCAGTACCACGCTGTAACTGGTAACTATACAGAAACCCGTGATAAAACTACTGCTCGTCTTGCATCTATCTTTGAAGAAGGCCACACTATTCATGCTAAATGGCAAAGATGGTTTGCAGAAATGGGTGTGCTCTATGGTAAATGGCAAGATGAAACTGGTATTGGTTGGGCTTTATCTAAAGATGTGCAGGTAGGTTGGGCAGAATATAAAGAAGTCCCGCTACGTAGTGATAAGCATATGATGCGTGGTCATGCTGATGGTTGGATCAAAGGATTAGGCGATGACTGCCTTATTGAAATTAAATCTATTGGTTCAGGAACTTTACGTTTTGAGGCACCTGCAATTCTTCAACAAGCTAATGGAGATATAGAGCAGGCTTGGAAACAAATCAAAGCTCCATTTAGAATGCATCAGTTACAGGGTCAGGTATACCTGCACCTATGCCATCTAATGGTTGAAGAAAACCTTTTGGAAGTAGCACCAAAAGAAATCGTATTTATTTATGAACTTAAAGCAAATCAAGATTATAAAGAATTTGTTGTATCTTATAATCCAGAGTTTACAAAAGAAATTTTTGATAAGGCTTTGGACATAGCATGGGCAGCAGAAAACAAACGTCCACCTAT
>Ga0214921_10000866_pt1 | contig 53776 bp, 75 predicted proteins | sample LL1505_MetaG_FD_177992 | JGI IMG/M metagenome (GOLD analysis project Ga0214921, IMG submission 177992) | Freshwater microbial communities from Lake Lanier, Atlanta, Georgia, United States - LL-1505 | ecosystem: Environmental > Aquatic > Freshwater > Lake | place: USA: Georgia | collected... | reverse complement strand
CTTTCATGCCTTCATAGTCACACTTGTATGTATCGTTAGGACCATGTTCCATTCGAAACAACTTAGCATCTTTCTTGGGAACTTCATTGCCATCTTTATCAACAGGTTTCCAAATCAACTCATGTTCACCAGAACGAAATGCTTCTTGCCAAGAATCATCATTCTTGCAAGTGAATGCAAAAATCATTTCATCTAATACCCAATCCCAACGCTTGAAATGATTTTCATCAGTATCCCATTCATTTTCTTTTGCTGGCGCTGAAGTTGACTTTAATTCTTCTGGCACATCTTCATCATCAACATTAGGCGACCCATGCTTTGTTGCTTGCAGTTGTTTTAGCATAGGCAAGACAATCATTGCAAGTGTGTGATCCATAGACCATGTGTCGTATTTGTCAATCTTAATGTAAGATACACGATTACGCTTAGACTCTATCCATTGACACAGTTTCAATAGCCAAGTTTCTGGTGCGTTCTTTGAATCTACAATTTCTTCTTTTGTAGTGCCGTGAGAAAGCCAAGTGCCAAAGTTATGCACCCAATCGGGCTTACGTTTGTATCCATATTCATCTTCAACATCTTTTGCCCAAAAGCAAAGTGCTTCAGCTATTTGATATGGTCCAACCCAATTCTTGTAAGGTCCGATATAGACTTTCATGCTAGTATTGACTTCCTAGTGTAAATATATGGATGTGGATTAGGTCTGTTACGAACTGTTTCACCTGACAGAAACGGATCATTATCCCGTATCTCTCCAAATTCTTTTTCCATGTAATATCTTCCCATTGCTTTAATACATTGATCCATCAAACTATTAGAACCAGAGGAATCATCTTCTGCCCAAAAACAAATTGGAGACCTACCCCAAGTGCGATACTGCATCACATCGTGGAAAATCTTTCGATGTCTTTTGTTGTTAGGATCAAATGTTTCATGCGGTCTGCCGAATTGTTGAATCTTGCTCATTGCTTTCACTTTCTATCATAATTAAAAGGCGTTTCGATTCTCTACTAACTTCAGGAGTTACTGCCCAGCCAAAACCTTCTGGATGCAATAACTCTTTCAAAAAATGTATAACTTCATTTTCAGTTTTTGTCTTCATCTGATAATCTCACAAATTGACTAGAGACTGCATAATCTTCAGGCATCTTTTCTACAATCTTTGTAAAATGATATGAGTCTGGATAGTGCCTTAAAATACTTGATGCACGTTGACGAATGTACTTAGGAACTTTTGGTGTTACTTTAGGATTCAACAAATCTAAAAGTAATTGTTGCCCACAACGCAACGCACGATAACGTTCATCGGGTAGCGTCATAATTATTCTCCCGAATATGTTCTTCCATTGTTGTGAAAAACGTTTTAATTTTCAACTCATCATTCCATACTCTTGCATAGTCATTATCTTTATCACACATTGCTAATGCTTCTTCTTTTGTAACGACACGATGCGATACAATAGTTTCACCTAGATGCTGTTGCGAGAATTCTTTGGCTTCTTCTAATGTAACTGTGTCGAGTGCCCAATCTGCTTTATCTTTACCATATTGGTCTATGCCGACAGGAACTTCTACCATGTAGCGTTCACGGAATGTAGAAATAGTTTCAACAAGAACCCATTGTGTTTCAATTTTCTTCATAGTCCAGCTTCCGTCTTTGTTATCAATCCAATCGATACTATCGCCAGTCTTCCAACCAGTTTGCTCTAGTATATCATCATTCAATGGAAGAATCAAGTCACCAGTCTCGGGGTCTTCTTCCAATGAAATTGTCCAAGTTTTATTTGCCATACATACTCCTCAAGTCAATACATTCATTATAACTCATGTTCTATGGAAAGTCAAGCGGTAAGCATTCTCAGTAATCCTATGGTATCAATAGTAGTTAGCAGTAGATAGTTAGCCAACATGCCAAAAGATTTCCTAGTCCAAGAAGCCCAAGCATACATAGCACAGCCAGTGATCCAGATAGGATATAGAGTAAGAAGAGGAGGGTTGGGGACTGTACTCGCCATAGTAATGCTACAACCAATGCTAATAGCCCAAGCAAGCAACTCAATAACAAAGCGAATTCGGTTAGATTTAAAATCATCTTTAATCCATTCTATAGTAGGTCGAAACAAATCGATAATCATATTAGTCCAAGTTAAATAATTGCGGATACATTTTAATAAAATATGTTCTTAGTTGATTCCAATGCTGAAATAAATCTGGCGAATCTTGAGTCAATGTCAATCGCTTCAACTCATTCATCGATTCAATAATTTTATAAAAATCATTTACTTGATCCTTATAAACGCTGTAATCATACTTTCTACTGTAGATTTTGTATTTTCTATTCATGTGCAAGAATGTCGAGAACAATCTTTCCACAATGAAAGGAAACATATTCAGATTTGGGTCTCTAGCATAGTTTGCACTACCATGATAAATTTCAGCTTCAAGTCCAATCAATGCTTCTAGATGCGTTTTAACATCTTTAACAAAAGCAATATAATCTAACCAGAACTCTTTTCTTGCGACAAAGTAACTGCAATAGCATGTAGCATCTGTCATTACAACTTCAAGCGCAGTAGTATCATAGCCTCCATTGTGAAGTGCTGTTCCAGTAACGTTACGAATTCCTTTGTGAAAGTATTCACCTTGTTCCCATACGTTATACATGAATGCATCTTGTACTCTTGCGTGATTAAAAATCCAAACGTCTGCTTCTGGATTGTCTTTAATCGCATCAACAATAACTTGTGATGAATGACGCATCTTGTCTTGCCAACGTGGACCAAATACACCCCATGCATCTAAGTCATCTGCAAAGCCTTCATCAATAATACGATTGAATGAATGAAACTCTCTCAACTCAGGGCGTTCATTTTTCGTATTGTCAAATGGTGTTAGCAGAGGATCAACTTGTGGTATTTGATTTTGTTCAAAACAAATCTGAAAAATTTTATACTTCATTCTGAAATTCCATTTCCATTGGGTGCAATGTTTCCTTCAATTCCAATTTTTGCAATCTTCTGAATTTTTGATGGGTCTAAATGCACAAACAATAAATGCTCTATGTCAATGTATCCACCGCCAGTCAAAACCATATTCATGTCTTTGAACATTCTACCATATGCTTCTGCAATGTTAGGAAGCATTTCAGAATCAAAACTCCACAGTCTACTCATGTACTGAAATATGACTCCACCAGTTTGTGATGATGTGAATTGACTAGTGAAAGGACCACGAATGATAATCTTATCTTTTGCATCTATGTGCGTTTGATAGTTGAAGTTATCATTCAACACATATCTTCCACTCATCTTAAAGATTCGTTTGTATTTTTTGTAGTCACCAGAGACACCAATGTCTTGAAACGTTGAACCAAACATAACAATCTCTGCCATGTTCTTTACAATGTCTTGACTTGGAATAGCTAAAATATCTTTGATAGAAGGTGCGTCAGAAAAACTAACAATACCTTTTGTATACTCTTCTAAAACTTTTCGCTCTTCGTCAGTCGGTGCTTTTAAACCACCGTCAAGTAGAACGATATCTGCATCGCATCGTTCTTTAATTGACTTTAGTGTGTTTATTGTTTGTTCTAGTCGTTGTTCAGGATTGTACACACCATGATTAGTGTGTATAGCTGAAGATACTAGAAATAATCCATCAGGACTCTTTTGGTTTTCTGACATTTGGTTTTCTCACAGGTTTAGCAACAACTTTCTTTGCTCTAGGTTTTCTAGTAGCTTTCTCGGCTGCCGCAATCATTAATTCTTCTTTCTTATTCAAACGCTTAAAGACTTCTTCTGGTTCCATCCAAATGTCTTTATTATCTAGTATAGACTTAATCTCTTCACTTGTCAAGAAATCTACGTATATACCTCGCATGAATTTATCTGACCACTTACGTTCATACATGATATTGTCATACATCTCACCACCTTTGCCTATTGTACCACCTGAATAGTTGTGGAACATAAACATAGAATGTTCTGAGATTTCAAATCCATCTGCCGATAAGAATACCATCGTAGCCGCTGACATACATGCACCTTCTACAGATGCAATAATTCTAGCTTGGGATTCGCCCATGACACGCATGAATTGAACTGCGGTAAATAGATTGCCGCCTGGAGAATTGATGTGAATTTTGATAACATCATTCTCGCTTGCGTTTCTAATAATTTCATACCATTCAACGTAATCTTCTGGACTTGTTATTTCACCAACCAAATAGAATGAATATAATTGTCCTAGTATTTTTGGTTGTCTAGGTTTTTTAGCATCGTCTAAACCAAACAACGAACTAAGTTTTTCTTCTTCCATAATTATCACTTTCTATTGTATAATGTAGAGTATACTCTATTTTGTTTCGGATGTCAACTTGTCAAATCCATATTTGCATAGCCAATACGCATCAATCAAGTCGGAAGAAGGATTCCATTGCTTCTCAGTCATATGTAGTTCTTCTTTTAAACGAATGTCGTTGAATTCTTCAAAGACTTCTTGCATTCGTTCTTTGTTTGCATTGCCTTTACCAGTAGCATATTTCTTAAGTACTGTTGGTGGTATCTCCGTACACTCTACAGCAAACAACCATAGTCTGTATTTTAGAATGCCAGCGTTCTCTGCAATGTTAAACACTCTGCCTTTTGATCCCATAGAATATCCTTCTAGGAATACGTGACAGTCTTTGTCTGTCTCTAACAGTCTATCAATGAAGAAATTTGATATACCATCATATCGCAATATGTCAGTCATTCCTTCGTGGTCAAAAAATCTACCTGTTATATTTTTAAATTGTACATCATATTTTCTAGATTGTGTCAGAAAATAAAAATGACATTTTTCAAAACTAAACTCACCGTCTTCATCATCAAACACACACATTGCAGGACATGTTAGAGAATAATCTACTCCTGCTATAATCATCTATCGTCTTCTTCCTCTGACGACCATTCATCTTCTAATAATTTATCCCAATCTTCTTCGGCCTCAGAAATTGCTTCTTCAGTTACGGGTGATCCGCAATAAGAACAATGTGTTGGTGTTGTATTGTCACCGCCAGCTAATGGCGTAATTGAAAATTCTGCTTCGCATGAATCGCAGAATACTTTATATGTTGACATTTAATCTCCTTAGTCGTACATTACAGTACTGGTACCTCCAAGTGCCCATTTGGCTTCGGTCTCTACAGACCAACGCTTTGTTGCTACTTTGAAGTCAGGAACTTTTAGTTCCTTAGGGTTGCTACTAGGTTCTAGAATCAGCATTCTATTGTTGGGCTGTGCCGCAAATTGACCATTGTCACATTTAATAAAGTTGTAGGACTTATGGTCTTCAATATCTTCGCTGAATCCTGTATCTAGTACATTAAAATCTGGATGTGCAGAATCGACAGTAAACATATACTCGCCGTATCTCCAGTCACCAGCCTTGGTTTTAAATTTACATTTTTGAGATTGTAACTGTGCTTTTTTAATTACAGTAATATCATACGACAAACAATCCCACAATTGTAATTGGTCAAGAGGCATTTCTTCTGTTATTTTTTTCCAACAGAATGCGTGTAAAGGCAACTTATCGTATAGTGCGCCATATTCATTTAGATATGCTTCTATACGAAATGCTTGTCCCCTCAAACTCTTTATACTTATCCACCAGCAAGGAACTAATTCTCCATGACCTTTTTCAAAATCATATAAAAATTCTTTACGTACAAAGCATTTAATTGCGGGAAGATTTGCTACTATGTGTGCCATTTACCAATGCCTTATAACGCCTGCTATAATAATAAGATTCGTTATTATATAGCTAAACACAATAATAGTTCTGATGATTGCAACTTTGTCCGATTCTTTATCACATGCACTAGATTTATTTCCTAGTGCCTTAGCCCATAGTCTCCACATAATTATTGAGTGCAAGTTCTTTCACGATAAATTTTACCATCAGGATATTGAATTTCTTTCCATTCAGTACACGTTTGCTGTGGTTGTTGAATGATAACAGGTTGTTGCTGTATGATTACTGGAGGGTTTTGATTTTTTGTAATCTCATAGGTGATAACACCTCCGATGATTGCAGGCACAACCCATCCATTAGATGGGTGCCAATATCCACTATGCGGACCACGCCAATGCCCATGATATTGTGCAAATGCTGAAGTCGATAATAGTAATAAAATTGCAATCAATACTTTTTTCATTTATTAATCCTTTGCGCTTGAACCACACTTCTGACGTTTAGCATTAGTTAATGCACCAAAATCTACAGGCCATTCTGTACCAGGAGTAATTTCTTTTGCGTTAGCAGGAAATTTAAATTGAACTCCAGCTTGACTTTGTATATTAGAAATCATTGTTCGGAACTTAGTTAAGTCATTGCCTAAGTTAACATATGGTTTGGTATGTGGGAATGACCAACCAGCAACTTCACCAGTTGCATTGTTGATTACAATCTTGTAGTATCCATGAGGAACAATTACTCCATTGCCGATGAATTCATCACCTTTGCCATAGAATGCGCCAACATAGATTGTATATGGTTGATTGCGTTGTACAACCCAACCACGAACAGAAGTCTCAAGCAATTTCCAAATACCACGATTCAAAGAACCATGTTGTGGATACATGTTAGTCATTAAGAATGATTCATATTCTACTTGTTGATCCCAAGACAAGTCGCCATCTGGTGCGGCATGTCCTTTGTCGTAGCCTGTGCCAGCATAGTCATCTGGACGTGGACCATTCTGAATAGATTGATCCTGAACAAATGCGTTAGTACGTGCTACGCAACCCAATGCATTTGGTGGTGTTAATTCATACGAAACAAATTTTGGAATCTTTACTGAAGCATCATACCCAACAAGATATGCTTGTCTGCATATTGGCTGAACATTTTGAACAACCGGAAACCCATATGGTGCATGTACAGCACACGCTTGAGGCGGTAGAGGTGGCCTTTGAGTCCAAGCTAATGCATTATTGTTCCATGCTAGAAACAGCACAGAAGCTAAAATACATAGAGACCAGAAAGTCTGTTTTATACGTATCATGTTGGTGCTATTGGTTCTGCTGGTGGAACTACTTCACGCACTTCTTCTTCACTAACAAGTTGATGTGTAATTCCATAAACTTCAGCATGTCTTTTTTCGTCTCCTAGTGCAGAAGACTCATCATTTAATGATGCAACAAACTCATCATGCACACTAGGAATCATATCATAATATATGCGAGTACGCACTAATCCATCACTTGAATCATCAATGAACGGTAGCAATGAGAATTTTTGTCTGCGTTCTAATTTTGTGGTACTTACACCATCTACAACCTCAGTTACCTCTTCATCATATTTGTTGAATTCATTCCAAGCGGAATTCCAAGAAATGTTCAAATCATACCAAGGGGTATCTGTATCGGGTCTCGTTTGAACAATTTTTAAATTATATCTTGTAATAGTTTCCATTTTTATCTCCTAAAAAGTTTTTTGATATTGCATGTTCTATTTATCATGCGGCCTTGCCCCAAACATCAGCCCAATCCCCTTTAGTAGCACCTTTTGCGTAGTCAGTAGCACGATTCTCAAAGAAATTGGTATGCGTTGGCGCATTAATCATTTCCTCAACCCATGGTAGTGGATTTCGTTTAACTTTGAATATACCTTTCAACCCAAGACTAATTAATCGTCTGTCTGCAATGTATCTAATGTATTTCTTAACTTCTTCAGCAGTAAGCCCTTCCATTGTGCTAATACCAAAAGCTAAGTCAATAAATTTATCTTCAAGTTCTACCATTCGTTCTGCGATAGTATATATCTTAGATTTCAGTTCATCGTTCCAGATTTCGTTATTTTCTTGAATGAACGATCTGAATAGTTTAATCATAGACTCACAATGTTGTGTTTCGTCTACGATAGACCAAGTAACAATTTGTCCCATGCCTTTCATCTTACCTGTGCGTGGAAAGTTCAATAGCATAATGAATGAAGAAAATAACTGCATACCTTCTGTGAATGCTGAGAATACTGCAATGTGTGTAGCAGTTGATTGCAAGTCACCATTCTTATCTGAAATGTCTAACACGTAATCATGTTTGTCTTTCATTTCTTGATATGCTAAGAATTCATTGTATGTTGTATCGGGTAGACCCAATGTCTCAATCAAGTGTGAGTATGCGGCAACGTGCAATGCTTCTCTAGCGGCAAAGCCAAGTAACATCATACGCACTTCTGGTTGCTTGAAATATGGTAGATAGTTCTTTACATACCCGCCAGCAACGTCAATATCGCCTTGAGTAAAGAAGCGAAAGATGTTTGTCAGAAAATGTTTTTCTTCTTCTGTTAATTTTTTCTTCCAATCTTTAACGTCTTCAGCCATTGGAACTTCTGTATGTAACCAATGACTCTGTTCGTGCTTCAGCCAAGCATCATATGCCCATGGATAGTTGAATGGTTTAAATGCATCTCTGCTATCCATCAAATTGCTTTTTACTTTACTCATTTTCTGCTTTCCAGTCAAATCTCATGTTACTATTTGGATATCTAGTCATAAAGATTTTTATGATTTCTTCTACAGATTTTCCTTGGCCAATAAACGTATCGTCTTTAATGTTCCAAACAAAAATTTGATTATTGAAACATTCAGTACGACACACTATAATTTCTTGTTCTTTTATTTGTGGTTTGGCTTCTGATCGTACCTCTATTCGTTTAAGCAACAAAAGAATTCCAACAAAAGTTAAAAACCATATAATAGTTTCCATTTAAGCACCTAACCATTCTGTCAATTGATTTTTCATTAGCATACCAGAAACTCTTTTAACTTCAATGTCGCCATCTAACATCACTAAAGTCGGTACGCCACGAATGCCATAGTCCATTGCGAGTTGTTGATTCTCATCAATGTCAATAGTCTCAATAGGAATTTGAGTCTCAACGTCTTCTAATGTTTTTGCTAACATCTTACATGGCTGACACCATGATGCTGTAAATCTAAGTACTTTCATTTTTTTATCCTTCACATGCGAGACATGCATCACCATCAATAAGTGCTTTCATGTCGAGTTCTTTAATTACTTCACGTTCAATGCGTTTTGATACCTTGTCTGCTTTGCCAATCTTTTCAGAACGACAGTAGTACAATGTTTTCAACCCTTGCTTCCACGCTTGAAAGTGTACTGCATGTAGATACATGATGTTCACATCAGGACGGAAGAATAGATTCAATGACTGTGCTTGGTCGATATACTCTTGTCTATCTGCGGCATGATTAACTAACCAACGTTGGTCAATCTCCATAGATGTTTTGAATACATCTTTTGTCCAATCATCCATCCATGTTAGATGTTGTACAGAACCATCGTTCGCAATGATTGAAGACCAGATATCATTATAATCATTTTGTGATACTGTATCTCCATCACCCGAAAGATATTTCTGAATAACTCTATCTAACCATTTGTTTTTGGCTAATGATGACCCCGATAAAGTGTCCTGACGATAAGCATTAGCACGATAAGGTTCGATACTAGGGCTAGTATTTCCCATGATGATAGACGAAGAAGCATTTGGAGCAACAGCCATAAGATGGCTAAAACGTTGACCAGTGCCAACAGCATCAAGAGCCTCACCTCGCTCTTTACCCAATTTAAGATTCGCATCATTGAGTTGTTCCCTTATGTGTTTGAAGATTTGTTTGTTTCTTCCGACTGCAAGTGCGGATTCGAACGGCACGTTATTTCGTTGTAGATAAGCATGAAAGCCCAAAGCACCGATACCAATACTGCGCTCACGTATGGCAGAGAACCTTGCACGTTCAACGGCGGCAGGAGCATTATCAATAAAATACTGAAGAACATTGTCAAGCATTTCAGCAATATCAGCAAGGAATAGAGGATCAGTTTTCCATTCATCAAAGTACTCCAAGTTAACTGAAGACAAACAACATACTGCTGTTCTATCTTTATCTGTAGGTAAAATAATTTCAGAGCAAAGATTACTTTGCTTAATACTTAGTCCCAAATCTTTTTGAAACTGTGGCATAGCACGATTGCTTGCATCAATGAAATGTAAATATGGTTCACCAGTCTGCATACGAATGTCAAGCACACGTTGCCACAAGTCTTTAGCAGAAACTACTTCACGCACTTCATTACTGTGTGGGTCTTTTAATTCCCAAGAATCATCCGCATCTTTGTCTTGCATACATCGTTCAATGATTTGCATAAATGAATCTGGAATGTTAATGCCGTGATGTAGATTCAATGTTCGTAGATTGGGATCGCCTGTCGGCTTTCTCATCTCAAGAAATAATAGAATATCAGGATGAGAAATATCAAGATATGTAGCGTAAGAACCACGGCGAGTCCTACCTTGTCTATAAGCGAGAGATGATGCGTCATATGTGCGAAGGTGCGGCATGACTCCAACCGACTTATCATCCGAACTGCGAATGCCGACACCGATGCCGACACCACCGCCCAACATCGATAACCAATTGACTTCAGCGAGGCAATTGACAAGTCCTTCTGCGCTATCATGTAGATACGGGAGAAAACATGAAATAGGGAGCCCACGACTACTGCGACCAAAAGAAAGAATGGGAGTAGAATAAGACAACCAATGCTTACTGCTGTATTCATATAATCGTTGTGCATGTTCTGGATTGGAACCAAACGCTTCTGAGACATAAGCAAACCTTTCTTGTGGAGAATTTTCATCCTCCTTCATATAACTTTCTTTCAATCTTTTAATACCCAACTCATCGAATAGCGAATCTCTACTATAGTCGATTACAATATCAGTTGTCATTCAAGTTCCTTCTCGTATACTTTTAATTATTGGAAATACTTTTGCAATCACATTTGCACATGCTCTTGCAATCTCTGCGTGTTCTTCTTGTGTTCCATTACCATCTCTCAAATCAATGTAGTGAATCCATGATCTAAGTGTACCATTTACATAAAGTCTTGATACTGTGTTACCTTCTGGCAATACTGATCTTGCTTGTTCTTTTGCAATACCATTTTCGATTGCCCAATTGTAAACGTATTTTGATTCATCAATTACTCTTTGTTGCATTAACGCCCAACGGGTTTGCAATTCAATGTCTTCTGTCTTTATGCTGTTCTGCCTATTTTTATTATCTTGCAGTCTAGCTTCTCGTATTACGAAATCGAGTTCCTTTGTTGGGTCTGCATATCGCTGACTAAATTCTTGGAACGAAAAACTTCTATGTCTCAATAGCTGTCTTGCAATGTCTCGTGTCGTTTCTACTTCAATACATACTGATACCATTTCAAGCGGTGACCAATGCTTATGCTTAATGAGATACTTAATAAGTTTCTCAGACGTTTCGCTATTAGCTTGATTTGATGGGTTTGATACTCTTGCACAATATGCGACAAGGTCTTGTAGGTTGGGTAGATCAAATTCAAATTCATCTTGTTTGTCTGCATCAATCGCTTGTTGTGAATAACTTATTAATTTTATCTTCATCTCATCTTCCATATGTTAAATTCAAGTAGTGCTTTAGCACCGTGAAAAGTAAATTTATTTATAGTATTGACAATTTCATCCAAGCCTTTTCCAGCGAGTACCATATCATTTATATCTTTTTCTTTGTATGATTTAGGCCAGATTGCAACATGTGCGCCGGCACTAATTGCATCACCGATTTCTCTTACGATTTCTTTATTGCGGGGTTCATTGTCATAGATCAATACCAATTTATCTTTTGGTAAGTGACTGAGTGCATACTTCAGATTTGAGTTTCCTACTGCAACTGCATTGGGTAAAAACAAACTGTCGATTGGACCTTCAGTTACAAAAATAGTCTGTGTTATATCTATCCCGTTCATGTTGAAAATCATGGGCGAATCATCTTTTATTTTCATCACAATGTATCGTAACTTCTCACCACGAATACCTCTAGCAGTCAACCCAACTAATTCATCATTTCTATCATAGAACGGCAACACGATTCTAGGTTCGTCAGTTACAATCTTCTCTTCATACTCTGGAGAAAAGACTTTCAACTTCTGAACATTGTCAACATAATATAAAGATTTTAATCTATTCTCGGGAATCTTTCTAGAACGTGCGTATACAATCGCTTCATGCGTATCGCTGAGTTTAGATAGGGGAGTTAGAACACCTTTTAGATTGTCTGTTTTGTTACTGCCGAATACGACAGGTTTAAAAACGAATCCGTGTTCTTTGTGCGCTTTACGACCAGTCTCACCTTCTTTGTATCGCTCTAAGCAATATTCTTTGTAAAGGTTTGGGTCAACTGCTTTGATTAGATTGCCTAGAGAAATGCTAACGGCACAGTTGTGGCACTTGTAGAATAGCCCACCTTTTTTTGCAAAGATGTATCCACGTGCCTTAGTTCTATTTGTTTGGGAGTCACCACAGATGGGGCATCTGAAGTTATAGGTGTAATCGCCCTTGCGAACGAATTTGTCCAGACGGACAGAGAGTGTACCAATGTACTTTTGGTCAATCCAAATACTCATAAATGTTTCTCATTATATACAAAAAGCCTATCGAATGTACATTATAGCGTACATTCGACTCAAAGTCAATTAAATAGCTTTGATACCGCTTCTATTTTGATATTGGACATGATCCATGCAAGAACAACGATTGCACCAGCGGCCATCCACTTCCACTCCATGATTTTACGTAACTCAGCATCTTCTTTTTTATTATGCTCTGCAATATCTTCACGGAGAGATTTAATCTCATCCATAATTCTACGCTCTGTCAATTCAACTTTATCCGACACCTCACGGCTAATTGTGGTGATTCTGGAATGTAATTCCTTGATATCTGTATTGGTATCGTTTTTTCTTTTTTCCATGTCGTTATATATTTGATTGACCATCCGGTCGTGGTTATCCACCAACTTCTCAATAACTGAATCCATTTTACCACAAAGCTGTGTGATAGTCAAGATTTGGTTTTTAAGTACTTCCACATCAACCTTCAAGTCTATTGGGTCAGTCGCCATTATAGACCTAACCAATTCTTCTTAGGAGGCTCAATCACAACAGGCTTACTGCCTTGTTGCAATTGTTGCAATAGCATGATACCAGTAGCACGTACAGATGCATCACTACTTTTTGACATTTCAGCTAATGCAGATAATCTTGCAGTCTCTGTCAATGTTGCGTCTTTAGACATAGACTTTTGTGCGTCAACATAAACAGCATAATCTTTAGATGCACAACCGACTAATGAAAGTCCAGCAATCAATATAATAATACTTTTCATTTAACAGCCTCGTATATTTTCTTCTGTTGTTGATACCATTCATTCCATCCTTCTACCTTAGCAGAACATTGATAGTACAATGAATAGTTTTCAACGATTGTTTTTAACATGTCAGTAATAGCAATTCTATCACCTTCAATCTTTCTTAAGTCTTCGCACTTCTCAGTCAATGCAGGAACAGCGGCAGGAAACTTCTGTGTCACGGGAACGACAGTTGTACAGCCCACTAGTAATATAAGCAATAAAGGTGCTAAGATTTTCATTTCTTCACCTCTGTTGCTTTATTTAAAGTAGCGGCAGCATTGTGAGCATCTATAATATCTTTGGGTATTGGGCAATTCTCTACAAACTTAACTATCTCTTCTTTTTTTACTATCTCTCTGTCGATGTATTGTATAATGTCTCTTCCCTTTTCTTTAACTACTTTAGTTTGGGTAATGACTTTTTCTTGTATCTCGACATTCTTCTCTATAGACTTTTCTTCTGCTATCTTAACTTTATCTTCTAACTCTTTTACCCTTGCTTCCCACTTAGCTTCGTTCACAATGCCGCCTTCCATCCATACTCCGAATAGTAATAGCAACGCACCAAAAACTTGAATAGGCAATCTATATGGTATGAACTTAAATACAGTCGCAACAATTAGTCCCAGTAATGAAAGGATAACAATCAGATGGTAGAACCAATCTGGCATCAAATTAAGTAACCACATAATCTGCCACATGACGATTACTCTTTACTTGCGAATAGCGAACGCACTTTAGTTTCTATTGTTTTCGCCCATGCTGGTTGAGGAAAATGCCAACCAACAAATGCACCGATTAAAATCCAAAAAATTGTTTCTAACATATCATTCCCTTTCGAATTGCTCTGTGAATAATCCACTACGACCATGTCTTAAAAAGATCATAGCGCCTGTAGTTTCGTCTTGTAATATGATTGGCTTCTTAGGATACTTACGACCATAGTCACGAATTGCATTACCTACTTCATCTGCACCAACATACTTTTCATACTTAAGATATTTCTTTTTGCCTACTCTTGCGTTATTGAATCTTTTTGTATCAACAACAAACACATCATTCTTTGCAAATCTACGTAAGAATGTTTTACCTTTAGGTGGGTTACCATCTAAGCCTGCGATACCACCAGTCACATTTGCAATATCTTCTTCCATACCTTCTGACAAATATACTTTGCCATTATAGTAATCTAAAAATTGTTCTTCTAATGTTTCTTCTTTAATGTTCTTCTCTTCTTTAAGAAGGAACAATGCGGCCGCATAAGACGCAAGTCTTGTTTTTCCAAATGGCAATTTTTCCAAAACTCTTCTGAGTTTTAGAATTAATAAATCAAATTTGGTAAACGATTCTTCTTGTGCTGGTGTTCTCTTCTCTGAAGGTACAACAATGTTTCCTTCTAAGTCAATAACACCAGTCTTGAATGCTTCCCACTCTGTGAATGGAGTGGTAAACAATCTCAGAATTCGATACACCAAATATAAGTCTACTAAGTTAGCCATTAAATGCTTTTCTTTAAAATGTTATACAAAGACAAATCTAACAAATCAACGTCTTCTAAATTCAAATACTCAAGATGCAGTAAGAACGCATTTAAGATATCGTGATGCTTTTTATCTATCTTAAAGTGCAACATATTAACAGTTGCTTCAACTCCAAAAACATTTGAAAGAGATATGATATGATTAAGTATCAGTCTCTCTTTCAATTCTTGTTTATCTGCATATTTGTTTATGAGTCTCTTGATGTACTTAATTATTTTCAAGTCATCAAGAAATTCTAAAACAGAAACGCAATTTGGATTAAAATATTTACTTACTGCGTATTCATCAAAATTGTCATTATTTAATGTAGACATTAGAAGGTGCTTAGTGCCACTCGCTTAATCACCGATGAACTTGTTGCTACATAAATGTAACTTGCATCCCAAGCAATAGTACCTACGCCCCAACCAACAGCAGTATTGTTTGAACTCGCTGGAGTTTGTGCTGTACGAACACGAATAGCATCAGAATTAATATCAAGTGCTTCTGTCGGTGCATTAGTCATAATACCAATAGCATCCGCTGAAGCATCAACATAGAACATGCTTGCTTGATTGTCGGATGCAATTACAGTATCGGAATCTGCACCTGAACTATTAATCGAAACACCTTTAGTCAATACTGTTTGATTGTTTGACGTTAACGTGAAGGTATTTGCACCCAATGATGTGGCGCCACTAGCCGTGATGCTAATTGCATTAACAGTCAATGCTGATGTTGCACCAAAGAAGTTATCTACAGTAATTTTTTTACTTACTGGTGAACCTAATGGATCATCGATGACCAATAACAAATCATCTTTTGTCGCTACAGTCAATGCTGTTAGCTGTGTTACTTTTTTATCTGCCATTTCTTTTCCTTAATGTAAACCCAATTGAATGGGAATGCTACTTCCGGGACTCGGACCAAATTGGGGACCTAAGTCCCCATGTATTAAGCTACTGTCAATGTTGCGTTTGAAGATACTGTGTTTGCGCCAGTACCGTTTGTAATAGACATTTGAACACGATATAGAGAACCTGTACCTGCAACTGAAGAGTTTGCAAAGTTTACGGTTGCTGTAGTTGTGTTTGTCCATGTACCAGTGTTTGTCAAGTCAACGAATGCGGCATTAGAGTTAGCCGCTTGTTGCCAACGATAGTTGATTGTAGCACCAGATGGTACAGATGTTGCAACAATAGTCAATGTGTTAGCTGTACCAGCGGTAACCGATTTGCTTGTTGGCTGTGTTGTGATAGAAATTCTGTAATCTGGATATACTGTGTCTTCATCGTCTGTTGCAGTAGACATAGAACTGAATGATGCTAAAACTTCAGACTTTCTACGAATGTTACCATGCGTATCAGTATATTGGTTTGTATAAACCCATCCAGGAATCTCATTGTTAGCTGTTGCTTCGTTTACGTCAACACCATAAATTTTACCAATGCTCTGTACTGTCAAGTCAGTACCAGCGGGAAGGTGTTTTGGTGATTGTTTTAACGTAGCACTAACACCTGTCGTATTAGCGATTGCCCAAGCTGGACTAATCGTCAATGCAGTATTGCTAGTGATTCCGATAATTTTTGCGAAAGTGCTGTTAACTTTAATAACATCACCAACTTTTGTTTCTGTTGTGAATACTGTGCTAGTTCCAGTAACTGTAGCTGAACCGTTAGTTGTTGCTACTGTACCCGTCAATGCAAGTGCGGCGTTGTTTCCCCATAGTGCCATGGTGTTCTCCTTTTATTAATATCCTAGTTTTCGTAATTGTGAAATAGTGTTCATACTATTTATATGTCGTATTCCAATTCCTCCAGCAGAAACCCATTCTTTGATGTTTTTTTCATAGTCATCAATCAAAAGATTAGGTGTTCCATCTTTAGTTACTGCAAATTTCTGCTTATTCTCTCTCGGAACAAGATAAATGTGTTCTACGTTGCCCAAATGCTTGCGAACCCACTCAATCTTTTCTGGTTTGCATGTTGCCATACGCTTAGAAGGAGTAGAAAGCACATAAGGATTATGCGGTTTAATGTATCTCCATAACATCATAGCGTCGGACATAGGCTCCAAGTTAGCCCAAAACTTTGGAACTTTACTTAGTGCTTCCCATTTGACATCCTTTTCTGTATGTTGAAAAGGTTCTAGACCCTGTGATGTCAATACTTTATTTGCACCGCCCATAAAGTTGACTAACACTTGGTCCATGTCACAATAGATTTGTGGCAATTCGTTATTCATTATTTTTAGATTCTTTAAGTTCTGGATTAACTTCAATTGGTTCTTTTTTACCAGTCAAGTCATCACCTTTTTGAACTGTAGCTTTGTTTGGCTTCTCTTCTTCTTTCATTTTTTTCTTAACGTCTTTAAAAGATTTAGGCTTCTTAGCTTCAGTCACAACTTCTTCATTAGCAGAAACATTACCTACAGTCTTGATTTTAACTTTGGCGTCAACACCCATAGACTTAAATGCTTTGTTAAATTTCTTAGCCAATTCAGAACCACCTTGTTTAAATTCAGGAACTACTTCTTCTTTCTTTAGTGGCTCTGCTAACCATTTAGCAACGCCAGATTTAGTTACTTCACCTTTAGTCACATGTTTAGTAACAGCATTCATTTTTTCACCAGTTTGTTCTTTGTTTAGAAGATTATGATAGCGAACTGCTTTCTTTAAGTCTTTGCTTGCATTTGCATTCTTTGGATCACCAGCTTTGTCAAAATGATCGTCTGCTTTATCTTTAGCTTCAATACCACGCTTGATAGCTTTAATCTTATCCATTAGACCTTCAGACATTTTCTTTCTAGCGGCTAATGCGGCCAACTTTGCACGTTTAGCGGCCGCTTCTTTATCGTGTGGCTTGTCGCTTGGCTTAATATCTTTGTCGTATGCATCACTCTCTTCCATATCTTTTGGCTTCTTACCAGCCTTCTTCATAGCAATAGCGATAGCCGCTTGCTGTGCAGGTGATGCCGCTTCTTCTACGGATTCAATGTACATGTTCAACTCATACTTGTGATTGTCCATATTGTACACTTGCATTTGTAATTTCTTCTTAGATGGTTTGCCATCTTTCATCAAATTGATTGAGAATGAATTTGTTTTACCAGCAGATGGTTTCTTAGGACCAGTAGCAACTTTGTCGTGCCAATCGTCCATGTCTACTTCAAAGCCACGCTTCTCTGCTTGCTTGATAGCTGTTTGTACTGCTGAAGAATAATCTTTGTGATAGATTTCATAATCAGACTTTCCTTCATCCATACGCCCATTAGATGCAAGTCTTTCTTTGCGTCTTTGTGCGGCAAAGTCAGCACCTTGTGGTTTCTTTTTATTACGAATTGCGGCTAAATCAAAACCATCAATCTTGCCATTCTTATTCTTGTCAATTTCTTTTTGCTTTGGTGATAACTCTTCGTTTTTCTGTTTTGCGTAGTATGCGGCAAGAGCCATCTGCTTACGTTTCTCTTTAGACTTACCAGCAAACTTAGGATTGTCGGAGTGTACAAAATCGTGAATAAAATCACCAGCGGTTGCATCTTTAGAAAGAACTTCATCTAATTCAATATCTAATTCTTCGTTTGTTTTCTTACCATACATATCAACTAGTTGTTTAACATAGAAATTGTAATGCCCACGGCGGCCATTGTATTCTCTATCTCCAAGCACAGTCTTTAATGCTTGCACGGCATCTTTTAATTCCGAACCTTGCATTATTTTTAATGCGTCAGTCACAAGTGAGTCAACTCTTTGTGATGCCTCTGACATACCTTGCTTTGCATCATTATCGAATTGTTTTCTAGTTGCTTTCATAATGCCAGAGAAACGTTTGTTACCTGTCTTTGTGTCACCTGCTTTGTCAGCCGCTGATGCGTTTTCACCAGCTTTCTTTTTGTAGTCTGCTAGTTTGTCGTTCGACAATTCATCAAGCTGAACTTCTTCTTTCATGCTTTTTCTAGCAACACGATTCTGTGCAAGTTTAGATACGAACTTGATTTCAGCGCCAGCAAGAGATTTCAAAGACTTCAAATCTAATCTATCAAGCATAGCAATCAACTTCTTATAAGTATCGCTATCTGGATCAACTGTATTAATCTTAGAGTACTCCGCTTTCAAAGCGGCAATCTGAGATGGGCTAAATGATTCTTCAATGTTTTCTTTTACTTGCAAAGATTTCTTTTGTGCTTGAAGTGCGGCACGTTCTTTTTCTTGCTTCAAACGTAGCTGAATTGACTTCAATGTCAATTGGGCACGTTTTTCAGATTTCTTTGTGTCTGCAACTTTTGTGCCTGAACCAACTGATTGGGCTTCTTGTATATTCTTGTCTGTCATTTGTATCTCCAATTTACTTATATTATTATACGACTAGCGATGATGTTTCATAAGCACCACTAATATCAAAGTGGCTAACGTTTGATGTTGCGCTAACTGGCGTAGTTGATTTCCATGCTAAGTCTGTTGTACTACCAGAATAATAAAGTAACATCTCCGTATTTGAAAAACCTACTTCTTCAATGTCAGTAATTCCAGCAATGTGATATATTGCATTGTTCGCAGGATTAGCAGGTTTACTGTGCAATGTGCCACCACGAATCGTTACTGTTGATACGGCAGGAAAAGGCAATGTTAATTTATATTGACTAGCATTTCCAAAATCTGATGTATTTGCAAAATCAACATTGACTCTAAAATGAACAATTGCACCTTGTTTAACATAAGCGCCAGTTGTTACGGTACCAGGCAACGTATTACCAGACACAGTTTTAAATTGAGGAGCATATGATGTACTAACAGAAGAAACACCAAATGGTATACCACCAGGTGTTACGCCATCAGATAGTCTCATTGCTGATGTGCCGTCTACATCATAGAATACTTCACCGGTTGTACCAATATAAGTGTTAGCCCGTGTGCCGCCCAATTTGTCGGCAAATATTTTGAATGTTGTATTAGTTGACATTTTGTTTATTCCTTAACTATCTACTTTGGCGCCTGCACGCCATTGATAGCACGACCAGTAGTTTGCTTTCCACTTTGGTCCAGGATTATCACAACCATGTCTTGCTCTGTAACTTGCTCTGCGTTCTGGATCATCACGTTTGATTTCCATGTTGGGATCACCGAAACGAACGACAACAACATTACCATTAGGTCCCATAGTGTAGACACCAAACTTCTTTGGACCATCAGGCGTTCTGAATGGATCATTTAACTTAACAGTCTTACCTTGATAATCTGCTTCAGCTAAAATGTTTTCCCAATCTACTTCTTCTTCAATCTCTTCTCCAACTGGAACACAATTCGGAACGCTCTTACCACTCTTCATCTTTGTTCCAACTTGTTTGTATCCATCCCAACATGCTTCATCTAATTCTTTACAGTCATCGCAACATGTTTCTTCAGATTGTCCTGGCGTATCTTTTGTATACTTCTTACGCAATGCATCTGTGCCGTATTCTAACGCTTCAGCAAATTTGGAGAACTCTTCATTGCTTCTCACTTTAGATGCTAAATCACTGTCTGCTTTACCCCAAGTGCCAGGACCTTTTGTAATGAACGAATTGACTCTAGCAAATGCCCATTGTTGTGGTGTTGTTCCGGGACGATGCCCACCTTGCCATGCGGCCATACCTCTGTTGTAAACTGCTTTGAGAATGCTATAAGAAATGCCAGACTTTTCTGCTTTCTTTTTTAGTCCTTCGATTTCTTCTAAGATTGGCTTGAATTCTTCGTATGCATCACCAAACTCATCTGGTTCCATTTCACTTGCATACATATCCAATTCTGCACCAGAAAACTCGCCATCGTCATCTTCTTCGCCATTATCATCGGTCTCAAAATTATCATCAAACTCTAAGTAGTCACGAACGGTTGCAATGTAATCTTCTGCTTTAGTAATCTTAGAGAGAACCCATTCATCTGGCTCTTCATCCATAGAATCTAACTGGTCAATTAAATCTTCTGCATCATCAATAATATTAGATAATTGAATTTGTGCCATAGAGATTCCATCCATTTCTGCGGAATCATCATACTCATCATCATATTCATTGTCTTCATTCATACCGACAAGTTTCATGCCAGTAACGTCTTGAATTAATTTCCAAGCGGCAGATTGATTTTTATCTGCAATAAGTTTTTTAAGTTTTTCTTTTTCTTCTTTTGTTGCAACTTCAAAGAACTTCATCATTTCCATCATGCCGATGTTGCCTTTGTATGCGGCTTCTTGAATAGATTCTTTTTGCAACTGTGTCTTTGTCATTCTAAACAATGCATCGCTTGAAGTTACCATATCAAGTAGCGTTGTCAACAAATCATTAGTTACCGCACGTTCAGGTGGACTTAACATGTCACCAGATTTTAATTTATCAACAGAACGTTTAATGACTGCAAGAGATTTAGTGTCAGCTAATCCCAAACGAACTAACTGATCTAATCTAGATATTTCTTTTCTATCTTCTGGTGTCTTTACTGCTTCACCATACATCTGCTTGAATTTAAGTGTATGCTTCGATTGTGGCATACCTTTTTCTCTTGCTTCTTTATCTCCAGGTGCGTCTTTGTATGCGTTTGGATCCGAATCTGATTTTGGTCCATTTGTCGCAAAGTGTGATGCTCTTGCATCTTTAGTGTCTTTGTCTAAACCAACATAATATTTCTTAGGTTGTGTTCCGTCTTTCTTCGCAACGTCTTTGTCTTGCGGTAGAGTTGGCTTCTCAACAATGAAGTTTTCGAACATACTATTAACGTCCTCTTTCTTCATCATGCTATGCATTTTTCTATTCATTTCTTTTTTACGTGCGGCCGGAATTAAACGAATAGCAAACTTCTTAATCGCAGGCAACATCTTTTGTAGTCTTGTGTCAATAGAGATTTTTTCTCCAGTACCCAAATCTGCATAGTTCTTGCCAGAAGCAAGTCTTGCTCTAAAAAATTGAAATGCCATTTTAGTTGCACGTTGTTTCAATCGTTTTGGATCGGCAACTCGTTTCATCTGCAATGCTTTAGCACGTTGAATACGCTTAGACATTCTTCTGAATCTTTGCGCTCTTCCTCTACGTGCGGCGTAACTTAATACTGCTTCGTCTTGTTGTTCTATTTCTTCGTTCATGCCACCACCTATGTATTTGTCTAAAAGTTTTTTCACTTTAGCTTTGTTTTTTGCTTTTGGATATAAATCACTAATGATTTTATCTCTGCCTTCTGAGTCTGCGTCTGAATACATTTTTCTAACTTGACTACCAGAGAATGCTTCTTTGCCATTAACTTTAAAGTCGTGCTTCTTAGTCACAAAAATATATGCGTGTGTTTCAAATGATTCACATTTGTCAATGCTGACAAATGGCTGATAGTACGCTGGTGAACCATCTTTCTTCGTATACTTCATTGGGTCACGTTCTGAACGAACAAGAATGAGAACATCTTTCTTTTCATTATACTTCTTCATAATCTCTTCTGGATTAATCGGCTGAACGACCTGAACGAAATCATCTGTAACTCCTGCTTGTTGTGCTAGGAATTCTTTATCTTTGAATGGGATTGGGCGAACTTTTGTGTCGTTGCTAGATGCAACATAAAAGTCTGGAGTGTGAAATTTCTGTTTGGCTTGAGTGTAACTACTCAAATGTCCGGCGTGAAATGGCTGAAAGCCACCACCGTATACGACAATTACTTTGCCTTTTGCTTTTGCTTCATCAAGCAATATTGATTCTTTAAACGATTTCATATGTAATAGAGTTTTCCGTAGACTTATCTGTACAGGTTTGCCGTAGCCTAACTGTGCTTATAATGTATTTATAATAATATTATGCTAGACAGGTTAGATCAGCTTTGCTTTCTATAATAGTTACGTTTTGGTCGCCTGGTATAGGTGATATGTTATATGGGGTTGTATTTTTAGGAAGAGAAAATTCAATAGTAAACGTAAATTGATATCCTTGGGCACCAATTGTTCCTTTAGATTTTTCTTGTGCATCTGCTTTTGTAATGCCTTTAGATTGGCAACGAACACGGGCTGTAATTTTACACACATCTTCAAATTTTGGCACTAAAGGTTTTCCTGCTTTTTTCATTCTTTCATTTATTCCTAAGGGGTCTTTATTCCCTAAAAGATAAAATCCATGAGTACCAACGTTAATATAATATGTATTTTTTAAGTTATAATATTTTGTCATTGCATCTGCTGGCAGAAGCATTTTAATGTCAGGACATGTTTTTAAATCTGAGGAATAACGTTCTTTCAACGAAACTTTCAACATCTGTTTTTCCCAGTCTTTTGTTCTGTCAGCAACATTATAAATTGGTGTTTCCCATTTAGAATTAATTTGTTTTAAAACACCAGAATTAATTGCCAAATCTTTAAGAAATTGTTTTTCAGTTTCATCGTGGTCAATTTCACCAAATTGCCAATGTGGTGTCTTGGTCGCATATGCTTTAATGACTAGACTTCCTCCAGCAGTAGGAGATATTTTAAGTTCGCATCCTGCTTCTTTACCTCTAACAGTCAGCATCAAATCGGGGCGAGTATGGGACGCACCGGCAGTAATGCCATCGGACAACTTAAACCTTTTTAAAAATTTAGTTGAATTTTCTTCGTATACAAATCCCTGTTGTGCCGCCATTTTATTATTTTCCTTGTTTAGTGCATTTGTACCATTAAAAACAGTTACCCAATGTATACATAAAGGTGTCCGGTTTCAATTTAAACCTTATTACCTCTGCCAACCTTTAATAACATCAGGCGAGAAGTTTGCGTAGCTGAATTGCATTCTGTCAACTAACTTGACTGCATTGCCTTTAATCTTATCAATTGCAACATACCCCTCAACACCAGTCACTTCGTAACCTTTCTTAGTCAACAAGAAAGTATTCAACGTTTTAACTTCATCCATCTTCTTAATTAGAATCAACTTCGCTTCGGCTAATAGATTCATCATTGTGAAAATATCTTCCAAGTGTGATTTGTTCTTTGGTGAGAAGAATTTAAGTACTTTACTTTTCTTTAACATCTGAGTAGCACGACCACGTTCGCCTTTGCCCTCTGCTTGTTTCTCGTAGTAATCGTCTATGTATGTAATTAATTCTTTAACGTGCGCTTTGACGTTAGTGATTTTCAATTGTTGACGTACTTTTGAATTATTGAATGTCTTAATACGTTCAATCAAGTCTTCGTCCGTATTGATATAGTTTAGAGTGGCGGCATCTAACTTTTGAAATATCTTTCCAGCTTCAGATAGAATTGCTGTCACTTCGTCATTCTCTGCTTGTGTCAATGTAGCTTTACCGGACACATCGTGATAGACTGCGCTTGTCATCCAAACGTTTGGATTCTTTGTGAGTGTGCTGAGAATGTCTTTACCAAAGACTGCTGACATTGTTTCAAATGTGTCGCCTTCGTAGATTGTATGCCAGACAATCCCAATCTTTGCTTTTTGTATCTCTTTAGCAAGTTCAGTTCCTGTTGGTACCGCATACACTAGTGTGTTTGGATGAAACGTGACATATGATTCATCATCGATTGTTTCTGTCTTCAAGTCTGATTGTGTGAATAGCAAGTCGCCTTGAATGACGCCTTTGATATTAATCTTAGGCAACCACATTAAACATGCTTTGAGTTTATCTGCTAAGTCGCCAGAAGTATCTGCATCGATATCTTTTGCAGTCTTATATACTTTGGGATTTTTATTAAAGACGCCCTTCTTCGCAACAAAGAATTTGCCGTCTGTTGGGTCTTGTCCTGCAAAGACTGCTGGCGCACCATCCCACTTGACTGAAATGTCAACTTTGCTTTTGGAATGTCCAGCAAGCATATCACGCACCGCTCTGAGTGCGTTTATGCTATCTCTAGTTCCTTCAACACCACCATTGAGAACATCGTCTTCCGCATGTTCCATGTGAGTGTTTTTCTTTTCGATAAGATAATCTTTAAATTTAAACATAATAGGTCTGTCGTTGCAATAGACCTATTTATAATTATCTTCGCATTGACGCCTGATCTTTTGCATCATCACTAGAAAAAATAGGTACTGCATTGCTTTTGTGTAGTGTGCCGATGCCAATCATTTTGTCGCCAGTATAGACTTTGCCATGAATTGGCTTAGTGCAATTGTCGCCAAATGTCGCTAAACTGGGATGACGTACAGTTTCACGTATCTGTGGTTTTGGGGGTTTGTATGCTTCAACATCTTTAGGCTTTTTGAAACCTTTAGAGAATGAAGTTGTGGGAAGATTCTTTAGCCAAGTCTCATACTCTGCAACTTTCTTTGCAGGAGTTTTTTTCTTCTTTGATTTTTGGTATGTGTAAATTAACATGATGTAAGTTCGTCAACAAAGTTTAACAACAATTTATGGTTTCGTTCTTCGTGCCAGTATTCTGATATGTACGCTCTAGGCTTCTCATACCAATACTTTTGACTCTCAGGATGACAACCAATCACACCCACACGATTCTGAATGATTGCCATAGCGTCACCATTCGCATAAGTAGAGACTATTTTAGCACGTTCTAGATTGCCTGTCAATGCACATCCATCGTAGAAGAACATTGTTTCAGGTTTGCCGTTCCACGTTACATCGGCAACTGTAGAATAAGACCTACGAATGTCTGCCGTATTTTGTTTAATATACTGAACAGGTTCAATATCATCTAGTATGTCAAAGTAATGACTGCCAGCCCAATATGCACCCATACATATTCCAAGATAATATCCTTTAGACTCAACAAAATCTGCTATCATATTAGCACGTTTGCGTCTAAAGAATTTATCATAAGAATCTGCATCTCCGATACCTCCAGGAAATGCAATTATATCTGTATTATTTAAAACTGTCAGTAAATCACTATCTGTATTGAATAGATTAATTTTGTAATTTGGCGATAGTGCTTTAATCATTCCATCACAACAATCCGTAGAACATTCTGGATGATTAACAAACAATGATATCGATTTCACACTACGCCATTCTATCTACATTCTGTCCGTTACGATTCATTCTACGATTCATTTCAATACGTGCTTGTTCTGACACCTCACGTATTTGTTTATTTCTTCGTTCTTCTAATCTAATTTCATCATGTCTACGCTCTGCATTTTTAATTTGCATATTGCGATATATCTCGTTATTGTATTCTGAAATTCTATTAATAGTTGTCATTTTAACACCAAGAATGCTAACATAATGCTTTGTAGGAAAAATCCAATGCCATTTGATAGCATGTAGAGTTTATCTTTCATAATTGCTGAACGAATAAAGAATAATAACAAACCACTCCAGATTAGAACAACCATACTCAATGGAGGTAATACTGTTGGTTCACCTTTGATTGCTAAGTATGTCGCTGGTACTGTAGAACCATGAATTAGAATTAATCCAACCCAACCACAAATTTCTCCGAATGATTTCACAATCCAATTATACCATTCTATAACTTTAATCATTTCAAATTTCTTTCTTAAGTAATTTAAAGGTAGGTTTAAATTTTTGATAGAGTCCAACTTCACGTCCATATGCTTCAATCTCCCATAGTGATTCCCAATACTCATCGCCCTGATATTGTTCTCGTTGGAACGTTACCAAGTTTCTTCTTTCATGGAATTTTAATTCGCCTTTAGCATACTGCTTCACATGAACCATTTCATGTGCAAGACATTGTAGTATACGTTTACCGAGTTTATTCCATTCTAAGTTTATTACAAATTGCTTTTTGGTTCCCAATGTATCGTCTTTGGGAAATGCTTCACCTAATATTTTGTTTTTCGTATAGAAATCTTTTATAACATTTATATCAATTTCTAACGAATCCGACAATCGCTCACTCATCAAACGACTAGCATAAAAATGCGTAGCCATCTTTAAAATTTTTCTTTCTTTTGGCGTCAAGGTTACCCCTTTGGCTCTGAGAATGATTTTCATTATTGAGTCCCTTTCCTAACATATCTATTATAGTACAGTTATGGTATCTTGTCAAGAGATATTTAGGGAAAGGGGGTATATTTCACACTATGAAATTAAACCTTTAGATTACCGAAATCTCGGTTTTTCTGCATTCGTTTGCCGAAACCAGACTTATCGAATACGGGTTTATCATCTTCAATCTGTCCACTATCGGAAATGTTAGTCTGTGCTGACTCTTCTGCATCATACAGTTTCATTTTCGCTCTGTCAACACCAATCACAAAACGTTTGTTTGTTGTTGGGTCGCTATATCGATTCTTTAACTGCTTGACCATAATCTGATTTAAGTCTGCAAGTTCTTCAGTTGAAATCAAAGCAAACATCAAGTCGGCTGTAGCTGGCAGACCAAATGATTCTGAAGTATCTTCAAGTCCAACGTCTGAGTTTGTGTAGCCACTTCTTGTTGTTTGTGTGGCCGATACGACAGGCACTTTATGTTCAACTGCAAGACCACGCAACTCTTCTGCAATAGCTTTAATGTATGTGTAAGAGTTAATAGAAGAACCCATCTTCATACGTGCGGAAGAACAAATGTTAAGATAGTCAATGTAAATGATATCAGGAATGAATTGACGTTTCAACTTCAACTCATTCAACAAATGTGCAAAGTGATTTACGTTAGCACTAGCGGTTGGATATTCTTTGATGATTAACTTGCCTTTAGTTTTCTCACGTAGAGTTTCAACTTTCTTCAAGTATACATCTTTAGGCATACCAATCAGTCTGTCGAGTTCAACGTTCATCAAGTTAGCATCGATACGTTCCGCAATACGCTCTTCAGCCATCTCCATTGTGATGTAGAGAACGTTCTTACCCATCGTCAGATTGGCTGCGGCACAATGACACATGAACAAAGATTTACCAACACCAGTACCAGCAAGAACAATGTTCAAAGATTTTTCTGCAAGCCCACCTTTAGTGATTCTGTTCAGATAGTCAAGGTCAAATGGGATTCGTCTTTCAACTTTATGATAGAAGTCATATCGTGTTTCTGCATCATCAATAAAATCGTGACCAATGTGATTATCAAAAGAAACTGAAAGCGCATCTGCTAGAATTTTAGGGATTGAACCCTTATCAAGTTTTTCTGTTTTGCTTTTATCTTTATCATCCAGAATTTGAATGCTCTGCATGATACCATTGTAGATAGCTTTTTCTTGACAGAAATCTTCTGTTGCATCAATCAACCATTTAGTATCCGATACTTCTGGATCGATTGTAATTGACTTAACAAGTGCAACAGTTTTCTTGTGCTGGTCGTCTGTTAGATTAACTCTCTTGTCAATCTCAATAACCAACGCTTCTTGCGTTGGCATTGTATTATACTTATTTACGTAACTTTCAATTTCAGAAAACAATAATTTTTCTGAAGATTCTTGAAAATACTCGCCTTTAATGAATGGTAAAGTCTTTCGTGTGTACTCTTCATCCAATATCAGGTGTTTCAGTATCTTTTGTTCCAAGTTCATTCTTATACCTTTTTTCTGCTTCATCTAAAGCATGTTTTAGAAGTTCATTTAAAATTTCACCAAGCTGAGTTTCAAACATTTGATTACCTTCTAAAAGTTTGTGCTGTTCAGACATTATATCATAATTAAAGTCAATTGAAAAGGTTCCGTCAGGATTTTCTTCTTCGGCAAATTTAATTTCTCCGAAATGAAATTCTACATCTTTGAATTCACCAGTTTTAATTTTAACACATGCAACAACATCTTTATCTTTATATTTAATGTCATTTTGTGTAAGTTCAAAATCTTCATCAATCTTCATTTACCAACTCCACTTCTTCAACTACTTCAACTGCGCCACCCTCGTTATCTTGCCCATATAAAAATTCTTTCTTACATGCTTCATCAATTTGATCCAAGATATCTTTAGTGAAATACTTCTCTGGTTCTTCATTGATGTTCTTGCCAAAGACTTTTACGCCATTGGACAATTCGTAGCGAGTAGAAACTTTCTTAATGATGCCATACTTCTCTGCGATATCAAGCAAACCATAATAACGATCCAAGCCAGTGCTGTATGTAATCTTAATCTCAACTTGAGAGTTCTCTTTAGTCAAACGTGATTTCTGCAACTTACAACGAACAATGTTACCAACAACTTCAGTACCATCTTTATCTTTACGCTTAGACAAGAAAACGATTGTTGATGCTGTGTACTTCAAGCCAGAACCACCAGACATTTCTTTCATTGGAATGTATGCACCAACAACATCATAAACGTGATTCGTTACAATCAAAGGCACACCAATCTTAGCAAGTTTCAAATTCAATACTCGAAATGTTGCTTTGAGAATTGCACTCTTAGTCATGTCTTTTGTTTCTTTGCCTTCAGCAGTATCTTCCATCTCTTTAGTAGAAGACAACTGACCAAGTGAATCAAGAACCATCATCATTGGCTTACGCTTTGCTTGTGGCTGTGCAGAATACTTCTCAATGATTTGCAATGCAGTATGACGAAACTTTTGAATTGTATCGGGTTCAGAGATAACGACACGATTAGTATCTACGCCTCTTGTTTCCATCATAGACTTTGTAACTGCGGCTTCAGTATCAAAGTAGATAACACCACCATCAGGATTTGCATCAAGGAATTGTTTAACAATACCAAGCACAAAGAAAGTCTTACCAGTTGAAGACTCACCAGCGAATGCTGTCACTTTATTATTTGGTACGCCGCCATAAATGCTACCGCTAAGTAATGCATTAAGGGCATATGATCCTGTATCGATGCTACCACTAAACTCTGCTGACGCATCACCATCTGCTAGAATCTTTGTGTCTTCATCTTTCAATTGCTCAACTAAATCTGTAAAAAAATTACTCATAAATTATCTCTCCATAAAAACATAGTATAACATAAAATCATCCTCTAGTCAATGTCAGCACTTTATCAATTTGTTCTTGAATCTTTGCGGTACGATTAGGCCAGTAGATATATTCCTTTTCGGGATTCTTCATCAAGTTAACTAGCAATGGCATAATTAACTGTTCTAACGTTTTAAGATTTTTCTTTACTTCAGCTTCCATCTTATCACGATCTGCTTCTAGTCCAAGTTTACCATCATTGTACAATGAAAGCATTTGATCTAGTTTATCTTCAACTCTTTGTATAGATTCTGAAGATTGTGTTATTGACTCACGTACAATAATTGTTTCTTGTAGTGTATTTGGATCAACAGTTCTATTGACTTCAGTTTCATCAATTGCACTAAATCCAAAATCATCTTGTTGTCTGAATGCAAGATACTCTTGCGGTATTGTTCTTGTTGTCATGCGAAAAAACTCTCCAATGAGGAAGCACGTTCGGTTCTCCAACCGATTGTGTTTACGATTGTTTTTAATGGCTCAAGATATGCTTTATCAAACTGTGTATCATAGTCGATATATTTTTCTACACCAAACTCTTTTGGTAAGACTGTCAGAATAGAAAATACATTTTCTTGAACGGGATTAGGAACTTTCATGTAACAGAATTTAGTCTTATCGCCATCCTGAATAAGTTGATACTTCTTAGTCAGTTTATACTTTTTCAGAAATGAATTAAACATTATCGCACCACGCACATGCATAGGTGTGCCTTTTGAATATAGTTCCGAACTACTCATGTATTTAGATAAGTCGCTAACACCACGTGGAAATGCAATGTCTTCAAATGGAAGAGTTTTGAATTCTTGTTTGAATGCTTCCACGAAAGATTGAAAGTCGTTTTCATTACCATTCATAACAATCTTCAGAGACTCTTTAATTTTATCACGACAAGACATTGGTGTGGAAGACTTGACAGCTTCAATACCCATCATCTTTAGTTTTGGTTCTGCGAATCGAACACCTTCAGAGTCATACACGTTTAGAATGTAACGCTTCTTTGCAGTCCAGATGCCTTTGTTGGCAATCACTTCACGCTTCATCTGCATCTTCTGATCGAATGCATTCATGTAGTCTGCTAGTTCTTGATATGCTTTGTCGATGAATGGTTCGAATTTTTCTGTACATGCTTTGTTGACGAAATCAACAATCGTTTCAACTTTCGTTTCGCTCTTTGATCCGTAGACCATATTAACAAGCGGACCGAGATTGACGTATACAGAGTCCGTATCCGATGCGATGACATAATCATTACCTTCAGTTTTCAATAGTTTGTTTAGATAACCATTCAACTTCATTTCAATCCATCGAATAGACAATTGACCAGACAGAGTGATTGCCTCTGCTTGTCGAATGTCAAAGAATCTAAAATATTGATTGCCAAGTGCGCCATAAGCGGAGTTCAATTGTACTTTCTTCGCAAGTTGCAAGTTCTTGTACTTTGAAATTTGATTTGTTATTTCACGTTTACGTTCTTTATCAGTTTCTTTTTCGTAAGCCTTTTGAGCCTCAATCATTTTCTTTTTGTATAATGATCTGTCATCATACATGCGTTGCATCATAGCAGGCAAGAAGCCTTGCTTGTCACGTTTGAAATAATGTCCATTGGCTGCCATGCAATACTGCTGACTAGTTTCATAATGTCCATCAAGCAATTGGTCTACACTAATACTAGTATGGCGACCTTCAACAATTGTTTCAGGTGAAACATTGTACTGCATAATCAAGTGTGGATACAATGAGTTCAAGTCGAATGATACAACCCATTCGTGCATACCAACAATAGGATCCTTTACATAAGCGCCAGCATACTGTTCGTCTTTTGGCGTGCGAACGTTCTGTGGAACAACAATGTTTTGTTCAATCAATTCGTTATGTATCAAAGTATCCCACATGCGTACTTGTGTGAACACATCGGTGTAATTAACTTTAGCATCATATGCAAGTGCAAGTGCCATGTCAATCAATTGCATCTTAGCATCAATGCGGTCCACAAGTTCAACGTCATGGATGTTGTACTCAATAAACTTTTGAAAGTTTGTTCGATACAATTGATGAAGACTTTCAACTTCAGAGTAATCTAATTTCTTCTCGCCAAGTTCTAAGTATGAAATGTGATTGAGGCTGAAACTTTCTTGCTGTGAGTAAGTAAACTTTTTGTACAGTTCAATGTAATCAAGAATAGCGATGCCGACCAAGTCGAATGCTACTTGTTGTTTATTGTGAATTGTGGTTGTGCGTTCACCGATTCTACGAAATGGTGATAGACGCTTTGCAGTATTCTCGCCCATGAGTTTTGTGATACGATTGTTCAGATATGGAATATCAAAGAATTGAATGTTCCAACCAGTCACAATGTCTGGTGATGTTTCTTCCCACATGTCCAAGAAACGCATGATAAGATTATTTTCATCACGGCACTTGAGATATGTTACGTCATCACGATTGGTTTCAAAGTCACCGCATCCAAACACATAGAAGTGTCCAGCTATCTTAAACGTGATGGCAGTAATTGGCTCAGTCGCAGATGCAGGTTCAGGAAAACCATTTTCAGAACCAACTTCAATATCGATATTCGCAATCTTAATTTGTGACGGATCATAATCTACTTTACCTGGAAATGCTTCATTGATATAAACGTATGGAAAGTTTGTTGAGCCATAAACTTTGAAGTTGTCAACGTCTTCATATCGTTTCAAAAATTCTGTTGCGTCACGCATTGTGCCTTGCGACACAGGCGCAACTGATTGACCATCTAATGTTTTATATTCAGAATCTTTACCACTAGCAGATACATACAATACAGGATTGTAGTCAACTTTATCTATAAATCGTTTACCATTATTATATCCACGAACAAGAATGTTGTTACCGAGTTTAGAAAAGTGTGTGTAAAATTTCATTAAGTAATGATGCCTTGTTTTTTCGGTAGGACAATTCCTGAACCGTATATCTCATTATACTTGTTTTCGATCTCAGGCGCAACTGTTACATTATAAATTATGCTACCACGATTGATTTCTACTTTCTTTTGTTCAGAAAATATAAGCATTGGTTGCATTTGTAGTGATGCTTTGCCTTGTGAATTCATACCAATGGCAAGCACACAAGGATTTTCAATTGTCAATGACAATCCATTAGACTCAATAATCTTACCAACAATTTCTTCACTGGTAGTTAATTTCAAAATTCTAAGTTCATCTATCATACTATCTCCATAATTAAAAATGGGGGCATTGCGCCCCCACGGTGTTATTTAAAACGTTCTGCTTTATGTTTTTTTATTTCTTGAATAGATTCAAGTAATGCCATAAAGAATTTTTTAATTGATTTCATAACATATCATCCTCAGTCAAGAACTGCTTAGTAGATTTCTTAGCTTTAGATTCTGCATCCTTAACTTCAATCTTCTTTGGCTTCTTATGTTCCGGAATGATTCGCTCCAAAGCAATCTTCAACATACCATTAATCAAAGCGGCATCTTGAATTTCAATTTGGTCATCAAGTGCAAATGTGCGAGTGAACGCACGATTAGCAATTCCTCTGAACAAGAAATTATCTCCATCATCTTTTGTATTGCCGGCAACAATTAATTTGTTGTCTTCAAAAGTGATATCGATTTCTTGTTTACCAAAACCAGCAACAGCAATTTCAATGACGTAAGTATTGTCACCAGTCTTGCGAATGTTGTAAGGTGGGTAGTTAGGAATATTCTTAGTCACATCATCATGTATTTTTGCTAGTCGATTGAATTGCTCATCGAAGCCAACAAAGAATTTATCAAAGTCTTTGAAACCTGGACCGCCAAAGATAGCGGGAATTGGTGTGTGTCCCATTTTGTATCTCCTCTTACTTAGTTTTTGAAAACGCTTTTTTAGCGTCAAAAGTATATGCAGACATGCCAAGAGTTGTAAAAAACTTATTGACTTCTACTGCAACAGCTTTTGCGTAAAGTGTTTGCGCTTCAATGAAAGTATTGAGGGGTTTTGCAAGTTCTTCATTCTTGACGAATGTTTTGACGAATTGCGTTTTCGTGCTTTGAAAAGTATCGATAGCACTATTGATGTTATGTAACATAGTTTCTCCTATTAAGCGAGTTTAAAAAAATTCGATACCCCGAAGGCGTATCATTAATCCTGCTTACTGAATACAGGGGTACCATATCGTTGTACCAGCTTTAGACGCTCCTAAGGTAGAAGAGCCGATTACGTTCCCATCCCTGAGATACGTTTATTTATAACAGATTAAGCCTGTCCAACCATTCTGCGTGAAACAAAATATGTTGTGTTACCTTCTGTGTTCGTTGATGTACGAACTTTGTAACCGCACTGGCGAATGTCGCTCATACGGGCACGAAGGTTTTTAACGCCAAACAAAGACCTTGCTTGGGGCGCAGAGATTCCACGACCTGTACCACGTAAGTACGATACCAAGAGTTCTGTCTGTGTTTTGCTTGAATTTACAAATGCCATTTTATATACCTCATCAAATAATGATAAAAAATTTACTAAGAATTATTTCTTAGCGGTTGATTCAGCTTCTGCTTTCTTTGCGGCTTTCTCTTTTGGAGTAATCACTTTGGGATGTGGTTTCTCTTTAGAGTCTGCTTTAGCGGCAGGTGCTGGTGCTGTTGTTGCAGGTTTGTCAGCAGGTTTTGTTTCTGCTGGTTTGTCTGCCGCAACGGCAACTAGGGAGAGAGTAGCTAATGCTACTACTGTCAATGCTTTAATGGATTTCATATAGTCTCCTAATTTGTCTAGAGATAACATTATCTCATATTATATAACGTTTGTCAAGTTCTTAAGGTTGACTTAATCATCCATGCGTGTTTACCAAATGCATCTTGGCGTTCAGCCATGAAGTTGCTCAAATGGTGTGCGTGATTCTGTTCGGCAAGTTCATATGCACGTTCGATGCTTGCCAACATTACTGGAATGTCATCCGACAATCTTTGCAACATCACTTCTGCTGGCGGCACAGTTTCGTCACCTTGAATTTGTGATAGCTGAATGAATCGATTAAAACTTCCCGGTGCATATGAATCTAATGCACGAATTTCTTCTGCAATTTTATCCACAACACCATAAACTTCAGTATAGATGTTTTCTAAAAACTCGTGATACTGAGGAAAATTAGGACCTGTCACATTCCAATGATAGTAATGTGTCTTCAAATAAAATGCATAGTGATTTGCTAAAACTACTTTTAGTGATTGTACTAGTTCTTCCATTTTATTCTATTTCCCTTTTCTTACTTCCGATGTTATATTTTGCTGTTAATAACCATTCATCTTTTTCTTTGTAAGAGATGATTTTAATTTGTGATAAAGGTGCTATAGGTTGTTCAACGTTTGTTGCCTTTGGAACAATTTCAATCAATCCCCACTCAGCTAATAATTTACCTATAGTATTACGTCTTGCTAAATCGTTTTCTTCAAAGTCAGTTGGTTTGCCATCTAATGCAAATAACTCTTTAAAATGTACAATATAATATTTTCCTTTTTTATGTAAAATATGACAAGACTGATATAGTGTTTTATCCTTGCGAGATGCGACTCCAATACGGGTTAGTGTTTCTTTTACTTTAAGAAAATCATCCTCTTGTTTCAATCTTACTTCCAATAAATCTTCAATGTTCACCGCCATTTTTTTTCTCCTTAGACTTCAATCCACCTTTTTCTAGTTTTTGTCGCATGATTTTAAGTTGGTCGGAGGTTATGAGATTCTGTACTTGTTTTGCTTTAGTATAACTATAGCCAAAATATTCTGAAATCACATTAATATCCTCTACTACTTCATTTTTAAACCATTTGCTGAACCTTTTTCGTGGTCTGATGGTATTTAGTAAATAGAGAAATTGTGGCTTATTATCTAAAAGATGACGGCTATTCATCTCATTCGCATATAAGATTGTATCTGAAAAGTATGAGAGTCCTTTATTAACGATGTACGCATTGTATGATTTTTCGGCTAAGTCATCGTTGTCAGTACCAACCATCATGTTTTCTTTTGATTGGTTGATAGCATTTAGATAGTCGAATGGTGTCATTTGAATTCACAATCAACCATTACCTCTGTCAAGAAAGCGACAAAGTTAATTTCTTGGTCAACGACAAATGCAGACTTGTATTGATAGTCGGCAAGCAATAGAACCATGCGTGGAACAGAATCAGGCTTCAAGCATTCGTTGCTATTGTCAAAGATTCGTTTGAATAATACTGATGGTTCATTGTCTAAATTCTCTGCAACCCACTTACGCATACCTGTGAAGTCTTTTGCTTTCAATCGTTCAACTAATGACTTGAAATTGTCACTTGATATATTTGCAAGAATTCCAGTATCAATCTTACCTGTAGCAGAGTAACGTTGCAGTTCATTAAGAACACGCCTCCAATCAGGAAAGTGTTTCATAATAAGTTCAGCAACAACTTTCTCTTCATACTCTACGTTTTCTTTTTGTAGAATGCCAGTCATACGTTTCATAAAACGACCAGCAAGTTTTGGCTTGTCTGATGCGTTTATCTTAAACTGTACAACAGAGCATCGGCTGTGAAGAGGTGCGATGATACGATTGAGAAAGTTGCAAGTAAGGATAAAACCACAATTAGCAGAAAACTCTTCCATGAAGTTCCTGAGTGCGGGTTGAGTAGATTGAGGATTAAGGTAATCAGCCTCGTCAAGTATGACATATTTTCTTCCACCAGAAAAGGAAACGGTCGATGCAAAGTTTTTAATTTCATTGCGTAGGGTATCAATATTACCATTCATCGATCCGTTAATAACAATATAAGTACATCCAAGTTCTTCAAGCATAGCCTTGGCGATAGTAGTTTTACCAACGCCAGGACCGCCTGTAAGAATTAGATTAGGAACGTTTTTTTGGTCAACAAATTGTTGAAACGTAGCCTTTAAGTCTGCTGGAAGAATTGTATCTTCAACAGTTTTTGGTCGATACTTCTCGACCCACAAAAAATCTTGTAGCATGTGTTCACCTTATCATAACATAAAAATATATTCTAACACATTGCGTGTTAGAATGCAAGCGAGTGTTACTTAGCCACACTCTCATATAAAGATTCAACATCGTCTTGCTCTTGTTGAACCTCGGTGAAGTTTTGTTTGTGATAAATCTTTGCGAGTTTGCGGGTATACTTTTTAGGCAACTCAAATTTATCTTCTACTGTAGTGAGAATGTCTTTAATCAAATCACGTTCCGCTTCAATGCGAGTGAGTGAGTTTGAAATTTCGACAAGTGCATCCAGAATCTTTTTACGGTCCTCTGGAGAAGACGGAACAATCACGTTACTCATAATATTAACCTTCGTACTTAGAGCCAGCTTCAGTAGCAATCCAATATTCAATTTGGTCAGTCGCATGTTTGAAATGCGAGATACCTTTAGATGAAATTGCAACATCGTATGTACCAGGAACCATCTTAAGATTTTCTGTATTGAAAATCAATTTGAAGTTTGATGAAGTCTCACCAACTTTGATTGAAAAGTTATCTGAATCTGCATTCTTAACATCAAGTGCAGAGATAGAGATTTCGCTACCATCACCAACAACTGCAATGTTTGGAAGACCCAAGATGCCAGACAACTTCAATACTTGATTCAAGTCATCTTTTGTCAGTCGAAAATTCACTTCGGCATTTTCTACTTTAATCTCTTTTGCTGGCGGTGCAACAATCATAGATTCATCTGCAAGCCCATAAGTTGTCTTGGATGTTCCAGATTTGATTGTGAGATTATTGCTATCACTATTGATAACAATCTCGGGATCAGTCAAAGAACCACAGAGAGACAAGAAACGATTCAAGTCATAGATGACAAAATCTTTTTCAAAGTTTTCTGTTACTGTAGCTTTGCCCAATACGTTCTGTCCTTTGGAGATAGTTCGTACCACAGAGCCTTCTTTAAATTGCATACCAGCATTAATGGTTGCAAAGTTTTTCAGAACGTTAATTGTTGATTCACTTAATTTCATTTTGTTTTCCTTCATTCAAGTCATGTACGTGTAGCATGATTATAGCATAGTGTAAAATTTTTAGCAAGTCTTTACGATTTCGTCCGTCTTTCTTGCCATACCTTTGTGCATATTTCAGCACGTTTCCAATACAGAATCCTTCACCATGTCCACCATCGATGATGAATTCTGTTGCTTGAAATTTGTCACGGGAGTAATGTTGCTGGTATGTTGCATCAATATAAGACTTCAGTTCTACCAAAGTCTTATTTTCATTATAACGATAGTCAATCATTACACACCATTTCCTCGTTTTTGAACATTGTCACCTGCGGTTGGTGATGCATTGATAGCGGCTAATGCGGCTAACGAACCACCAAAGATATAAGTGCCTGCATGTTTCAAACGTAGCCATGGAAGCAACCAAATCTTTCCGCCTGCTTTACGCATCCACTGGCAGAACATATAGTCTTCAGATAGATAACGTTTTGTATCTGGACAGATGACACAATCAAAGTAAGCCATGATTTCTCTGCTACCATCAAAATTCACTGTACGTGCATGGTCTGGCTTATAGCTTTGCATTGGAAATGCTTTATCGAATTTCTGCAATGCAGTTTTCTTAATAAGCATGAATCCAGTACCACTTTCTTTCACTTCAACTGGTTCGTCAAGTCGGAACGTTTGTGTATCTTCTGCTGGATTAAAAACGTAGTCGCCAACAAACTCTTCCAATTGATTTGGATTTTGGTCTGCGAAACCTTTGTCTACTGCCGATTTGATTTTTTCCCAAGAGATTGCTTTCTTTGGGTATGGACCACAAATAACATCCATGTCATCTCTAGAGATTGCATGATGCATCATAACAAAAATGTCTTGTGCTTCAAAATGAATATCGCTATCAATGAATAGCATGTAGTCCATTTCACTTCGGACAAATTCATCCGTCAAGTAATTTCTAGCACGTTGCACTAGTGATTCATTGAAGATAAAGAATAGTCTCGCTTCAATTCCATATTTGGTACAGAGTACCATTAAGTCAGAAACTGCTTTAGTGTAAGACCCGTGGCATTGTCCGCCATACATTGGTGTTGCGATAAACAGTTTTTTAGTTCTTAGTTTTTCAATATCAATTTCAAATTGCATATTTTCTCCATGTTGTTAAATTACGATCACATATTTATATATAAAAAAAGAGGCTACTTTACGTAGCCTCAAAGGCATTACTGCCAAGGAGATTTAGAAAGGCACTTCATCTGTTTCAGTTTTCACTTCGGCAGTAGGATCAATACCAGCATCAATCTTGGTATACAAATCAAGGAATGATGTTTTAGTTTCTGCATCAAAGCGGTTGATACAGTACTTGATTGCTTCCATCTTATCGTTGAAGATAGTGTATGCTTCGGCAATGTGCGACAAGCGGCGAGTGGAAATTAATTCATCGATAGCACCTTCTTCGAAAGTCTTACGGATGATATCAGCCCACTTCACAAGATTTTCTGCAAAGGCTTTGTCGGTGATACCGAGGCTTGCGAACAATTTAGTCAAAATCTTTGTTTCAACTTTAGTGTCAGGATATTCCTGTTCAACTGTAATTGGGAAACGCTCAAGGAACGCATCATCAAGAATTGTTGCCGCCATGTAGCGACCAGTCTCATCACCTTTACCTTTGGTGTTTGCGGTAGCGATAACGTTGAAACCTGTAACTGGTTCAACAAACTCACCAGTCTTCTTCACAAACAAACCTTTGCCTTCAAGTACACCTTGCAGACACATTAGTTTATTTGAACCACGATCAATTTCATCGAGAATCAAAACAGCGCCAGACTTCATTGCTTGAACAACTGGACCATCAAACCATTTTGTCTCGCCATCAATCAAACGAAAGCCACCAATCAAATCATCTTCATCAGTCTCAGGTGAAATGTTCACACGGAGACATTCAACTTTCAATTGGGCACATGCTTGTTCGACCATGAAAGTCTTGCCGTTGCCAGAAAGACCAGAAACGAATACTGGATAAAATTTCTTTGATGCAACAATACGTTTCATGTTGTCAAAGAATCCAAAAGGAACATACAATGAATTCACTTTAGGAATAATTGCGCCCTCTTGCATACGTGCAACGGACGACATTTTTGCAATTGCTTTTGCAACAGGAGCCATGAGAGGTTCAGTAATTGGCATAGAAGGAATTGGATTGGATTTAACTAATGCAAGTCCAGCCATGTTAACGTTAAATTCTTGGAGGGGCAATTGATACTTGCCACGACCAACTCGGTATTGATCGGCTTCAAGCCAGAACTGACGTTTGCCGCCAGTCTCTTCAGAAAGTGTCACCAATTGCTGGCGGGTCACAATAGCACCAAAACGCTTTGCGGCTTCGGTAACGAATGCAACTTTTTCACTTTGTGTAATCATAATATAATTTGCCTTTCAGTTAAAAATCAATTTCAATACATAGTATAACAGAATATTTATGGTAAGTCAAGGGTTACTTTGACTGTTGTTTTTATACAACATCAAGCAATTTCCTTGATTACCTTAGAGAGAAGAACACGGTTTGTCAAACGGTTTTGATTCATTTTCAAAAATGCACCTTTCAACTTACGTGCAGAAACATCTTTACTCTCACCAAGAATATCTGATAACGAATCATCATCGGTAGTCAAATCATTGCCGCCAGGGATTAAGAAGTACTCAGAGTATCCATATCCGTTGACAGAGAAAAACTTCTCATTGCGGAATTGTTTGTATCCATCATCCGTCATTATCATATTGAAACGTGTCATTGCATTTTGAAAGTAACGTTTGCTTTTTGGCAGGATGTAGAATCCAATCAAATTGCAACCAGTACGATCTTTTAGAATTTGCAATAACGTTGGCGTTACACCTTTGTCACTTACACGATAATTCTTTGCAGAATCTTTGTCTTCAATATAAGATACTGAACGGAAGTCAGAAGGTCCGATGCGAGTGCCACGATGTGGTTCACCAGATGAAGTCCACAATGTGCTACTGTCTTCGCCATCAGTCAAAAAGATAACATTCACAATTTCAGACCGAGTACGTTTACGGAAATCATTCACTACATTAGATGCTACTTGAATTGTTGCATTCAACGGAGTACCACCAAGACCCATACCTTCTTTGATATAGTTTGCTTTGTAATTTCTACGATAGTGCAAGTAAGGCTGATATGCTTCAGCAACATTCAACAAATCATTTGCAAATTTGCGATACGTTTGATTTTTCATACTGCTAGACAAAATGTTCATCAAAGACAAATGGTCAATGTCTAATTGATTGGCTTCAACCTCTATAGGAGAACGTTCTTGTTTACTTGTCAAACACTTGTGATATTCAGTAGTAAAAGCATAAACATCAAAAGGAATATTCACTTTGCGGCAGAACGTTGCCATTGTAATTAGTTGTTCGATTGTACCACTCATGTTGTCCGTCATTGAACCAGACCAGTCAAGGAACATTACAATGCCGTGATTCTTACCTTGTGCAACAGAACCAATCTTACGGAAGATATCGTCATTGAATTTGTAAGTGTGCAATTTGTTAGTGTCAAGTGTACCAGTATCGGAGACTGTTATACGGCGCAACTCAGCCGCTTTCTTTTTCATTTCGAACTCTTTCACAAGATAAGCAATTGGATTCTTATTCTTGGATTCGAATTTAGTTAAGAGACTAGCATCATAACGGTCTTGGTCTTTCAATTCTTCATTATCGTGAATTGATTCATCAAAGAATTGTAACTCTTTGAAAGGGACAATATAATTCTTTAAATTGATTTTCTTTTGACTGATAATCTTGCCGACATTAATTTCTTTTGTTTCTGCAAGACCTTTCAATGCTTGTTGAAATTTTTCATCCGTTATAGATTTAACTTCATCACCATATACTTTTAATTCGTTAGGCATTGCCTGTTCGAATGTTGGCGTATTAGAATATCCATTATCAAAGTTATCTTCCGATTCATAATCGTCATCATCTTCACCGTCACTAGAACCAGAACTATTTGGATTTTGATCTTCATAGTCTTCATCATCACCGAAACTATCTTCGGTATCATAATCTTCGCCATCGAATTCGCCATTCTCTTTGCGCTTTTCGAATTCTTCTTTAGCCTCTTGACGTTTTTGTTCTAACTCTGTTTTGCAAAATGCATACAAACGTTCGGTAATATCTTTCACTTGCTCAAACGAATCTGCTTTTTCAACTTCGTTAACGTACACCATTTCTTCGGCATTGAATTTAATGCCAGCAATTGCACCAAGTTTAAAATGCAAATTGATTCTATCAATCAACATGAATGAGTTTACATCTTGACCTTTGATGCCAAAGAAGTCACGTTCAGTAAATTGACGATAAGCGATAGCCATTGGTTTACGCAAACCTGGATATCTGTCTTTCATCTTACGTTCGATACGTGCATCTTCAATCACATTCAAGAATGTAGAAAATGCAGAACCGCCAGCCTTTGCAGACTCAACGTATGATTGTGGTGTGTCTAATGCGTGACCCACTTCATGCCCGACCAAAAGGTCTGTCATTTCAGGTGTGGTGTCATTCATAATAGGAAGAGTAAGACGGCGATTCACGATATCGAATGATGCAGTTTGCACCTTGCGATATTCTACCGAAATATTCTCTGTAGCAAGTAACTTTGCTAGAATGGATTTTGAAATTTGTGTTTTAAGCATCTATGTATCTTAACTCAATCTAAATTAAATGTCAAGCGGTTTCTGCAACTGGTTGTTGTGCCATGGCAACAGTCTTGGGACGGATGATAACTGTCTGTGGCACTTCAATGTCGTTTTGTTTATAGTAGCGGTGCATTTTTACTGTGGCAGTAATTGTTGCAGTTTCACCTTCGGCAGGAAAATCTGCATTGCCGCTGAATACAATTACGTTGCCATCGGCATCTTCACATATACGGAGAAGACTGGTGCCAGAATCAGCCCAGTAAAATTTGGGACGATCAACTACAATTGCTTTTTTAACTGTTAGAGTAACAGTAATCTTTTTCTTTTCGGTGCCAACGAATGTACGTGTAGCGTTTTTCTCTGCCGCTTGTGCAATCCATTGTGCTTTACGTTCCGCTTGAGTGGTGATAGACTTACGTACAGCAAGGACTTGTTTTTCTGTCAATTTGCCGTAGGTGTTCAACGCACCAAGAAGATTTGAGTAGAAAGAATTTCTTTCAGAATTGGCAACAAGGAATTGGACGATATCACCAGCATCGGGATATGTCCTGTAGAACGTTTTGGTAGCATTGTTTATGATGTTGCGCTTGATAGCGGCTTCGTATGCGGCAGGATGTTCAACGTATGACATAAGTTCCTCTGTAATCTCAATCTATATATAGAGTATAGCACAGTAGGAACAGAAGTCAACAACTATTTTACGTAGTGTTGCATCAAAACAACATATTTATGTGAAATAAAGGGCTTTTCCTTAAAAAGACAGTAAAAACCCCTTATGGATCAAGTACTTACGGGGTCTGAAATAAGAAATTCGGTTAAATTAGCAGACGCTTGAAGTTTTTCTGCTCTTTTTCTTGCCCATGTTGCTTTAATTTTTGCTCTTACTTCTGGTCTTTTTGCTGGATTGTTTTCTCCAGCAAATTTTTCCTGTAAACTTTTACGACCCGCATCACTTAATTTATAAGTATAATTTGGATCATTCATTTTTTTTTTCGCCCAATCGGATATTTTCTTTCTCACTTCTGGTCTTTTTGATGGATTGTTTTCTCCAGAAACTCGTTCACTAAGTTTTATTATAGTTTCCTCAGAAAACTGATATGTTTTCCACCTTTCTTTGTGAGACTCCGACATTTTATTTTTGTGTTCTTTGGATAATGTTTTTCCTTTTTTGGTTCTTGTATTGAAAGCCGCTGTTTGTGCTTTCATTTCAGGAGTATTCATTCTGACTTTCATGTTTTCGGATAATTTAATCTTCGTTTCATCCTTTACAATTGCACCACTAGGACCCTCACCACCATCTGTAAGGTTTCTTAAAATTCCTGTGCCATTATCTTTTCGTCCATACTTTTTGATTAATTCTTTTTCAAGTTCAAAGGCTTTATCTTCAGTTAAATTTTTAGAATAAAAAATAATTTTAGTTTTATCTAAAGGAAGGTGTACACTTCTTCCGTTTTTACTGAACGCCCTATTATCTTTTCCTTTACCAACATAGTAAGGGGTTCCATCTTCTCTTAGATATAGATAAACGTAATATTCATTCTGTGTCATGGCTTGTAAAATACAAAAATTGGTTCATACTTCAACCACATCCCATTCACCTTGCAAAAATTCTTTGCTTTTGGCAAACCAGTGTCAGGGTCAATACGATTGCCGCCTGGCATTTGTGCTAGTGCCATTTTAACGACACCTTTGAATTGCATACCGAGTGATTCCAAAATGTCTTTGCTATCTTTTTCAAGTGGCAACATGTCAGCACCAAACTTAGCATCAGCAATATTCCAAAGTAAGTATCTATCATTACGCAAATACTCAACAGCAGTCTCTAGCGTTGGACGTAAGAAGCCTTCACGCCATGCATCATAGCCAGTAAACTTTTTATATGATTGCGTTGGGTCTTCACTATACGCTTCCTTAGCAAAGTAAGGAGGACTAGTGAACACCATATCTAAAATGCCCTTGTACGTTTGGAACGAACTATCATCTCTGACAACTTCTGAACCAAGTTGAAAAATTTCATAAGTGTTGGACTGTTCAAACAAAACTCCTTCGTTCTTTGCGGAGTTATAGAAATCAGCCAAGTCGGCATATTTAGTACTAGGACTGCCGCTATCGCCATTAATAGTGTGATCGGTATTAGGATCAGTACCCACATAGTGTAAAGGAATAGAAGTGCGAGAAGCCATAGCACCCAAAATACGCCCACCCCAACCAGAAGAGGGATCGTAAACAACAATTCGATCTTGGTTCTTAACGTGTCTAGTAAATTTTTCATAGAGAAGTTTCGCAGTCAATGGTGGAAAGTTAACAGCATATTGGCACCATGATACACGGAATGCTTTTAAGCCAACAGGAAAAATCTTTTGTCCATACTTGTACATACGCAGACGATACTTCTTTTGGTCATGTGACTTTATGTTCATTGTAGACTTAGATGGAATTGTCTCTAGAATATCTTGCGTCACTTCAAGATACTTTGCATCTTTAAGTTTTTCATTGTAGCCACTATACTCTTCGTCATCATCACGACTCTCTACCCAATAGTCATAACCATACTGGCGAATGTTATTGTCTTCAAACCAACGAACAAAATCATTGCCGTTCTTAAACTTTACATTGTAGGAACCAACGTTAATAATCTCATTGACTTTAACTGTATTTGAATATGCATAGAATGAATCACGCTTGAAGTGTCGTTTGGAATATTTCAATGTCTTCTCAAGCAATTCATCTTTTAGAAAGTGGTCATAGATTGAAAGCCCATCATCATTCTTCGTATAGTTAATGCGTGTCTTCATCATAGTCGGGAACCATTGATTAGCCGCATTGCCAACTACGCTAGTGTTTCGAATTACATCTTTCTCACCAGTCAATTCGTCAACATGTTCAAACTCATGTACAGAGAATCCATACATCTCTTTGAATTGTTTTTTGATTGCATCTTCACTCCAACCAACTCTTGGTGGTTGACCCATAGTGTCCCATGAGTGTACAACTGCTTTACGCAAATCAATGAACCATTGACGAAATTCGTCTTCAGTCATCCATTGTACTTCTTCAAATGTCTTGTTTGTTTCGTGGTTCAATAACCAATCGTTACGTTCATAAAAATGTTTTGTCATGTTATTTGTTTTACTGTTATTCCGCATTTATTTAGGAAACGAATCCCATCATCATCACGATAATCTTCACCATAGAAGACTTCTTTAATTCCACTCTGAAATATCATTTTAGCACAGTTCATGCATGGAGCGCAAGTGATAAACATACTTGCACCATCACCACTCTCGGTAGACTTTGCTAGTTTGGCAATTGCATTAGACTCTGCATGGAGAACTTCAGGTTTTGTTTTTGTTACTATTGTGCCAGTAAAATCGGTATGACTAACAAACTCACAATCATTATCCCATCCGCTTGGCATACCATTGTAACCAATAGAGATGATTCTATCGTCTTTAACAACAACTGCACCAACATGCTTACGTTTTGCGCTACTCAATTCTGCAAATATTTTTGCAGTTTGCATATATGCATTTAGATATTTCTCTTTAATCATTATCAAATTTTTCTGTCTGTTCGAAACGTTTCTCTTGAATTGTTTTTTCTTTCCATACTTTTCTAGGGTTTGCACACATCACACAATTAGGATTTCCACAGTCTAATACATGATGCTTAGCCAATTGATGAGGAGACTCAACTGGTATTTTATACGCCTTTGCAATCTTTAATTGCTTTCGTATTGCATTTTCATCTTCAAGGATTCGTTTAGATTTTTTAAATTTGTCTTCTTCGTTACTCATGCTCGACTCCTTTGAATATTAATTAAGCTACATTCCAGATTAGTGCGCCTGGTTTCCCGCTACTCACTACAAACTGCCAAAGTTTAGCATCGTAGTATTTCTCAGATGGATATGGTGGTGCTTGACTCTCTTCTACTGCTTGGTCATACTTATATGGTGAACGCATAGTCACAGCACGACCCTTCTCATAGTCACTCATCTTATGTCCAATTTCTACTGCATATGCAGGTACATTAGGGAATGCTAATTGCAATCCACGATTCAATGTTCCGCTTGATGCAACAGTCCAAATCTCTGTTGGTTTAATTTTCAAATCTCTTGCGACTTTAACAATCGATGCCAGCACAGATGGATGTTCTAATCCCAAAGGCAAACATTGTCTGCGTTTTGTATCTTCTTCTTGATATCGTCTTGCTCTTGCTTTTGTTACAGTAAGCATACCATTGTCAACCCAATGAATAGTACCGCCAAGGTCAAGCACTCTTTGCTGATGCCATGTTGGTTCTTTTCGTTTAGCCATGAAGAACGTTGCTTTTTTTCCATAGAGATTACACACATAGGTTAATGATATAGGACCCCAACCAACTTTGTTTGCACCACCAAAGACCCATTCGTCACAATTGGTAGTCTTCACAAGATGGTCAATGAATCGACTTTTACTACCATACTCTAACAAGTCATCACGCACAACATGAAAGCCGTGGTGCATTTCAACTATCGGTGCAGGATTAGGGTCTTGCCATTCTGATATTATATCAGAAATTTCTTCAGGATACAAGCGACTCATATAGGTCTCCTTCCGAGATTGCATCTATGACTAAGTGAATTCTATTATCTGTTCCATTGTTGATAGCTTGATGTGGCTTACGTGTATCTAAGAACCACAAGTCTCCAACATCCATATGCACCTTTTGTGGATTGCCTTTAGTATCCCACACAGTAAAAATCATGTTTGGGTTAGTAATGATTGGTATGTGTAGTCTTGCTAGTTTGCCTTTAGAACCACCAGAGTCTTTATCAACTTGATCCGTGTGTCGTTCAAGTTCTCCACCGCCAGGTTTCAATTGCATGAAACGAACACGATGCACTTCTTTATATTTACTCAACAACTCACGCACTTCAGGAAACATATCATAGAGTGGTGTGTCTTGCAATTCAAATTTTATATCTTTGTTTTTTTCTTTCCAGTCATCACTCATCTCTGAAGGTTTTGTAATGAAGTCTGACTCTGGACGATAACCACGTAGTGACAATGCAGACCATGCTTTGTCTTTGTTGTAGTTACTATAGTGATTTGTGAATGCAGGCAATGTTGCTAACTTAGCAGAAACAGATTCGATAAAATCTGGTGTGATTGCGCCAATCTTTTTAATGCTTAGATATTCTGTTGATTCTACTTTAGGAAACGAACGTGGAATAGGACTGTTGCTCTTAAAGTAAATTGCATGTACTTCTCCGTATGTTGTAATCTTAGGACCAACATAACAGAAACCTAGTTCTTCAGCCATTGCACAATGCGTTTTGTTCTCTGCCCATACAGTTAACCAAAAATTATTTCCAACTATCATAGAAATTTTTTGTTTGATTGTATCGATGTTGCCCGAAAGTTTTCCAATCGAAATATCACCCTTTACTTTCTTTGCAATAACTGTGTCGCCGTGCATCGTAATATCTGATGCAACTTTGCTGATTGTCATATCAAGCATTGCGTCATCAAGAATCATAAGAGTTTCATTTTTCAAAGACTCTGCAATATTGTTCTTTTTATATTTTGCAAAAGGAGATAGCGTATATGCATTGTAGTCTGCATATTGCGCTTCTAAACCTTTAAGATAGTCTATATCAAATCCATGTTGCCAAGGTTTCATTTTTTTACCTTACGTTTTAGAATCATACGTTTACGCAATGCACGTTGTGTCTCAAATGCTGATGCTTGTTCAGTATACACTTTACCAAGCATGTGGTCAAATTCATGCAATGCAATTCTTGCTGTCATACCAATGAATCGCTCTGTGGTAGTTTCTCCATCTACAGTTTGATATCGAATGCGTACTGCATCTGGACGTTTAATGCTTAAGAATAAAAGAGGATAACTTAAACATCCTTCTTTCATAGGAATCTCTTTATCAGATACGTCAACAACTTTAGGGTTGAATATTGCAAATGGTTCATCACCTGTTCTCATTACAAAAACACGATATGGAATTCCAACTTGATTTGCAGACAACCCAAGACCATCTCTGGATACCATCTTATCATGTAGTGCTTGCGCTAATTCTTTTGGATCAAAAGGAGGATTTTTAAAATCAAACTCCAAACATTGTTCATGCAATACTGTTGCAGATTCAGGTACTAATTCAAGGTTCATGTGTTTCTCCCATTACATAATTCTCTGCAAAATTTTCAGCGTCATCTACTCTTTCAAAAAAGGCAACAAAGTAAGTGCCACATTCATTTCTCGCTCTTACTTTATAGAAATTTTCATCAAAGTATATTTCTGCTTGTCTATCTAAATCTTGTCCAAAATATTGACTAAGTATTTTCATTTTGTTATCCTCGAAAAATTATTGACCTTTTCGAATCTAATTACATTTGCAAACTTGTCTTGTAAAATATCACCTTTGTGTGATATGACAAACAAATTAGAACCTTCAAGCATGTTTAAGATTTTCATTAAGTCTTCTGTACCATTTGTATCTAATGATGAATCAAAGATTTCATCAAGTATCAATATGTTTGTACTTGCCGAGTTCTTTAATTTGGCAACTGCTCTCCATGTCAACATCAATGCCATATCAATGCGTTGTTTCTCACCTTCACTAAATGATGCATATGTAAACTCATCACGATGGCGAGACTTAATTGTTTCCTTGAACGAATCATCAAGATTAAAGTTCACAAAGAAATCTAATGATGCAAGATACTTATTGACTAACTTGTTAATCACTGGTATATATTGACGAATGATTTTCGTTTTAATGCCCGTGTCTTTCAACAAGTTCGTTGCGACTTCATAGTACAATCGTTCTTCAGCGATAACTTTAATTTCAGATTCGAGTTCAGCCAATTCAGTAGTCAACGTTGCAAGTTTCTCTTCTTCTGCATTAACGTCATCTTTAACCGAGTTCAAACGTTCAATGTCTTTGGTAACACTATCAATGTGTCTACGATTTACTTTAATCTCACTTTGTTCGAATGTCAACTGAGAATTAAATGTTTGAATCTGATCCGCAATCGTTTCTATTTCACCAATACGAATATTGACATTATTGAGTTCATCTTTAACTTTACTCAATGCATCTTCAACTTCAGATAGTTTTTTATTTCTTTCTTCTATGATATGTGCTTTGTATTCATCACCAATTAACTGTTTACATGTTGGGCAATCATTGTTATTATGATAGAAATCAATGTCTGTATTAATTTTCTTATGTGTCTTTTTTAAGTTCAATTCAAGAGTAGTAAACTTTGTTAGCTTTGCATCAGCTTTAGGTTTGTCTGAAATTTGTGTACACAATTCGGACAAATTCTGGTGTATCGTTGCACACTTAGTTTCACTTTCTGTAATCAAGTGCTGAGTGTTTGCAATGTCTTGTTGCTTAGATAAAATCTGAGTTGCGTTGTTCTTATTCAACGAATCGATAAACTGAATCTGATATTGAATCTTCTCACTTTTCAAATCAACAGCATACTTTGATTGTGAATGTTTTTCTTTCAGCAAAAGAAACTTATCTTTAAGCACACCGTTCATGCGTGAAAAGATTTGAATGTCTAGCAAGTCTTCAATGATAGAACGTCTGTCACTAGCAGACAACTGCATGAATGGAGTAAACGATGCTGAACCCAAAACAACAATTTGAGTAAACGATTTGTAATTGAGTTTGAGAATGAATTTCTCTAGATGTTCTTGATAGTCTTTGACTGCGGCATCTTGATTGACTAGATGTCCGTTGCAGTAAATCTCAAAGATGTTTGGTTTGATACCACGCACAATCTTATATGATTTGTTACCAGTATCAAATTCAATTTCAACGACTGAATCTTTTCCATTGATAGTATTTACAAGTTGTCCTTTGTTAATACTACGAAATGGTTTGCCAAATAAAACAAACGTCAATGCGTCAAGCATAGTTGATTTGCCCGAACCATTAGAACCAACAATCAATGTAGTATTGTCGTTGTCTAACTTTAGTTCAGTAAAAAAGTTGCCAGTGCTTAGGAAGTTCTTCCAACGTAAATTACGAAAAATTATCATTCAATGTTTTCTGTAGATAGTGCCTCAACATAAAGTTCACGCATTAATGTTTTAAGTTTATTCGGATCATTGATACTCAAACTTTGTGCATCAATAAATTTAGATAGAATTGACATAGTGTCTTCGGCTTGATTAACAATGTCTTCATCTTCTTCCGTCTCACTAAATTCTGTAAAGTCTTCAACGATTGTTACATCGACTGGACTTACTTTATATATTTCATCAACTAATTTTTCAAATAAGTATGGGTCTTGTTTATTGACAACAACAACTTTCACATAAGCATTTGCATACTTAGAAAAATCCATCGTCTTCAAATCTTCAATTTTTATACTGTTATCATCATAGTGTATTTTATGAAACATCTTATTAGGATTGTTTACATACTCAATTTTCATCTTGTCTGTATCTAGAATACCAAATTTCTTCTGGTCTTGATAGTCTGACCAAAAGAGTTCGTATGGAGTTCCTACATACGTGATACCATCATGTTCGGAGAACGTATGATAGTGTCCGCTGAACACTCTATTATAGTTGCTTAGAAACTTATAGTCAATCCCATCATGGCTATCTACACCTCTCGACAATGGAAAACCAGATAGTTCAAAATGTCCCATGCACAATGGAGATGTACTGTTCTTAATGAAGTCAAAGATTTCTGTTTCATTACTCTTACATATCCATGGTATCATATCGATTTTAATTCCATCGACTTCTAGTGTGCCATGATTTTGCCACAAGCGAATATTGTGATAGTCACGTAACAGCAAATCTGGCGAATTAACTTCGAGACTTTCTTTCCAAAAGATATCGTGATTGCCAATCAATGCATGAAGTGTAATGCCTTCTTCAACGCATCTGTCGAAAAAGTATCTACGACTTTCCATGAGTGAATGAAAGTTGATGTACTTACGTCTATCAAATAAATCACCGAGTTGAATGATGGTACGAATTCCTCTTTCCGCTAATTCAGGAAAGAATGTTTCATCATAAAATTTTTCATAATAAGCATGAAACGCTTTGGAGTCATTTCTAACGCCAAAGTGCGTATCACCTAATAGACATATTCTCATACTTCTTTCGCCCTTGATTATTTGTTGTTGCGCCTAAAGACTTATTGATTATATCACGAATCGCTGTCAAATGCAAGACTGCGGTTGCTCTTAAGTCTTGCGGCGAACGTTTATTTTCAACAATCTTTAACCAATTTTCAAGTTGGGCTGGAATGGGAGTTTGCATCATTGATCTCCAAAAATTCATCAAACACAGTATTACCAGTAGACTTTTTCTTTCTAGGCTTTGCACTGGCAATCTTCTTTTCTTTATTTGCTTCAAATGCATTGATAAAATCACTAATGAATTCTTCGCTATAAGAATCGTGAAGCACACCATTGAGTCCTGCTGATACGTATTCTTCACCATTGTTTTCGATTAGAGAAGTAATGATAAGATTATCCATGCTCTTGTACTTGATGTACAAATGTTTTTTCTCTTTTTGAATTCTTCGCAAGAATGCATAGTAAATGATTTGGGTAAAGTATGCAAATGGATTCTTAGACTTCTCAGGATCAAAGTTATCGATGTACAGTAGACAGTTTTCGATGCCATCAGACACCATGTCTTCTTTGAATGTATAGTTTGCAAAGTTTGGTTTACGTGCCAAGTGAGTTGCAATCTTAAATAGACACTCACCAATGTACTCAGGTACTCTTGGGCGTTCGCCATTTGTTTCTTTGGCTTCTTTAACAGCCGCACGAAAGACAACCATCTCTTCTAAGAAATGTTCGTTGTTTACGTAGTGTTTTACTTTTGTTGCTGGTATGGCAGTAGTGTTCATAATTTACCTCAATTTGTTGACAATCACTTGACAATAGTGTATTATTACTGTGTCCCCTTTGATAAAGACTTAGTTAATGTATAGTCTGTGTGTTAGCAGATACAATAGCTAATGATCTCATCCTCTCAATCTCTTCCCTTACTTTCTCTTCAGTATCGAACTCTTCGTTCTTGTTTTGTAAGACAATGTTCTCTTCATGTTCTCCAGCCTCAAACTGATTGTACAATTCAGTATAGACTTCCAATACATCATCTGTTGCTTCCGATACCGAAACAATGCTTTGTTTAAATATTCTTGAAGGCAACGTAAAATTAATTAATGGATCCCATTTCATCATAGACAGATGATACGTGTTTTCTTCTAATACTTTCGGAACAATAATAACTCTCATTGGTCTGTGAATTTCAATGAAACCTTTGCTCTCTTCAACAATGTTACCTATGACAGTATCACCGCTTGTTAGTTTAATTATTTTGCAAAGCATTATTCTTCCTTTAAATTTAACGTGTAAATTTTATACTCAAACTTTTCATCGTTGTAAATTTTCATTCGTTCAATAAAATGTTCTAATGTAAAATTCTTTCTACTCTTATATGTCATGTCATCTGATATGTCATAAAGAATAGCTTCTTTTTTATTATCACCCAAACGCAATCCTCGACCAATAGACTGTAGTGTTCTAATCTTACTCTTGCTTGGTGAAGCAAAAATAACATTGTGTAGATTACGAATATTAATACCAGTAGAGAATGTTCCATATGATGCTACAATAATTGCATTCTCTTCATCTTCAGTAATTCTACGAACTTCTTCTCTTTCATCTACGCCAACCGCACCATGAATAAAGAATACAGGTCTATTTTCTTCTACTGCGTCCTTAAGCATATTATACAATATTCTGCCGTGTTTGTCAACGAACTGATACAATAGAAGAGTATTACCTTCTAGACTCATAGTTAAATTTCTAATAAATCTATTACGTGATGACTTACCTACAATATAATTTATCTCATCTTGATACTTAAAATTCTTACCTAGCTTACACGATTCTTCATTGTGCTTAAGCACCAATGCTTTAATTCTAAACTTCGTTAATCGTCCGGAGTCAATCAATTCTTTTGTTGTTGTAATCTGTTTAACTTTACCGAACAATCCTTCTAATACTAATCTGTGCGTCTGTGTTCCATCTAACGTACCTGTCAGACCAAATCTATACTTACACTCTGTCAGTTTTGTTAGAATTGATATCAACGACTTTGCTTTAAACAAATGCGCTTCATCTCCAACAACTAATTCAAATTCTTCGAACCATTCTTTTGGCATCTTGTAAATTGACTGCCATGTAGATATGACAATGGGGCAATCAGTTTGTTTGCTTGCACCTGACATAATCTGGTGTATGTATTTATCACTCTCGAATCCATAGTCTTCAAAGTCTTTATATAACTGTGCGACAAGTGAGATAGTGGGAACAATGATAAGAGTCTTGCAATTTAAATATCTCGCAATGAGATATATGATAAGAGACTTACCAGATGCCGTGGGTGATACTAGCAAGTTTCTTCTGCTA